>Ga0208954_1000022_pt1 | contig 56048 bp, 54 predicted proteins | sample AOAMet2_C33A6_35_2_FD_188081 | JGI IMG/M metagenome (GOLD analysis project Ga0208954, IMG submission 188081) | Ammonia-oxidizing marine microbial communities from Monterey Bay, California, USA - C0912_C33A6_35 (SPAdes) | ecosystem: Environmental > Aquatic > Marine > Intertidal zone | place...
TCCCCAGCACCATTCAGTCATTTGTTTCTGAAAGTCCTCATTAAAGTCATCAGCAGCATCTAAGTTTTTTTGAACATATTCTTTCCCCAGTGTTGCCTTCCTCTTAGATAAGCCTAATTCAAATAATTTTTTATCCATTTTTTACTCCACTTGCGTCAATATTATTAATTTCACTACCTCATTATAAAGGGGTTGCTCATGGGTTCTGAAGAGGTATTTATCCATGTTGTTTTAGTCCGAGTATATTCATGAATCGCGTCAATTCCAGCTTCGCGACTGCCCCCGCTTTGTTTAAAGCCACCAAAAGGGGATATAGGTGAGATTGCACGATACGTATTTATCCAAACAATTCCTGAGTGTATTTTTGAACTGACACGATGAGCTCTCGCTAAATTTTCAGTAAAAACTCCAGATCCCAGTCCATAGTCTGAGTCATTGGCCATAGCTATAGCTTCTTCTTCAGTATCGAATACAATGACACTAATAACAGGTGCAAAAAGCTCTGTCTTGACACAATCAAATTCTTGATTAGGGCAATCTAGAAGTGTAGGTTCAAAATACCAACCTTCTTTATGTTGACTCGGCTTTTTTCCACCAAAAACTAAACTGGCTCCCTGAGTAATAGAATTCTGAACAACTTTAGAAGCTCTTTCAACTTGGTGTTCTGTTGCAAGTGGACCAACCTGAGTTTTGCTGTCTAATGGATCACCTACAACGATGCTCTTTACACGCTCAGTAATTAATCCAATTATCTTTGAGTGAATCGACCTATGAATGAATACACGCGATCCAGCAACACAACTTTGTCCAGACGCTCCAAAATTGCCAGCTATAATTCCATTAACAGCACCTTCAATATTACAGTCTTCGAATATTATCATCGGTGACTTTCCCCCTAGCTCAAGACTAACATGAGCAAAATTTTCTGCACTATTTCTTATTATATGCCGAGCTACTTCAGTGCCCCCAGTAAAAGCAATTCTTGCTACCTTTGGATGGGTGGTTAAAACCCTGCCACAAGGTTCAGGAAAACCAGTGATTATGTTAATTACTCCTGGAGGAAATCCGCTTTTGTCAACCAACTCAGCAAATTTAAATAGTGCTGCAGGTGCTTGTTCAGAAGCTTTTACTACAACAGTATTGCCCGCAGCTAAGGCAGGCGCTATCTTAGTAGCTGCTAGAAAAAGTTGAGCATTCCATGGGACAATAGCAACAACAACACCAATAGGTTCACGAGTTGTAAATACCTGCATGTCAGGTTTGTCAATTGGGAGAACCTCGCCTTGGATTTTATCTGCTAAGCCAGCATAGTAATAGTAATAATCTGCTACATAACTAGATTGAGCGCGAGTTTCAACTGCTAGCTTACCACTATCTTGAGTTTCAAGATCACCAAGCTCTGACGCATGCTCAGCAATTAAATCTCCAAGCTTGTGAATTAACTTACCTCTTTGTGTTGCATTTAGTTTGGACCATGGGCCATCATACAAGGCTGAGTGTGCAGATTCAATTGCAGAGTTTGACTCTTGTTCTGATGCAGCAGGAAAAGAAGCCCAAGGTTTGCCATTTGCAGGATTCAACGTTTCAAATTGTTCTGATCCATCACTGAATTTGCCATTAATGTAGTGTTTAAAATGCTCCATCATTTGTCCTATCTAGTTAAATGCAGGCATGACTTTGTCAATAAAAAGCTGAAGTGATTTCTTTTTTGTTTCAAAATCCATGCTGCTGTCAATCCAATAACTGTATTCATCATAACCAAGTTCTTCACATAGCTTGATGCGATTAATCACCTCTTCCGGTGTGCCTATAATGCTATTTTTGCGCATATTTTCTGGAGAATACATTTCAAGTTTCGACATCTCTTCATCTGTAAGCCTCTCAATTAGTCCTTGCTCAACAGGCCTTTCATTTTTAAACCAAGCACCAAAATAACAATAAAAGCGAGAAATATCTTTAGCGCCTTGAGAAATTTCTTCTTCAGTTTCTGCAACAAATGTATGGCGTAAAACCATTATTTTTGGTCTCTTAATTTCTTTATGTGTTTCACATGCTATGTTAAATTTTTCCATTAGCGAAATGACTTCTTCATCACCAAACCAAAGAGGTGTTACTTGGACATTACACCCTTCTTTTAAGGCAAAATCATGTGAGTTTTGATCCCTGGCCGCAATCCAAATTGGTGGATTAGGAGTTTGTTGAGGTTTAGGCGAGCTAGTAGTTTTTGGAAATGACCAGTGTTCACCTTCACCAGTATAGTCGCCTTTCCACAGTGCTTTGATTGCTGGAACAATTTCTCTTAAAGCGTTTCCAGCAGAAAACGGATCAATTCCATCAGCTAGTCGATCGTACTCAAAAGAATATGCCCCTCTTGCAATCCCTAGTTCAAGTCTTCCCCCGGAAATAATATCAGTCATTGCAGCCTCTTCAGCAAGTTTTATAGGGTGCCAAAAAGGTGCAATAATAGTACCGGTGCCGAGTCTAACATTTTCAGTCTTGTTAGCCAAATCAACAAGATTCACAAATGGGTTTGGAGCAATCGTAAAGTTCATGCCGTGATGCTCTCCATTCCATATTGTTTTAAAGCCAGACCTGTCGGCTATTTGACAAAGTTCAACAAACTCTTCATAGAGTCTTTTTTGAGACTGACCTTCGTCTATTCTTTCCATATGAGCAAATAAAGAAAAATCCATTTTAAAAGTTCCTATAAATTTTAATTAGTTGTACTGATTGCCTCAATTTTACCTTCACTTTCTTTTCCAACAAAAATCCCAAAAGCATTCAAATCTCTCTCTTTAATATAACGCTTGAGCATTATTCTACTCGCTTCATCATTAAGTTTGTCAAACGGAATTGCATCAAAGTCATAAAAGTTATTTTGAGATTCAATTGATCCTTCTTTAGCCTGAGCACGATAATAAATGAGGCTTGTTTTATCCAGAGGCTTTTCAAAGACTGAAAAAAGATAGTGTTCGCTAATTGAAATACTTAGCTTGTTTAGAACTCCAAGAAGACTTTGTTCATCATCAATATGCCCAAGCCTGGAGGCAGAAGGAAAATAAAGTTTGCCGCTTGTTTTGTCTTTTAGCAGGAGCACTTTTTTTTGCCATTCAATTAATGCACCCACAACTATTATTGTATTTTCATTCTCCATTGCTAGTCTCATTTTTTGCTCGAGACCAAGATTAACATAATTACCCCTAAGATACATAAGTGGTGTCTTAGGGGTGCTGTCAAAGGCAATAACCTTCCCAATTAGAATCAGATGATCTCCAGCACTAATAACCTGTTCAGTATCACAATCAAACCAGGCTACAGCGCCTTTAATAATTGGACTTCCAGTATTTTTTGAATTCCACTCAATATCCAAAAAACGATCTTCATTTGGAGTTGCAAATGTTGTTGAGATAGCCTGTTGATCTTCAGAAAGAACGCTCACTGCAAAGTGCCCAACTATTGAAAAGGATTCAATATTAAAGGAGTCTTTATCAATACATATTGAGATTAGTTGCGGTTCTAGAGAGACAGATGTAAATGAGTTGGCAGTAAATCCCAGCGGGTTATTGTTTGAGTCGAGACAAGTTACAACAGTTACTCCTGTAGGAAATGATCCTAATGCTTGTCTTAATTCTCTAGTTTTGTCTTTTTTATTCATTCGTTTTTATAAATTTTTCAATTACTGGATTTATCTTTTCTGGGGCAATATACGCCATCATATGTGCTTCATTTGCAATACTGATAAAACTGCCTTGAGGAGATTCATGAGCCATTTCGCTTGACATATCTGGGGTTGAGTTTGGATCGTCACTCCCAGTTAAGTATAAAACAGGTACGCTAAGTTCTGAAAGTTTATTTTCAAAGTGACGATCAGACTCTGCAAATAATTTATATGCGTATCCATAACCCTGCGGATTTACATCAGTTAAAAGTTGATGCACTTTCTTTATTTGCTGAATTTGATGATATTCTGTTTTATTTTTAAACCATCTATCCAAGGTTTGGTCTATATTATTTATTTCACCTTGTTTTAAAATTAAATTTGCACGTTCGATTACATCACTTTGAGCATTTATACTTCTTTTATAAACCATATTTAGAGATATTAATGCGGTAATTTTTTCTGGATACTTTAGGCCAAAAGCAACACTTATTAGAGCACCCATGGAGTGGCCAACTAGACTGAAATTAGAGATATTAATTGTTTCTACAAGTGAGTTGAGTTGTTCAACATAGTCCTCAATGGAAGGGGGTTTTTTTGGGATTGGACTCTGGCCATGCCCAAGAAAGTCATATGTTATAACTCTATAGTTAGAAAAAAAATGTTTCACTTGGGGTGTCCAAATTTCACCAGACATACCAACTCCATGAACAAAAATTAAGTATGGGCCACTCTCACCAAAAACCCTATAGGCAGTGCTATCTTTATCCAAAAGATTGGTTGATTTATTTAGATTGTCTTTTCTCAAGTCGCTCATAAGGTCACTTTCTCTAGTAATAGTATACTAACCTTCATGGCACACACCTTTTTGTCTCACTGCCTGCCGACTTGAGTATGAAGAAATATAGTGTATTAAACCTTGTATGTCAAGTTATGATACATCGACTATTTTGCTTATAAATAACGAATAAATGTATATTTTTAGTCTTTTTCAATCAAATATAGGGGTTTTTTTATCAAAATTGCAAAAAAATGCTTAAAAAAATGGTTTTTATTCAAAAAGCATACATTTTTAATTAATTTTTTAATAAAAATGACATATTTAATAGAAAATTGATGATTAATATGACTTATATCGATTTATTTTTATTTAATAAGGCTTGATATTCCCACCAATTGGCTAAGTCTTTTTCATATGAGATCACTAAATCTCCTTTTCTAAAGAGCATTTTCTCTTTCTTTTTAGTATTCCATTTAAGGTCTTGATTAAGTTTATTGTAGGCAATTATTAAGTCTCGTTTAGTTGCGTCTTGGATACTTTCAACCCAAATATCAGACTGATTAGAGATTTCTACCCAGCCATTGTCAAGACAAACTTCAGTCCACTGTTCGTAAGTCCAATCAGTTTGACCATTTTTGACTGTTAATTTGCTTAATTCTTCCAGTAATGGAGAGTCTTCAAAATATTTTGAATTCAATTTTTAATTTGTTCTTTAGTGGCCGAGTAATTTTTATTTCCTATATTTATATCGTTTAATTTCTAACCGATATTAATTCGATTGAGCAGTTCTTATTAATCGATTTAAAACTGAATTCGCAACATATGACAATTCAATTTTATTGACTTCATTTAGATTATGAAAATCATTACCGACGATAATTAGACCTAACATACCCATATTTAGATGCGGGGTGCAACCATACAAATAAACCCCTGGAGTTTTAAAAAGAACAGAGTGAGACTCATTCATTTTGGAATTATTAGGAAGTTCATCCATTTTGGGGCCCGCAATAAACTCAACATTATGCCCCTCATTTTTTGGCAACCACTCTATAGTATCTCCAGCATCAATATATGCTATTTCAAGGCTATATGAGTCATTTTCAGTAAACTCAATTTGAATAGTTTCTGCTAGAGCAACTTTTGAAATTATTACTAAATTTAGAAAAAATAATAATGTAAATACAATTCGCATAAAAGTTCTCATTCAGAATCACTTAACACTAACAAAATAATTTTGATGATTAAGTTTAGCTAATTATTTCAATTAAGTTTTAAATCACTTTATGTTTATTTTTTACTGAACGACTATGACTAGCGCTGGTCGAACTAGACGGCCATTAAGTGTAAATCCTGTTTGAATAACCTCCAGCACAGTATTAGATGTTTTGTCAGGCATTGGAACCATTGTTACCGCTTCATGAAGGTCTGGGTTAAATTTTTCCCCAACGGGATTTACTGTTTCTACGCCAAATTTTTCAAGTGTAGAGCTGAAGACTTTGTTTGTAAGTTCCAGTCCTTCAACAGTATTTTCTAAGGTAGCTTTTTCATCTGTTGCCGATTTTAGACCCATTGAGAGTGAATCACTGACCTCAAGCAGTGCTTTAACAAATCCGTCAAGGGCAAATTTATGGGCATTCTCTAAGTCTTTTGAGGTTCTTCTTTTGAGATTTTCCATTTCAGCTTGGGAACGCAAAAGTTTATCCCAATTATCCTTGGTAGACTGTTGCGCCTCTTCAAGTTGAGATGTCAAGTCTTCAATTTTTGAGCTATCAGATATCTCTTCATTTACTTTATCAGAGGCATTCTTTTGAGTTTTTTGTTCCTTCTTTTTTGTCATTGTCTTATCAAACTAATGTATATTTAATGTGTTATTTAGTTACTCTTTAAAATATTTCAAGGCCTATGTTTAATTCTGTCGGCGTTATCTGTAAACCTAATGATTTTACCAGTCAAAAAACTGCTTTGGAGCTTGGAGTCCTTCTTAAGGATCTTGGCGTTAATTTTTTACAGGACCAAGAGAAGTTTGAAAGTGAAGCGGATTTAATAATCGTTGTTGGCGGCGACGGTACTATTTTAAATACTGCAAGAACCTATGTTGATTTTAATATCCCTATTCTTGGGGTGAATTTAGGGCGATTAGGCTTTTTGGCGGATGTTTCGGTTGATTCAATGGCTACAGTGGTGAGTGAAATTCTTAATGGAGAATATATAAAAGAGCAAAGGGCACTTTTAAGCTGCCAGGTCGAGAAAAATGATGAGGTTCTATCTCAACATCTAGCCTTTAATGAGGTGGTTATTCATCGAAACGCAACACCGAGAATGATTGAGTTTGAGCTGTATGTTGATGATGACTTTGTTAATAACCAAAGAGCTGATGGAATTATCATCACAACTCCGACAGGTTCAACTGCTTATGCTTTGTCAAGCGGAGGGCCAATTATGCATCCAAGCACCAATGCAATTTGTCTGGTTTCAATTAGCCCACACACAATGAGCCACAGGCCATTTATACTTCATGGAGAAAGTGAAGTATTGATCAACCTTTTAGATTGTGATGAGAGGGCGACAATCAGTTTTGATGCTCAGTCTTCTTTATCTGCTTCTGAGGGAGTTGCATTGAGAATTAAAAGACACAGTAATTTTGTCCACCTTATTCATCCTAAGGGCTATGATTATTTTGAGATTATTCGTTCAAAACTTCACTGGGGTCAAAAAGTTTAAATAACTAAAAGTATGCTTGAGTACCTGAATATTAAAAACCTTGTTGTTGTAGAAGAGTTAAATATAGATTTTAATCTTGGTATGACAGTTATTACAGGAGAAACAGGGGCTGGAAAGTCAATACTTGTTCAAGCGTTAAGTATAGTTTCTGGTGGCCGTTCTGATGCATCTTTAGTGAGAAATGGTGCAGCTAAGGCAGAAATTACTGCTTCTTTTAATATCCATTCAAATCTAAAGCTCAAGTCCTATCTTGAGAGCCAAGATTTAGATAGTGATTCGGAATGTATTTTAAGAAGAATAATTGTTTCAGATGGCAAGTCGCGTTCATACGTTAATGGCAGAAAAGTGCCATTGTCAGTGCTCAGTAATATAGGAAGTTATCTGATCGATATGCACGGTCAAAACGAACATCAACTTTTATTGCGAACCAACCACCATCGAATTTTGTTGGATGACTTTTCAGGGTCTCAGGTTCTTTGTGATGAGGTAAATAAGGCTTATGTAAACTACCATGATGTCAAAAGTAAACTTGAAACCTTAAGTGCTGAAAGCGCTCTTCTTTCTTCTCAAAAAGAGCTACTAATGCATCAACTTGATGAACTTAATCAGGCTGAAATTAATTTAGAAGAGCTAAATAATATTGAAGACGAGTACAAAGCGTCAGTAAATTCAAGCGAGCTTGTAGAAAAAATATCAAAGATTTTAAATTTATTAAATGATGATCGTGGCGTTAATAACATTCTTATTGAAAGTGAGAGTGAATTGGAGCAATCAAAAGAGCTTGATTCTCGTCTTAATGGAATAAGAGAATTAATCTCAAGTGCCCAGGTACAGGTTCAGGAGAGCGTTTATGACTTAAACGACTATCTAAGTAAAATTAGTAACCAGGAGGATAATTTAACACACTTAAGTGAGAGAATTACGCTACTTCATGGCCTTGGGAGAAAGCATAATTGTCAGATTACTGAGTTAGTTGATGTTCAGAAAACTCTTGAAGAAAAAGTTAATGAATTAAGCTCATCTAATGAAGCTTTGGACAAACTGTATCAACAGCAAGAAGCATTTGAAAAAGAATATTTCGTCAGGTCAAAAATACTTACACAAGAGAGAAAAAAGGCTAGCAAAATTCTTTCTAAAGAGGTCACTCTTCTTATGCAAAATCTTGGAATGCCTGGAAGTGAAATTATCTTTGAGGTTGGACCGCCTGTTGCAGAAGTTAAGCTGAACGGTGTTGACGAAGTGGTTATTCAAGTTAAAACTAATGCAGGACAAGATTTTAAGCCACTCAATAAGGTTGCCTCAGGAGGCGAACTATCAAGGATCTCCTTAGCACTCTCAGTTTCGGGCACCAACACTGTTTTGATACCATGCGTAGTTTTTGATGAGGTTGATGTTGGAATTAGTGGTTCAGTTGCTGAAATTGTCGGTCAAATGCTAAAAAAACTCTCAAAAAAATATCAAATTATATGTGTAACACATCTAGCCCAGGTTGCAGCTCAAGGCGAAGATCATATGAAGGTTGAGAAAACTCAAAAAGATGGACTCACATTTACAAGTGTGACGAGCCTCAGCAGGAAAGAAAGAGCTGATGAGGTTGCCCGAATACTTGGCGGGATTAAAATTAGCAACAAAACCAGAATAGCCGCAGAGGAAATGATTGACACTGGCTCCTGAACACATTCTTAATATTATTGAATCATACTTCTTATTAAGTTGAATTTTTTTTTAACTTCACGCTAGATTTTTTCCATTTTGAATGCTTGACTATTAAACATTAAATTGTATAATATTGCGTTTGTGCACAGTCAGGGTGGTCAGAAGCAAGTGAAATCAGCAAACTCACTTATTCAGTACTTTCTCCTCGCTTTAGTTGTTATTTTTTATGCCATTAATGGATTTGCTTTTGCTGCTTTTTATGGAGCCGCAATTAGTTTAAGCAATACTTTAATTTTTAATTGGTATACAGATAAACAAGAAGCGTTAGTTGACGCAGATGCGCAAAAAAGCTTTAGGATGGCAATAAATAGTAGTGTTGTTAGGACGCTCTCTTTAATTCTTTTAGCTTTAGTGGGGCTTGGTTTTTTAGAGCTTGATCCTGCTGCTCTTTGTTTGAGTATGGTAGTTGGTCAAGTAGGTTTTATATTAGATAGGTTAAGGCAAAAATAATGGCAAGTGGTGAATTAACATCTGGCGCTTATATTAAGCACCATCTTCAAAATTTAACTTACGGAAAATTCCCTGATGGTCATTGGGGTTTTGCTCATAGTGCTGCAGAAGCTAAAGAAATGGGCTTCATGGCTGTTCATGTTGATACCCTTGGTGTTTCTTTTATTTTAGGAGCGCTTTTTTTATTCTTTTTTGCTAGAGCTGCAAAAAAAGCATCTATTGATGCACCCAGTGGGTTTCAAAATTTTGTTGAAAGTATCGTCGACTTCATTGACGAAAATGTTCGTGGCTCTTTCAACGGTAAAAATCCTATGGTTGCGCCACTTGCGCTGACTACATTTGTATGGATTGTCTTAATGAACACAATGGACCTAGTTCCTGTCGATTGGTTGCCGTCACTATTCCATGCAATGGGCGTTGATTATTTGAAGGTGGTTCCAACAACAGACCCTAATGCTACATTTGGAATGTCAATTGGCATATTTATATTAATCCTTTATTACAGTGTTAAAGAGAAAGGATTAGGCGGATTTGTGGGCGAGCTAACACTTCATCCTTTTGGAAAATGGATGTTGCCTGCTAACTTATTTTTAGAAGGAGTGAATTTGCTGGCAAAGCCAGTCTCACTTGCATTGCGTTTATTTGGAAACATGTATGCAGGCGAGATGATCTTTATTCTAATTGCACTGTTGCCATTCTGGATTCAGTGGAGCCTGTCTTTACCGTGGGCTATTTTTCATATCTTAATTGTATTACTTCAGGCGTTTATTTTCATGACCCTAGTAATTGTATATATGGATATGGCACACCAAAAAGAGCATTAATTTTTTTTAAATAGTTTTAATAAGTAGGAGCAAAAAATGGAACAAAGTATATTATTTTTAGCAGGATCTATTCTTATGGGTCTTGGCGCACTTGGCGCTGCTGTCGGTATTGGTATTCTTGGTGCTAGATTTATCGAAGGTGCTGCACGTCAGCCGGAATTAATTCCAATGCTAAGAACTCAAATGTTTATCGTAATGGGGCTTGTTGATGCGGTACCAATGATCGCAGTTGGTATATCAATGTATATCTTGTTTGCGGTTGCAGGATAAATCGTATTCTTTTCAATGAACAAGGGTATTAAGTTATGAATATTAACCTTACGCTAATTGGGCAAACAATTATGTTTGCCATGTTTGTCTGGTTTTGCATGAAGTTTGTTTGGCCTCCATTAGTTGAGGCTATGGCAGCTCGAAAAAAAGCGATCGAAGATGGACTTAAGGCAGCAGAGCTTGGAAAAGAAGAGCATGCTTTAGCCCAGAAAAATGCAGAAGATTTAATCGAAAGCTCGAAAACTCAGGCAGCTGAAATTATTGCAAATGCTGACAAGCAAGCTAGTGTGATGATAGATAACGCAAAGGGTACAGCATCTGAAGAGGCTGATAAGATTAAGGCACATGCTAAATCTGAACTTGACCAAGAGGTTGTGAAAGCACGTAATGAGCTTAAAGACCAAGTTTCAACTTTGGTTATGCAAGGTGTAAATTCAGTCTTGGATAAAGAAGTTGACTCTAAAACGCACAAAGATATGCTTTCAAAGCTTTCTCAATCACTATAGGTAGGTAAGATGGAATTATCAACAATTGCAAAGCCATACGCTCAAGCGATTTTTGAAATTGCTGTGCAAAATAATTCTGTCACAGAATGGAGTCAGCTTTTGTCAGCTACCACTTTGGTCATGGCCGATGCTAATACAAAAGCTTTTATTGCATCTCCTAGTAAAAGTAAGGATCAAAAATTTGATTTGATTTCTACTTTAGTTGGAAGAGTAACTTCAAAAGATCTCAGCAAGCAAGAAACTGCCTTTATTAATTTGATTCTTAATAATGATCGTTCAGCTGCAATTAGTAGTATATCGAATGCTTTTGAGGCTGCTGTATCTAATTCTAACAAGAGCAAAAATTTCAAAGTAATTAGTGCTTTTGAGTTAAGTGAAGCAGAACAAAATGCAATAGTAGAAGATTTGACAAATAAACACAAAACAACCGTATCAGTTGAAACTGAAATTGATTTGACCCTTAAAGGTGGTGTCATTATCAAGGAAGGTGATAAGGTAATTGATACTTCAGTTAAGGCAAAAGTAGATGCTCTAAGCGTCTCTTTGTCTGTAAATTAATTTTATAAAGAGAGGTTTGGTATGCAATTAAACGCTTCTGAAATCAGTGATTTAATTAAAAAAGAAATAGAGGGCTTTGATTTTTCAGCAGAAGCTCGAACAGAGGGCACAGTAATTAGTGTGAGTGATGGAATTGTTCGTATTCATGGCTTAGCCGATGCTCAGTTTGGAGAGATGCTAGAGTTCCCTGGAAATACTTTTGGTTTAGCGCTTAACTTAGAGCAAGATTCAGTTGGTGCAGTTGTACTAGGTGACTATCTTCATATTTCAGAAGGCGACACTGTGAAGTGTACAAACCGTATCATGGAAGTCCCAGTGGGAAATGAACTTCTTGGACGAGTTGTTAATCCTCTTGGAGAAGATTTAGAGGGCAAGGGTGAAATTAAAGCTAGTGCAAGCCGACCAATTGAGGTTGTTGCTCCTGGAGTAATTGACAGGCAGTCAGTTGATCAGCCTATCCAAACTGGTATTAAAGCTATTGATGCAATGGTGCCAATTGGGCGTGGTCAGCGTGAACTAATTATTGGTGACCGTCAAACTGGAAAAACTGCTGTAGCTATTGACGCGATTATCAATCAAAAAGATACAGGTGTTAAGTGTATTTATGTTGCGATTGGACAAAAAGCATCATCAATTGCTGCTGTTGTTCGTAAGCTTGAAGAGCATGGCGCTTTAGCCCATACAATTATTGTATCTGCTTCAGCTTCTGACTCTGCAGCGCTTCAGTATATTGCCCCTTACGCTGGTTGTGCGATGGGTGAATATTTCATGGAACGTGGAGAGGATGCGTTAATTGTTTATGATGACTTAACAAAGCAGGCCTGGGCTTATCGTCAGGTTTCACTTCTTCTGAAGAGACCACCAGGGCGTGAAGCATATCCAGGTGATGTATTCTATCTACACTCGCGTTTACTCGAGAGAGCTTCAAGAGTTAACGCTGATTATGTTGAAAAGGTAACAAATGGAGAGGTTAAAGGTAAGACGGGTTCTTTGACTGCTCTTCCTATCATTGAAACTCAAGCTGGTGACGTATCAGCTTTTGTTCCAACAAATGTAATTTCAATTACTGATGGTCAAATCTTCTTAGAGACAGATTTATTTAACTCAGGTATTCGTCCTGCGATTAATGCCGGTCTTTCAGTATCAAGAGTGGGCGGTGCAGCACAAACTAAAGCTGTTAAGAAGCTAGGAGGTAGTATTCGTCTTGACCTAGCACAGTATCGTGAATTGGCCGCTTTTGCTCAGTTTGCATCTGATCTAGATGCTGAGACTAAAGCTCAGATCGATCGAGGAATCCGTGTAACAGAGCTAATGAAGCAAGCGCAATACTCACCATTAAATGTTGCTGAAACTGCAACTTCACTTTTTGCTGCTAACTCAGGAGCACTTGATGATGTTGAGGCAAATAAAGTCGTGGCATTCGAGGCGGCACTTTTGGCATATATGAATACAAGTCAGAAAGATTTGATGGATTCTATTAACGAGTCTGGTGACTACAATGATGATATTGCGGCAAAACTTCAGGCAGCGATTGATGACTTTAAAGCTAATAATACTTGGTAGACAGAGATGGCAGTAGGCAAGGAAATTAGGACCCAAATAGCGAGTATTAAAAATACTCAGAAGATTACTTCGGCTATGGAAATGGTTGCAGCATCTAAGATGAAGAAGGCACAAGATAGAATGCTTGCATCTAGACCATACTCTGAAAAAATCCTTAATGTTATTGGTCACTTAACCCATGCAAATTCAGAGTTCAAGCACCCTTACATGACTGCTTCTGAAGAAAATAAGCGTGTTGGAATTATTATAATTTCAAGTGATAGAGGTTTGTGTGGAGGCCTTAATACAAATCTATTTAGAAGTCTTCTAAAAGATATCGCGGCTTGGCAATCAGATAAGGTTGATGTTGAGCTTTGTACAATTGGTAAAAAAGCTACCTCATTCTTCAAGAACACTGGATTAACAATCAACTCTGTACTCACGGATTTAGGGGATACGCCTCATTTTGATGACCTTTTAGGTGCAATTAAGGTAATGTTGGACCGCTATGATGCTGGTGAGATTGACCAGATTATGATTGCTTACAATAGATTTGCAAGCACTATGTCACAAGTCCCGACTGTTAAGCAAATTGTTCCAATGGAGGTTACTGAAGAAGAAAGTATGGACCACTACTGGGACTATATTTATGAGCCAGATGCAGAGAGTGCGCTAAGCGCATTATTGGTTCGTTATATTGAAGCGTTAGTTTATCAAGGAATTGTAGAAAATATTGCTTGTGAGCAATCTTCAAGGATGATAGCAATGCATAGTGCTACAGAAAATGCTGGAGATATGATTAACGATCTTCAATTGATTTATAACAAGGCAAGACAGGCTGCTATTACTCAGGAAATTTCTGAGATTGTAGCGGGTGCTGCGGCTGTTTAAAGATTTAAAATAAGGAAAAGCAAATGAGTATAGGCAAAATTACACAAATTATTGGCGCTGTTATCGATGTCGAATTTCCATCTGACGCAATACCTAAGGTATATAACGCACTTCATGTTACTAAAGCGAACCTTACTTTAGAGGTTCAGCAACAGCTTGGCGATAATGTCGTTAGAGCTATTGCAATGGGAGGTTCTGAAGGACTCCAGCGAGGTTTAGAAGTGACTAATACTGGTAAAGCTATTACCGTCCCTGTTGGTACAAAAACTCTTGGTCGTATTATGAATGTACTTGGTGAGCCAATTGATAATGCTGGTGAAATTGGTCAAGAAGCAGATTGGGAAATTCACCGCTCAGCCCCTGCATATGATGAATTAGCACCTGCTACTGAATTACTAGAAACAGGTATTAAAGTGATTGATTTAGTTTGCCCTTTTGCAAAAGGTGGAAAGGTTGGATTGTTTGGCGGTGCTGGTGTAGGTAAAACAGTTAACATGATGGAGCTTATTCGTAACATTGCGATTGAGCACTCAGGATATTCTGTATTTGCTGGCGTTGGTGAGCGAACGCGTGAAGGTAATGATTTCTATCATGAGATGAAAGATTCAAACGTACTAGATAAAGTATCGTTAGTCTATGGTCAGATGAATGAGCCTCCAGGAAATAGACTTCGTGTTGCTTTAACTGGCCTCACGATGGCTGAATATTTTCGTGATGAAGGTCGCGACGTTTTACTATTTATTGATAATATTTATCGTTATACTCTTGCAGGAACTGAAGTTTCAGCCCTATTAGGACGTATGCCTTCTGCGGTTGGTTATCAGCCAACACTTGCTTCAGAAATGGGTGCCCTTCAAGAAAGGATTACTTCTACAAAAACAGGCTCTATTACCTCTATTCAAGCAGTATATGTTCCTGCGGATGACTTAACAGATCCATCTCCAGCTACAACATTTGCTCACTTGGATGCCACGGTAGTTCTATCTCGTCAAGTCGCAGAGCTAGGTATTTATCCAGCGGTAGATCCTCTTGATTCAACTTCACGTCAACTTGACCCCTTAATTGTTGGTCAAGAGCACTATGATGTTGCGCGTGGAGTGCAAGGTGTTCTTCAGCGTTACAAGGAGCTGAAAGATATTATTGCTATCCTTGGTATGGATGAGTTATCTGAAGAAGATAAGCAGACTGTATCTCGTGCCCGTAAGATTCAAAAATTCCTTTCACAGCCTTTCTTTGTTGCAGAAGTCTTTACCGGTTCACCGGGTAAGTATGTTTCATTAAAGGATACGATTTCTGGATTTAAAGCTATCTTAGATGGAGAGCATGATGCTATTCCTGAGCAAGCTTTTTATATGACAGGCTCTATTCAAGAAGTTAAAGAAAAGGCATCGGAGACAGCATAAATGTCAGTAATACATGTTGATGTAGTTAGTGCAACTGAGGAAATATACTCAGGAGAGGCGAAGTGTGTTTTTGCGCCAGCTTCAATGGGCGAGATTGGTGTTTATCCAATGCATGTTCCACTAATTAGCACGCTCAAACCTGGTGAGGTGAGGGTTGAAACAGAGAGTGGCATGGAGTCAATCTTTGTCTCAGGAGGGATTATTGAGGTTCAGCCTGGTACGGTTACAATCTTCTCTGACACTGCTATTCGTGCAAATGATTTAGATGAGTCCAAAGCACTTGAGGCAAAACAAAGAGCTGAAGAAGCTATGTCTAATTCTCAAGGCGATCAGGATGTAACAACTACTCAAGCTGCATTGGCAGATGCAATGGCTCAGCTTCAAATGATCACTAAGATGAGAAGTAAAAAGCGTTAAGACTCGCTAAATAAAATAGACTTAAAGTTAACAATCTTATTATCTAGTACTTCAACGCCTTCTTTATGAAGGCGTTTTATTTTCACGTTAATATCATCTGCAAAACCACCTATTTCTCCATTCGACTTCACCACTCTGTGACAAGGTACTTTAGGCGCAAAAGGGTTTTTATTCATGGCGCTTCCAACAGCTCGATGAGCTTTTGGCCTTCCTATCATCTCCGCAAGACCAGCGTATGAAATCACTTTACCAGGCGGAACTTTTTCGAGTGCTTTATAACATTCTGATTGAAATGGAGTCATTTTAAAAATGACTGCATTAGGTCATCATATTTATTTTGTGATTTTAATAAAAAATCACAAACCTCTCTAACAGCTCCAGAGCCTCCAGCCTTTTCTGTGACCATCAATGCATTTTCTTTTACAAAAGAGTGAGCATTTGCAACAGCAATAGGTAAAGCAACTTTTGACATAGCTGGCAGGTCGATGACATCATCTCCTACAAAGGCTGACTCATTGAGATCGATAGATAGTTTGTCTGATAGTTCTTTTAAAGCAACGCCTTTATCTTTAATCCCATGATAATAATTTTTGATACCAAGGGTGTTTAGCCTATGAGCAACAGACTTGGTACTTCTTGCAGTAATGATTGCAACTTCAACGCCAGATAATTCTAATAACTTGATCCCACAACCATCTTGTGAATCAAATTTTTTATGTTCAGTGCCATTGTCATCAAAATATATCCCCCCATCAGTTAGAACCCCATCTACATCTAAGATTAATAGTTTGATGTTCTTGGCAATACTGCTAGCTTTTTTATTACCATTCATAAATTAGTAGTTATCCATTAATTTTTTTATTGATATATACTTGTTGTGCAATTGACAGCACGTTATTGGTAACCCAATATAATACTAGTCCTGAAGGGAACCAAAGGAAGAAAACAGTAAATACAACCGGAAGCATCTGCATTATTCTTGCCTGGATTGGATCTGCAGGAGGCGGATTAAGCCTTTGCTGGAACCACATTGACGCGCCCATAATAAGTGGCAAGATAAAGAAAGGATCTTTAGCCGCTAAATCTGGCAAGTACAAGAATGGTGTTTGGCGGAGCTCCACCATTTCAATAAGGACCCAGTAAATTGATATAAATACAGGGATTTGAACTAGGATTGGTAGACAACCCGCAGCAGGATTGATTTTTTCTGTTCTGTATAGCTCCATTGTCTTTTTGCCAATTTTCTGTTTATCACCCTCATATGTTTCTTTGATTTTTTGAAGTCTTGGCGCAAGTTTTTTCATTCCTGCCATCGAGCGAAATGATTTCTCCGAAAGCTTATAGAAAGCAAGTTTTATAGCTAAAGTAACTAGAATTATTGAAATAGCCCAGTTTTGAACAAAACTATAGATCCAGTGCAAGAAAACTGATAAAGGCTTAGCAACTATAAATAGAAAGCCATAGTCAACAGTCTTGTCAAGGCCTGGAGCTAACTGTTCAAGTCGAACATGTTCTTTAGGGCCAATATAGAGTTGGTTTTTCCCAATATTGGTAGTAGTGCCTGCTGCAATACTTACACCTGGGTTTACTGTTGTTAGTAAATAGTTATTTCTGCTTGATTTGGTTGAGAAGGTATGCTTTTCTTTTTCATTGGGAATCCAGGCAGTAAAAAAGTAGTGCTGAATCATAGCAGCCCATCCACCAACTGATACCATTTTAGGGGTAGAATCAAAGTCCTCAAAGTCAATTTTTTCAAAAATTTCCTCATCGTTGTAGACTGCACCACCATTAAAGTTTTGCATGCCCATCATGAAACTACCAGATTTTTGAGGAGTACCATGAGCTAGTTGTGTATAGCTACTTACTACTTGATCAGAAGAACTATTATTACTAATCTCATAGTCTACTTCAATAATGTAGCTGTTTGGTTTGAAGCGGAAGTTTTTAGTAACACTAAGACCATTGCTTCCTGTCCACTTTAGCGGGACAACTAATTCATTGCCGCCTTGTAAGAAATAATCTTGCCTTTCAGAGAAATATTCATCTTGATGAGTAGGCATTTGCTCTGCTGGAATTAATCCACTCTGCGCATGAAAAATATTGTCTGGAGAGTTGCTAAGCAACTGAAATTTGTCTTCAGAGTTTAGAGAGTTTGGATATTCATTTAGGTAGGCACTAATTATTGTTCCACCCTTATGGGAAATTTGAACTGTTAAAAGATCTGTAACAACAGTTGTATACGCACTATTAATATTTGACTCGCTTACTGATGGAGTTGAGTCATCAGATATTGAAACCTCAGCAACAGGAACGTCACTTGCAAGAGGAATATCAGTCTTTTCGCTTAATGAGCTATTATCAATCAGTTGAGTTTGGGATATTACATTACCATTTGCATCAGTCGATTGAGTGAGCTCCCACTTGTCCCAAAGAAGAAAGACTGTTAAAAAAATTGCTATAAAGAGAAAGAGTTTTTGAGTATTCATAGAGTATTAAATTTTTTAAATTATTTTTTTGGGACTGGGTCAAAGCTAGCTTCAGACCATGGATGGCATTTACTTATTCTTTTTGCTCCAAGAGCCACACCTTTTATCGCACCATGATATTTGATAGCATCAAACGTATATTCAGAGCATGTTGGAATATGACGACAATTATTTCCTAGAATAGGACTAACTAGCCATTGATAAATCTTAATAAGAGGTAGAAGCAAATATTTCATTGAGTTTTTGCCTTCGTTTTAGCATTTTTCATAAGAGTAATCAAATCTAAGGTTAATTCACTATTATTTTTAGACTTAGATTTTTTAGCCATTACAACAAAGTCTAGGTGGTCTAAATTATCTTGATTTTTTCTAAAAGTTTCACGAGCAAGACGTTTAAATAGGTTTCTGTCAACAGCCCTTTTATATTCTTTTTTGGATATGGCAAGGCCCAGTCTTGAGAAACCATTACCAGAGTCATTAGCAACTATTTTCCAGAACTTACTTTGGGAGTGAAAGCCTTTTTTGAAAACGTGAGCGAACTCTTTTGCATTTGTAATACGCACACTATGAGCGAGCGAGCTGGACATTTATTTATGCTGCTAAGCGCTTACGCCCTTTTTTTCTTCGTGCACTCAATATGGCACGTCCTGATCGAGTTTTCATTCTGGCTCTAAAGCCATGATTACGTTTGCGTTTTAGTACGCTGGGTTGGAAAGTTCTTTTCATAATCTATGTATGCCAACAAAAAGTTTGCAATTTTACCATACTTGATTTGATTCAGTAAGCCTGATAAATAAGAGTTTCTTTGCTATTCGTAGCTAGATTAAGCCCACTCTTTGTAAAGATGTGGATAATGAAAGGTAACAAATAATTAGTTACTTAAATTTTGTATACACTTTATAACTTGTATAGAGGTTGAAAAAAGGGATTGTTGCCCACAAGTAATACCAAAAGAAAGACACCTTTAAGTTTCTAATATTGGGTCTTAAAATAATTATTAAGTAAATATCTGTAAATTCGATGAGGCCTTATGACTAATAATATTCTTGATGTGCTCACCTTTATGTTTGATTTTTTGTTTGAGTCGGCTGAGCAAGACTCGACGCAAGAGTTGGATGATGATCTATTAAAAACTCATCTTTCTGAGGCAGGATTTGATTCGGATCGAATTGAAAAAGCTTTAGTTTGGCTTGAGAATATTGCCGCACTTCAGGATGGAAAAATTGCAAGTTTCAATACAGTGCATAATTCCATGAGAATCTACAATGATCTAGAAAAAACAAAACTAGATTCTAGAGCCAGAGGATTCATAATGTTTATGGAAAATATGGGCCAACTCAATGCGAGCCAAAGAGAAATAGTTATTGATCAAGTAATGTCCCTAGAGGACTCCAAATTAAGTATTGATGACTTGAAATGGGTGGTTATGATGGTTATCGGAAATAGTGCTGAATCTGCTGTTCCGTCACAATGGATTGAATCTATTGTGTTTTATGATGATAACCCTACCCTTCAGTAGGTCTTCTTATGTCAAAAAATCTTGTTATTGTCGAATCACCGGCGAAAGCAAAAACAATTGAAAAGTTCTTAGGCGCAGACTATGTTGTTAAGTCAAGCATAGGTCATATTCGAGACATGCCAAAGAAAGATATGGGTGTCAATATAGAGAATGACTTCCAGCCAACCTACGCTATCAGTGCGGATAAGAAAAAAGTAGTTGCTGATCTTAAAAAATCCGCTAAGACTGCTGAGAAAATTTATCTTGCAACTGATGAGGACAGAGAGGGAGAGGCCATTGCATGGCATTTGCAACAAGCGCTTTCCTTAGCTGAGGATACTCCAAGGATTGTTTTTCATGAGATAACCAAGGGTGCTATTACCGATGCAATTAGCAACCCAAGAACAATAAATACTGATCTTGTTAATGCGCAGCAAGCCAGGCGCATTATTGACAGACTTGTTGGCTTTGAAATCTCACCAGTGCTATGGCGTAAAATTTCTGGAGCACGCTCTGCTGGCAGAGTTCAGTCTCCAGTTGTGAGATTGGTGGTTGAGCGTGAACGTGAAATCTCTGCACACTCTCCTGTTAGCACTTATAAAGTTAAAGCAAACCTTGTAAACAAGACTAGTCAAAGCCTTGAGGTAAAGCTAGGCAAAGACTTTGACTCCAGGGAAGAGGCGCTTGCTTTTGCAGAGGCTCTTTTGAAGTCAACGTTAATTGTTGAGTCTATTGATACTAAGCCTTCTAAAAGGTCACCTAAAGCGCCATTTATTACTTCTACATTGCAACAAGAGGCATCTCAAAAGCTTGGATTTTCTGTCAAGCAGACTATGTCAATTGCGCAAAACTTATATCGTGAAGGCGCAATCACATACATGAGAACTGACTCGTTAAATTTATCTGAAGTGGCAATTTCAGCGGCCCAAGATGAAATTATTTCTAAATATGGCAAGGATTTTCATCAGGCCAGAAGATATAAGACAAGTTCCACTGGTGCTCAAGAGGCGCATGAAGCAATCAGACCAACGGATCTAACTAAGCCAACTATTTTGGGTTTAGATGATCAGTCAGCAAAATTGTATTCTTTAATTTATAAACGGACATTGGCGTCTCAAATGAGTGATGCCCAGTTACAAAAAACTAAAATCAATATTAGTATCTCGGAAAGAAGTGAAAACTTTATTGCAGATGGTGAGATTCTCTCTTTTGCTGGATTTCTTGAGGTTTATGATTACATTGCTGCTGAAGATAAATTGTTGCCTGAGGTGTCTAAGGGTGATGAGCTCACTCTCATGGATATGAGTTCTAGAGAGTCATTCTCTAGAGCAAAACCAAGATACACTGAAGCCTCATTAGTTAAAGAGATTGAGCAAATGGGGATTGGAAGACCGTCTACATTTGCAACAATGATTACAACAGTTCAAGATAGAAATTATGTTGTCAAAGATACTAGAGAAGGTGCTCAACGAGAGTACCAAATGATAGAAATTGCAGATGGTGTTATCTCACAATTGACGCAAACTGAGAATACAGGAGCTGAAAAAAATAAGTTATTCCCAACAAATGTAGCCTACCTCTTAGTTGATTTTTTGGTTAAAAACTTTAGAAATATTATTGGGTATGAGTTTACAGCTAATCTTGAAAGTGACTTTGACCTTATTGCTGAAGAATCCAAGCCATGGGCAGGCGTAATTCGAAATTTTTATGAACCCTTTCATGAGCAAATAGAGCTTGCTAAGGATATTTCGCGAGATGAAACCCATGGAAAGAGGGACTTAGGAGAAGATCCAGTTTCTGGTAAGCCAGTAAGTGTGCGATTCGGTCGATATGGTGCTTATGCTCAGATTGGCACTCAAGATGATGAGGAAAAACCAACTTTTGCTTCACTTAGAACAGGGCAAGACATTGAAAATATATCACTTGATGAAGCAATAGAGCTTTTCAAAATGCCTCGAACTGTTGGAGAGACAGATGGTGGTGAAGTAATTAAGGCTAATTATGGACGTTTTGGTCCATATATTCAATATGGAAAAAAGTATGTCTCTTTGAAAGAGGTCTCACCAGAAGAGGTTTCTTTAGAGACTGCATTAGAGCTTATTGCTGCAAAAGAAAAATTCGATGCTGAAAGAATAATAAAGGTATTTGAAGACTCTGAAATTCAGGTTTTGAATGGTCGTTTTGGTCCATATATTTGGAATGGTAAAAAGCGAGGTAAAGGTCAAAAAAATGTCACTGTTCAAAAAGTTTTTGGTGACAAAGAGCCAGCAGACTTATCCCTTGAGGAGTGCAAAAAAGCTATAGAGGGAAAAATTAAAGCCAAAAAAGCTAAAGCAAAAAAATCTAAAAAGAAAGCGCCTGCCAAAAAAAAAGCTTCTAGTTAAATTTTAAGTTCATTCCTTAATTGTATTCATTACATAGCGAGGCTATGAGAAAATCATTCTTTTAAAGAAATTGATTTAGTTAATGACTAAGGTAAAAATTTGTGGATTTACTGAGCCTAATAATGCCAGAGATGCTGCCTTAGCGGGCGTTGATGCAATCGGCCTGGTTTTTTATGATAAATCTCCACGAAATGTAGATATCCATTCTGCTCAAAAAATAATTGAAGCGCTTCCTCCTTTCATAAATAGAGTGGGTTTATTTGTTAATGCTAACCCCAGCTTTATTGATGAGATTCTTTGTGAGGTACCTCTTGATACTCTTCAGTTTCATGGTGATGAAAGTGTTCTTGATTGTGCTCAATATCAAATGCCATTTATCAAGTCTTTACGCGTAAAACCAGACACTAATGTTAAAGAAATAGCTGAAAATTTTTCATCAGCTAGCGCACTCCTTTTAGATTCTTTCAGCCCTTCAGGTTATGGAGGAACCGGTGAGTCTTTTGATTGGTCATTGGCGTGTGTCAAAATATCATTGCCAATTATTTTGGCTGGTGGCTTAACTGTTGACAATGTAGCCGATGCAATTAAACAAGTAAATCCATATGCAGTTGATGCTTCAAGTGGCGTGGAAAGTGCACCAGGAGTTAAGGATATTGATAAAATAGAAGCTTTTATCAGACATACCAATTCATGAGCTATAACCTTCCTGACGAAAAAGGTCATTTTGATCAATACGGTGGAATCTTTGTTGCCGAAACTCTGATGACAGCAGTCACAGAGTTAAAAGAGGCCTATGAGAAATTTAAAGATGATCCAGACTTCCTTAAAGAGTTTGAGGATGATCTTAAACACTATGTTGGGCGTAAAACGCCACTCTACTTCGCAGAAAACCTGACTAAAAAGATTGGTGGTGCAAAAATTTATCTGAAGCGTGAGGACTTAAATCATACTGGTGCTCATAAAATTAATAATACAATTGGACAAGCGCTTCTTGCCAAGCGCATGGGTAAAACTAGAATTATTGCTGAGACAGGTGCAGGTCAGCATGGCGTAGCTTCGGCAACTATTGCAGCCAGACTGGGTCTTGAGTGTGTTGTATATATGGGCGAAGTTGATGTTGTTAGACAAGTCCAGAATGTATATCGTATGAAGCTCCTTGGTGCGACTGTCGTTCCTGTATCCTCAGGTTCAAAGACTCTTAAAGATGCTTTGAATGAGGCAATGCGAGACTGGGTAACTAACATTGATGACACTTACTATATTATTGGAACGGTAGCTGGACCACACCCCTATCCTATGTTAGTAAGGGACTTTCAGAGCGTCATTGGTAAAGAAGCTAAAGAGCAATTTGATGATCAGGTTGGCGGTCTTCCAGATGCTGTTATTGCCTGTGTTGGAGGTGGTTCAAATGCAATAGGCCTGTTCTATCCATTTATTGAGGATACCTCAGTGAAAATTATCGGCGTTGAGGCTGGTGGTCGTGGAATTGACTTAGGACCTGATGCACATGCGGCTCCATTGACTGCAGGAAGCGTAGGTGTTTTGCATGGAAACAGAACATACTTGATGGAAAATGATGATGGTCAAATTATTGAGGGACACTCAATTTCAGCGGGTCTTGATTATCCAGGAGTTGGTCCTGAGCATGCCTACCTTAAAGATATTGGAAGAGCAGAGTATGTTGCTATTACTGATAAAGAGGCATTAGAAGCATTTCATTTATTGACTGAGGTGGAAGGTATTATTCCTGCTCTTGAGCCATCACATGCAATTGCATATGCTGTAAAACTCGCCAAAGAGTGGTCTAGTGACAAATCTATTATCATTAACCTCTCAGGAAGAGGTGATAAGGATATGCAAACCATTGCTGAAGTTGAAGGCATTGAATTTTAGACAAATTTAATATTTACTAATAACGAATCTCTAATTCTCTTATACTGTTTACTTTAATGGTAGTGTTGGGGGAGTCATGGAAGAGAGTCAACAAATTAGTAGAGAACGATCAGTCATATTTTCGATCTACCTAGTTGCTGTTTTTCTTAATGCATTTGTAGATTTAGGTCACAAAATAATCATTCAGAATACCATCTTTATGATTTATGGTGAGCAGCAGCAAATTATTTTGACTGCCATCGTTAATGCCATGATTCTAGTTCCTTTTATTCTTCTCTTTACTTTGTCAGGCCATCTTTCTGATAAATTCGCCAAGACAAGTGTAATGCGTTTTAGCGCCTTTTCAGCTGTCATAATTACCTTGGGCATTACATACTGTTATTACAATGGTTTATATAAAACTGCATTTGGTTTCACTCTACTTCTTGCTACGCAAAGCGCAATATATTCTCCTGCAAAAATGGGTTATATTAAAGAGTGTCTGAGTAAGGCTGGCTTAAGTAGAGGGAACGCTTTACACTCTTCTGTTGTGTTGATTGCTATTCTATTAGGAACCGTTTTCTTCTCCTATTTATTTGAAGCATTTCTTGGGACTATGCAAGCTTCTAGTCCTGAGGAGATATTGATGAAAATTGCTCCTGTTGGTTGGGTTTTAGTTGGTCTATCAACGGTAGAATTTTTGGCTACCCTTGGGACTCGTTTTTATCCAACTAAGTTAATCAGTGCCCAGTTTTCAATCCCTAAGCTGATTTCTTTTAAATATTTAGCATCAAACTTTAAAGCAATGAGGTCCAATGAAATTGTTTGGTATTCTATTTTGGGTACAGCAATATTTTGGGGAATGTCCCAAAATTTAGTTGCCGTTATTCCTGCTCATGCAAAAGTCAATTTTGGTGTCGAAAGTCCACTAGTTGTAAATGCAATGTTGGCATCTTCAGTCATTGGAATAATGATTGGTGCATTCCTTTCTGGAAGAAAGAGTTTGAATTTTATTCGTATTAATAATATATATACAGGTTCGATTCTGATTACAGTTTGTGCAATTTTGGTCCCTGTTATTTCTAGCCTTAACTTTATTCCCAACTCGACCGCACTTATTTTGGTGACCTCGGTCATACTATTATTTGGTGTTGGTGCAGGAATGATGATCGTTCCACTTAATGCTTTGATGCAAGCCCACTCGCCTGAGGATGGTTTAGGCAGTATGCTTGCAGGTAAGAACTGGCTTCAAAATATAGCTATGATCAGTCTTTTAATTTTTACAGTTATTCTAGCTAACCTTAGTTTTGGTAGTGAATTTATTCTCTACTTTAATGCATTCATTGCGGTCGCAGGTTTTAGCATTGTTCTGAAAAAACTCAAAGCTATTCTCTAGCTATGCGTCAACTGGCTGGCCTCCTATTGTTTGGATGGCGTTATCGATTAAAGGTGAGCGGCATAGATAACATTCCTAAAGATGGGCCTGTATTGCTTCTAGGTAATCACATTAGTTATATTGATTTTGCATTAATTCAGTGGGCGACACCAAGGACAATAAGATTTGTAGTGCATGATGATTATTACAGTAAGCCAATCTTTAATTGGATTCTTAGAGGAGTTGGAGCAGTCTCAATAAGACCTGAGAATAGTAGAAATGCCATGCAAAATATTATAAATTTATTAAACGATGACTGTGTTGTTTGTTTATTTCCTGAGGGGCATGTTTCAACTAGTGGAGAGTTAAGTGACTTAAAAAGAGGCTTTGAAAAAGTTTTATCACAATCAAAAGAAGCTGTCATCGTTGTTCCTTTCGCTATCAAAAATATGTGGGGGAGTTTTTTTTCAAAAGCACCTAGAGCAGTTAAAAAGAGAATGAAGTTTAGGCTTCGTCGCGAAGTAAAGGTAAAAATTGGAACAGGTTTGAATTCAAATACGACCAAAGAGGAAGTTAAAAAGCAAATCGGTAGTTTGCTTAATTAGTGATATCATTATTTAATTATTTAAACTGGAAGAGGTATTATGAAAAAAATTATTGTGGTTGGCGCAACTGGAAGACTTGGAAGGCTTGTAGTTGGAGGACTTAAAGATTATGAGGTGATTCGTGCTGGCCGCTCTGGACCCGATTTAAAAATTGATGCTTTGGACTTTGAAAGCGTGTCTGATGTATTTGCTTCGATCGGATCTTTCGATGCTTTAATTTCATGTGCTGGTGTTCGAGCTCCTTTCAAAACATTTGAGGAATTGACCATGGAAGACTTTGCTTTAGGGCTATCTAATAAGTGCTTTAGCCAACTTAATTTAGCAAAGGCAGCAATTCCTTTTTTAACTGAAAATGGTTCAATCACTCTAACCAGTGGCATCATTGGTGATGAGCCAATTTTGTCAGGCTCCTGTGCAGCTGCTGCTAATGGGGCATTAAACATGTGCGTATCAACATTGGCTGCAGAGTATGCAGGTAGACTTCGAATAAATATTGTTTCGCCTTCTATTATTGAGAACTCAGTTGAGGACTATGGAATGGTCTTTGATGGCTTTGAGCCGACATCTGAAAAACGTATTATTGAGGCATATAGGAGAACTATTTCTGCACCAATAAGTGGAAGGGTGCTTTGTCAAACACGCTCACTCTAAACAACTAATATATTTATATTAATTAAAATAATTCAACAAATCTCTCTAATTTTTTTAACTTGAGTTTTGACTTGCTCTTAGTTAACATGAATTTAGATTTCTTTTAAATTCTAAATTTATCATAAGATTTATATGTCAGATCATCAGCACAGAAGGAGAGTGGGTGGACGGTCAGCAAAAATTGCTGATCGAAAAAAAGCTGAACAAATTGAACCTCCTAGGTATTTAACACGAAATATCAAGTGTTACGACATGCTCAGTGAAGAAGAGCTGTCAAAGATTGATGATCATGTTGATTGGATTCTTAAAGAGGTTGGCCTTGAGTTTTGGGATGACGAAGAGTCATTAAACTTATTTAAAGAAGCAGGGGCAACCGTTAAAGGAACCCTTGTAAAGTTTGATAAAGGTCTTATCCAAAGCCTTTGTAAAACTGCTCCCAGTGAGTTTGAAATGCTCGCAAGAAACCCTAAAAGATCAACCATATTTGGAGGTAATAAGCTGGTACTAGGTCCAGCTTATGGATCTCCTTTTGTCTACGATCTAAAGGGGGGGAGACGTCAAGGCAATATGCAAGACTTTAATAATTTGATAAAACTTTCGCATATGACCCCATGGCTTCATCATACAAGTGGCACTAATTGTGAACCAGTTGATGTTCCAGTGAACAAGCGTCATCTAGATATGGTGTATTCACATTTAAAATATTCAGATAAGCCATTTATGGGATCTGTAACGGCACTTGACAGAGTAGAGGATTCAATTGAAATGGCGCGTATTGTTTTTGGTAAGGATATCGTTGATAAAAATTGCGTTATACAAGGAAATATAAATGTGAACTCACCCCTTGTGTATGACAAGACCATGACCGACGCTCTAAAAGGTTATGCTAGGGCAAATCAAGGAGTCGTAATCACTCCTTTTATTCTTGGCGGGGCAATGTCTCCTGTGACCATGCCAGCAGCCATCGCTCAGGCTCATGCTGAAACCCTTGTCGGTGTTGCGCTAACGCAATTAATTAGACCAGGTTCTTCTGCAGTATATGGAAACTTTTTGACAACGATGGACCTTAAGTCAGGCGCACCGACCTTTGGAACTGCTGAATCAAGTTTAGCTACCTATGCAGTTGGGCAGATGGCCAGAAGGGTAGGCCTTCCATTTAGGGCGGGTGGTCACTACACTGCCTCAAAGGTTGCTGATGCTCAGGCTATGCAAGAGTCGGTTGATTCAATTTATCCAGCAATTTTAGCTGGGGCAAACTTTATTCATCAAGCAGCCGGTTGGCTGGAGGGCGGATTGGTAGTTGGCTATGAAAAATTTATGCTTGATGTAGACCGTCTAGGAATGCTTCATAGAATGTTTGAAGGGCTTACTATTGATGACAATTCATTAGCTACAACTGCTTATTTAGAAAATTCTCCTGGTGAAAATTTTCTTGGTACTCAGCATACTGCAGAAAATTTTGAAACCGCAAATTATCGTGCTGAACTGCCCGACAACAACTCTTTTGAGCAGTGGGAAGAAGATGGCTCAAAGGATTCTCAGCAAAGAGCTTATGAGCGCTGGAATGAAATGCTTGATAACTATGTCGAGCCATCTCTCGATCAGTCTATAGACGAAGAATTAGTTGATTTTATTGCTAAAAAGAAAGAGAGTATGGAAGATGAATGGTATTAAACTTTGTCTCCAACAGCTCGACTTAAGCCCTCAGGTTTAGGCAAATTTTTATGTGCGCTGTATATGCGCTCCATTTTCTCAATGACTGAATCTCCTGGCATACTCGCGCCCCGTGTTTTTAAGTCTACATGAATGAGCATATGCTCTGCTGTAGCTAAAAGCCTTCCGTCATTATGATGGAGCCAGTGAAAGAGATGTAGTTTTTTATTTTCACCATATATTACTTGAGTTTTAGAATGAATACCCTCACCAATAAGTACTTCATCTAGGTGACGAATATGCGTTTCAACAGTAAAGTAGGAGCCTATATTCGCAATATATTCTTCATCAGCGCCAATGATGGCCATCAGCTCAGTAGTTGCTTCTGAAAAACAATCTAGGTAGCGCGCCTCTGTCATGTGACCATTATAATCAGCCCAATCTTTAGGAATATGAGTTGAAAAGGTTTTTAAGGGTTTAGATACATCTAATTCAGAAAAGTCTATCCTAGACTTACCTAGGCTATCATCAAATTCTTTTAAGGTATTGCCAGCGCCCCATCGGTTTTCTTTTAAAACCTTTAAGAAGTCAACTAAATTGTCGTCTCTCTTTTGCATAAGTTCGTCAATACTGTGCTTTCCAGATTGGTCATCTGATTGATTTGACACTTTGTCTACAAGCTCTTCTGTAAATTCAGGTACATCCATCAAGTGAGTCCATGGCCATTCTAGGCAGGGCCCAAATTGTGAAATAAAGTGACGCATTCCTGCTTCACCTCCAGCTAGTCTATATGTTTCAAACAGCCCCATTTGTGCCCAGCGAAGCCCAAAACCATAACGAATTGCATCATCAATCTCTTCTGTCGTTGCAATATCATCATTGACTAGCCATAATGCTTCTCGCCAGACAGACTCAAGTAACCTGTCAGCGATAAATGCGGGTATCTCCTTTTTAATATGAAGAGGAAACATCCCAATATTAGAAAAAATACTACACGTTTCGTCGATTACTTTTTGTGAAGTTTTGGATCCACCAACGACCTCAACTAAAGGCAGAAGATAAACTGGATTGAATGGATGGGCAACAGTTAATCTTTCTGGATTTTTCATTTCTGACTGCAAATCAGATGGAAGAATTCCTGAGGTAGATGAGGTAATGATTAATTCGTTAGAAGCATTTAACTCAATTTCTTTATAAACAGATTGCTTTGCAGAAAGCCTTTCTGGAACAGCTTCGATAATTATTTCTGAAGATTTTGCAACTTCTGAAATGGTATCAAGAAATGACAACACTCCTTTTTTTGGAAGTGGGGACCTGAGTAAATTTTTATAAGCTCTCTCTGCATTATTAATGACTTTTTCAACACTCTTTGGAGCATCCTTTGAAGGATCAAAAACACAGACATCAATTCCATTGAGTATTAGCCTTGCAATCCAACCACTTCCAATAACGCCCGCTCCAATTACACCTGCAGACTTAATGCTTTTCATAACTATCCCCAGCGCTTTTCAAGCTTTAAATTTTTACGAACTTGCTCTGGTCCTATGATTGTGCAACCCATTCCTTCAGCAGTCTTAACTGCCTGTTTAACAAGGTCGCCATTTGTCGCAAGAACTCCTTTTTTAAGATAAATATTATCCTCAAGTCCTACACGAATATTACCCCCTGCTAGGATTGACATTGCAACAAATGGAAGCTGATTCCTACTTATAGAGAAGGCTGAAAAAGTCCAGTCCTTTGGAATACTGGAGGTCATTGCTAAGAATGTATGCATATCATCTGGCGCTCCCCAAGGAATGCCCATGCATAGCTGGATCATCACAGGGTCATCAATAAGTCCTTGATTTTTTAACCAGATAGCTAATTGTAAATGTCCAGTATCAAAACACTCAATCTCTGGCCTGACCCCAAGCGCTTGAACCTGGCGTGCCATTTCTTGCAGAACTGAGGAGGTATTGGTCATTACATAATCGCCATGACCAAAATTCATAGTGCCGCAATCGATGGTGCATATCTCTGGAAGTAGATTACGGACATGTTCAAGCCGCTCTGTTGCTCCAACCATGTCGGTACCAGCTTCATCGAGTGGGAAAGGCTTTTCAGCTGACCCAAAAACAATGTCACCACCCATTCCAGCAGTAAAGTTGATGACCATATCAACTTTTGACTCTTTGATGATATCAACAACTTGGCTGTATAGTCTAGGATCACGAGCTGGAGTGCCAGTTTCTGGATCACGAACATGAATATGCACAATTGCAGCGCCTGCTTCAGCTGCCTCGATACATGAGTCTGCAATTTGTTGAGGTGTAATTGGTACTTTTTCTGATCTACCAGTTGTATCACCAGAGCCAGTGACGGCGCAGGTAATAAAGACTTCTCTTGATGGTTGAAGGTTTGTCATGTCATTTCCCCTTTATCTGAACATTAGTTATTTTATTTGCAAAACTTGTAAATTTGAAATAAAAATAAATTTATTTTTGCATAGGATTGCAACATTATCTTTATAAGAAAAAACCATGTGCTATAATATTTTGCAATCGTATGCATTTTGCTTGCAATACTTAAGTTTTAGGAATTAGTTTACATACAAATATTATGGCAGAAATTGAATTAAAAAATCTAACAAAAAGATGGGGTAGTTTTGTAGGAGTTGATAACTTTAACCTTACAATAGCTGACGAAGAGTTTTTAGTATTGTTGGGCCCTTCTGGCTGTGGTAAGACTACGACAATGAGAATGATAGCTGGTTTAGAAACCATCACCAGTGGAGAAGTACTCATTAAGGGTAAAGTAGTCAATACTCTAGAGCCAAAGGATCGCGACGTAGCAATGGTTTTTCAATCCTATGCGCTCTATCCCAACATGACAGTCTATGAAAATATTCGTTTTCCACTTAAGGTTAGGAAGATTGATAAAGCGCTTCATGATGAAAAAGTAATGAACGCTTCGGAGATGGTCGAATTGAATGACTTTTTGCATCGAAAACCTGCCGAGCTATCCGGAGGACAGAGACAAAGAGTAGCACTAGCTAGGGCAATTGTGAGGGAGCCGACAGTTTTCTTGATGGATGAACCGTTATCAAATTTAGATGCCAAGTTACGTGTTTCCACAAGGGCGCAAATTAAAAATCTACAGCATAATTTAAAAGTTACCACAATATACGTGACCCATGACCAGGTTGAAGCCATGACGCTTGCAGATCGAGTTGTAGTAATGAATGCTGGAATTGTACAACAGGTTGGAACACCTCAAGAAATATACAATAAACCGGCTAATAGTTTTGTAGCAAGCTTTATTGGATCACCTGCGATGAACCTATTAAAAGGATCAATAAGCGATGGCGTCTTTACGAGTGAGGGAGTTAAGATTAAAGGGTTGAGTAAAAAGCATAATGGAAGTATAACCCTGGGTTTCCGTGCGGAGGACGCTGTAATCGTCAAATCCAAGGGTGATATTTCAGCGCCAGCATTCTCAATGGAGCTACTTGGTGATATGACTATGGTTTCAGTTAGGCCTGGCGACGAACTTATTTCGATGAAGTCGGATAAGAATTATCATGTTGATATTGGCTCTAATGTGATGGCCAATATTTCTGCTAACTTGTGTTTATTGTTTGACAGTGAAACTGGTCAAATGTTAGAAAATGAGTGTTGAGCTTCCTATGAGTTATGATTCAAAATCTCAAAAAACTCTTGAAGTTGTAAAGGCAATGGAAGATGCTTTGGGAGCTAACTCAAATGACATGGATCAATATTTTCATAAAGAGTTTCGCTGGATGGGCAACCAGGGCTGCGGCATAAAAAACAACCTTGAGGAGTTTAGAAATAACTGGCAGCTGCCATTAAGGGCAGCCTTTACAGATCGGATATATAAGACGGACAAGTTTCTTGTGGATGGTGAATGGGCTTCCTGTTTTGGACACATCGATGCGCTTCATAGTGGTGAATTCATGGGTATTAAGCCAACGAATCAGCGTGTGAAAATTCATTACACAGATTTTTGGGAAGTCAGAGATGGCCTCATTATTGATAATTGGGTTAATGTTGATTTTCCAAGCATATTGTCTCAACTCGGAATTGATGTTTTCAATGGAATGGGTTGGGAAACGTTTGATCGAGGTGAAGTCCAACCACCAAAACCTAATTAATTGGAATTATTATGGCTATTAAATATTTAAAAAAAGGAAAGACAGCTGCTGACAAAGCAATTGATGATGCTGAGGTTAGTGAAGTTGTCAAAAATACTTTAAAAGTAATTGAAGAAAAAGGTGATTCTGCTGTTAGAGAGTTCTCAGAAAAGTTTGACAATTACTCACCAAAATCATACAAGTTAAGTTCAGCTGAGATTGATGGCCTTATTGCAAATGTGTCTGATAGAGATATGAAAGATATCAAGTTTGCACAGGAACAGGTCAGGAATTTTGCCCAGGCCCAAAGAGACTCAATGCAAGATATCGAAGTTGAAACAATGCCAGGTGTTATTCTTGGACACAAAAATATTCCTGTACAGTCAGTAGGTTGCTACGTACCAGCAGGAAAGTTTCCTATGGTCGCTTCGGCACATATGTCAGTTGTGACTGCTAGTGTTGCAAAAGTTCCTAGAATTGTAGCCTGCACTCCGCCATATCAAGGTGCGCCAAACGCAGCCGTAATTGCTGCAATGCATCTTGGCGGCGCTCATGAAATTTATGTGATTGGAGGTATTCAAGCTGTTGGAGCTATGGCTCTTGGAACTGAGTCGATTAATCCAGTAGATATGCTCGTTGGCCCTGGTAATGCATTTGTGGCTGAGGCTAAAAGACAACTCTTTGGTAGAGTTGGTATTGACTTATTCGCCGGACCTACAGAAACGATGGTTATTGCTGATGAGACAGTTGATGCTGAACTATGTGCAACTGACCTTTTAGGTCAAGCCGAACACGGCTATAACTCACCAGCGGTTTTGGTTACGAACAGTCAAAAACTTGCCGAAGAAACACAAGTAGAGATTGATAGAATACTAACGATTCTTCCGACAGCAGATACGGCGGGTGTCAGCTGGGCAGAGTATGGCGAGGTTGTTGTCTGTGATACTTATGATGAAATGCTAGAAGTTGCCAATGATATTGCCTCAGAACATGTTCAGGTTATGACTGACCGTGATGACTGGTTTTTAGATCATATGCATTCTTATGGAGCACTATTCTTGGGTCCAAGAACAAACGTATCGAATGGTGATAAAGTGATTGGAACTAACCATACTTTGCCGACTAAAAAAGCGGGGCGTTATACAGGCGGTCTCTGGGTAGGAAAGTATCTCAAAACGCATAGTTATCAAAAAATAACAACGGATGAGGCAGCCGTAAAGATTGGAAGATACTGCTCTCGACTTTGCATGCTAGAGTCTTTTGTTGGTCATGCAGAGCAAGCCAATATAAGGGTTAGGCGCTATGGCGGTGAAGACGTACCATATGGGAAGGCGGCCCAGTAGTGCATAGAGCCAACCATCTTAAAGAGCTAATAAAGCCTCTAAGATTGAGTATGTATAGTTTTACGGAGGATGGAGTTCGAAGTAGCCTCGAGTCTCTATTTGATGAGGAGGCGATTATTCATCTATCCCACCCTTTTGGAGATATTCTAGGTCCAACTAGTTTTTATAATCAAGCACTTAAACCACTGTTTGAATCAATGCCTGATCTTGAAAGACGAGACTATATCGTTATCGCTGGGAAAACTGAAAAGGATTTGCATTGGGTTGGATGTGCTGGCTTTTACAATGGTACTTTTTTAAAGTCATTTTTAGATATCCCTCCAACTGGCCATATTGCACATATGCGATTCCATGAATTTTATTGCTTTCAGGAGGACAAAATAATTGAAGTTCAGGCGTTGTGGGACATACCTGAACTTATGATGCAGTCTGACTCTTGGCCAATGGCCCCAACTCTTGGAAGAGAATGGTGCGTCCCAGGCCCAGCAACAATGGATGGGATTTCAGATAGTCCATATGACCCTGAAAAAAGTGATGCCTCAATGGAGCATATTCTAGGAATGGCTAATGCTATGAAAAAGCATCCCTCTGAGGGCGGTCCTGAGGTCATGAAAATGGATTACTATTGGCATCCCAAAATGAATTGGTATGGTCCCTCTGGAATAGGAAGTGGAAGAGGCATTGAAGGTTTTAGAAACTGGCATCAAATACCATTTTTGAATGCTATGCCAGACAGAGGAAAAGATACAACTTATAGTAAGAGAGATGGTTGGGGGGATCAAATTGGATATCACTTTTTTGGAGATGGAGAATATGCAGCTGTAACTGGCTGGCCAAATATGAAACAAACACTCACTCATGATGGCTGGATGGGTATCGCCCCAAGTAATAAAGAGGTTTTTCTTCGGTCACTTGATTTTTGGAGGTTGGAAGAAGGAAAAATAAGGGAAAACTGGGTCATGATAGATATTTTGGATATCTATGATCAAATTGGTGTTGATGTTCTCGGTAGATTAAGAGAATTTAACAAAGCTAAAAACATAAACGGTAATTGATTTTGAAACTTCCGACTACACCATCTTTTAGATTAGATAATAAAACTGCCCTTATTGCGGGAGCTTCATCTGGCATTGGTCTGGCTTGTGCTGTAGCACTTGCGGATGCAGGCGCTGAGGTCGTCTTGGCATCAAGAAATATTGAAGCTCTTCAAAAAGCTTCTGATGCAATAAAATTAAAGGGCAATAGTGTTGAGGCTGTTCAGCTGGATATTGCTGATACAGACGCAATCGAGCTTTTTTTTAAAAATCAAAAGCCCTTTGATATCCTTGTAAATAGTGCTGGCATGGGTCGTCATTCACCTTCATTAGAAACCTCTACTGAGGATTTTGATGAGGTCATGGATGTCAATCTTAGGGGTGCTTACTTTTTGACACAAGCAGTAGCAAGAGGACTGATAAAGGCAAAAAAACCAGGCTCACTAATTAATATTTCTTCTCAAATGGGACATGTTGGCGGAGTAGACCGAGCGGTATATTCTGCTTCAAAGCATGCTGTAGAGGGCTTTACAAAGGCCATGGCAATTGAATGGGGAGGCCATCAAATTAGGGTCAACACAATTTGCCCAACATTTATCCGAACGGCGTTAACACAATCTACATTTGATAATCCTGAACGCAAAAAGTGGATTGAGGAAAAAATAAAACTTGGACGTGCAGGTGAAGTTGAAGATATTATGGGGGCAGTGGTATTTCTAGCCTCAGAGGCATCTGGCATGATTACAGGTTCAGCATTGATGATTGATGGAGGCTGGACAGCGGACTAATGAGCACTCAAAAAATTACATCAATGGAGGTAGCAAAATTAGCTGGTGTAAGCCAGTCTGCTGTTTCAAGGGTCTTCACACCTGGTGCTTCATCCTCTAAGAAAACAAACGAGCTAGTTCGTAAAGCAGCAGCAGAATTAGGATATAGGCCCAATGTGTTAGCGCGTTCATTAATCACAGGAAAGTCTCGAATGATTGGGCTCGTAGTGGCATATTTGGATAACTACTTTTATCCAGAGGCTTTGGAGTTACTCTCAAGTGCTCTTCAAAAGAAAGGTTATCACGTTTTAATTTTTATGTCTGGAAACAAAGAGGGTGACATTGCTGATGCGGTAGATGAAATTTTAGATTATCAAGTTGATGGCATTATAGCTGCTTCGGTTTCTATGTCCTCAGACCTTGCTAAGAGATGCACCTCTGCAGGTGTTCCAGTTGTTTTATTTAATCGAACTCAAGATGATGATAGGCTATCGGCGGTAACCTCTGATAATTTTCAAGGTGGTCAGAAAGTTGCTAGATTTCTTTTGGCAGGTGGGCATAAGCGTATTGGATATATTGCTGGTTGGGAGGGGGCATCGACTCAACGAGACCGAGAAAAAGGCTTCACTGAAGAACTAGTTAGAAATGGACAGGAATTATATGCAAGAGAAGTGGGTAACTTTAATTCTGATGAAGCCAGACAAGCGGCGCGAACAATGTTTTCTAAACAAAATTTTCCAGATGCAGTATTCGTTGCTAATGATGCTATGGCAATTGCAGTAATCGATGTTATTAGGTTTGAGCTAGGATTACAAGTCCCTGAACAAGTTTCTGTCGTTGGTTATGATGATGTGCCTATTTCCTCATGGCCTGCTTATGATTTAACAACAGTTCGACAGCCAGCCAATCGAATGGTAGCTGAAACGGTTTCAATTCTAATTGAGAGCATTGAAAATAAAACAACAACTGCTAGAAGAATTGAAATTGATGGACCACTAATGGTTAGGGGTTCTGCAAAAATTTCTGATAAATAGGAGAGAATAGAATGAAAGGGTTTGATTCACAATATGCTAATTTTCCTGACTGGATTAATGGCATTACTCATGAAATTTGGGAAGAAAGGGGTATTGATAAGCTCCTTTACTTGTACTCAGATGATATTATTTTAAGGGCCCCACCCTCCCTTGTGATTGGAAATAAGACGGTTATTGATGCAACAAAAGCAACATTATCAGAATTTCCTGATCGCAAGTTATTAGGAGAAGATGTAATTTGGTCAGGGACACCGGAGACCGGTATGTTGTCCTCACATAGAATTATTTCTACAGCTTCTCATCTGGGAGATGGCTCATTTGGCAAAGCAACAGGCAAGAAGGTTGTTTTTAGAACAATCGCAGACTGTCACGCTATTAACAATCAAGTAAATGATGAATGGTTAATTCGAGATCAGGGCGCTATTGTTCGCCAGCTAGGAATGATGCCAAAGGATTTTGCAAGAGATCAAATAAATCTCGAAGGCGGCATAGAAAAATGCAACCATCCATTTAATGATTCTATGGACAAGAAAGGCCCCTACATCGGCAATGGAAATACGAATGAGTGGGGTGAAAAGTATGTCGATATACTCAATCGTATTATGAACGATGACGCTTCAGTTTATAGATCTGAATATGATCGTGGATGTCATCTAGAATACCCAGGAGGGGTATGTGGTCATTCGTATGTGGATGCTGAAGAGTTTTGGAGAGGGCTCCGCTCTTCTATGCCAAGCGCAGTTTTTACAGTCGAACATCAAATTGGACGTGAAGATAGTCACCTCTCTCCCAGAGCTGCAGTGAGATGGAACCTTAAAGGCAAGCATGATGGTTGGGGTATTTTTGGTGAACCTACTGGTGCTGACTTATATGTAATGGGCGTTTCACACGCAGAATTTGGACCTTGGGGGCTTAGGAGAGAATATACACTCTTCGATGAAACAGCAATCTGGAAACAAATCATCATTAAGACAGGTTAAAAAATGACCCCAGAAGAAATGGAAAAATTTATCGTTCGGTATTCAGACTTGAAGCCTTGCAAGACGGCTTTCATTGATGCCCATACACCAGGATCTGATCAAAAAGAAAACTTTACTATTATAGGTGGCGGCGTTTCAGAAAGTCGAGACCAGCATGTACATATTAATGAAACTCCAGGTTTTAATATAGGTGCGGCTGGACAACCACCTGGTTGCAAGAACTCTTTGCATACTCACACAACTGCTGAAGTCTTTTATGTGCTCAAGGGAAGCTGGCGTTTTTTCTGGGGACGCTATGGTGAAGATGGAGAATTGTTTGCAAATGAAGGCGACTTGGTGAATATACCAACAGGGATATTTAGAGCCTTTGAAAATGTTGGAGATGGCTATGGAATGTTAATGGCCATTCTTGGTGGCGATGATGCAGGGGGCGGTGTGACGTGGGCCCCTGAGGTGATTAATGACGCTAAGGATTTTGGACTTCTGCTTGGAGATAACGGGGTCTTATATGATACAAAAAAAGGAGAGTTGCTTCCAGAGCATATTACGCCCATGCAATTATTAACTGATGAAGAGCTTAAAAACTTCCCAAAGGTTTCGACAGAAGCGTTTATGAGTAATTTTTTTGTCAGTGCATCAGACTTATCTCACCACTCTAAAGACACACCACTTAAGGTGATAGGAGCTAATGGTCTTTTGAAAGATAAGCCAGGGTTTGAGGTGGATTTCATTTCGAATGAGACCTTTGTTGACGAAATGCACTCGCCCAGCCAATACGAAGTCAACATGGTTATGAGAGGCGAATGGACTCTCGAGTGGGATGGAAATTCAACTCGCATTTCTGCTGGAGATACTTGCTTAATTCGCCCCGACTTATCCTACAAGATGACCCCTATTGGTTTAGATGAAGCGAGCTTATTTAAAGTCACAAAAACAAACGACTCAGCAGGGTCAACATGGAGAGAATAGTTTATTTTATATAGGAGAATTAATTGAGTAGAATTTTAACGAGCCATGTAGGTTCATTGCCAAGAGGTCAAGAGGTTGTAGATTATATTTTTGCAAGAGAAAATAATCAAGAATATGATGAAAAAAGTTTTGATGCATGCATGCAAAACAACGTTTTGACTACAGTTGAAAAGCAAAAAAAAGCGGGCATCGATATTGTGAGTGATGGAGAAACCTCAAAAATATCATACGCAACTTATGTTAAAGACAGATATACGGGATTTTCTGGAGATAGCCCTAGAAATGCTCCAGAAGATCTGAAGCTCTTCCCAGGATTTTTAAAAAGGCTTTCTGATGATGGTGGAACGCCTCAATATGCTAGGCCGATGTGCACAGGTGAAGTTAAATCAAAAGGACAGGGGGAACTTCAAAAAGATATTTTAAACTTAAAAAAAGCAATGTCTGTAAATGACGTTCAAAGAGGCTTTATGAATGCGGCGTCACCTGGCGTCATTTCTTTATTTTTGCAGAATGATTACTATCCAACTCGAGATGCATATTTAGCAGCACTGGCTGATGCAATGAAAGATGAGTATGAAACAATTGTCGCATCGGGCTTAGACTTGCAGCTTGATTGCCCTGATCTTGCTTTATCTCGGCATATGCTTTTCAGTGATCTATCTGACTCTGAATTCATAAAGATTGCAGAATCACATATGGAGGCACTGAATCATGCCTTGTCGAATGTTCCAGAAGAAAAAGTAAGAATTCATATTTGTTGGGGTAATTATGAGGGACCTCATTGCTGTGATATTGATATGAATAAAGTTTTTGGAACATTGATGAAAGCAAAGGCTCGATATACTTTATTTGAGACATCAAACCCTAGACACGCTCATGAATGGACAGTTTTTCGTGATCGTAAGAGTGAAATACCTGATACTAAAATACTTGTTCCAGGTGTTGTAGACACAACAACTAACTTTATTGAGCATCCTGAGTTGGTGGCTGAACGAATCAATAAATTTGTCAATATAGTCGGAAAAGAGAGAGTCATTGCGGGTTCAGACTGCGGTTTTGGTACTTTTGCAGGTTTTGGTGCAGTGGATCCAGACATTGCATTTGCTAAGCTAGAGTCACTATCCGAGGGTGCTAAGATTGCGAGCAATCAATAGTGAAGACTCTTGTTATGATTCCTGGAATGATGTGTGATGAACGTATTTTTGCACCACAAATTGAAGGACTTAGCGATTCAATAAGGATTATTGTCGCAGATATTTCTGGACATTCAACTGTTCAGGACTTAGCAGCTGAAGTACTGAAAAAATCACCACCCAAGTTTCATCTCTTAGGTCATTCTATGGGAGGTATTGTCGCTATGGAGATGTACGCCCAGGAGCCGAATCGAATTGAAAAGTTGGTGCTTATGGATACCAATCATAAAGCGGAGCTTGAAGAGGTTAAAGCGATGCGAGTCCCTCAAATGAAGGCCGCAAAGGAAGGCAAGCTTGTTGATGTCATGCGTGATGAGATGAAGCCTAACTATTTAGATGCTAGTGATAATCGAGAGAGTATCCTCCATACCTGTATGGAGATGGCTAAATCGATGGGCCCAGAAGTATTTATAAATCAATCAAAGGCCTTGCAAACAAGAGTAGACCAACAAAGTACATTGCGCTTAATTGCGGTTCCAGTATTGGTGATATGTGGCTCCAACGATATATTATGTCCAGTAGAAAGGCATGAGTTGATGCATAGTATAATCAATGATTCAGAGTTAAAAATTATTAATAATGCTGGCCATATGCCTTCATTAGAGCAACCAAAAGAGACAACCGAGGTATTAAAAAAATGGCTAAATTAGATCCAGAATTACTCACACTCCTTCGCTCAGTTGATACGCCAACGGTCTGTAACGCTATCGAAGTTGCTCAAGGTAAAAGGGGTTTTTCAAGGTTTACAAGAGGCACAATGATTTGCTCAGCTCCAGAGGGTGGGGCTATGGTTGGTTTTGCTAAGACTGCAAAAATTGCTGCAGTTGAGCCGCCGAGCGAAAATCAGGATATTATTAAAGAGCGCAGAATGAATTACTACCGATATATGTCCGAGGTTGATGGGCCAATGGTTACTGTCATTGAGGATGTTGACTATCCTGATTGTATTGGCGCTTATTGGGGTGAGATTAATACAAAAGTCCACAAAGGGTTTGGACTATCAGGAACTCTAACAAATGGAGTAATGAGAGACTTAGGGGATCTTGCTGAAGCCTTTCCAGTTGTTGCAGGATCGGTTGGTCCTAGTCATGGTTTTGTCCATGTGCGTGAGATAGATACCCCTGTAAATATCTTTGGAATGACGGTGACACCAGGCGAGTTAATTCATGCAGATCGTCATGGAGCTGTTGTAATTCCTAATGAAGTCATACCTATTTTGAAAGATTCAATTCACAAGTTGTTTGCATCTGAGAGGCTCATATTAGATCCTGCAGAAAAAACAGAATTTAGTTTTGATGATTTTAAAAAAGCATGGGAGGATTTTGAAAAATCCCGCACCTAGTTTTAAAACATTTATGCACTAAGTTGATCTAAGGATTATCTAATTTAAAAGAAAAAATTATGTCAAAACATAATCGTAAACTTTATTTAACATATGCAAAGGCATTGAGCCATCCGGGAGACTTCTCTTCGAACATTGCGAGTTTTTACAGTGAGGATGCTGACATTAATGTTGTCCACCCTTTTAATCAGCTGGCTGGTGCAGATGCCTACCTCAATGAATTTTTATTGCCACTTCAACACTCATTTGAAGGCCTTTATCGGCGCGATGATATCTTCATGGCTGGAGAATTTGAGGGACAAAATTGGATTAGCTCAACAGGTTATTATGTGGGGCAATTTGTAAGAGATTGGATTGGCCTTAAAGCGACGAAAACGCTTAGTTATATTCGCTATGGTGAATTCCACCGTATTGAGAAAGGCCAAGCTGTTGAAAGCTATATCTATCTAGACATTCCAGAACTGATGATTGCCTGTAATCAGTGGCCTTTGGATATGGGACCAGGGCATTCGCGAGGATACACCGGGCTGATTCAAGGGCCTGCATCACGAGATGGCGTCCTCAAAAGTTATTCTGACCCTGTTGAAGGCCAGCAAAGCTATCAAATTGTGACTGATATGCTTGACAAATTAGCGACAAAGGATGAGGCGTGGCGACCCTACTGGCATAAAAATATGATGTGGTATGGGCCGGGTGCGTTTGGCTCTTTTATTGGCGTTGACGAGTTCGCTTCATTTCAGGTTCCATTTGAATCTCAGTTTGAAGGGTGGTCAGGTGGAACAAAAAATAATGGCTTTACAAAACACTTTACAAGATTTGGCGAGGGTAATTACACCTGTTCAGGAGGCTGGCCATCCTTGACCGGTATCAACGTCAAACCCTTCCTAGGACAAGGCCCAACCAACGAGCGAGTTTTTATGCGTGTCTGTGATTGGTGGCGGCGTGAAAATGAGCTTTTAGTGGAAAATTGGGTGTTTGTCGATGTACCGCATCTTTTATTGCAGTTGGGATATGACCCACTCCCGAATTGGCAGAAGTAGAGTGGCTTTAAAAAATAATTTTTAGGCACTTAGGCATTACTATTTATTGTTAGGATTTAAGTTATTAAGATATACTATTTACTGAATACGAATGCAAAATGATAGCTCAAAGATATTTTACTGTGTTATAATAATTTGCAATCGTATGCAAAAAAAGTTTTATGGTTTCATATGATGTATTATTAATGAGTATTTAATTGAAAAAAAGGAGTGATATTATGTTTTTAAAAAAGGTAGCTACAGTTGTAGCTCTTACTACTCTAGCTTCAAGTGCCTGGGCGGGTTGCGGGATTTCTGAAGGAAGAGTAAGTATTGTTGGTAATGAGTTCCCAGCGATCCAAACTATTGGAGCGGGAGCAATGGAATGTGCTGGTGATGGCGTTACAGTTGAAACAAACTTAACAGCTGATCATCAAAAAATTAATCTTCCAGGTATGACTGGTAATCCAGCTGAATTTACATCAGCGATTGTTGCAAACTCGTCTATTGTTGCACTAATGAACAATGATGTGATTAGACCTTTGAATGACCTCGTTGAAAAACATGGACAAGGTCTTCAGAAAAGCCAGTTAGTTACAATTGATGGAAATATTATGGGTATTGCCTTTATGGCGAACGCTCAGCATCTTACATATAGATCAGATATTTTGGATCAGTTAGGAATTGCGGTTCCAACTACTTATGAAGAAATGTTAGCAGCTGCTGGAGCAATTCGTTCGAGTGGTTTAATGAGGAACCCAGTTGGTGGTGCATATGCAGCGGGTTGGAACTTAGCTGAAGAATTCGTCAATATGTACATCGGCCATGGCGGTGAGTTCTTTAAGCCAGGAACAGCTGAAATTGCTGTTAACAACCAGCATGGTTATGACACACTTAACATGATGAAGCAGTTATCTCACTTCATGAACCCAGACTACCTAACGCATGACTCAAACGCAACAAGTGCTGAATGGAAAGCTGGTAATGTTGCACTTATGAATATGTGGGGATCACGTATCGGTGCTCTTAGAGGTGACGAGGTTGATGCAGCTGTTGTAGCTGCTACAGCTACTGCTGGCCCAATGACAGTTGGCGGTGGGTCAACTGCAGCTTCAACACTATGGTGGGATGGATTTACTGTAGCTAAGAACATTTCAGATGCAGATGCAGAGGCTACTTTTATGGCTTTGATGCATGCAATTCGTCCAGAAATGTTGAACGAAACGACTGCACCACAAGCTGTTTGGCTAATTGATGGTTATGAGCCTACTCCAGCTGCTGCAGGTGTATTTGCTGCTGCTGCAATGGGAACTAAGCCGTATCCAATGTTGCCATATGCAGGTCTAATGCATTCAGCTGCAGGAACTGAGTTAGTAGACTTCATGCAAGGAAAAGAAAATGCTGAGCAAGCTTTAGCTGGTTTAGAAGCGGCATACACAACAGCTGCGAAAGAAAAAGGTTATTTATAAGCTTTTATAAGTTGTTTATCTCCTAAGATTAGGGCGTGTGTTATACATGCCCTTTTCTTTTTTTGTATAATTGAGTTGATCTAATCTTGTTATTTCCATATGAAGCATAAGACTTTTTTCTGGTTCTTTTTACCTACAGCCTTAGCAATGTTTTTGTTCATTGCCCTGCCCTTAACTTCGATTGTAAGTCAGTCACTTCATACACCTCATGATGCGGTTCTGGTTGTTGTTGAATCGTGTGATCCATTTGGTTGTAAATCTGAAACAACGATTGATCATGAGGCGAGTAAACAAATCAAAGAAGAGCAGCCAAAAGGCAAGTGGGTTGGATTTGCAATCTATACTGATAGAAACCATCTAGCCTTTAAAGAGGTCGGTGAGCTTTGGGAGAATAAGACAAACTTAATTGACTTTGTGTCAGGTCTTAATAATCTTCCATTCTATAGAGCAATGGGATTCACGATAACTTTTGTCTTAGTGGTAACACCATTAGTTATATTATTTGGATTGATAATTGCACTGGCAGTCAACTCGCTGCATCGACATCTTAAAGGGCTTATGGTTTTCTTTTCATTGCTGCCAATGATTGTAACTCCTCTAGTTGGTTCGTTGATTCTGTTTTGGATGATTGATTCACGAGGTATTATTGGTTCAGGACTCCAAGAATTATTTGCAGATCCTAATCTGTCATTAAAGGCATCAACTGGTCTAACTTGGATAACACTCATTGTATATGGTGTTTGGCATTCTGCCCCCTTTGCCTTCATTGTTTTTTATGCTGGACTCCAGACTGTTCCGCAAGAAACTATAGAAGCAGCAATGATTGATGGAGCCTCTCGTTTACAGCAAACTTATCATGTCGTTGTGCCCCATTTATCTCCATTAGTAGCTTTTGTTGCTTTAATTCAACTGATGGATAATTTCCGAGTATTTGAGCCAATAGTTGGTTTTAGTGCCTCGGCACATGCGACCTCTCTTTCATGGATTATATGGAATGATATTGGTCAAGAAATCAGGCTTATGTCATCCGCTGCCACAACATCAGTGTTGACAATAATTGGTGTCATCATACTTCTAATGCCAGTTTTGATTAGAACATGGCGTGAATTCAATCCTCAGAAATAATATGACTTCAAATCAAATAAAAAGACCACTAGCACTCCAGATATTAATATATGGCTTTGTATTGTTCTGGTTTATTCTGGCAGCTTTTCCATTTATGTGGACTATGTGGGGCTCATTCAAAGTAGAGCTGGATTTTTTCTCTAAGTTAGACTGGACTAATGTTTTTTCTGGGGTAAGAACGCAAGTAGTATATGGAAAGTCTTTTACGGGCGCAGGTTATGATGGGGCGTGGATCCAAGAAGAGTTTTGGCGCGCTTTTCTTAATACAGCGATAGTTTGTTTTTGTACGGTACTCACATCATTAACTCTTGCAACTTTAGGTGGCTATGCCCTTTCAAGGTCTGGTTTTCGTTATTCATTTTGGCTATTAATAATTGCACTTGTTTTTCGTGCATTGCCCCCAATCACTCTTGTTTCAGGGTATCTACAACCCTTCTATGACTGGAATGTTTGGGGAACACTTCCGACCACTATTATTGTTTTAGTGGCTATAAACCAGCCATTTACATTGTGGATGCTGCACTCATTTTTTCAAACAATTCCGAAAGAGCTTGATGAGAGTGCAAAGGTAGATGGCTGTAGTCAGTTTCAAGCATTTCGACATGTCATTATTCCAGTGATGTGGCCAGGAGTTATTACTGCTGGACTCTTCTCCTTTCTTTTGGCATATAATGATTTTGCTGTTACAGGGATACTGCTATCTCAAGAAAACCAAACTATGGTCCCTAAAATTGCCAGCTTTATGGGCACTACTCAAACAGAAGGTAATATTATGTTTGCGGTTGCAGCAGTTGTATCCTCCATAATTCCATTGTTTCTTCTGGTTATGTTTTTCCAAAGACAGCTTGTTAGTGGATTAACAGCTGGTGCAGTCAAGGGCTAGTCATTGTCCACGTTTGATTATATTATCATTGGTGCAGGTTCTGCTGGATGCGTATTAGCCAATCGTCTGAGTGAAAACCCTGAAAATACTGTTTGCCTTATTGAGGGCGGTGGTAGCGATAAGAGTCCATGGGTCAAAATCCCAGCCGGTCTTTCTATGGCCATTGACCATAAAAAACTTGATTATAACTATAAGACCGCTCCCCAAAAACATTTGAATGACCGATTAATAAAGGTCAATCGAGGTAGGTGTCTTGGAGGATCGAGCTCCATTAATGGCATGATCTATATCCGTGGTAATAAGAATGATTATGATCATTGGGAAAGACTAGGATGCAAGGGCTGGTCTTATAATGATGTTTTGCCAATCTTTAAAAAACTTGAGAACGATCAAACAGGCGGAGACCCTACTTACCATTCGATGGATGGAGAGTGGCCAGTCGTTATTCAACAAGACATCAATAAAACGGCCCAACGCTTTATCCGTGCGGGAAATCATATAGGACTTGCATATAACACAGACTTTAATGGCGCCTCTCAGTTAGGTCTGGGTGATTACAAGGTTACTCAGGATAAAGGCACTCGAGTGAACTCGTATAGAGCCTTTATTAAGCCTATTGTTTCGAGGACCAATCTAACCATAATGACTCATGCCAGAGTCCAATCAATTGAGATTGAAGGTGATACTGCTAAATCTTTGAAGATTCAAGTGAATGGTGTTGATAAAGAATTACATTGCAATAAAGAGATTGTGCTATCTGCTGGTGCCATTGAGTCACCAAGGATACTTTTATCCTCAGGGATAGGGAATAAGGAAGAGCTTGAAGCCGAAGGGATTAGATGTCAACACAATGTTCCAGGAGTTGGTGAGAATCTTCAAGATCACCTCGACACTATGGTCACAGTTCGATCAAACAAAGCAGAGTCAATTGGTATTTCTTGGAGGTCTCTGTTGCCAAAAGTCATTACCTCTCCATTCAATTTTCTTCTGAGGAGGATGGGTTGGTGGACGAGTAATTATGTTGAAGTTGGAGGTTTTGCAAACACAAAACTTGGCCAACCTGATTATCCCGACGTTCAGTTTCACTTCACGCCTATATACCGGAGTCATCGAGGCAGAAAGTTTGAGTTTGGGCATGGATACTCACTCTTTACATGTTTATTAAGACCCCATAGTAGAGGATCAGTAAAAATTAAGAAGGATGGAGACATACACAAGGCGCTGATTGACCACAATTTTTTATCTGATACCAGGGATGAGGCAACCATTGTTGAGGCAATTAAAAAAGCAAGAGAAGTTTTATCATCTGAAGAGTTTGACGAAGTTCGAGGAGAGGAGATGGCCCCAGGAAAATCTATCCAGTCAGATGAGGATCTATTGGCATATATTCGTAAGACTGCAGTTACCGTCTATCATCCTGTAGGGACCTGCAAAATGGGTACTGACGATCTATCAGTCGTTTCACCAGATAATTTAAAGGTTAAAGGGTTGAGTAATCTCCGGGTTATAGATGCCTCAATCATGCCAAGCATCGTGAGTGGTAATACCTCTGCCCCAACGATGATGATTGCTGAGCGAGGAGCTAGAATGATATTAGAAAAGGAATAAATATGACTACAAATTTTCAAAACGAAAAAAACTTAATTCGTGATTATTACAAAGCACTAGATTCTGCGAATGGTAATGATATTACAAAAGTTTTACAAAACTATATTAGTGAGGATTATATTTGGAGAGGTTTCCATCCTTTTAATGAGATTTCGGATGCCAAGGAGGTTTCTGAAATTTTCTGGCAGCCATTTCGTCATGCATTTAAAAATATTCAAAGACGTATGGATATTTTCATTGCAGGAAAAAATCAAATTGACGGATTTGAATCTGTCTGGGTAATTTCTATGGGAAATCTTATGGGTCTATTTGATAATGAATGGCTTGGAATTCAGCCCTCAAGAAAAATGGCCTTCCTTCGTTACTGTGAGTTTAATAAAGTTGAAAATGGAAAAATTACTGAAACTGCAATGTTTTTTGATATTCCACATGTCATGCTGCAGGTTGGATTAAACCCCTTTCCACCTCAAACAGGTGCCCATCTTGTTCAGCCAGGACCGATGACTCATGAGGGCTTGTTGTACGAAGAGCAAAATATGGAAGAAGGTGAAAAGACACTAGCTTCAATAAACTTTATGATTGAAGATATTAAAGGTTGGAAGCACACAGGAAAAATATCATTAGTTGATGAACTTAGAGCTAGCTGGAACGAAGATATGATTTGGTGGGGTCCTGCTGGTATTGGCTCAAGTTATACAATTGAAAGGTATGCTGAGCAGCACTCTGGCCCATTTAGGGCTGGTTTTAAGGATCGTATCTCTAATGGCCATCTTTGTAAACTTGCGGAAGGTCATTTTGGAGGTTTTTTTGGATGGCCTAATCTCACACTCACTCCTACAGGTGGTTTTATGGGAATGCCTGCTTCGGAAAAACCTGGAGATATGAGGGTTATAGATATGTATCGTCGTGAAGGAGATAAACTCTCTGAAAATTGGATTTTTATTGATCTCTTGCATTTTTGGAATCAACAGGGTGTTGATATTTTAGATCGAATCAAAAAGACTCCAAGAACTTAAAAACTTATCAGTGAGCTGAACACAGCTCACTATTTTTACTTAATTTTTTTAACTTGAGTTTGATACTTTTTTAAATTAACATCGGTTCTATTGAAGTAAATTTAAATCTCAAAATATGAGAAGAGGTCGAAGTAAAAGCGTTAGAGAGGTTACTAACTTTCAGCAGGCTCCCTATGGCCAAAAAAAGAACCCCTTTCAGCCGATGTCTATTTTTTCTGAGGATGAGATAGAAGCAATCCATCAGGCATCATTAAAGGTATTGTGTGATACTGGAATGGATATCCAGTCACCGCGCGCTGTCGAAATTCTCAAGAGAGAAGGCGCAATGATTGGCAGTGATGGGCGCCGGGTTAGGTTTGATCCTGACTTTGTGATGGAAAAAATTTCTACAACCCCTAGCGAATTTACTCTTCATGGAAGACACAAGGGCAGACACGTTCATGTTGGTGGTCAATCAGTCATCAATACTCTAGTATCGAGTGCTCCCAATGTCTCCGATCTGGATAGAGGCCGGATCTTAGGTAACTTTGAAGATTATTCAAACTTAATTAAGCTCGGAGAGATATTGAATACGGTTCATGCATTAGGAGGATACCCCGTTGAGCCTTGTGATTTAGATGTTAGTGAGCGTCATTTGCATGCAGTATCAGCAGCAGCTCGTTTATCTACAAAGCCATTATTTGGATACGCTATCGGCAGCGAGAGAATGTTAGATGCCATCGAAATTGTTAGAATTGGAAGAGGTATTGACAGAGAAACACTTTTAAAAGAGCCATCAATTACGACAGTCGTCAATGCGAATTCTCCATTGGTTTACGACAAGGCACTCTTGGAGGGGGCTATTGAAATGGCCGAACATAATCAGCCTGTTATCTATACGCCCTTCACTTTAGCAGGGGCTATGGCCCCAATTACTGTTGCAGGAGCACTCGTTCAGCAAAATGCAGAGTCACTTGCTGGCCTTGCTTTTCATCAATGTGTCAACCCAGGAGCTCCAGCGATCTATGGCAGCTTCACATCAAACGTGGATATGAAGTCCGGCTCCCCGGCATTTGGCACACCTGAATATACTCAGGCGACAATAGCAAGTGGTCAGCTTGCTAGAAAATATAAAATCCCTCTTCGCGCCTCAAATGCAAACGCCTCCAATGCGCCCGATGAGCAATCCGTTTATGAATCTCAGATGTCTTTGTGGGCATGCCTACTTGGACAAGTGAATTTTATTTTGCATGGGCACGGCTGGATAGAGGGCGGGCTCTGTGCGTCATATGAGAAGGTCATCTTAGATGCAGAGATGAATCAAATGATGGAGGCATTTCTTATGCCATCGCCGGTTAATAATGACACTCTTGGGGTTGAGGCTATTGCAGAAGTTGGCCCTGCCTCTCATTTTTTTGCAGCCCAGCAAACCCTAGATCGTTATGAAACTGAGCACTATAATCCAATGCTATCAGACTGGCGTAACTTTGAATCATGGAGAGATGCAGGATCCGAAACGGCTTCCCAAAGGGCTAATAAAATATGGAAGCAGCTTCTAGATGATTATAAAGAGCCTAAGCTTGCTCCTGAGGTTGAAGAGGAGCTCTCAAGTTTTGTGGATAAAAGAGTTTCTGAAGGAGGGGCAGCGCCACTGTAAGTGCTAAATTTTTTCAATATTTTTGACTAAATTTTTTAACTTGAGTTTCATTCTTTTTTGAATTAACATTTAAAGTTTATTAATGGATTTACTATGAAAGATCAGGCAAGAGTGGTTGTAATTGGAGGTGGCGTTGTTGGATGCTCAATCCTTTTTCACCTTGCAAAAATGGGATGGAAGGATGTTATCTTACTTGAGAGAAATGAGTTAACTTCGGGTTCAAGCTGGCATGCAGCAGGACAAATTCATACGATTAGTTCTGATCCAAATATTTCCAGACTTCAAGATTACACAATTAACCTTTATAAAGAGATTGAGGAGACCTCAGGGCACTCTGTAGGAATGCATAGCACTGGAGGATATTATTTGGCCTCTAACCAGAGCTGGCATGACTATCTTAAAAGGGAAAGATCCAAGGCAAGGTCAATGGGTCTTGAGCAAGAGTTTGTTTCTTTAGATGAGGTTGTTGAAAAGCATCCTCTTATTAATCCTGAAAATTATGTTGCAGCCTTATGGGACCCACTTGATGGTGATATAGATCCGTCAGGTGTGACCTATGCTTATGCAAAATCAGCACGAGTTCATGGAGCTGAGTTTTATACGCATACACCTGTTATTGAAACGAATCAAAGACCCGATGGCTCTTGGGATGTGGTGACTGAGAAAGGAAATATTCATGCTGAACATATTGTCAATGCTGGAGGGCTATGGGCTCGAGAATTGGGACGCATGTCTGGTATCCATTTACCAGTTGTACCCATGGAGCACCATTACTTAATTACCGAAGAGATAGATAAGATTACTGCACTTCCAGAGGGGCAGAGATTGCCTGCATGTATTGATTATGAAGCGAATATCTATTTCAGACAAGAGCGCTCAGGCCTTCTACTAGGAACCTATGAGCCTCAGTCAACGCCCTGGTCTTTAGATGGGACTCCGCAAACGTTTGGACATGATTTGCTGGAGCCAGATTTAGACCGAATCGCCGATCGATTGGCTTTGGCTTTTGAGCGTATCCCATCACTTCAGAATGCTGGCATCAAGGACACAATAAATGGACCATTCGTTTTTTCTCCAGATGGCAATCCCATGATTGGTCCAGTCCCTGGAATGAAGAATTACTGGACAGCGGTTGGCGTCATGGCTGGGTTTTGTCAGGCCGGTGGAGTTGGAAAGACGCTAGCAGAATGGATGATTGAAGGAGAGCCATCGATTGATGTCTGGGCTATGGATATTGCACGGTTTGGAGATTTTGCGACTCCTGAATGGGGGGTTATTAAGTCATCAGAAAATTATGAACGACGTTTTGTGATGACCTTCCCTAACGAAACGCTGCCTAAAGGAAGGCGTCAGAAAACAACATCAATCTATGACCGCCTAACCCAGAAAGGTGCGGTATGGCAAGATTCTTTTGGCCTTGAAAACGTACTCTGGTTTGCCAGCTCCCCTGAGGATGCTTACGAAGAGCCAACATTTCACAGGTCAAGATCTCATGAGTACGTAGCTAAGGAAGTCGAAGCTGTGAGGGCGTCTGTTGGTGCAAGTGAAGTCGCTAATTTTGCTAATCACAAGTTCACTGGCAAGGGCGCCAAAGCATTTTTAAATAAGGTGCTTGCAGGCCGGATTCCAAGGCCTGGAAGAGTGAATCTGACACCTATGCTTTTGGAGAGCGGCAAGCTCAATGGAGACCTGACTGTGGCCTGCATTGACGATGAAACTTACTACTTATTTGGCTCCAGTGTTGCACAAAATATGCACCTTCGCTGGTTTGAGATGCATCTTGAGGGCGTTCAAGACGTTGTCTATCAGAACATGACAGATGATTTTCATGGTATTGCAATATCAGGACCCAACTCTCGAGAATTATTATCAAGGCTTACCAGGGAAGATGTCAGTTCAGATGGGTTTAAATTTAGAGATATCAGGGATACATTTGTTGGGGGCGTGCCAGCGCTCTGCGTAAGGATTTCATTTACTGGAGAGCTTGGCTATGAGATTTATGTGGCCCCTCAGTATCAACTGAAACTCTTTGAGGCTATAGAAGAGGTTGGAGAAGATTTAGATCTTAAGTGGTTTGGAGGCAGAGCTTTGATGTCTATGAGGCTGGAGAAGAGTTGGGGTGCGTGGACCATGGACTTCAGGCCAGACTTTACATTAATGGAGTCTGGCCTTGATTTTTTTGTGGACTGGGATAAAGACTTTATCGGGAAAAAAGCAGCCCTCATTGAGAAAATGAAGGGCCCAACCAAGAAGCTTTCAGTGATTCAAATTGAAACTGAAACGGATGTAAGTGGTGATGAGGCGGTGATGCATAACGGAGAATGTGTATCCTATATTACTTCAGGTGGTTATGGACACTCTGTTCAAAGGTCACTTGCGATGACTTACTTACCTGTGGAGTTGATTGATTCCAAAACAACACTTGAAGTAGAAATACTCGGTGAGTTTCATAAGGCATCTATTGTAATGGAGCCACTTTATGATCCATCTGGATCAAAAATGCGTTAATTGAAGGAAGAAAGATATGAGTTTTACTACAACTAAAAGACACCATGCAAAAATAGGTTCTCACCTAAAAGGTGAAGAGGATATCTATAGTCTAAATAAACATGCATTAGGCCCCGGAGAGCTTGCTGAGTCTGAATGGCTAGAGGCTGGTTTGGCAAACCCAGATATGACAAAAATTAGGGAATATCGACTCAAAAGAGTTCGAGAAAAACTCGTTGAATTTGACTGTGCTGGCATTCTTCTCTACGATCCATTAAATATTCGTTACGCAACAGACAGTACAAATATGTCTTTGTGGACCTCCCATAACGCTGCTCGTTACGCACTGGTAATGATGGATGGTCCTGTCATTATTTTTGAGTTTGATGCCCATGATTTTCTCTCAAATCACAATCCTTTAATTACTGAAGTCAGACATGCAGTCACCTATTTATACTTTACGGCTGGAGACAAGAGTAAAGAGAGGGCCAAGATATGGGCGTCTGAAATTGTTGATATAGTTAGAGAATACGGTAAAGGAAACAAAAAACTAGCACTTGATCATTGTGCGCCAGAGGGAATTCATGAACTTCAGTCAAATGGACTTGAACTTGCTAATGGTGAAGAGGTTATGGAGCTCGCAAGGCTTATTAAGTCTGATGATGAGATGAAGGCGATGAAGCGATCTATCTTTTCATGTGAAAAATCAATGGAGCTGATGCGCAATCACTTTAAGCCTGGGATCTCGGAGCAAGAGCTCTGGAGTCGCTTCCAAATGGAGGCCGTTTCCAGGGGAGCAGAGTGGATTGAAACGAGACTACTTGCCTCAGGTCCCAGAGCAAATCCATGGTATCAGGAGTGCTCATCACGACCCATACTAAGCGGTGAGTTAATGGGTTTTGATACGGACCTGGTTGGCTCTTATGGATACTGTACTGATATGTCTAGGACATGGTTGTGCGGCGATGAGAAGCCGACTGATGAACAAAAAGAAATCTACACCATGGGCTATGAACAAATTCAAAATAATATGAAGTTGTTAAAACCAGGCGTAACCTTTAAAGAGTTAACACTTAATGCTAAGGAGTACTCGAAGCAGGAGTTTCGACATTACTCGGTCCTTTTCCACGGCGTAGGTTTGTGTGATGAGTTCCCTGCTATACCTTTTAGCTGGGAGCTAAATGAGAATAGTTTTGATGGGGTTCTTCAACCGGGGATGGTGCTGTGCGTAGAAACCTATGTCGGTAGATTTAGTGGAGGGCCTGGCGTTAAACTCGAAGAACAAGTATTAGTGACTGAAGGTGGCCATGAATTGTTAACAAGTTATCCATTTGAAACGGAATTGTTAATCTAGACTATAAAAAGATTAATTTCTACATAGAGTCCTTATGAAAATAACTAAAGAATTAATTTCTAGTGCTGACGATCAGAATATTTATCTTGTTAGTATTACAAATGATAATAATTTCAGTGTTACATTTTCAAATTTCGGCGGCTATATCCATCAAGTTTTAATCCCTTATGAAAATAATCCTGAATTAACTGAGGATGTAATTCTTGGCTATGAAGATCCTTTGGGTTGCATAACGGATAGAAGCTTTTTCAATGTAATTACTGGAAGAGTCTGCAATCGAATGAAGGATGCTGAATTTACACTTAACAATAAAAAATATAAATTAAATAATAACAATGGAAATAATCATCTTCATGGAGGAAGCACTGGCTTTAATAAGAGGCTTTGGACGATAGATTCAATTGATGAGAATAAAGACGAAGTCATCGTATCAATGTCCTATCTATCTTCACATCTAGAAGAAAAATATCCTGGTAATTTATCCTGTACTACTCAATATAAGTTCAATAGCAAGAACGAATTTTCAATTTGTTATTCAGCAACGACAGATGAAGACACTATTGTCAACATTACAAATCATAACTATTGGAACTTTCATGGTCACAATGATTATTATGGAAAAATTCTTGATCATAGTGCTCAGATTTATGGAAATCAGGTTTGCGAGGTAGAGTCTGATTTGATACCGAATGGCAATCTCTTAAATGTTGCTAATACCAAATATGATTTCATAGAAAGCAACCCTATTTCGAAAGAGCTCATAGATCAAGGCGGTATTGATATTAACTATGTTGTAAATAACGAAAAAGAAATGAAGCCAGTGGCAAGAGTGTGGAGTAATCTAACAGGGATGGGAGTTCAGTACTCTAGTGACCAGCCTGGACTTCAGTTTTATACGGGTGGCAACATGCATCCGGAGTACCAAGGGAAGAATCATAGAACTTATGGAAAAAATTATGGTCTTTGTATGGAAACTCAATTTTTTCCTGATGCAATCAATCAGGATAATTTTGAGAGCCCAATTTTAAAAGTGGGCGAAACCTACACTTCAAATACTATAATTAAACTTTCAAATAATTATTAGAAGCATGAGCATAATCCCAAAAACAATGAGCGCAGTTTTGACAACTGGCCATGGTGGTTATGAGGTGCTTGAGTACCGAAATGACATTGAAGTCCCCATCCCTAATTCAGATCAAGTTTTGATTAAGGTTTTAGGGGCAGGTATCAATAATACCGATATTAACACCCGAACTGCTTGGTATTCAAAGTCAGTCAAAGGCGAAACCAATGCTAATCATTCCCAAGGGGAAGATGGCGATGGAAGTTGGTCTGGTGAGCCTTTAGAATTTCCAATCATACAGGGCGCAGACTGCTATGGAGAAATCGTTGCTGTTGGAGATAATGTTGATGCTGGTCGAATTGGTGAGCGAGTATTAGTTAGAACAATGCAGCAGTATGCAGTAGATTACAGGCCCTATGAGTGCTGGACAATGGGCTCAGAGTGCGATGGGGCTTTTGCTCAGTATATGCTCGCTTTTAGTGATGAAAGTTTCAAGATTGAAAGTAATTGGTCGAATGCGGAACTGGCATCTATTCCCTGTGCATACTCGACAGCAGAAAACCTACTAGAGCGTTCAGATGTTAAGGAGAGTGAGGTTGTTCTTATCACTGGAGCTTCGGGCGGTGTTGGTTCAGCTGCTATCATGCTCGCTAAGAGAAGAGGCGCAAAAGTAGTTGCTGTAGCAAGTGAAGCAAAGGCAGATATGGTTAGAGAGATAGGTGCAGATGAGGTCATCCATAGAGAAGATAAGTTAATAGACTCTATAGATAATGAAAGTATTGATGTGGTTATTGATTTAGTTGCTGGAGAGAGCTGGGGAGAGCTTCTTGAGGTTTTAAAAAAAGGTGGTAGATATGCCGCCTCTGGTGCAATTGCAGGACCCATAGTTGAGCTCGATGTTAGGACACTTTACTTAAAGGATTTGGTATTGATTGGTTGTACATTTCAAGATCGTCATGTCTTTCAAAATTTAATTGGGTATATCGAAAGAAATGAAATAAAGCCATTAGTTTCAAAAACTTATCCTTTAAGGGATATTGTTAATGCTCAGAAAGACTTTGTATCAAAAAAGTATGTGGGCAAGCTGGTTCTTTTGCCCTAATTCAGATAAATGAAATAGTTACTTTTCTTTACCAGCCATAAGTTCTTTCCATCGCATATAGCTATTTACACCAAGCCACATAATTGGTTTTGGCATCAACTTTTTAGGTACTTCCTCGTCAACAAAGTCTGGCACAAGGCTATTGATAGTTCCAGTAATTTTTTCAGCCGTAATGATACCAATCGCAGTTCCTTTAGCAGTTCCAAGGCCATTTTGACAGCATGCAGAGTAG
>Ga0208954_1000024_pt1 | contig 55188 bp, 53 predicted proteins | sample AOAMet2_C33A6_35_2_FD_188081 | JGI IMG/M metagenome (GOLD analysis project Ga0208954, IMG submission 188081) | Ammonia-oxidizing marine microbial communities from Monterey Bay, California, USA - C0912_C33A6_35 (SPAdes) | ecosystem: Environmental > Aquatic > Marine > Intertidal zone | place...
CCGCTCTACTCATATCCGAAGATACTTTCTCGCACGACTTGCATGTGTTAAGCCTACCGCCAGCGTTCAATCTGAGCCATGATCAAACTCTTCAATTAAAATCATGTTGTGTTACTTTTATAAAATATTAAAAATAACTAAAAATATATATCTCGTATTTTGAACACCCACACGAGTAACCAAATATGTTAAAAGAACTTGCCGGCTCTGGGCCGGAACGGAGAATTGTATACCCTTGATTCTAAATATCAACGGTTTTAGAACTAATTTTTATCTTTATTTACTAGCCTTTCGGAGTTAAGAAATTTCATCTTAGAGCGAAGTTCAGATCCGACCTTCTCTATAGAGTGAGCAGCTGTCTCTTTTCTTCTTTCTTTCATGATGGGACCGCCTGTACCATCGTTGCTTTGACGGCAATCATCTAAGAATTTATCTGCAAATTCACCAGACTGAATCATGGATAGGATACCTTTCATGGCTACTTTGGTATCGTTCGTTATTACTTTCGGCCCGCTAACATAGTCACCAAACTCTGCAGTATTAGAAATAGAATAATGCATATTTGCAATTCCTCCCTCATGTATTAAGTCAACAATTAACTTTGTTTCATGTAAGCATTCAAAATATGCCATCTCAGGACTATAGCCACCCTCAACCAGCGTTTCATAACCAGCTTTAATAAGTTCTGTCATGCCGCCACACAGGACTGCTTGCTCGCCAAATAAATCTGTTTCAGTTTCTTCTTTAAATGTAGTCTCCAGAACACCCGCTCTAGTTCCACCATTTGCCTTGGCATATGACAAAGCGATGTCTTGTGCAGAATAACCAGTTCCATTATTCCCATCCTGGTAAATAGCAATTAAAGAAGGCACGCCGCCGCCATTTACATATGTGCTTCTTACTGTATGACCTGGACCTTTAGGCGCAATCATAATGACAGACATATCTTCACTAGGGACAATTTTTTCAAAATGTATATTAAAACCATGTGCAAAAGCTAAGACTGCGTTAGCTTTTAGGTTTGGTCTAACCTCTGATTCATATACTCCTTGTTGAAACTCATCTGGTGCAAGAATCATTACTAAGTCTGCTCCATCCACAGCATCAGAAACTTTTGAAACATGAAGGCCGGCTTCTTCAGCTTTTTTCCACGAAGAAGAGTCTTCCCTAAGCGCTACTGTAACGTTAACCCCAGAATCTTTAAGATTATTTGCATGAGCATGACCTTGAGAGCCATAACCAATGATAGTTACTTTTAAGCCTTGGATAATTTCAAGGTTCGCATCATCATCATAAAAAATTTTCATTCTATTTTCTCCTAAAGTTTTAAAGCTTTTTCTCCTTCGTGAAGGCCCAGGCAACCAGATCTAGCCATTTCGAGTAAATTAGATTTACCTATAGCTTTGATCGCTTTCTCTATATCGCTTGATGGCCCAAATGCGGACATCACGATTACATTTGCGTTTTTTTCTAATACTTTGCCGCTGAGAGGTTTAAGTATTTTTTGAATTTTTGGTGTTAATTTAAATTTATTATATTTTATGAGAATAAATTCATATTCATGATGTTCGCCTTCAGTCAAATCTGATACTTTAATAACATCAATTATTTTATTAATTTGTTTTGTGATTTGTTCAACATCGCTTTCTGAGCCTCTGGACGTGACTGTCATTCTAGAATAAGTCCCATCAAATACTGGCCCAACATTCAAGCTTTCAATGTTGTAACCTCGCTGATGAAATAGTCCAACTACTCTTGCAAGAGCGCCTGGTTTATTTTCAAGAAGAATAGATATAATTCTTTTCATGCTTTTGTATTTTTTTTAATCCACATGTCTTGCATGCTGCCACTTGGCGCAACCAACATTGGATAAACATGTTCATTTGGGTCAACGTACACATCAACAAAAACTAATCTATCTTTCATTGCAAATGCTTTATCTAAAGTTTTTCGGAGTTGAGACTGTTTAGTTACTTTCATGCCGACATGGCCATATGATTCTGCTAATTTAACAAAGTCTGGTAAAGAATCTGCATAGGTGCTTGCTGAATGCCGTCCACCATAATTCATGTCTTGCCACTGTCGAACCATTCCCAATGCTTCATTATTAATATTAATGATTTTGATAGGAAGATTATATTGTAAACAAGTTGAAAGCTCTTGAATGCACATTTGAATGCTGCCCTCTCCTGTCACGCATACAACCTCATCTTTAGGATAAGCTAGCTTTGCTCCCATGGCTGCAGGCAGGCCAAATCCCATCGTGCCCAGTCCTCCAGAATTTATCCACCGCCTAGGTTTATTAAAGTGGTAATACTGAGCTACAAACATCTGATGCTGGCCAACGTCAGAGGTCACCCATGCATTACCTTTTGTCGCTTGATAGAGTTCTTGCACAACTACTTGAGGAAGAATCATCTTAGATTTAGTATTTTTAAGGTATAGCTCATGATCAAGTCCATGCTTAGCTCGCCAAATAGCAATTTGAGAATTCCATGAATCAATAGCGTCAGAATCAATTTTCAGTTTTGAGCGTTTAATTTCTTTAATCAAAGCAGTAAGAGATTCTTTAACTTGACCAACTATTGGAATGTCTGCATTAATAATTTTGGAGATTGAGGCTGGATCTACATCAATGTGGATGATTCTAGCTTTAGGAGCAAATAGTGCGGGAGTATTAGTAATACGATCATCGAACCTAGCTCCAATTGCAATAATAAGATCAGCATTATGCATAGCCATGTTTGCTTGATATGTTCCATGCATTCCAAGCATACCCATGAAATGTTTATTGTTCGCTGGATATGAACCGAGTCCCATTAAAGTATTAGTGACAGGTACTTTCAAAATTTTGTTTAGAGCAATTAATTCTTTATGAGCATTGCCTAAAATAACACCACCGCCAGCATAAATTACTGGTCTCTCTGCTGAAAGAATATTTTTAGAGGCTTTTTTAATTTGTCCAGGATGCGGCAGAGCTTTCGGCTGATATGAGCGAATCGAAACCTTCTTTTCTCTTTTGTAGTCATACAAATGATTGGGATCTGTTTTGTCTTTAGGGATATCAATAACAACTGGGCCAGGTCTTCCTGATGTTGCTATATAAAATGCCTCCTGAACTATTCGAGGTATATCTTTTGTATCATGGACGACAAAACTATGTTTTACGATAGGGCGAGAAATTCCAATCATGTCGGTTTCTTGAAATGAATCCGTTCCTATGAGATGACTTTGCACTTGCCCAGATATAACGATCAGTGGAATTGAATCCATAAAAGCTGTGGCTAGACCAGTAATAGCATTCGTTGCTCCAGGACCAGATGTGACTAATGCAACTCCAGGTTTTCCTGTGGCTCTTGAATAGCCATCAGCTGCATGCGTAGCTCCTTGTTCATGTCGAACAAGAATGTGTTCAAATGCTTTTTGCTTAAAAATTGCATCATAAATATGCAGCGCAGCGCCGCCAGGGTAACCAAATATGAATTTTACCCCCTCATCTTTGAGGGCGCGCATTAGAAGATCTCCACCGGACAGTTTCATGAATTGAATGTATTTACTACAAAGTAAAAGGTTTTATACATCAATTATATTGAAAAACAAGTCATTTGAAGCCATTAGCATCGATTAAACCCTTTCTAGGGTGGATATAAGCGTACTCATATCTTCTGGTGGAGATTGCTCAAATTGAATCTTTTGTCCTGTGCCCATGAGCTCAAATCCAATCTTTGAGGCATGAAGGGCTTGGCGTGGAAAATGTTGAATAATGGGCAGTATTTCTTTCGGGGTATCTTTCGCTATTGCATTGCGTGGATTGTATGTACGGTCGCCGATGATCGGTAATTTATGATGGCTGAGGTGAACACGAATTTGGTGAGTTCTACCGGTTTCAATCTCAACGGCTACATGAGAATAGCCGTTATAAAATTTAATGAGTGATATATGCGAAATTGCCTCTCGCCCAAAATCAGTTGCCCTCATTTTAATTCTGTTTCTAGGGTCCCTTTCAATTGCTTGCTCTATAGAAAAGCTTCCTATTACTTGCCCAACAACCAAGGCTTCATATTCTTTAAATATTTCTCTGTTTTGAAGCTTTTCTACAAAGAAGTTACGGAACTTTTCAGTCTTAGCGATAACTAAAAGTCCTGAAGTATCTTTATCTAATCTATGCACAATTCCACATCTGGGAAGTTGGATCAATTGCGGATAATGAAAAGCCAAAGCATTAGCAAGAGTGCCATTATTGCAGCCTGCACCTGGATGCATCACCAAACCATAAGGTTTATTTATAATAAGAAATTCATCCTCTTCATGATGAATATTTAAGGGGATATCTTCAGCTTCCCATGAGACTCGATTTTCAAGAATGGGGTCCAAAGATAACTCATCTCCTTCTTGCACCTTATCTTTTGGCCTCAAACTTTCGCCATTGATTAGTAAATTACCTGCTTCAATCCAGCGTTGAATTTGGCTCCTAGAATAATCCTCGAAAAGCGCGGTTGCGGCCTGATCTAATCGAATATTGTGAAAATCACTGCTGATAATCTTTATTAACTGGGTCATTTGGAACTTTTTTACTATATTTAAATCTAATGTACTGGAATTAACCTAAATCTGTTAATAAATGTAAAATACTCTACCAATGAAATACATAAAAATAAATATTCGAACCTTCGCCATTTTTTCTGCGATTCTTCCAATGCTATTTTTGAGTGGCTGCAACTCAGATGGTCCAGTAGTCGAGCAACCTGAGAAAGTCTACTATGATCTTGCTCAAAGACGTATGCAGGCTAATAATTTCTTTTCTGCTATTGAAGCACTTCAAGCTATAGAATCAAGATATCCTTTTGGCCGTTATGCAGAGCAAGCTCAATCTGAATTGATTTATGCATATTTTATGAACGGCGAAGATGAGGCTTCTCATGAGGCCGCTGAAAAATTTATTAGATTAAATCCACGACATCCAAATATTGACTATGCATATTTTATGAAAGGCATTGCTAGTTATACGAGAGACAAAGGGATGTTTGCCAGAGTCTTTAAATCAGACCTATCCAATCGGGATATATCAGGAGCTAAGCAGGCATTTAGTGAACTGTCGGAATTTTTAACTCGCTTTCCTCAGAGTCAATATGCGCCATATGCATCTCAGCGATTGATTTACCTCAGAAGTTTGATTGCAAAAAGTGAGCTTGTAGCAGCTGATTACTACATGAAAAGAAAGGCATACGTTGCAGCTTTAAGAAGAGCGAATTATGTCATAGAGAATATTCCTAACACCTCAGAAACAATCAGAGCTTTAAAAGTAGTGAGGGATTGTTATAGAGAGTTAGGGTATTTTAAGTTAATGGATGACATCCAAAAAATTATTGACGCAAATGACATATCTCCTGAAGTTGAACCTCAAGATACTTCATGGAATTTCTTTCAAAGAAAAGCTCCGGCTCCCTCTCAAAGTTAAATAATAGAATACAGCTTCTCAACGAGTTGATTGTGTGTCTGATATAGGCCTCTTGTTTGATGTTGTTGATTGCATACAAAACTATATCCCAACTTTTTTTCTGGATCTCCAAAAGCTACTGCCCCACCTACCCCAGCATGACCAAACATTTTATTTTTAAAAACTGGAGAGAGATTGCCTATCCCACTAACACCTTTTTCTAACTCATAACCTAAACCAAATTTAATATCAGCACCAAAAAGCACTGTATCTGGACCAGATGAATAAGGGGTAATAGAGCGCTCAAGTATGTCAGGGTGCATGATAGATATGCCATCTCTTTCACATCCATTGCTCAAAATTCCATACAATTTTGCAAGACTTTTTGCTGATCCATGGCCATTTGCAGAGGGAATCTCCGCCATTCTCCAGTCAGGCAGATTAGGATAATCTATCCCATCGCCAGGCCTGCTTTGAAAGGCTATAAGAAAGTCTCCTCCGGTAAGAGCAGATTTAAAATTCTTAAGTTTTTTGGGCAGCAAGAAATCTGGAATATGCCGCATGAAATTACCAGGAAGTTTTATGTTGTCTGGATCCATCTCTATCATTAACATATCTGCGCATCTCTCAAAATCAGATTCCTGAAGACCAATATGAAAATCAATATTTAGAGGCGTGGCTATCTCCTCTTTAAAATATTGCCCTGCAGAGCGACCATCTACCCTTCTAATTAATTCTCCAGTCAGCCAACCATAAGTCATAGCGTGATAACCCTGTGAAGTTCCAGGCTCTCGAATTGGGGATTGAGATTCAAGACGTTCTGTAAATTTTTTCCAATCCTGCCATGAGCCCTCGGGAGCCCCGCCTTGAAAACCAAACATACCCGCTCTATGGCAAAGAAAATCACTAACTTTTGTATTCTCTTTTCCATTGCAGCCATATTCAGGCCAATATTTTGAAACTTTTTCATCTGGATCTAAAAGACCATCATTGATTAATTTAGCTATGCAGGTAGCTGTGACGCCTTTGGTTACAGACCAAACATTTACAAGAGTATCCTCTTGCCAAGGAGATGTTCTCAAAGCATCTTGATGACCGCCCCACAAATTTACAACCAGTTCTCCTTCATGCTCAACAGCAAATGCGGCGCCAACCTCAAATTGACTTTCTACAGCATGGCTAAAAATTTCTTTTAGGCTTAAGAAACGAGGATCACAAAAGCCGTTAATCATTTAGCTCTCGCAGATTTACAATCTCACCGTTACTCAATCTTGTTTGATAGTTAGTCAGCTCTTTTTTAATGGCCGGTGCCAAGATGTATAGGCCTAAGATATTTGGAAGAGCAATAACAAAAACTAGAGCATCAGAAAATTCTAAAACTGCGTCCAGACTAATCATGGAACCGAGAGCAACAAAAATACAAAAGAAAACTTTAAACACTATCTCAATTCCCATTGACTCCCCCAGCAAATAAGTCCATCCCTTTAAACCATAGTAGGACCAAGATAACATAGTGGAAAATGCAAATAAAATTGCAATAAATGATAATGGGAGAATTGACCACCCTATAGTACTGCCAAAAGCTTTTGAGGTTAAAGCAATGCCCTGAATACCGCTTCCAGCCAACCCAGGCTCATAAACAGTTGTTAGAATAACAAGTGCTGTAAGAGTGCAGATAACTACAGTGTCAATGAAGGGCTCTAAGAGTCCAACATAACCCTCTGTTACTGGCTCAGAAGTTTTTACAGTTGCATGGGCTATAGCTGCTGATCCGATACCGGCCTCATTAGAGAAGGCTGCTCTCTGAAATCCAAGGATCATGACGCCCAGCATTCCGCCGCTCATAGCGCTCGGATTAAAAGCCTCTGACAATATTGCAGAAAATGCCCATGGAATCTTCTCAGCATTCAAGGATATAACTAGCAGAGCACCCAAGACATATAGAATAGTCATGAAGGGCACAAGCTTGCTGGTTACCCTGGCAATACTTTTAATCCCTCCAATTATTACTAATCCTACGACCGCAGCTAAAACGCATCCAAAGAGCCAGCCTTTATCAGCAAAAAAACTAGCCTCCCCTCCGGTAATAAAAATGAATTGTTGAAAAGCTTGATTGGATTGAAACATATTGCCAATGCCTAAGCAGCCAATCACTATCGAGCTAGCATAGAAATAACCCATCGGCTTTCCAAGCCAACTTAGATTCCTTTCTTTTAAGCCTGCTTCGAGATAGTACATGGGGCCGCCAGAAATACTGCCATCAGGATTGACCTTCCTGTACATTACACCAGCAACACACTCAGCAAATTTGGTGGACATGCCTAAAAACCCAGCAACAATTAACCAAAATGTTGCGCCAGGGCCCCCAATAGAAATAACAATGGCAACACCTGCAATATTACCAATTCCAACGGTGCCAGATACGGCTGTCGATAAAGCCTGAAAATGCGTTAATTCTCCATTAGTATTAGATTTAGAGAAATCTCCTCTGAGTAATTGAAAGGCATGCTTGAAACCCTTCAAGCTTATAAAATTAAAGTAAAACGTAAAAAATATTGCTGCTCCAATCAGCCACAACACGATCAAAGGGAGGGCGCTTCCAAGAATAGTAATTTCAAAGAAAATAAAATTTGAAAGAGCTTTGCTTAAAGGTGCAATAGCATTGTTAATTATTTCATCAAATCCAGCTGCCGAACATGAGAATGTTAAAAGACTTGATAGGGTTATCAAGAAAGCGTTTAATAATTTTGTGGTTAGGGCGAATGAAATATAATAGTTTTTTTTAATTGATGTGGCTTGCATGAAAATTGGAATTTTAAATACAGATACTCTTAAGACTGAATTTGACACAAAGTATGGACAATATCCAGCAATGTTTAGCAAAGTTCTTCTGCATGCTGAGCCAAAAATTGAAATTTATAGCTATGAAGTCCAAACCGGAGAATACCCTGTTGAATTAAATGAGTGTGATGCTTATTTAATTACTGGAAGTAAAGTTAGTGCCTATGATGATCTGCCTTGGATTATTGAGCTCAAAAATTTTATTCGCACCCTTCATCAGCATCAAAAAAAATTAGTAGGTATTTGTTTTGGCCATCAACTTATTGCTGAGGCTCTTGGAGGCAAAGTTGAAAGAGCCAAAGAGGGATGGAACGTAGGAATTCATGCAGCAACCCTAAAAAAAAATACAATTTTATTTGGAAGTGCTGAGCAAGAATTTAATCTTATTTATAACCACCAAGATCAGGTTACAAAGATTCCTCAAGAAAGTAAATTACTCGCAAGTTCTCGGACTTGTCCTGTTGCTATGCTAGCAATTGAAAATCATATTTTAAGTTTCCAGGGGCATATTGAGTTTGATGTAGCTTATGCAAAAGATTTGCTTCAAATGCGAAGGAGCATATTGGGAGAGGATAAATATTTCAAAGCATGCAAGTCTCTTGATGCAATACCTCAAGATCTAAAAGTAATAGACTGGATTTTAAACTTTATTAAGAAAGATTAATAAGGCTTGTCTCCATCGATGGCTACTCTTTCAAGGACTCGATGAGCAGGGAAATAATCGTTAATTGGCTTATGCTGCGTGCTTCTATTATCCCAAATTGCTATAGAGTTTGGCTCCCAATGAAAGCGACACGTATATTCTGGTGTCACTACATGCTCATAGAGAAAATTTAAAATTGCCGCACTCTCTTTAGCTGATACGTTAAGAATTTTAGTAGTGAATAAAGCATTAACAAAAATAACTTTTTTTTGGCTTTCAGGATGGACGCGGATCACTGGATGGGTAACCGGTGGATTGTCTTTAACGGCTTGGGCCAATCTTTCTGAGCCACCTGGCTCAGCTAAACTTTCTTTAAACCCATAACTAAAATCATGCTCGGCTTCAAGGGTCGATAAATACTGCTGCATATTACTGGATAGACCGTCATAAGCAGCTGTCATGCTTGACCACATAGTGTCTCCTCCCTCAGGCGGACAAATTTTTGATCGCAGAACAGATCCTAGTGGAGGATGTTTTCGAAAAGTCATATCTGAATGCCAGACTTCAATTTTAGAAGGCTTATCAGCCGTGCTCTCTAAAATTGTAATTTCTGGAAAATCTGGAACTGTCTCATAGGCTGGATGAGTTTGAACTGGTCCGAACGACTCAGCCAGAGCCTTGTGTTGGTGAGGACTAATATCCTGATCTCGAAAGAAAATTACCTGATGCTCTATCAGCAGTCTTCTGATTTCTGCATAAGTTTCAACAGAAATATCTTCACATAAATTTACCCCATGTAACTCTGCGCCGAGGGCTCCTGCAATTGGTTTGATCTCGAACATTATTCTTATGATTCTACAATAGGGTTTTCAGGTACTATCTTAAGTCACTATCAATTAAAACTGCAATCAACAAAGCAGGCTCTGTGCCATTGTTAACCCAAGCATGATTTGTTCCTCTTTGAACTACTACATCATGAGGTTTTAGATTCACCTCATCCTCATCTAGCAAAAGTGTTACATCTCCTTTGAGCAAAATAATGTAATCAATTGTATTGGTTTTATGCATTGCGGGATGCTTCGAGGTATCTACTCTGTGATGAGCTGCCCCTACACTTGCAAAGGCTTCGGCTGCAGCTGCCTGAAGAACTTCTAAAGGGACTCCCTCTGGCGTTGGGTTGATTTGAAAATATCTAAATTTAGTTCCGCCAGCAGGAGGCGATAAAAGTATTTCGGAATCTGCTCTATCAATTTTATCTGTTGTATCTATTGCTGTGCCATCGGTATTCCAAATCTCAAACAAGCCGCCTACATCTTCACCAATTGAACATGCTGGCGGGCCATCAATGGTAATAATTGATTTGCCAGATTTGTCATGCCCTGTAATTATTCTTCTCATACTCTCTCCAAAGTCTCACTATCAAATAACTATAATTTTTTTGATTCGTTGTAAGAATATACCTTGGATTTATTTTTATGAGGGCTTTTTTCTAAAATCACTTTGTAACCCTCCACATCAGAAATCTCTTTAATTCCATCTATGTGCATTTTTTTGTTCTTAAATTGCTCTAAGTTAAAAGTTTTTTTCTTTGCAGATTTGGCATTGCTAGCAGCAATAAAAAAATTCATATGAGATTCATATATCCCCTCTCCTACTTCAGCATCATAAAAACCAACATGGACCATAAATAATTTCATTAGCTTCCTCCTTCTAAGAGCTAAGTATTATAATTTTTTGGAAATAGCATAACAGGCAGGGATGTAAAATAATGCAATGATAGCCGAGCCTATAACGCCCCCAGCCATTGCCCAGGCTAAAGGTTGAAAAAATATACTGGTAAGTATCAATGGCAAAAAGCCACCGATTGTGGTTGCAGAAGTTGTAATAACATGTCGGGTGGACCGAATAATAACTTCAACAAGCTCCTCTTTAGTTATAGGAGACCTAGCATTAGCTTCTTTTATATGAGATAGAACGACAATTGAATCATTGATGGACAACCCGGCAAGACCAATGGCGCCAACCAAGCCAATAAATCCAAAATTGGCTTGACCTATTGTTAATCCTAAAAATGCTAACCCTGTGCACCACAGAGCAACGCTTAAAATTAAACCAGCCTGTCTAAAGGAATTTAACGCTGCAACTAACGCAATAATTATTAAAACGAAGAATAAAATGGCTGATGAGAAGATGTTGGACTGAGATTGCCCCCTTGCCTCAGCCTCTCCTCCTACTTCAAAAATGTATCCAGGCGGAAGATCTGCTTTAAAAATTTCTAACCGGTCTGCCAAAAATTTTTCAGTTTGGGATGGGAGTAAGTCAGGCCAAATCCATCCTGAGACTTGATTTTGTCTTTTACCAGCATCACGGGAAATAAAATTAGCCTGGTTGGTTACCTCAAACTCTCCATAATTAGAAGAATAATCCAAACCTTCTTTGGAGGGCATAGATAAAAATTGAGTTGATTCTATGGGGTCAGTTGATAATCCTCTTATCTTGATTGGCAGCTCTTTATTTCCATCTAGCATAGCACCAACAACAACCCCTTCACTTGAAATTGCTAGCTCATTAATAAAGAAATCTCCAGACATTGAACCTAGAGCAAGATTGAATTCATTAAAGGCAAACTCCAAGTTTGTTGCCCCGCCAGCAAGATCACTTTTGGTTAAGAATACCCCAGGAGCATCTCTTACAATTAACTCTAATTTTTTTCCTAAAGCTCTCAAGATATTTAGATCAGGCCCATCAATGCTGTATTCTACCGCAGCGTCTACAGGAGGCCCTGAATCAAATTTATCAACGATAATTTTTAGACCGGGATTTTCGGAAGTCAGTCTTTTGGCAAGCTCTGGAAGTGCTTTCTTCATTTCTTTATAAGAATTACTTATGTAAACCCCTTGGGCTAAGTTATTGGCACCCAGGGCTGAGTCGCCTCCTATAACGTTATAAAGAATTCTTGGCAGTCTTCTCCCAATAAACCAGATATCATCTTGTACAATTCCACTTTGAGCAATAGAATCTCTTAACTTCAATACTGCTTTTTCAGAGCTTTCTACATTGGAGCTAGGCGGCAACTCAACCAATACTTTAAACATATTTCTATCAAGCTCTGGAAAGAAATCTGCTTTTAAAAATGGAAAAGATATAAAACCCAGTGCAGGTAATATCATTGCAATCATTATTCCCCTTTTCGGAACCTCATATGACCAAGTCAGGACAGCTCTATATCTATGAAGAAGTTTTTCATTGGAATAGCCGTTGCCACCAAAAATTTCTTTTTCAAAAAATTTAATTTTGTCTAAGGAATTTAGAAGTACTGGCACAACATAAAGCGCAAGGAACAGCGAGGAAGTAATAGATAGAATTACTGTTTTTGCCATACCTCCAGTAAACTCTCCGCTCGGTCCAGCTCCAACAGCAATCGGAAAGAAAGATAATGCTGTAGTAGCAGTTGCTGCCGCAAGAGGTATCCAAAGGTGTTGGAAAGTTTCATATGAGGCTTGCTCCCTAGAATGGCCTAGATTTCTCCTATATTTGAAATCCTCAACCACAATAATAGCGTTATCGATGAGCAATCCTAGGGCAATAATAATGCCCGTCATTGAAGTTTGATGTAATGGCAGTCCAAGCAATTTACAACCAAATAACACCAAAAAAATAGTTAGGGGAATAATTGATCCTACAATCAAAGCTGATTTAAAGCCTAAAAGAAAATAACTGATCCCAACAACAAATAATATTGCGAATAGAATACTTGTATATAAAGTATTAAATTTTTCTTTAAAATAAAAAGATTCGTCATAGATCTTCTCTAGCGATATTTCTGATGGCAGTTGATCTTTAAATTCATCTACTAACTCTTCAACGTTATTGACATATAGGTCTACTCTTTGTGAGAAGGCTCCGCTAATATTGACTAATACAGATCTTTCTCCATTAAAAAGAGTCAGTTCTTCTGGCGGATCTCTAGGATTTTTTGATAAAGTTGCAATATCCCCTAAGCGAATAATTTCATAATCATTAAAAACCTTGATGGGTAAGTTAGCTACTTGTGAAATATTGGTTAAATTATCCCTTGCTTTTACGAGGAGCTCTTTTCCATTCTGAGAAATTTGTCCAATTGGTTTTTTGGTATCAAGCCCTGATAGAACTTGAAAAACTTCTTGAAAAGTCAAGCCAAGGGCAGATAATTTAGCATTGTCTATTTCGACTAAAACTTCTTCGTCAGCAGCTCCATAAACATGGCTTCTGTCTGATCCACTAACATAAGCTAGAGTTTGTCGCAGATCTTCCGCTACACGCGACATGAGAATTAGAGGAGTTTCTCCTTCTCCGTTCCAGGTCAACGCATAAAGCAGGGTTATTGGGGGTCCACTACTTCTAATTAATTGCGGCTTAACGTCTGGAGGCAACAAAAAGGATGCTTGATCTATTTTATCCTGCGTTTCGGACCAAACTTGCTCTATGAGCGAAGGCGGAACCTCGTCTTTGATTGCTAGCACTGTAGTTGAAAAACCCTGAGATGCAAATGAAATAATTTCATCAAACTCAAATACTTCTCTTAGCTTTGCTTCCAAAGGCTCTAAAATTTGTGATTCAATTCTATTTGGAGAGGCTCCAGGGTAGACAACTTGAATCGTTGACCAGCGTTGAGAAAGCTCTGGATTTTCTTGCCTGGGAAGAGTGTTTAGAGAAAAAAGGCCTGCTAAAAAAATAAAGGTTAAAAGTAACCCAAAAATTCTGGGTCGATCAAATAAAATCTTGAGTAGAAACATGACTTAGTTAACTTTTAAAATCTCATTCTCAATAACCTTCTCAGCTCCGCCTGATACCACCATGTCTCCAGTTGAAATGGTTCCTGAGATATAGGCACTATCTCCCTCAACATGAATTAATTCAACAATTTCTTTAGCTACCTTGAATTGATTATTATTTTCTTTTGTAACTGTATATAAATTCCACAAACCCTGCGTGCCTTGAGAAAGAGATTTCAATGGAACCCATGCTCCTCTTGTTGATTTTTCTTGATCAAGCTGAAGATAGGCAATAGATCCAGGATTGATAAAAGTATTAAATTCAAAGATGGATAATCTATTATCCGAACCTTGATTACTCATTTTCGTAAAACGCTTAAGTGTTGCAGGAAATATTTTCTCATCGAATAAAAAATTATAAGAATTTCCTTCAACTAAGCTCTCAATAATATAGCTAGGAACTGAGACATGTGCCTCCGCAACTGTTGAATCAATAATTTCTAAAATTGGCAACCCGGGACTAATGACTGTTCCAGAATCAAGAAATCTATTTTGGATATATCCTGAAAAAGGAGCGCGTATTTTAGTTTGCTGTAATTTTACGCTGTACAAATCTGCTTGTGCCTTTGCTACTAAAAATTCTGAGTTAGCTTTATCTAATTCTTGGTTAGAAATAAAACCTTTCTTTTTCAGATCCTGGAATCTAATTAATGCTTGTGAAGCTAAATCATATCTAGCCAAAGCTTGATTTAAATTTGCCTGCATTTCTGAAGGATCTAGAGAGGCAAGAATTTGATTGTTCTCTACAGCATCACCAATATCAACCATAACTTGAGATATCTTTCCGGGTATCTCAAAAGACAGCTTTGAATAGTTTAAGGGCAATACCTTGCCTGGAAATTTTTGAGTAGATTGATAAGAGTCTTGCATCTCAATAGTCGTGATCTCTAACGATGAGGCCTCACCTGATAATACAGGCAGGTAAATAGAAAGAGCTATGGTGAGTACTATTTTTTTCATAAATTTGACTAAAGCAGAGAAATTATCTAATGTTATCAGTGTCAACATACATAATCATGTTAACAGTGTCAACATAGGATGGGTAAAAAATGAAATATCATCATGGAAACCTAAAAGAGGAGCTTATTTTAAGTGCTTGCATTATATGCGAAGCTGATGGGCATGATCGCATGAGCCTTAGATCGATTGCAAAGGAAGCTAAGGTATCCCAAACCGCTCCCTACAGACATTTTAAAACCAAAGAATCTTTATTGGCTGAAGTATCTACGCGCGGATTTATAGAATTAAAAGAAATTTTACATAATGCTAATGCGAAAAAAACATTATCCACGAAAGATAGATTTTTAGAAATGGGGCAAGCCTATATTGATTTTGGGCTATCGAAAAGAAATACTTATGATTTGATGCACAGTTCAGTAGTTGATAAAACTCAGTTCCCAGAGCTATTAGATAGTGCCGCTGGTGCTTTTGAGGAATTGGTTTATGTATTGGCTGAATTAAATCCCGGCATTTCACAAAAAGACTTAGACATAAGATGCATTCATCATTGGGCGCTGGTGCACGGCTTGGTTGGCTTGCTAAGAAATGAGAACCTTGATTCGTCAGATATTGATACCCCAGCAGGAAATGCCATGGGGTTAGTGAGAAGTGATATTAAAAGTTTTTTAGTTTCAGCGCTTGAAGTCTAAGAAAGCTACTCAACAACAATAGTAATTTTGTTTGAGTAGATCGGTGGCCTGTGAGGAATATGCCGATAATCTCCCAGCAGAAGTTGCAAAGTATGAGTACCAGGCTCAAGCTCTAACTTAACTTCTGTTTGACCTTTTCCAAAATGCACATGATTTTTATCAGCTTGGATGGGTTGACTCAAATTTGGTAAATCAGCATCAATGATTAAGTGGTGATGGCCGGTTCCATTAACATTTAATCCTGCTGGAGAAACACCAAAATTTTGAAGACCGAATTTGACAACAACTTCGCCCGAAACAATGTCGTCATTTTTAGGTGTAATAAAATACACTTCTGCTGCTGGAGCTCCTTTGCTGTATTCAAGAGCAATTAATCCATTAGCAAAAAACAATGAGAATGAAAGCAGTAATCGAATCAAGATAAATATCCTCCGTCTGCATATATTAAGCCATTAAATGAGTCTGCACTTTGAGCCGCCAAAACTTTTGCAATAACAATTGAATGGGAGTTGTAATTAATGACCTCATCTACTTGACTGAAAATATTAGACTGAGCATCTTTTAGAAATGGGGTTTCATCTGTATTCCAGTAATCATTCGCATACCTTAATGACTCAGAATCTTTCGAGCTACACAGGTTTGAGATATCTTGTTGCTCTTTGCTAAGAATATTAATGCACAGATCAACTCCCGGCAATAAGACATCATGAATGCTTGCACCTTTATTCACACACACCAGTATGGCTGGTGGGTCAATTGTTAATGAAGTCACAGAAGAGGCAGTCATGGCGTAAAGTTTGCCGCTAGAGTCTTTGGCTGAAACAACGCTGACAGATGATGCTAAAAATCTCATAGCAATTAAAAATTGTTCTTTTGGCATTGGCGTTATAATTTATACTCTGTAAAAAATTTACTAGATTGAATACAACAAGCATAAGAATAATTGGAGGCAGAAACAAGAGCTATCGCATAGTTTTTAAAGCTTCTCCAAGCCTAAGACCTACCTCTGATAGAGCAAAGGAAACCCTATTTAGTTGGCTGCAATTTGAAATGCAAGATAAAGCTTGTTTAGATTTATTCTCAGGCACTGGAGGGTTAGGTTTTGAGGCTCTCTCTAGAGGGGCTGCTCATGTTACTTTTGTTGAGAAAGATAAAAGTTTATTTAAAAATATACTGAAAAATGTTGCCCATCTTGATTATCAAGACAAAAGTGAGGTTGCTTGCAGTGCAGCTCTAAAATGGATGCAAACAAACAAACGTAAATTTGATGTCATTTTTTTAGACCCTCCATTTGATCAAGTAAACTACGAGAGTTTGCTCAGTGCGATTAGAACTCAAGATCTTTTAGCGGCTAACGGAAAGATTTATTTAGAAACGGATAAAAGAACAGAAATTCTGCTCAGCAAAAAGCAAGAGGTACTAAAGGATAAGACCATTGGAGATGTGAGGCTCATGATTTTGCAATGAAAATTAGAATAGCTACTAGAACTTCTCCCTTGGCGTTGCTTCAAACCAACCAGGTAATCAGTCTAATTGAATCAGCTGAACCTTCATCTGTGTGTGAGATTATTCCAATAGAATCAGAGGGAGATTTAACCGAAGCTCCTTTGCATCTTATTGGTGGGAAAGGATTATTTGTCTCTAAGCTAGAAGCTGCTCTCTCTAATGGCGATGCGGATATTGCAGTTCATAGCCTGAAGGATGTTCCCGCTCTTCTTGATCCTAAATTTTCCATTGCAGCCACTCTGTCTAGAGAAGATCCATCCGATGCAATTCTGCTGAAAGATGGAATAACATTTAACGATCTTGGTAAAAATTCAAGAATTGGAACCTCAGGTCCCAGAAGAAAATCACAAATGCTTGCCATGCACTCAGATTTAGAAATTGTTCCTGTGAGAGGAAATATACAAACCAGAATCAATAAGATTGTTAGCGAGAATCTTGATGGGCTTATAGTGGCAAAGGCTGCTTTGAATAGACTCAAGATTCATTACCCTAACATGCATATTTTTTCAGAGAATCAAATGCTACCGGCCGCAGCACAAGGTGCAATAGGCATTGAGGTGTATGTTTCTCAAATCCAATCAGGCATCTTAGAAATGCTGAATATGATTAATTGCCAGAAGACATTCACAGCCACAAAAATTGAACGAGACATTGTTGCAGCTTTAGAGGGTTCATGTCTGTCACCAATTTCTGCACTGGTGACAGCTCAAGACTCTAAACTGCATTTGCAAGTTAGGGTTTCAAATCAAGATGGCTCAACAATTATAGAAAAAGAAATCACATTCTTGCCAGCGCAAGAATTAGAGGCTGTGAAGCAATTCAAAATAGAACTTCTTGCAGAAGGTGCGCAAGAGCTAATTCAGACTTAAATGATTGTTAATACACGACCATCAATCCTAGCTAATAAAACAAATGAATTGTTAGCACGCTCTGGCATAGAGTTCATGCATGAGCCGTTAACTAAAATTTTAAGTATCTCTCCATCCAATCAAGCACTTGAAAAGCTTCAGCAGCTTGATTCTTATGACGTCATCATTTTTACGAGTCAAACTGCTGCAAAATTTGGAGCTCCCTATCTGCAAAGGCACACATCAAAAAATTTAAATCTCTTGATTATGGCAATTGGTCTGGCAACACAGAGGGTCTTAAGTGCACATGGCTTGGTCTCTGAGGTTCCCTTAGGTTTTAACTCAGCAGGTCTTGCTGGACTAATAGAACAAGGCAAACATGAAAAGTGCTTGATATTTTGTGGGGGGAAGCAACCTCAATTAAGTTTTCATACTCCGGTAACACTAGATACGTTCTCCTGTTACACAGTAATTGATGAAGAAAGTATTGAGTTAAGCAATATTACCGGAAACCAAAAAGCTATTTTTTTGATATATAACATTCAAACCTTGGAGGTTCTTGTGAGATATTCTCAACCTACTGATTTAGAAAAAATGAATTTGATTGTTGCGTCCCCGAGGATTCAAGAAGCTGCCTTTAATCATGGAATAAAGGGTTGCGTAGTTGCCGAAAGCCCTCATGACGAGGAGATGACTGAAGCTGCTATAAAATTAGCTCGTTCCTAATTATTTTTTCTTTCCGTTGCCATTGCCACTTTTCATGGCACTAAAAAATTCATCATTTGTTTTGGATGACTTAAGTCGCTCAATTAAAAACTCGATTGCTTGGGAGTCTTCCATATCATCAAGAATTTTTCTAAGAATAAACATTCTTTGGAGTTCTTCTGGGCTGGTTAGCAAGTCCTCTCTTCTGGTACCTGAGCGTCTAATATTTATAGCAGGATATATTCGTTTTTCAGCAATTTTTCTTTCAAGATGAATTTCCATGTTGCCGGTGCCTTTAAACTCCTCGTAAATTACTTCATCCATCTTGGAGCCTGTATCAACAAGGGCAGTGGCTATAATAGTTAAGCTCCCTCCGTCTTCTACATTTCGCGCTGCACCAAAGAATCTTTTTGGCTTTTCTAGTGCATTGGAATCGACTCCGCCTGAAAGAATCTTTCCAGACGCAGGTTGAACTGAGTTATACGCTCTACCAAGACGAGTTATAGAATCAAGAAGAATCACAACATCTTTTTTATGCTCGACAAGGCGTTTTGCTTTCTCAATTACCATGTTCGCAACTTGAACATGTCGAGATGGCGGCTCATCAAAAGTACTTGCAACGACCTCTCCTCTAACAGTTCTAGACATCTCGGTTACTTCTTCTGGGCGCTCGTCAATGAGTAGCACGATTAACTCTACTTCAGGATTATTTTTGGTTATTGAATGAGCAATACTTTGCAACATTAAAGTTTTACCTGCTTTGGGGGGAGAAACAATCAAGCCTCTTTGACCTTTACCAATCGGAGAGACTAAATCAATAATTCTTGAAGATAAATCTTCGGCAGACCCTGTCCCTAATTCTAAAGTAAGTCTTGAGGTAGGGAATAATGGAGTGAGATTCTCGAATAAAATCTTTTTCTTAGTATTCTCTGGAGCTTCCTTGTTGATTGTGTCTACATAAACCAAGGCAGGATATTTTTCTCTATCATCCTTTGGAGGTCTTATTTTCCCATGAATCTCATCGCCTTTTCTTAGGCTGAATTTTCGTACTTGGCTTGGTGAGACGTATATATCATCTGGTCCAGTTAAGTAAGACCCTTCAGGAGATCTTAAAAATCCAAAACCATCATTTAAAATCTCTAAAACACCACCACCATATATATCGACACCTTCTTTAGCTTGCTGTTTAAAAATTCTAAAAATAATTTCTTGTTTTTTAAGCCGCCCAACATCTTCAATGCCAAGGCCTTCAGCTATTTCAACCAATTCATTGATTGGTTTAATTTTCATTTCTCTAAGATTCATAAATTAATACCTATTTGTTTTGTGGGAGGAGTAGAAAGAATTTTGGTTTTTAGTGGCCCCTTAGGCCTGAGATGAGAAAATGATAGAGTGTTTTCTCACAAGATGCAAAGTTTTAAACTTCTGATTCTATAAATTCCTCCAATTGCTGTTTACTAATAGCGCCGATTTGCGTTGCTGAAACTTCACCATTTTTAAAAATTAATAAGGTTGGTATAGATCTCACTCCAAATTGCACAGCAATTTCTTGGTTACTATCTACGTCCATTTTGCAAACCTTAACCGAACCAACCACTGTATCTGCAACTTCTGCAACTGTTGGGGCTAATTGCTTGCAAGGGCCACACCACTCAGCCCAAAAATCTACTAGCACTGGAATATCAGACTCAATGACCTCTTGATTAAAATTTGCTGCTGTAATCTCTTTGACATTGTCACTCATGTATTTAACTCCGATGCTATTTGTTTTGCTGCGTATGTGAGAATTGCATCTGCTCCTGCTCTTTTGCAACACACAAGGGATTCTAACATAACATTTTTATCTAGCCACCCTTTCTCAATGCTAAGAGTCAGCATGGAATACTCTCCGCTGACTTGATAGACAAATGTAGGTAACTGAAACTTAGATTTAATTGCATGAACAACATCCAGATATGCTGTGCCAGGTTTAATCATTACGATATCCGCGCCTTCATCAATATCCATCTCAACTTCATGAAGAGCCTCATCAATATTTGAAAAATTCATTTGATATGTTTTCTTTGAGCTATTGCCTAAATTTGCAGCCGAGCCAACAGCATCTCTAAAAGGACCATAAAAACTAGAAGCATATTTTGCCGCATAGGACAAAATAATAGTGTCAGTAAAATTATTAGATTCAAGAGAATCTCGAATAGCTTTTACTCTTCCATCCATCATGTCCGAGGGAGCAATAATATCTGCTCCAGCCTCTGCAAGAATAAGAGCTTGCTGCGCCAAAAGCTTAAGGGTCTCGTCATTGTTGATCTGTCCATCAATTAACAGTCCATCATGACCATGATCTGTATAAGGATCCAGAGCAACATCTGCTATAGAAATAATTTCTGGAAATCTTTGCTTAATACCTTGCAAGGCGTTGTAAACAATATTGGTTTGATCAAACGCATGGGAAGCCTCAGGATTTTTTTTATCAGGATGAATTGCTGGAAACATTGCAATTGCTTTGATGCCAAGTTCTAAAAGCTCTTCAGTCTCTGCATATAGGGAATCTAAGTTATGTCTATAGATTCCTGGCATCGATGGTATATCAATCTGAGATTCTTTTTGATCTGCAATAAACAATGGTTGAATTAGGTCATCAGAAGATAATTTATTCTCAGCAACTAAATCGCGCAAAAAGCTTTTTGAGCGAGAGCGACGAAGTCTAGTTGTTGGGAATATTCTGTTAGCCATGTTTAATCTGTGATTGCACCCTTAGAAGCTGATTGCACTGTGCGCTTATATTTTGCTAGTACCCCACTTTTTGGGGACGAATTATTATTTTTCCAGTTATTTTTTCTTAGCTCCATCTCATCATCGGTGATATTAAGATTTAGAATATCTTGATTTGCATCAATAACAATCTCATCGCCATCTTTTATTAGCGCTATTGGGCCACCCAATTCAGCTTCTGGGCTAATATGACCAACCACAAAACCATGCGTGCCCCCAGAGAACCTTCCATCAGTAATAAAAGCAACGCTATCCCCAAGTCCTTGACCCATAATTGCAGAAGTTGGCTTTAACATTTCTCTCATACCAGGCCCCCCTTGAGGTCCCTCATACCTTATAACCACAACGTCTCCAGCATTAATAGATTTAGAAAGAATTGCGTCCATGCCTTCCTCTTCAGAATCAAACACTCTAGCTGTTCCAGTAAACAGCGTGCCTTCTTTGCCTGTGATTTTGGCAACTGCTCCTTCTGGTGCCAAATTACCAAAAAGGATTCTAAGATGACTAGAGTCCTTGATTGGATTTTCGGGAGAAAGAATAATTTTTTGATTATCAGGATAAGGATCAATCTCAGCTAAATTTTCTTCTAAAGTTTTTCCAGTAACTGTTAAACAGTCGCCATGAAGAAGGCCGCTTGCAAGCATAGTTTTCATCATTGGGGCAATCCCACCAATCGCGTTAAGCTCTGACATGAAGTGACTTCCAAAAGGTTTAATGTCTGCTAAAACAGGAATTTTTTTACCGATTCTGGTGAAATCAGAAAGCTCAAGGTCGACACCAATAGAATGAGCCATAGCTAATAAATGTAACACTGCATTAGTAGATCCGCCCAAAGCTATGGTGACAGCAATAGAATTTTCAAATGCCTTTTTGGTCATAATATCGCTTGGCTTGATGTCTAAATCCAATAAATTTGCTATGGCTGCGCCAGCATTTTGACAATCTGATTTTTTGTCCAAAGATACTGCGTCTTGACTACTACTGCCAGGCAAACTCATACCCAAAGCTTCAATGGCAGAAGCCATGGTATTTGCTGTATACATACCGCCACATGAGCCTGGACCTTTAACAGAAATTTTTTCCACTGCAATAAGCTCTTCTTCTGAGATAGAGCCCTTGGCATATTCGCCGACTTTTTCACAGACAGTAACATAATCTGTATTGGCTGAGCTCGGCTGGATTGATCCGCCGTAAATAAATATTGATGGTCTATTTAGCCTTGCAAGACCAATTAAAGCCCCGGGCATATTCTTGTCACATCCGCCGATTGCAACAACGCCATCATAACCGAGACAACCCACCACTGTTTCAATAGAATCTGCAATTACCTCTCTAGAAACAAGGGAATATTTCATTCCCTGAGTTCCCATAGAAATGCCATCTGAAACTGTAATTGTATTAAAAAGAACGCCTTTACATCCCGAAGCATCGATCGAAGTTTCTACAAGCTCAGCCAGCTCATTAATGTGCATATTGCAGGGAGTGACTTTTGACCAGGTAGACGCTATTCCGACCAAAGGTTTGGAAAAATCTGCAGTCTCAAAGCCAACTCCTCGAAGCATGGAGCGTGAGGCTGCCTGATGGGGGCCATCCACTAAATTTTTTGAAAATTTTCTATTAGGCATATTTAGACTGTTGAATACTTTAAGGCAGCATTTAATAATTTATCAGTATAGTCTTGTTCGGGATTAGAGAAAACTTCATCTGCAGGCCCAGACTCTACAATGACACCGTTTTGCATTACAAAGATATAATCCGACATTGAGCGAACTACCTTTAAATCATGGCTAATAAATAAATAAGTTAGCTGAAATTTTTCTTGTAGTTTCTTTAGCAATTCAATAACTTGTATCTGAATGGATCGATCTAGGGCTGATGTTGGCTCATCCAATATCATAAATGCTGGATTTAAAATCAATGATCTGGCAATCGCAACCCTTTGACGTTGGCCACCTGAAAATTCATGAGGATATTTGAATCTGTGATCAGGGTTAATCTCTACAGCATTTAAGCAATCACTAATTCGCTCTTCTTTTTCTTTCGCATTAAGTGAAAAATGAACATCTAAGCCCTCTCCAACTATTTCACCAATTGTCATTCGAGGTGATAAAGAGCCATAAGGATCCTGAAAAATTATTTGAATATCTTTTTTTAATAGCTTGGACTCTTTAGGATTCAAGGCTCCAATATCATTGCCCTGGTACTCCACAGAACCATCGTAATTAATCAATCCTGCTAAAGCCTTTCCAAGAGTTGACTTACCAGACCCTGACTCTCCAACTAAACCAATGGTTGAATTCTTTGGAATTGAAAAATTTACATCTTTTACTGCATGAAAAAAATCTTTCTTAAATAGCTTAGTTTTAGGCAACGGGTAAAATACATTAAGATCTCTTACAGAAATGATAGGTAGCTCAGGGGCCATCATTTCTTTTTTGGCTGAAGGCTCAGCATTAATTAATTTTTGAGTGTACTCATGTTGAGGGTTTGCAAAGACTTCATGAGTTACCCCTTGCTCAACTACCACGCCTTCCTGCATCACAGTAATAGTGTCAGAAAATTTTTCAATGAGGCCAAGGTCATGGGTTATAAATAAAATGGACATCCCGATTTCATCTTTAAGCTTGGTCATCAAATCTAATATTTGAGCTTGAATAGTTACATCAAGAGCTGTTGTAGGCTCATCTGCAATCAAGAGCTTTGGTTTGTTAGCCAAAGCCATGGCAATCATAATTCTTTGCCTTTGGCCTCCAGATAATTCGTGAGGGTAGGAAGAGAACCTTCTATCCACTTCAGAAATTTCCACAAGAGACATTAAATTCTTTGCTTCTAAGATAGCCTCTGATTTAGGCTGAGCCTTATGCAGTTGAATAGATTCAATGATCTGATCGCCCACTCTGTGATATGGGTTTAGGGATGTCATAGGTTCTTGAAAAATCATAGCAATATCATTGCCACGAATCTCTCTAAGTTTTTTTGGTGATGCCTTAAGAACGTCCTCTCCATTGAATAAAATAGAGGATTCGGCAGAAAATTGAGCTTTCGGTTCAGGCAATAATCTCATTATCGACATGGCTGTCACTGATTTCCCTGAGCCAGATTCACCTACCAGTCCGGCTACCTGATTTTCTTCAATTGAAAGGTTTAAGTGTTTTACAGCCTCAAAATCAGACTTTCTAACCTTGAACTTTATTGATAAATCCGAAATTTTTAATAAGGGTTTCATTTTTTAAAATAAGTTTTATATACGTTAATAAGATCTAAAGCAGCCTCTTTTGAAGCTCTGAGGGCTGTCATGGTAACAAAACCATGAATTAGATGGGGATAATGTATGTGATCAACAGCATTTCCTGATTTAAAAATTTTTCTTGCATACTCCTCACCCTCATCTGATAAAGGGTCAAAACCAGCTGTAATAAGCAAAGTTTTAGGGAGCGGGTAAGAGTGTTCCTGCAAAAGATTGAAGCATGGGTCTGAAAGATTGTCTTGAGATTCATTAAGCTGCTTCCAAAACCATTGCATTACTTCGTGAGTTAAAAAATAACCTGTTGCAAAATCATCTTGAGATTTAGATGAGCAAGATGGATCCGTCATAGGATAAATCAAACATTGAGAGTGAGGAGCTTCCAAACTTTTTATGGCTCTGTAGGTAGATAGAGAAGCTGCTAAGTGTGCGCCAGCACTATCACCGCACAAGCTAACAGATGAAATAGCGCAGCCATTATTAGATGCTATCCACTCTAAGGCATAGTTTGCATCTTCCAATGCAGCAGGAAATTTATTTTCGGGTGAAAGTCTATATTCAAGTGAAAAAACAGTGGTTTGCATTGAAGATGCAAGTAGCCTGACCCACTGATGATGAGTCTCGATAGTTCCAATAACATACCCACCTCCATGAAAATACAGGATAGGAGAATCATGAATTTTTGTGTCTGGAGTATATTCTCTGAGAATCAAATCAATGTTATTGAAGGATATTATGTGATCACGAAAAGTCACTTGTGATCCAGGAAGCTGAATGCTCGGCAATGAGTCTTTTCGACCATCCAGTTTTTCTCTAATAGATTCTGCAGGCTCTGTTAAATTTAAAAGATTCGTCTCAAGAGATTGAAGCGCAAGTAAAATCTGTGTCTGATAATCTAAAATCTGGCCATTAACTAAAATTCTTTTTTGCAATGTTATAAGTTTTAAAAACCAGACAGGTAGAATAAAAAATATTTTTAAAATTAACTTAGTCATTACTTGAATCTACAAACATGAGCTTTAAGGTAAAAATTTTAGCGCGGAGGTACGACATCTCTTTTATACTTATGTAGCCATGATGATTTTTAAAAACTTATTATACTCATTTCTATTTATAGCTTGCTCAGTTAATGCTCAAAACCAATTTAATCAAAATAATATCTTAAAAGCTGAAGATGCATTTATTTTTAATGCGCAGTTAACTGATAATCTAATTAATGCATCCTGGCAGATCGCCGCAGAACATTATCTATACAAGGACTCAATTAAGGTCAGTATTAATAATGAGGCTATAGCGCATAAATTTATCTTGCTAGACGAATCTGTTATCAATGATGAATTTTTTGGAGAATCATTGGTTTTACAAAATACGCTGGTTATAAAGGCTGTCCATAACTCTATTGATCTACAAAATGCTACAATAACTATTGAATTTCAGGGGTGTGCTGCAGGAAAGTATTGCTACCCAAAACAACGAAAAAATATCTAAAAATCGTTTAAATTCTTTAAAAAAGCATATAAAATCTATAAAAATGAAAGTATTAGTAATCCATGGTCCTAATTTAAATCTTCTTGGAAGCAGAGAACCTGATGTTTATGGCTCTACTTCTCTAGATGAAATCAATGCAGGGTTAGAGCAGAAAGCCAAAGAAAATCACATTGAACTTGAATCATTTCAAAGCAATGCAGAGCATGAAATTGTTTCAAAAATTCAAGAGTCCATGAATAAAATTGCTTATATTATTATCAACCCTGGAGCTTTAACGCATACAAGCATAGCAATTAGAGATGCATTGCTCGGAATTGATATTTCTTTTTATGAGGTTCATATATCTAATATCTTCTCCCGTGAAGAATTTAGACATAAATCATATTTTTCAGACATTGCGAGTGGCGTAATTTGTGGCCTTGGGACTCTTGGGTATGAGCTAGCACTAAACCACATTATTGAGATTAATAAGGATTAAAAAATGGATATTAGAAAAATAAAGAAATTAATTGAGATGTTACAAGAATCTGATTTGATGGAGATTGAAGTCAAAGAAGGCGAAGAATCTGTTCGGATTGCTCGTGGCGGACAAATGATTAGTCACTCCAGTCAATTATCGCCACCAATAATTGAGACCGTTGCATCCCCTATTGCCACTGAAACTCTAGGAGCCTCAATCACCTCTCCAATAGTTGGCACCTTTTACAGAAAACCAGCGCCCGATAAACCTGCTTTTATAGAGGTTGGTGACCATGTAAATGTTGGTGATGTGGTTTGTATTATTGAGGCTATGAAAATGATGAATGAAATTAAATCAGAATTCAGCGGCACTGTGACCGCAATCAAAGTTGATGATGGTGAACCAGTAGAATTTGATCAGCAGCTAATAATCGTCGGGTAATGACTCAAAAAGTTTTAATAGCCAATCGGGGAGAGATTGCTTTGCGCGCTTTAAGAGCTTGCAAGGAATTGGATCTAAAAACCGTTGCAATATATTCAGCTGGCGATAAAGAACTAAAACATCTGAGGCTGGCAGATGAGACAGTCTGTGTAGGTCCCTCAAGTCCCATTGAAAGCTATCTTAATATCCCAGCAATCTTATCAGCTGCAGAGCTAACTGGAGCGGATGCCATTTATCCTGGCTATGGATTTCTAGCTGAAGATGCTGATTTTGCAGAAAAATGTGAGTCAAGTGGCTTTATATTTATAGGGCCGTCATCGTCTGTTATTAGGCAAATGGGCGATAAAATTACTGCAAAAGATCTAGCAGAGCAATCAAATATTCCTATAGTTCCAGGCTATAGAGGGGCTTTGCCTTCTGAAGAGCATGCTGTTAAAGAAGTTGCTGCTGGGGTTGGATATCCATTAATAATTAAAGCTTCTGCTGGTGGCGGTGGAAGAGGCATGCGAGTCGTTCAAGAGGAATCTGAGCTATGTTCTGCCATTCAATTAACGCAACAAGAAGCTAAAAATGCTTTCGGAAATGACACCTTATACCTTGAGAAATTTATACAGAATCCACGCCACATAGAAATCCAGATTGTTGCAGATGGAAAAGGAAAGGCTATCCACCTTGGTACAAGAGACTGCAGTATGCAGAGAAGGCATCAAAAGATCATTGAAGAAGCTCCTGCTCAAGATATTAACTCCATGGAATTAGAGAAAACTATGGAGGCTTGTCTAGATTTATGCAGAAGCCTTTCTTATTCTGGAGTCGGAACTATTGAATTTCTTTATGAAGATAATCAATTTTACTTTATTGAGATGAATACACGCATACAAGTTGAGCACCCTGTTTCTGAGATGATTACTGGATTTGACCTTGTTAAGGCGCAGTTAAAAATTGCTTTGGGCATCAAGATGGATCTCAATCAAGACGAGATAATTTTTAGAGGGCATGCCATCGAATGCAGAATTAATGCAGAAGATCCTGAGACTTTCGTTCCATCTCCCGGTCTTATTAATAAGATGCATCCTCCCGGAGGTTTTGGCGTGAGATTTGATTCTCATATCTACTCTGGCTACATAGTTCCGCCATATTACGATTCGTTGCTTGCAAAAATTATTACCACTGCAAATACGAGAGAATCATGCATCAAAAGAATGTTGAGTGCCTTGGATGAGTTTTTTGTAGATGGTATTAAAACAAACCATTCACTTCATCAAAAGTTACTGTCGGATGAAACCTTTTGCCAAAACAAACATGATATTAATTATTTAGAGGGGGTATTTTTATCCTCATGAGTGACCGCGATTACGACCCATCATTAATAGAAGCGGCTATTCAGAAATCTTGGAAAGAGGATGATGTTTATCGAGCTACCTCTTCTAGCAGCAAAGAAAAGTTTTATTGCCTATCTATGTTCCCCTATCCTTCTGGAAAATTACACATGGGTCATGTTAGAAACTACACAATTGGAGATGTCATATCTCGCTTCAAGAGATTGCAAGGCTATAACGTAATGCAGCCAATGGGATGGGATGCCTTTGGCTTGCCTGCTGAGAATGCTGCGATTGAGAATAATGTTTCTCCTAAAAAATGGACAAATGAAAACATAAAAAGCATGAAAGTTCAGCTTGATGCTTTGGGATTAAGTTACGACTGGAGCAGAGAACTGAATACATCAGCGCCGGATTACTTTCGCTGGGAACAATGGTTTTTTATTCAATTGCTAGAAGCTGGTCTTGTTGAAAGAAAAGAAGCCGAGGTAAATTGGGATCCAGTTGATCAGACTGTTTTGGCGAATGAGCAAGTTATTGACGGGAGGGGATGGCGTTCAGGCGCTGAAATAGAAAGAAAGAAAATTAATCAGTATTTCTTAAAGATTACAGAATACGCTGATGAGCTTTTAGATGGCCTCGAATCACTTGAAGATTGGCCCACACAAGTAAAACTAATGCAAAAAAATTGGATTGGAAAATCTAAGGGATTAAGTTTTAAATTTTCCATTGATCATACAGATGAAACTCTAGAAGTCTTTACAACTCGCCCCGATACTATTTTTGGTGCTACATATTGCGCCATAGCTGTTGATCATCCGCTAGCCTTAGAGCTAAGAAAAAGTCGTCCCAGCATTAATCAGTTTATTGAAGCTAATAAAGGTGCAAAAAAAACTGAGGCTGCAATAGCAAAACAAGAAAAAATTGGTATTGATACTGAGCTCAGAGCGATTCATCCCATAACCAATGCAGAAATTCCAATCTGGATTGCTAACTTTGTTTTGATGGAATATGGAACCGGTGCTGTTATGTGCGTACCAGGTCATGATCAAAGAGATTATGAATTTGCACAAAAATATCACTTACCAATAGTGCAGGTTGTGCAGACCAAATCTGGCGCAACAATTGAAGATCAAGCAGTGGAAGAAAAAGGTATCTTGATGAATTCACAAGAATATAACGGCCTCACATCTGATGCTGCTTTTGAAAAAATTTCTGAAACTTTAGCTGAGTCTTGTGATGGCGAAGTGAAAACAAATTATCGATTAAGAGATTGGGGAATTTCTAGACAAAGATATTGGGGCTGCCCTATCCCTATGATTCACTGCAAAGATTGTGGCAATCTACCAGTTCCCATTGAGGAATTACCAGTAGAGCTCCCAGAAATAGATGATATTACCTCTAAAGGGTTAAGTTTAAGCGGGTTTGCAGATTGGCAAGAAACATCCTGTCCTAAATGCTCCCAATCTGCCTTGAGAGAAACTGACACATTTGATACTTTTTTTGAAAGCTCATGGTATGCAGCAAGATTTGCATCTCAGCCGTCAGATAGCATGCTTGATTCTGAGGCAGATTATTGGCTCCCAGTTGATCATTACATTGGGGGAATTGAGCATGCGATATTACACTTACTCTATGCAAGATTTTTTAATTTACTACTAAGAGACCAAAAACTTATTCAGTCATCTGAGCCTTTTAAGAAACTTTTAACACAGGGCATGGTGTTATCAGATGCGTTTTATGCATTAGATGCAAATTCAAATCCTGAATGGGTTAACAAAGATCATGTAACAGAGAAAGATGGTCAGTTATCTCTGTCTGATGGCAGGGTCGTAGAAAAAGATGGTATGTCAAAAATGAGTAAATCTAAACTCAATGGCGTTGACCCCAACATAATGATTCAAAAGTATGGGGCAGATACCGTAAGGCTATACATGATGTTCACTTCTCCTCCTGAGCAATCACTAGAATGGTCGGATACAGCCATTGAAGGCTCATATAGATTTTTAAGAAAAGTATGGAATTTAACTGATGGCAGATCAATCTTTGCGGAACCCGAGCCCTTATCTTTTAATGAGATGGAATTAGCACTTAGGCAAAAAAGTCACAAGACGTTAAAAAAAGTTACTCACGATTTCAGCCAAAGAAATTCATTTAATACAGCCATTGCAGCGGTTATGGAATTACTCAATGCAGTTCCAGAGACATTTAAGCAAGATACGGCAACAGTAAGTGAAAAATTTTGTCTTGATGAAGTGATTCGATTTACCTTAAAAATCCTCTCTCCAATCACCCCACACATTTCTTTGTATCTTTGGAAGCAATTTTCTAACTCAGATGGCAAGGATTTTGAACTGTCTTGGCCAAGGGTGAATGAAGAATTTTTAAAGCTGGAAAACTTTCAGTTGATCATTCAGGTTAATGGCAAGGTGAGAGGCAAAGAAAATATTTCTATTGATGAAACAGAAGAGTCCATTCAAGAAATAGCTATGGAGAATGAAAATGTTAAAAAAAGTCTCGCCAACACATCAATAAAAAAGGTAATCTATATCAAAGAAAAACTAATTAACTTTGTGATTTAAATGAACTATATAACTCCTTTCGACGACTACCCTATTCATCAAGCGATAGAGCCCGTTACTGTTCCTGGCTCAACAGATAGAAATTTTTATGATAGATACTTTTTCAATGGGCTCGATCCTGAGAATGGGTATATTTTTGAAATTGGCATTGGGCTATACCCAAATAGACACGTTATTGATGCTCACTTCAGCATCTCTTATGAGGGCAAGCAATATTCTTATCATGCAAGCCAGCGTCTAGACCAAAATAGAATGCCGATAAAAGTTGGTCCAATGAGCTTAACAATTGATGAGCCTATGAGTGAACTGACATTTTCTCTTAAGGATCCTGATAATAAACTAAATTGTAATCTCAAATTTTCAGCTAATTCTGTGGCGCACCAGGAACCTCGATCACTCATGATGGAAGGTACCAGGACAATAATGAATACGGTGAGATTTACTCAGCTAGGTAAATGGACAGGTGAAATTTCAACAGAAGCAGGAACGATCAATCCTAAAGCAATTTATGGAACGAGAGATAGATCATGGGGAGTCAGACCAATTGGGGAGCAAGAAGGCGGAGCCCCTGGGATGCTAAATCAGGAACCAGGAGTATATTGGTGCTGGGCTCCAATACATTTCAAAGATTTCTGCACCCAATTTGGAACGTTTGAAGATAGGGATGGTAATACCACTCAAATATCTGCTCATAAATTGCCACTTTATGATGACATGTCTTCTGCGCCATCTGAGATTGAGGTTGAGACCATTCATTCACTGCATCACTCTGTAAATTGGAAACAGGGGACGCGCTGGGCGACTGGGGCAAAGATATCTGGCATGCTAAAAAATAAAGATAAATTTGATTTAGAGCTAGAGACAATTGGTCCAATATTCTTTTGCAAGGGAATAGGTTACCAACACGATGAATGGAAACACGGTATCTGGAAAGGTGAAATTGCTTCAGGCTATGAAGTATGGGATTTAGCTGAAGTTGATCCAGGCGACTATACTTTTTTTCACACTCATCAAATCGTGAAAGCTAAACTAGGCTCAGAAGAAGGATTCGGAATGTTAGAAAATTTAGTGGTCGGAAGGCACGATCCATCTGGCTTTGAAGATTTCTTTGATGGTGCTAAGTAAAAAATTAAAAAATCTTATTGTATTGCTAACCATCCTCTTTAGTTCAGGGTGTCAGCATGAATTTGTTAATACGAATATCATTCAATTAACTTCTATTAAATTTAATAGCAGCATCTCCAATTCCTTCAAAGAACGATCAAAGAAATATTTTGCTGTAAGCGAAATTACCAATTTAATGCAAGACTCCTCTGTAACAATTCAAAAAATTGAATTTAAAAAAAGAAATTTTTATGGGGGCTCAAATGTTAGGCCAAAAGAAATTGAAATTTTAGGAGAACTGCACTATCAATTCAATTTACCTGACAAACAAAAAGCTGGGATGATCTCCGCTATAGTCCAAATGCCTTCAAATGAAATTAATCCTCAGGCAGAAATTTCGGCACAAAAACAATTGCAAGATGAGTTGGAATTTATATTATTAGAAAAACTCTCTCAGGAGTATTGGTTAGTTGAAAGTTAATTGTCTCAATTTTGCTAGTTCAAATGATTCTCGCTATTTGTTGCTATATGGAAGTGAGCTAATTATAAAGCAGGATATTGCAGATCAAATATTACAATCGCTAAAGGCTCAAGGCTTCAATGATAAAGTCTCATTGCATCAAGATGAGCTAGATCAAGCAGAAGAAATCATTATGAGAAATGTCGGCGGTTCTTTGTTCCAAGAAAAATTAATTCTTCATTTAAAGCATACCTCGGGAAAATTTCCTGAAAAAATTAAATTGATCCTAGAAAATCAACATCTTTATAACTCAGATAATCTTGCATTAATCATAGAGTCAAGCATCGAAAAAACACCCGCCAGTGGCAATTGGATTAAAAATATGGATGAAAAGGGTCTGATTGTAAACTGTGGGAAGCTTAAGACTGCAGAAGAAAAACTCTGGCTTAAGAGGCAGCTAGAGTTCTTGCCAAAATCCCTGCTTCCTATGTTTGGTGGATCTATTTTTCAAAATAATGAGGGTAATCTATTGGGACAAATGAATGAGGTGCGGTTGCTGAGATTGCTCTTTAGTTCTGATCAAGGTATTGAGGAGACCGAAACAAACAACATTGTATTTCATTCAGGTCTCAGTGCTTTTGAACTAGAAGATGTAATTATTGATAGAAAATTTGAAAAAGTTTTACAGACTATTAAGTTTTTAAAAGAGCATGATAGTCAAAATTCAGCACCATTGATTTGGATGATCGCTAAAATAATTAATGCATGCCTAGAATCTTCTCAAGCTGCTAACAAAAAATCTGCTTTGATTAAAAGTGGGGTGTGGTCGTCAAAAATTAGTCAGTACTTAAGCCTCATCAAGCACAGCAAAACATCAGAATTCATGAAATTGAGTGATCAGATATTGCGATTGGACTTGATCAACAAGGGGATTATAAAGTCTAATGTTTGGGAGCAAATGGAAAAAATTATATTGCAGCTAAAAGGTGTGACTGAACCGCAGCATTAAAAATCTTGTTAATTTCTTCAAAACTATCATTGGATTCTTCATAAGTATATTTGGTGCCAATCAATTTATTTAAAGGAAGCAGTCCTTTAGTTGAACTGCTGAGCCATATAAGCGGAGAGGAATCAAAATCTTCAATATTGCATTTACCCTCCTCAACCTTAAAAGGACCGTCAGCCAAAGCATTAATTAGGATCTCTCTTGTAATTCCAGGTAGGATGTTTTCATTCAACGCCGATGTACGAACAATACCTTCTGCATTAAGGTAAAAAACATTACTTGCGCCAGCCTCAGTTAAGTAATTATTCCTATGCATAACCACTTCCTTGCAACCTTGGCTTCTAGATTGATTCATTAACAAAACATTGCCCAGCAGAGAAGTGGATTTAATGTTGCAATGAGCCCATCGATTATCAGCACACAGCATGGCAGAAATGGGATTAGAGAATAGATCAATAGAAACAACATACCCAAAACGCTCAGCGATCATGTCATCTTGGTGCAAGTGAGATCTCAGCTCATCTACACCTCTAGAAATTTGAAAATATACATACCCATTCTTTGATTTTAATTCTAATGCCAGTTTTTGGATCTCAGTTTGAACAATAGACATGTCAACGCTTATGCCAGACATTTCTAAGCTCAGCTTCAGCCTCTCTAAGTGCATCTGAAAACACAAAGGGACTCCATCAAAATATGGAATTACTTCATAGACACTATCTGAAAAAGTGTAAGCGCGCGAGAAAGGAGAAACCTTGATGTTTTCCAAGGAGTCTAATTGACCTTGATATATGGCAGAAATTTTATTCATCTCAGCCAAACGAGAAGAGGCTGGTGATCCAATATACCAATCTAGACCAAAGCATTCCAAAAAATCCTTTAGCTTCAACAGTCTCTATTGCCACCAAAGGTGCTGATAGTACAACACGATCGTTAGATGTAAATTCAATGCTGCCAATCATCTGGCCAACCTCAATAGGAGCTTGAAGATTATTGTTAAATTGATAGTTCGCTTTAATGTTTTTAAATTCAGATCTTGGAAGTGTTAAATAAATATCTTTTGTAGATCCCAGAGCAACCTCATTGGTTTTTCCACCCCAGACTTTTGCAGTTGTAACTTTTATCTCCTGGGAGACTAACTTCTGTGTCGCATAGAATCTAAAGCCATATTCTAAAAGTCTCTGTGATGCTGTAAGTCTCTCATTTTCAGACTCACTGCCAGCAACAACCGCTATCAGGCGCATATCATTTCGCTGCGCAGAAGAAATTAAACAAAACCCAGCTGAATCAGTGTGGCCAGTCTTTACACCATCAACACTGTCGTCTCTCCACAATAATTTATTTCTATTTAATTGACGTATCCCACTGAATGTAAATTCCTTCTCTTTATATGTTGCGTAGTGATCAGGAAAGTTATTGATTAGGGCTTGAGTTAATTTCGCCAAGTCTTTTGCTGAGCTAAAGTGGTTAGGATCACTAAATCCTGTAGAATTTTGAAACAACGAATTGGTTAATCCCAATTCTGATGCATAGGCATTCATAAAATCTACGAAACCTTCCTCTGAGCCTGCCACATATTCAGCCATTGCAATAGTTGCATCATTTCCAGACTGAATGACAATTCCAGACAAGAGATCTTCAACTGAAACTCTTTTGCCTGCTTCAATAAACATTTTAGAGCCGCCTGTCTTCCAAGCTTTTTCACTGATCAGCACTTTATCATCAAGGCTGATAGAACCATTGGCGATTTGATCTGCCATGACATATCCACTCATAACTTTGGTCATGCTGGCTGGCGCAATTTGATTATCAGAATTAAATTCTGCTATCACTGTGTTCGTACTAGCTTCTATCAAAATATAGCTGCTTAAATTAAGTTTTGGAGCCTTTGGAACTAAAGATTGCGCTGATAAATCCATATAAAATGGAACAATTAGCAAAAAGTATATTAATTTTTTCATAAATATCTTACTCAGAATTCTAAGGATAAATCATACACGGCTTTTGCATAAAAATGACTGCGATTATATTTCGTGATCGCAATAAAATTGTCATCACCTATAAAATAGAGGTCTTTTTCCTTGTGCAAAATAATTTCTTGACCAACTTGAATTAAGTTTTGATCTTTAATGTTATTTAAAAGCATTAGCTCTTTAAGACTTAGATCGTTATTGAGAGCTATCCCCAGCAGAGAGTCTCCCTCTTGAATCGTATATTTATGGGTGCCTCCTTCTGTATACATCAAGGGTATAAATTTATCTGAGCTATCAGTGTGATTATAAAGTTTGTTCACATTATTAAGGCTGACTGACTGAACAATATTGCCCTCCCTTTTCCATCCATGAATTTTTAAGTAGTTTGCAATACTGGCCACAGCATCAGGAACTGAATTAAAAAGATCGCTGTATCCGTCTCCATCATAATCAACAGCATAAGCTCGATAACTCGATGAGATAAATTGCCCATACCCCATGGCGCCGGCATAGGAACCCTGAATTGAATATATATCTAAGTTATTTTCTCTAGTCAGGCGAAAGAAATGAATTAATTCACTTTTAAAAAACTTTGATCTTCTGGGAAAATCAAAACCCAGTGTTGCCAAGCTATCCAAGACTTTATAACTACCTTTTATCTTGCCGTATCTAGTCTCTACACCCAAGATCGATGCAATAATTTCTCTTGGAACTCCAAACTCATCTTCCACTTTATCAAATAAAGCATTATTTTCAGCAAGAAAGAGTTTTCCATTTGCTATTCTTTTTTCTTCTAAGAAGAGTTTCTTATATCTATCCCATGTCCAAGTAAATTCTGCAGGAGATGACATTGAATCAAGAATCTTATTCTGCTTTTGCGCTGTCTCAAGAACCTGAATGACATAACTTCTTTCAAAATCATACTCATTTACCAATGAATCAATTAAATCTTTTGCCTCAGGATGGTTTGAGTAGTCAGCAAAACTAACATTTGCTAAAACCAAAAATATATATAAAGAATGTTTCATTGAGGTAAGAATTTTTTATGCGTTCCCATTGAGGTAATTATGCCAAAAGCAAAAAATAATGATATCAGTGAAGATCCTCCCTTGCTTATAAAGGGTAGAGGCATTCCAACCACTGGAAGCAGACCAACAACCATACTCAGATTGATAATAAGATTTGCTGCAAAGGTTAAGGTAAGGCCTCCAATAACAAGTCTGCAAAATCTATCTCTCGCATTGAGTGCAAGATAGAGACATCTCATTAATATAAAAAAATAAATACTCAGTAATATTACTACGCCAAAGAATCCAAATTCTTCTCCAATTACAGAAAATATAAAATCAGTTTTTGTCTCAGGTAAGAAATTTAATTGAGTTTGAGATCCCTCTCCAAAACCTTTGCCAAAAATTCCTCCTGATCCAATCGCAATTTTTGACTGAATGATATTCCAACCTGCTCCAAATGGATCAGATTCAGGGTTAAATAAAGTAGCAATTCTTTGTTGCTGAAAAGGTTGCAATAAAACATTCCAAATTAAAGGAGAACAGATAATTAACGCAATAAATGCGCCTCCTATAAAAGACCAACTCAATCCTGACAAGAATAAAACAAATAAGCCTGATAGCGCCACAATTAATCCTGTTCCAAGGTCAGGCTGTCGCGCAACAAGAATAAAAGCTATAAAAATAACTGCCAATGAAATGACAATCTCCCTTGATTGAATCGGCAGTCTTTTATCAAAGAGAAAGTTTGCTAGGAATATAGGCAAAGCCAACTTAAGTAGCTCAGAAGATTGAAAAGAAAAGGGCCCCAGTCTAACCCATCGCTGAGCCCCATTAATTTCTGGTCCAAATAAAAATGTTACCCCAAGTAGCAGGACAGAAAATATTATAAATACTAGGGATGTTCTGCGAAATACATCAGGATCTGCTTGGCTGACTGCAAGCATTATTGCAAACCCAAGAAAAATATAAACTGATTGCTTTAAAACAATCGATGTGTCTCCATTAGAGGCTGAATATAAAAAAAATAACCCAAGAATAGAGAGCGCAAAAAGACTAAAGAATAAATAAGGATCAAAATAAATTTTCGCTGGCCTGTTACTCATTCAGTAAACTATTTAATACTTCTATGGCAACTGGGCCTGCAACAGCACCCCCGCTTTCACCATTCTCGATAACAACTGATACTGCATATTGTGGATTAGGCATTGGTCCAAAAGCAATGATAATAGAGTGATCTCTCAGTAATTCTGTATCTCTCACTTCTAAATATGCTTCCTTACTATCAAGACTAACCAGCTCTGCAGTTCCTGATTTTCCAGCAACCTGAAAGTTTTTTAAATCTCTTATACTTCTGGCAGTTCCAAAATCACTTTCGATGACTGCGGTCAAAGCATTATGCATCTTTGCCCAATCTTCCTTGGAAAGAGTTGCATTCTTGCTCCTGGCCTCTAAGTTCTTATCCGTGATCTTCATGACAGTGGGCTGAGGCAAGCTTCCCTTATTGGCTAAAATAGAAATATAGTTTGCCAGCTGAATAGGGGTAGCAACCAGGTATCCTTGTCCAACTCCAATATTGACTGTGTCTCCAGTAAACCATGGGATGTTGAAATTCTTATATTTCCACTCTGGCGAAGGCACAAATGCTGGGTCCTCATCAAAACAATCTCTACAAACTCTACTTCCAAATCCAAATAATGAAAAATAGGAAGCTAAATCTTTAATATCTGATTGATATGCAAGCTTAAAAAAATATGTATTCGAGCTAACCATTAATGCCTTTTTTAAATTGACATTTTTATGCCCCCCTTTCTTCCAGCCTCTATAAATCCTTCCGTTTTCAGGTAGTGTGAAAAAACCGGGGTCATCGATCTCTTCGTTCCAGTTAATTAAATTATTTGATAAACCAAACATTCCTATTGCAGGCTTAATAGTTGACGCAGGAGGATATCTACCCTGCAATGCACGATTAAAAAAGGGTTTGTCAGGATCTTGAATTAAGTCTTGAAACTCCTTTACTGACATTCCATTAGACAGCTTATTAATAGAGTAATTTGGAGCGCTATATAAAACGTTAATTCCTCCAGACTTTAGATCGATCGCTACAACTGCTCCTTTTCTATTTCCTAGACCTTTTGCTGCGCTAATCTGAGCTTCGATATCTAAATGCGTGTGCAAATCTAATCCATTTTCGGGAGGATGATATCCCAGAGTTTTAACTAGCCTGCCTCGCGAATTAATTTCATATATTCTTTTTCCATGTGTACCTAAAAGATGGTCGTTATAGGTTTCTTCGAGCCCAGTCTTACCCTGAATAAGTCCATTTGCATAAGTTAACTCAGCATCTGCCCAGTGACTTCGTGGGATATCCATAGATAAATCATATTGATTATCTGATCTAGATGTATAACCAAGAACGTGTGAAAAAATTTGCGGATACTCACTTATTCTTCTATGGCGCTTGTCTATAAAAGCATTCTTAAAATTAAAACTACGCACATTAAATCGCGCAATCTCCTCTGCAGTTAAATTCTTTTTTAAAACCAGCTCTTTATTTACAAAAGCCTTTTCTTTAAATTTTTTAAGATACGCAGCCTCTTCGATTTCAGAGAGAAAAATTACTGGCTTTATCAGCTCAAGAAATAATTCAGGCCGTTCAATTAAATCTGGTTTTGTAATTAAATCAAAAGTCGGTTCATTGCGAACTATTGCAAAACCTTTTCTATCGAGAATTTCTCCTCGCAATGGCTGAATTGGAACAGCGTAATTTTTATTATTTAGTGCTGCAAGCTCATAACTGTTGTAGCTTGAGACCTGCAAGGCAAAAACCTGAAATAATACTGCTACAAAACATGCCCCGACCAGTACGAAAAGAAAGATAGCTCTAGATGAAAAATTATTTTTTTCAACTTGTCGCTCTTCAAATATCATTACTTATGATAAGGGTGGTTGCGATTTATTGCACTTGCTCTATAAATTTGCTCCATCAATAAAATTTTAAATAGCCTATGAGGGAAAGTTAGCTGTGATGCTGATAGTATTAAATCTGCCTTTGTTTTTATCTCTTTAGATACACCGTATGCACCTCCAATAATCATATTCATGTTCTCTGAAAGATCAATTTTCTCTTGGAATAGTCTGGCTAGCCCCTCGCTAGAAATTAAGTCTCCTTTCCTATCCCAAAGAATGACATGGGCAGCATGATCTATGTGCTTGGAAATCTCAGATGATTCATTTTGAATAGCATCACCTCTAGACATTGACTTGGAAGCGGTTGGCTTAACTTCGACGAAAGATAGCTTAAGGTGATTTGGTATTTGTTTCAGATAAAAGTCTGAGGCTTTTTTTTCCCAATCAGCTGGTTTATGAGAAATACTGATAATTTTACATTTCATTAAGCTAAAATTAGTGTTGTTTCACCCCATAAGCTTTCTAAATCATAAAATTCACGGGCTTCCTGCTGCATCACGTTAATTACCACATCACCACAATCTATTAAGACCCACTCTGAATCTTCTTGGCCTTCCACACCAATGACATGCAGTTTATTCTGTTTTACCTCCTCAATAATCTTATTCGAGATAGATTTTGCATTTCTAGAAGAAGAAGCAGTAGCAATAATAAACCAATCTGCAAAAGTAGAAATATTACGAATATCCAGCGATAAAACATCCTTTGCCTTCATATCATTCAGGGTATCAAGACAAATTGATTTTAGTTGAGGTAATTTCATAAAAAAATAGTGTGTTTGAAAGCAATGAGAGTTTATTAAAGTAGATTTTAATCTTTTATTCTAGTCTAGGACTTCAGAATATCGAACTTATGTTAATAAATCTATTATTAACTAAAAAGAAGGTTTTGCATTATTTTTGTAAGTCTTTGTTTAAGATATATAAATGGATTATTTGAACTTAATAAATGAATGGCTGGCGAGCTATTCATCAATGTTAATTGGCATAGGAGGTTTATCCATATTAATTTTAATGTTCAGTATTATTGGGTTGGGTTGGTTTATATCGCAGATTCCTGAAGACTATTTTATTCATGAAAAAAGGCAAGCTAAGAACTGGGATCAATATTCGTCTGAGACAAGGATGATGATGATCATTGTAAAGAATGTTATTGGGATCGTGATGCTGATTAGTGGATTGTTGCTTCTGATTCTCCCTGGGCAAGGCATACTTACAATGATCATTGGTATATTGCTAATTGATTACCCTGGGAAGTTTAAGTTAGAACAAAAAATTATATCTATCCCCTCTGTTTTCAGAGGCCTAAATTGGTTTAGAGCTAAGTCAAAAAAATCATACTTGCGGCATCCTTTTACAAAAAATTAAAAATTCAAGCTGCAACATCTACCTTGTTTGCTGATAAGATTGTTGCAACAACAAAGCATGCCAGGGAAAAATATGACGATCAAAAATACGAAATGGGTTTTAAGGAATAGACCAGAAGGCTTGGTAAAAGATTCAGATTTTGAGTTAGTTACTGAAATAATGCCAGAGATTCAAGAAGATGAAATCTTAATAGAGAATCTATACCTCTCCTTCGATCCAACACAAAGAACATGGTTAAATGATATGCCAGGATACCTGCCGCCTGTTCAAATAGGTGAAGTAGTTAGATCCGGCGGTATGGGCAGAGTGCTTGAATCAAACAGCCCAGAATACCAGGTTGGTGACCTAGCTTTTGGATTTGTGGGGTGGCAAAGTCACTGCATTACAAAGCCTACAGGCGATGAAAGATTCAGAGTTATTCCTGATATTTTACCAATTCCCACCATGCTAAATGTTATGGGTACTACTGGAATTACTGCCTACTACGGGCTAGTTGAGCTGGGCAATCCTCAGCCAGGAGAAACTGTCTTGGTATCTGGAGCTGCTGGAGCGACTGGGTCAGTTGCTGTTCAGATTGCTAAATTCAAAGGTTGTCATGTTATAGGAATTGCTGGTGGAGCAGAGAAGTGTGCTTGGTTAAAAGACCTCGGGGTGGATGATGTCATAGATTACAAAAATTCCAATGTTGCAGAAGAGCTACCTAAATTAGCAAAAAATGGTATCGATATTTACTTTGATAATGTCGGTGGAGATATTCTTGAAACTGTATTATTTTGCATTAATATCAATGCAAGAATTCTTTTATGTGGAGGGATATCCTCCGGATATGATGCTAATCGATTGCCGGCTGGACCAAGAAACCTATTCTCTCTAATTATTAAAAGAGCAACTATGCAAGGATTTCTGGTGCTTGATTATATTCCTCGATCACAAAAGGCGCTGGAAGAAATTGCTGCCTGGGTCATGGAAGGAAAACTGAAGCACAGGGAAGATGTTCAAGAAGGAATTGAAAATTGCCCTCAAACACTTAACAGACTTTTTACTGGCGAAAATAAGGGCAAGCAGCTGCTAAAAATCTAAGTAGAGTTTTCTGAGATCTGATTAACAAATTTAGCCAGGATATTCATCCTCTGCGTTGCATCAAATGCCTCGAGAACATTTTGTTTTTGCTCTGCTGACAAAGGAATCAAACCAGCTAAATGATAACTGACAGACTCTGCAGACAGTAAATCAATGTCCAAAGGCAAAGATTTAACTGATGGATGCTCTTTGAGCTGACTTAAGACATTCAAAAGATCAGGGAATTGAGCCAGCACAGCTTGATCATCAACAGTTGGCTCAGAAATAGGAACAATCGCAGCGAAATGCAACCCTGTTTCAGTTTGTTCAACAGATTTAATGGAGACCTTCTGAGATCCCTTGACAGTTATTCCCAGCAATCCATTTGGGAGTTGATTAAAATCAATAATCTCAACAAAAGTGCCTTGCGACATAAAACTTTCTCCAGAATCATTGTTGCTGCTAAGAGTAATCACAAAACCTGAGCTAGAGCTCATGCAATCTTTCACCATGGATAAGTATCTTGGTTCAAAAATTTGTAATGACTGAATAGTGCCTGGAAGGACAACTATTCCAATAGGGAAAACTGGAAAATTATTTTTTTTTGATGAGTTCAATGAGAGGTTCCGATATTTTTTTACTGTCTTTATTGCTCATTATGAGGATAACATCAAAGCCATCTAGAGTATCTTTTAAATTATGAATCAAATCATTTACAGAGGTAAATTCATTGCCTTCCCCTTCTGAACCTGAAAGGTTAAGCCAAAAAGTCTTATCCAGAGAGTTTGTGCTTTTATGCAAATTAGTCCCATGGAAGCCACCTGACATAGTGTTAGAGCCTAGCTCTATGATGCCTAAAATATTCCCATCAAAATGGTCTTGAGCAGCAGCTATAGTAGATGATATAGCTGTTGGATGATGAGCAAAGTCATCAATAATCGTAATGTTGTTATCTTCATATATCTTTTCAAATCTTCGCTTAACGCCTTGAAAATTCTGCAATGCAGCAAAAGAATCTTTGGGGTGGACTCCATTTAAGAAAGCTGCATAGATTGCCATAAGAGCATTTTGATAATTGTGAGTTCCATAAAACGGGAGAGACTCAAGGTTAAATATCTCGTCTTTAAAATTAAGTATTTTATTTGCTAAATCCAGTTCTATAGTCTCTTTAGTTCCAATCTGATGAGTATTAGACCAGCAGCCCATTTCCAATAGTTCAGAAATGTTATCTCCATTAGCATGAATTAAAATATTGCCTTCTCCGGGAACGGTTCTGACAGCATGATGAAATTGTTTCAAGATGTCTGATAAATCAGAAAATATGTCTGCATGATCAAATTCAATATTGTTAATAATAAAAGTATCGGGATGATAGTGAATAAATTTTGAGCGCTTATCAAAAAAAGCTGAGTCATATTCATCGGCCTCAATCACAAAAAGATTAGTGCTTCCAAGGCGTGCTGATAATTCAAGAGACTGACTGACGCCTCCGACCAGATAACCAATATCCATATCTTGGTGCTGAAAAATTTCACACAGCATAAATGCAGTAGAAGTTTTACCGTGAGTTCCAGCAACCGCAATAACCGTTTTATCTTTAATCATTTCTCCCAACATCTGAGGGCCTGAGGTAAAGGGAAGCTTTGTATTTAAGATATGTTCAACACTAGAGTTGTCTCTGCTTAAGGCATTGCCAATAACAAATAGCTCGGCATCTGGCAGATTGACTGAGTCATAGCCCTGAATCATCTCAACCCCTAAAGCCTCTAATTGATCAGACATCGGAGAATAAAACTGATGATCAGATCCTGATACTTGATGTCCTTTTTCTACAAGAATTTGTGCCAAGCCACCCATGAAGGTTCCGCAAATTCCAAGGATATGAATTTTCATATTTAAATATTTTTAGCTAACATTTGTTACCATAGACCAAATTAATTAATTTATAAACTAATGAAAAAAAATGCTTTTTATGCTCAATCAGGAGGAGTGACGTCTGTAATTAATGCCTCTGCAAGCGCTGTGATACTTGAAGCAAAAAAATATCCTCAAATTGGTAAAGTGTTTGCTGGAAAAAATGGAATCCTTGGAGCGCTAAGAGAAGAATTAATTGATACTTCCAAAGAATCAAAAAAATTTATTGAAGATCTTCAATTCCGTCCAGGTGGAGTGTTTGGTTCATGCAGGTATAAGTTAAAAGGAATTGATCAAAGCTTGAATGAGTACCTGAGACTGATAGAGGTATTTAGAGCTCACAACATAGAATATTTTTTTTACAATGGGGGTAACGATTCAGCAGATACTGCTCTAAAGATATCTCAGATCAGCAAAGAGCTAGATTATCCGCTGCAATGCATTGCTATTCCTAAAACAGTTGACAATGATTTGGCAGTAACAGACTGTTGCCCTGGATTTGGCTCAGTAGCCAAATACGTTGTTACTTCTACCATTGAGGCAGCATTAGATGTTGAGTCAATGTGCGAAACATCAACTAAAGTTTTTATACTCGAGGTAATGGGTCGACATGCAGGCTGGATAGCTGGCTCAAGTGTGTTGGCGCAAAATAGTCATCCTGGGGCTCCTCATATAATCCTACTGCCCGAAGTTTCTTTTAATCAGCAAAAATTTCTTGCCAAGGTCAAGCAGACTGTCAAAGAGAATGGATTTTGTGTGGTAGTTGCGTCAGAGGGAATTAAAGACTCCAAGGGAAAATTCTTAGCAGAGTCAAATTCAAAAGATGCATTTGGTCATAGTCAGCTTGGCGGCGTTGCCCCCAGATTAGCTGAACTAATTAACAAAAAATTAAAGCTCAAGAATCATTGGGCTGTTGCTGATTATCTTCAGCGAAGTGCTAGCCATTTATCTTCAGGCGTTGATCGAAAGCAAGCCTATGAAGTTGGCAAAAAAGCTGTGAAGTATGCAGCTGAGGGGCTTAACGGCATCATGCCAATAATTAAAAGGACAAATAATGCACCATACAAATGGAAGGTAATTCCTGCTCCTCTAAGCAAAATTGCAAACGTTGAAAAAAAATTACCAGCTAGCTTTATTACCAAAGATGGGTTTGGATTAACTAAAAAAGCTAAAGAGTATTTTCAGCCATTGATAGAGGGAAAGGATGAGAATACAAAAAAAGTTTGCTATGCCGCTGGAAGAATGGAAATGGTTAAAAAGAAACTAAAGCCCTGGTCCTAGTGCGTTGAGTTGAGCAATAATTCTTTTTAATTCTTGTTGAAGATCTAGTTTGTCATCTTCGTTTAAGAATTCTCCAAAAGACACTTTTTGGCCTTTAGATTGAAAAGAGAAATGACGATTTTCTCGATCATCCAAGTCTACGTTAAAAATAACAAACGTTCTAAACTCCTCCCAGGTAAACTCTCGAATGAGGTGCCCTCTTTCCAACTTGACTCTTTCATTAGTGAGAAATATTAATTCTCTTTGTTGGCTCCAACGAAAACTTAAATAAAAACAAAAAAGAACAACTGCGACCTCAAGCCCAGCAAATGGAAGAATAAGAACTGCTCCCATGAAGAAAAAAAAGACACCAATAAATAAACAAATAAAAGAAAGACTGCCTAAAAATATTATCCTCGCTCTACCCACCAATGAACTATTAGGGGTTACCTCAATTAAAAAATTATTTTCTATGGTTTCTTGAATCTTAATCATATTACAATGCACTCTATGGTAGCTCGTAAAGATTTTAACCGATATATGATGCCGGTCTACAAACCTGCAGGATTTATTCCATCAAAAGCAAAGGGATCAATTGTTTGGGATAAGAAAAATAAAAAGTACATTGATTTTGCTTCCGGTATTGCAGTTTCAAGCCTGGGTCACTGTCATCCTGAATTAAATAAAGCCTTAGCAGATCAATCAAAGAAAATTTGGCATTTATCTAACCTCTTAACAAATGAGCCAGCTCTGAGGCTTGCTAAGATTTTTTGCAAACATACCTTTGCTGAAAAAGTATTCTTTTCAAATTCTGGTGCTGAAGCCGTAGAGGCAGCAATCAAAACAGCCCGTAAATATGCTTATGTAAATATAAGCAAAAAGAAAAATGAAATTGTGGCATTTTCTGATGCTTTTCATGGCAGAACTATGATGGCTATTGCGCTAAATGGATCTGATAGGTTTATTGAAGGCTACGGTCCTATGCCTGGCGGAATCAAGCATCACCAATTCAATGAAGTTAAAGGGCTTGAGAAAACCATTAACAAGAATACTGCTGCGGTGGTGATTGAATTAGTACAAGGAGAGGCTGGGATTATTAAAGCTCAAAAAGCTTTTATTCAAAAAATAAAAAAGCTGTGCAAACAACATAAAGCTCTAATAGTTATCGATGAGGTCCAATCAGGAGCTGGAAGAACAGGGACACTCTTTGCTTATGAGCAATTTGGCATCAAACCAGACATCATGTGTTGCGCTAAAGGTATCGGGGGAGGCATTCCCATTGGAGCCGTTTTAACCTCTTCTAAGATTGCTGATTGTATGCAATTAGGGTCCCACGGATCCACATTTGGAGGCAATCCTCTAGCATGTGCAGTGGCAGAAAAAGTGATGACTCTCTTATCAAAAAAAACTCTACTCAATGGTGTGATGAAAAAAGAAAAACTTTTTGTAGCAGGATTAAAAGAAATCAATAAAGAATTTCAATGTTTCGAGGAAATACGCAGCTCTGGTCTTTGGATTGGATGTAAATTGAAGGTTCAGGATGGCTTTAATTTAGACACAATGATGCAGGCTTGTTATGAGAGAGGCTTGATGATTTTAAAAGCCAACAATAATACCATTCGCATTGCACCAAGTCTGATCATAGAAGATGCCTTAATTTTAAAAGGCCTTAAGGTTTTAAAATCAGCTATTCAGGCGCAACTTCATCCTCGGCATTAATTTCAATAACACTATCTACCTTTCTATATCCTTGAGGTAACATCATTCCTCTTTTTGCTCTCGTAGAAATATAATTCTCTAAATCTTTGAGTTTTAAAGACATAAAACGTTTGCCGCTATGAATCTGCAAGGTGCTAGCGTCAGATAGTAAACAAATAAAATTCATAGACTCTTCACCAGCAAGTAATTTTGGTTTGGGGATATTGATAATTTTATTGCCCTTTCCTTTTGGCAGCATCGGTAGCTCAGAAATATCAAAAATTAACATACGTCCAATTGAAGAAATAGCAACTACGTGACGGTGCGAATCATTGAGTGGCAATGGAGGTAACAACTCTGCCTTCTCTGGTAATTTCATAAATGCTTTGCCTTTTTTTTGATTTGAAAGTGCATTTGATAGCTCGCTTACAAAACCATAACCAGCAGAATTAGCGATTAAGATTTTTGAGGATTCTGCTCCAATCGCTGTACCCATAAAAGTTACACCAGATTCAGAACTAACCCTTCCAGTCAATGGCTCTCCCATGCCTCTAGCAGATGGAAGTGAGTGAGCAGCAAGAGAAAATGCTTTGCCGCCTGAATCAAAGAAAATAGCTGATTGATTATTTCTTCCTTTAGCAAAATGCTGCAAACTATCATCGCCACGGAAAGTCAAAGTACTAGGATCTAAGTCATGACCCTTTGCGGATCTTATCCAGCCACCTTTAGACAAGACTATTGTGACAGCTTCTGAAGTTACCATCTCTTCTTCTGAAAATGCTTTTGCTTCAGACAGCGCTTCAATTGGAGAATTTCTGGGGTCACCAAAATTATCTTTAATTTCTTTTAGCTCTGTCTTGATATAAGTTTTAAGCCTAGCCTTTGATTTAATGATTTTCTCTAACTCTGCTCTCTCCAATTCTAGTTGCCCCTTCTCTTCTTCAAGCTTTATTTGCTCAAGTTTAGCTAACTGGCGAAGTCTAATCTCTAGAATTGCATTCGTTTGAATTTCTGAAATTTTAAAAGCTTTCATCAGCTCTTTCTTGGGTTCGTCACTATTTCTAATAATATGAATCACTTTATCAAGGTCAAGATACACAATCAGCAATCCTTCGAGGATATGAATACGATCATCGACCTGATCCAAGCGATGTTCTAACTTACGTAAAACAGTTTGCTGTCTAAAGGTTAGCCATTCATATATGAGACTGTTTAAACTAAAAACTCTTGGGGAACCCTTAAGGCTAATAAGATTTATATTAGCTCGATAGTTTTTTTGAAGGTCTGTGGTTGCATAAAGATGATTCATAACTTCGCCCGCATCTACTCTGTTAGATTTTAAGGCAATCACCAGTCGAACCGGTTCTTTGTGGTCGCCTTCATCCCTGAGATCAACCACCATAGGTATTTTTTTCTTTTGCATTTGATCTGCAATTTGCTCAAGAATTTTTGAGCCGGATGCCTGATGAGGCAAAGCATTTATGACTATGTCATTTCCCTCTGTGAGCCATTGCGCTCTGATTTTGAAACCTCCCTTGCCTGTTTCGTACATTTCTAGCAGCTCCTCTTGTGAGGCGATGATCGGAGCATTATTGCTGAAATCTGGACCCTTGATGAACTTCATCAAATCTTTGGTGCTGGCCTTGGGATTATCTAGCATGTAGATGCATGCATCCAAGACTTCTTGAATATTATGAGAGGGAATATCAGTAGCCATACCTACAGCAATACCAGTGGTTCCATTCAGTAATATACTCGGGATCTTTGCAGGCAAAATGATTGGCTCAAGCAAAGAGCCATCAAAGTTAGGCTGCCAGTCGACTGTTCCTAGTTTAAGCTCTGATAACAGCAGATCTGCAAATCCAGTGAGTTTAGATTCGGTGTATCTCATTGCAGCAAATGACTTGGGATCGTCTTGCGTCCCCCAGTTACCCTGGCCATCTACAAGAGGATATCTAAAAGAAAAATTCTGCGCCATCAGGACCATGGCTTCATATGCGGCACTGTCTCCATGCGGATGGAACTTACCAATCACATCTCCTACAGTTCTAGCAGATTTCTTATATTTAGAGCCAGCATTTAAGCCCAGTTCGCTCATGGCATAAAGGATTCTCCTCTGAACTGGCTTCATACCATCACCTACATGCGGCAAAGCCCTATCCAAGATGACATACATTGCATAATTTAAATATGACTCTTCTGCGTATTCTTTAAGACTTATTGAGGTGATATTTTTATTGGTTTCCATAATTAAACTGAGACAATTTTTCCTCTTTTTTCAAGCCACTCTTTTCGAGCACTCGCATTCTTTTTTGATAGCAGTAAATCCATCATGCTATTTACATTATCAGATGCTGTGACTGTTAACTGCACGAGCCGTCTTGTTTTTGGATCCATGACTGTTTCCCTCAGCTGTGATGGGTTCATCTCACCCAAACCTTTGAATCGCTGAATATCAATTTTTGGTTTTCCTGGTTTTGATTTTAGCTTTTTAACAATTGAATCTTTTTCTTCTTCATCAAGCGCATAAAATACTTCTTTAGCACAGTCAATTCGAAATAGTGGAGGCATGGCGACATAAATATGACCTGCAAGCACCAGTGGCTTGTAATGCCTTAAAAAAAGAGCACAAAGCAAGGTAGCGATGTGCAGACCATCAGAGTCAGCATCAGCTAAAATGCAAACTTTTCCATATCTTAATGAAGAGATATCAGGACTGCCGGGATTAACTCCTATTGCAGTTGATATATCTTTAATTTCAATGGATTTAATAATTTCAGTGCTCTCAAGATCCCAGGTATTAAGAATTTTTCCTCTCAAGGGCATAATTGCCTGAAATTTTCTCTCTCTAGATTGCTTTGCAGATCCTCCAGCAGAATCTCCTTCCACAAAAAATAATTCTGTCTCATCAAGGTTTGTGCTGTTGCAGTCAGATAATTTACCCGGTAATGCTGGGCCCTGAAAAGTCTTTTTCCTGTCAACAACTTTTGTTTCTCTTGTCCGAGCTTGCGCAGAAGCAATTGCCAATTCTGCTAGCTTCTCCCCTTCTTCTGTATGCTGATTAAACCAAATACTAAGAACATCTTTAGTTGTGGAACTTACAAAACCTTGATGATCTTTAGAGTCAAGTCTCTCTTTGGTTTGTCCAGCAAATTGTGGATTGGTTAGCTTAGATGAAATAATAAAAGTACTGTGCTGAATAACATCATCAGCAGTAATTTTTAATCCCTTGGGAATTAAATTCCTAAACTCACAGAACTCCTTCACTGCATCCAATAACCCAGCCTTAAAACCATTTAAGTGGGAGCCTCCTTGAGCAGTCGGAATTAAATTCACATATGATTCGCTCATCAAGTTTTTAGCGGGTTGAGTAGACCAGTTCAAAACAAAATCAAGGGCATTATCTTTTGCTAGTTTGCTGCAAGATATTGATTCTTCTAACAGCAAATCGATGTCTTCAGAAGATTCAGATAGATAAGAAATTAATCCATTCTCATAAGTCCAAGAAATTTTTTCTTGTTTTTTTTCATCGGCATATTGAATGGTTAGACCGGGGCATAGAACTGCCTTAGCTTTTAACAGATGCTTAAGGCTGTCTGTATTAACAGTTACAGTTTCAAAGTATTGTGGATCCGGTTGAAAGTTTATGGTCGTTCCAGAATTTCTGGCTCCAACCTCTCCAACCTCAGTGAGCTCAGATTTTTTGTTGCCGCCTTCAAAAACCATTTCAAATTGCTTCCCAGAACGTTTAATTTCTACTAATAATTTTTGAGATAACGCATTTACTACTGAAACTCCAACACCATGCAAGCCTCCAGAAAAATTGTAGTCTTCACCGGAAAACTTGGCACCAGCATGAAGTTTGCACATGATCAGTTCAACGCCAGAAACTTTATGTTCTGGATGAATGTCAGTTGGCATTCCGCGACCATCATCGCTCACCGATATAATGCCATCCTTAACCAAAGTGACCTTGATGCTTGAGCAATGCCCTGCTAACGCTTCGTCTATAGAATTATCAACTACCTCTTGAATAAGATGATTTGGAGATGTTGTGTCTGTGTACATGCCCGGTCTTTTTCGAACCGGATCGAGGCCAGATAGAACCTCTATCGATTGGGAGTCGTAATCTTTTGCCAATTAACTTTCCTTTAAATGTTTCGCTAAAGCTTGATGAACTTTTACGTCATATTCTACTCTAACTAAATACAAACAAATGTATTAATTTAGGAGATTTTTTAGCAATGTATTAAAATACTCCGATTGACATAGCTACCCCTAAAGAGGTTTAATGTTAACACTGTAAACATTCAGATATATTATGAAATCAAAATTTTTAATTGCACTTACTGCTTTTTTTAGCATCTCTTCATCGGCTGATAGCCTATTGGATATTTACAATGATGCCCTAGAGAATGATCCTCAATTCAAGTCTGCAGAATATTCTTATTTATCTGGAAAGGAAATTAAAGTGCAAGGGCGAGCAAGTCTTTTGCCAAGCATTACCCTGAATGCTCAGACTAATTGGAATGAATATTATCAAAATGGAAACCTTCAAAATCAGTACAATAACTTCAATACCTCTGCTCGACTAACTCAACCACTACTGAGGCTAGATAGCTGGTTTAAGTATCGCCAATCTAAATTTTTAACAGATGCCGCTGAAGCAGATTTTGCATACTCTCAACAGGCATTAATTGTTAGAACTGCTGAGCTCTATTTCAATGTCCTAAGAGCTATCGATAACCTAAATGCAGCGCGATCAGAAGAGAAAGCAATAAAGAAGCAATTAGATCAAACCAGCCAACGCTATGAAGTAGGTCTTTCTGCAATTACTGAAGTTCAAGAAGCCCAATTAGCATTTGATCTGAGCATGGCTTCAAGAATTAGAATTGAAGGGACTGTATTCACAGCTCAAGAGGCACTAAATGCGCTTGTTGGAAAAGAGATTTTATCGCTTGATGGTCTAGTGAATGATCTTAGTGTTACAAATCCAGTGCCAGCATCTAAAGAGGAATGGGCAAGAAAAGCAGTTGAAAATAACTTTAGGCTTAAAGCTGCTAACTTAAGAAAATATGCATCAAAAAATAATGCTCGTAGCGTTGCTTCAAATCATTTGCCTAAAGTTGATATTGTTGGCACGCAAACTGAATCAGAAACCAATCAATATGCATATGATGGTCTGAATACTGGTGGTGCTTTTAATATTACCGTTCCTGATGAGACTCAGAGAGATACTTACAGCCTTCAACTCTCTATGCCCATCTTTCAAGGCGGAGCCGTTATCTCAAGAACAAAGCAAGCTTATGCTGAATCAAATAAATCATCGGAAGATGCTCTATTTGCTGAGAGAAGCGTTATACAAGATGTTCGAAGTCAATATTCTAATGTTGTGACATTGGTAGCAAATCTTAGAGCGCAAAAGCAAGCTGTGGTGTCTGCATCCAGTGCTTTAGAAGCAACTAGAGTTGGTTATGAGGTTGGCACAAGAAATATTGTTGATCTGTTGCAAGCTGAAAAAAATCTTTACAGCGCTGAAAGAAATTTAGCTAATGCCAAGTATGACTACTTAATTACTACCCTGCGCTTACATCTTGCTGCTGGAACCTTAAGCCCAGAAAATCTTATAGAGATAAATAGCTTACTCGGATAATTAAGAAAAATGCCAGAGTTACCTGAGGTTGAAACTTCGGTCAGGGCTATACAGAATTTTAGCGGTCAAATACTCCAGTCAATAAATATCTCAAACCCTAATCTTCGCTGGCCAGCTGATACTGCAGGGCTGGAAAAAATGAAAGATCTCAAGGTTCAAAGTATTACTCGTCGAGCGAAGTACATTTTATTTAATCTCAACAATCAGTCAGTTCTGCTGCACTTAGGGATGACTGGGACAATTAGGATAGTAAATAAAAATTCTAATTTTTATAAGAAGCATGATCATGTTGAGTTTAATTTTAATAATGGCAAGTTAATTTATAACGATCCTCGCAGATTTGGTTCGATTCACTTGGTAGAGGATCATCAAGATCATTTCCTTCTCAACAAACTCGGGCCTGAGCCGCTTTCAACAAACTTTAATGGAGAATATTTTTATCAGGCAATAAAGAATTCCTCAGCACCAATTAAATCTGCGCTAATGAACCAGCATCATGTTGTAGGAGTAGGAAATATTTATGCTAATGAAATCCTATTTGATGCGGGAATTAGGCCTACAAAAAAATGTCGAACATTGACTAAGAAAGAAACTTCTAGAATAGAGATTTCTACAAAAAAAATATTACAAAGAGCGATTGAGGTGGGCGGCACTACCTTGCAAGATTTCTTTCAACCAGATGGTAATAAAGGATATTTTAAAATTGAGCTGGCTGTTTATGATAGAGCTGAACAAAAGTGCAAAAGGTGCGATAAACAAAAAATCAAACGAATAGTTCAAGCCCAAAGAGCTACATTTTTTTGCAAAAATTGTCAGACTTGAGAGGAAAGTTTCTCCAGCAACGCTGATTTAACGTTTGGAGTAACAAATCTAGAGACATCACCACCAAATTGAGCAATTTCTTTAACAAGACTTGAGGAGACATAAATTAGAGTGTCCTTGGGAGTAAAAAAGATACTTTCAATATCTGGCGCAAGACTTCGATTCATTGTTGCTAGCTGAAATTCATATTCAAAATCTGCAACAGCTCGCAAACCTCTGATCACTGCAATGGCATTATTCTCTCTAGCAAGATCAACAGTTAATTTTTTTGAATATCCAAGGACTTCAATCTTTGGATTATCTTGAAAGATAGTTTCAATTAATTCAATGCGCTCAGGGACTTCAAATAAAGGCTTTTTAGATTTACTTTCTGCTACGCCAAAAATAACCTTGTCGAATAAAGCGCAAGCTCGCTCAACAATATCAATGTGACCAAAAGTTATGGGATCAAAGGAGCCTGGATAAATTGCAATTTTCATTAAAGAATCATACTAAACAATCATGAATCAGCAAAATATTGCATGCATTATCTAAACTGGTAAAAAAATTTTATACTGAGTTATGGAAAAGGATAATGTAGATGAAAAAAATAATGATCTGCCATCTGCAGTAGATGATGCTGCTGATGTAATGTCTAAATATAAAAAAAAGAAAGATCGTGCTAAATCAGAAAGTAAAAAATTTAAGTTTCCGCCAATTGATTACGAAAGGCCTCCTCACTACTAAGTTTTTTTCTTTTATATTTGCATAAAAAAAGGGCTCAAAAGAGCCCTTTTTATTAATAAAGCTAAGTTATTAGATCAGATCGTTATTCATTACTTTATTCCAAGCTGAAATAAAGTCATTGGAGAATTTATCTTGCGCATCGCTACTAGCATAAACTTCTGCTATAGCTCTAAGCTGAGAGTTAGAACCAAATGCAAGATCAACTCTTGATGCAGTTCTAATTTTCTCACCAGATACACGATCCATTCCATCAAATGATTTCCCGGAACCGCTAGGCTTCCATTGCACAGACATATCAAGAAGCGTAGCAAAGTAATCATTGGTTAGTTTTTCTGAATTATCAGTAAAAATACCATGGTCATCATTGCTAATACCTAAAGACCTCATGCCGCCTAATAAAACAGTCATTTCGGGTGCTGTAAGGCCTAGTAATTGAGATTTATCTAGCATCATTTCTTCAGCAGCCATAGTAGATGAAGTTTTTTGGAAGTTTCTAAAGCCGTCAGCAACAGGCTCCAATACCTCAAAAGATTCTACATCTGTTTGCTCTTGGGATGAGTCTCCTCTTCCAGGAGTAAAGTCCACTTTTAAACCCGACGCCCTCTCAATACCGACGTTTCCAGCTAGAACGATCACATCAGCGACGGATGCGCCTGAGTCCGAGGCAATCCCCTCATAGACAGCTAAAACGCGAGCCAATTGCTCTGGTTTGTTGGCTTCCCAGTCTTTTTGGGGAGCCAATCGAATTCTCGCACCATTAGCTCCACCTCTCATGTCGGATCCTCTAAAGGTAGAAGCACTTGCCCAAGCAGTTTCAACCATTTCCTGAATAGTTAATCCACTATCAGAAATTTGCGATTTCACAGATTCAACATCATATCCAGTACTTCCGGCAGGCACAGGATCTTGCCAAATTAACTCCTCTGAAGGAACTTCTGGGCCAAGATATCTACCTACGGGACCCATATCTCTATGCAATAATTTAAACCATGCTCGAGCAAATGCGTCTGCTAGCTCCTCTGGGTTTTCATGAAAGCGTTTTGAAATTTTGTTATAAATTGGATCTTCACGCAGAGCCATATCAGCCGTGGTCATCATAGTTGGTACTTTTACTGATGCATCTTGTGCGTCAGGTGCAAGATCTTCGTCTTTAGGATCGATTGCATGCCAAACGATAGCTCCTGCAGGTGTAGTAACTTGCTCCCATTCATAGCCGAACAGTAGATCAAAATACCCATTATCCCACTGAGTAGGATTGGCAGTCCAAGCTCCTTCAAAACCACTGGTGATAGTGTCGCTACCTTTGCCTGAAGCAAATGTGCTTGTCCAACCAAAACCCATTTCTTCGATTTCTGCGCCTTCTGGCTCAGTACCTACATGAGTATCAGGTCCAGCTCCGTGGCCTTTGCCAAATGTGTGT
>Ga0208954_1000026_pt1 | contig 53383 bp, 45 predicted proteins | sample AOAMet2_C33A6_35_2_FD_188081 | JGI IMG/M metagenome (GOLD analysis project Ga0208954, IMG submission 188081) | Ammonia-oxidizing marine microbial communities from Monterey Bay, California, USA - C0912_C33A6_35 (SPAdes) | ecosystem: Environmental > Aquatic > Marine > Intertidal zone | place...
GCTGTAGTTAAGTCTACACCAGAAGCAGACTCTTGAAATTCTGGTTCACTAGTAGACTTAATATCGTCACTATTAATACTTACTTCAAAGACAGTCGTTACATCAGAACCTCCCAATTCTATATTATCGCTAGAAAATGCTGCAGACTGAAAACTGAGAAGTGTTGTTTCGCTACTTGAATCTGATTGAATATTAGTAGCAAGTTTTGCATTAAACACTTGTCGCGCAAATACAGGACTATCTCCATCATAAGTAACTGATATAATATCACTTACAAATGGTATATCTAATTTAGCGCTAACTCTGGGTAAGAAGTCTCGTACCATATAAGAATGTCCCATTATTACATATTTAGGAGATAAATCTTTAATCACATCAGATAAAACTTTTGAATATCCATCAGCTGAGTATGTACTTGTCATATCATGATCTGCGAGAATCAAATTTTTTACTTTATAATCACTTGCCTGTTCCTTAAGAGTGCTTGCATTTTCACCCATACATAAAACAGATAAATCCATTCCTAATTTTGATGCAAGGCTCTGTCCTGCTGCTACAGCTTCTTTACTAAAAGCATGGATATTCCCTCTTTGATTTTCTAGTACAACTAATATCATGACACTACTCTTAATTTATTTTTTAATATATCCATAAGCTTGGCTACTATTCCATCAACATCACCTTCAATTTTTTCTGTAGCTTTTTCAGTCTTAGGAATAAATAGGTTCATAAAATTTTGTTTAGGTGAATCAGACAGCTGACCATCTACTACTTTTGATTCCTTGCGCTTGGCTCCCATAATTCCTTTTAATGAAGGATAACGAGGTTCATTAATACCAGATTGTATAGATATACTTGCTGGGAAAGGAAGTGTTACCCACTGAAACCATCCAGATTCTAATTCTCTTTTAATTTTAATTTGACCATCCTGAATATCAGTTTCAATACCTAAAGTAGCAGTTGACATCCCTAATAACTCTCCAAGAAGTACTCCAGTTTGACCAGAACCTAAATCATCTGACTGCAGCCCAGATAAAATAAGGTCGAAATTTTCATCTTTTAAGTTCTCTGAAAATAATTTTGCTATTGATAATGGATCTGTATTTGAATCTTCATTCTGAATAAAGATAGCTCTGTCTGCGCCCTTGGCTAGTCCATCTTTTAATACTTTAGAGGTATTATCCTGAGAGCCCATAGTAACAACTACAACCTCAGTTCCATTATCCAATTTTTCCTTAATTTGCAATGCCTCTTCAAGAGCATAAGAGTCACTTTCATTTACAACAAAGTTTACAACTGATTCATCGATCCACTTAGATGTGGAGTCAATACGAATGCTAGATTCGTAACTTGGAATTGCTTTGGTTAGTACTGCTATTTTCATAATAATTTTTTAAAACCGACTACTCGGTCTAGTACGCAATATTAATTCTAATCTTGTAATGAAGCAAATTAAAAAGAATAAAAAACAGGCTATAAAAGAAAGTTGATAAGCGGGGGAAAGTCTTTCAATCTTTCGCAATTTTATAGCCTGAAATATTTTAATTCTTGACCAATTTAACAGAAAGTTTGATGTATTGTAAAGATAAAAATATGTATTACGAGTCAGAATCTTCCATAGCAAACTTTGTCCAATCGCTTGATACGGCAGATTCATCAATAGAAGTTTCGGAAGGCTTAGCAGTGGATGTGAACTTTGAGTCGTCTTCATAAATATTAAGACTATCTTTTTTTGTTTCATACTTGTCAAGATCTAATTCTTCATCTTCACTATCTAAGCTTTCTTTATCTTGACTATATAAATCTAGGTCAAAAAAGTCTAAATTTTCTACATGTCCATTTTCCATTAGATACTCAAGAAATGGAAGGTATATTCTTTGTTTAAGATTTGCTTTGCAAAGAGGGCACTTTAATGACGCACCAATCTCCGAAGTTTTTATCTCTTCGTCACAACAAGGACTTATAACCTCATCTACCTGATTTAAATCGAAAGAATCCATACAGTCTCGAAAGTATTATTAGTTATGTATGGAGTCAATAGTTTTTGTAAATACTATTTAAGATTGACTTTTCAGAGGATGAAAGTTCTTTTTTTCTTCTTTTCATAGCTTTTTCAGCTACATCGCAGAAGTCATCAAATTTTGTTTTTATCACCTTATTTTTATAAAACATTGAAAATGCAGGGATGTGTCTCGGCGGAAATGTTTGCGAGACAATATTACATCCTAACTCAATAACTGTACCAGTGTTCAGATTCGTTCCAATAGCTGTCTTAACATGCTCTCCAATAATAGATCCAAAAAATATAGAACCCGTATCTACTAGCTGCCCATTCCATTTTACTTTTATAGAGGAATAGTTGTTTTTCAAATTACTTGTAGTTGTACCAGCTCCCAAATTTGCCCATGATCCAATAAAGCTGTGCCCCAAAAATCCTTCATGAGACTTATTAGAATATGGTTGAAAGACACAAGAATGAACTTCTCCACTTACCTTACAATCATGATTAATAATAGTGTTTGAAATAGTAGAATGAGATTTCACTAATGTATTTTTACCTATAAATATGGGGCCATTTAAAACAGTAAAAGGTTCTACAGTTGCAGTATCATCTATAATCACTGGACCTTGACTCTCATTAATGATGACATTATCAATAGATATTTCAGACGATTTGCTATTAATAAAAAAATCAGGGATACTTGCAATCAAATCCCAGAAGTATTTATCTTTATCTAAAAAAGAACTGGTCTTATCTAGTAAAATAAGATCTGATGTTATGATATTTTTTAAATATTCATTCATATTTTAATAAACTGTTGAATCATATTAAATGTTCCCTCTAAATCTCTTTGATAATTCGTATCAAGTATAACATTATAATATTTTTTTGAATTATCATAATTAAAACCCATTCTTACTTTTGGGTGGCAAGCTCTTAAAAGAAAAGATGAAAAACGACTAAAATTAATGTTTAGATCAATCATATTTGCATAATTCAACTCTTTAATTTTTTCTACAAATGCTTGAGTTGGCATGCCGAGAGAATTAATATCTTTGTAAGAAAATAATATTGCTGATTCATTAATTTTTTTAGGATAAAAATTAATTAGAGCATCTTTGATTAAGAAATGGATTTTAGCATCATTATATTGAATCTTCTCCAAGAAAAGGTTTGCTAAATCAAAAGCAACTTCTCCATCTGGAAGTACAATTAAAATTGAGTCTTTTTCAGTGTCAGAGTACTGATATTTCTCAGGTTTATTCATGAAATAATTTTTATATCTCCACCAATAAATTATTTTTTCTGCTCGTGAATATTCCATATAGCATATGTTAGCTAAAAATCATTAATTAGAATACTGATTTTAGAATTAAATTATCCTACTTATGTCAGTTAAAAAATTAGGGAAATTTCCATTTACTAAAGGTATATATAAAGATATGTACCGTAATAGATTATGGACAATGCGGCAGTATGCAGGATTTTCCTCTGTTTCTGAATCAAATCAAAGATATCAAGCTTTATTAGATAGCGGTGTAAGTGGATTATCGGTAGCTTTTGACCTGCCTACGCAAATGGGTTATGATTCTGATGATGACATGTCTTCAGGAGAAATAGGCAAATCAGGTGTACCAATATCAACACCGGAAGATATTGAGTCACTTTTTGATAAGATTGATTTAGAGCAGGTCTCAGTATCTATGACTATAAATTCCACCGCATCAATACTATTAGCATTTTATATATCTCTAGCTAAAAAAAGAGGTTATTCTTTAGATAAGTTAAGAGGCACCCTTCAGAATGATATATTAAAAGAATATATTGCGAGAGGAACCTATATCTTTCCTATTAATCCGTCTTTAAGATTAACCACTGATATATTTGAATATTGCCAGCAGAATTTACCAAATTGGAATTCTATATCTGTGTCAGGATATCATATTAGAGAGGCTGGAAGCACAGCAATACAAGAGCTGGCTTTTACATTTGCTAATGCTATTACATATCTAGAGTCTGCAAAAGCAGCAGGTATCGATATAGAAAAACTAACAACACAAATATCATTCTTTTTTAATTCTCATAGAAATTTTTTCGAAGAGGTAGCAAAATTTAGAGCAGCGCGCGGAATATGGGCTCATATTGTTCGAGATAGATTTAAAATAACCAATATAAAATCCCAACTTTGTAGATTTCATGTACAAACTGCTGGATCTACTTTAACAGCACAGCAAATTGAAAATAATACTGCGAGAACAACATTACAAAGTTTAGCTGCAGTATTAGGAGGAGCACAATCAATACACACAAATGGGAAGGATGAAGCGCTCAGCTTACCATCAGAAGAAAATGCTTTATCTGCATTGAGAATACAGCAAGTGATAGCTCATGAAAGTGGTATTCCTGAGTTTATTGATCCAATTGGAGACAGTTCTTTAATTGAAGATATGACTTGCGATATAACAAAAAAGGTAACAAATAAAATTGATGAAATTATTTCTAAGGGTGGTGTTGAAAAACTAATTCAGGATGGTACTATCCAAAATGAAATTGCTGAATCTTCGATTGAATTTCAAAATAATCTTGATAATAAAAAAGCAATCGTAATAGGGGTAAATAAATTTATTAGTAAAGAAACAAACGAAGAGAAAAAGATTCCTGATTTCGAAGAAGATAGATTAGAAATAATCAAAAAATTTAAATCTACACGCAATGAGAAAGGTGTCTCTAATGCTCTTTTATTACTTGAAGAGAAAGCCAAAACTAATGAAAATTTAATACCATATATTATTGATTGTAGTGATCATAAATGTACGCTTGGGGAAATATCTGCTTCTCTAAAAAAAGTGTTTGGAGAGTATTCTCTATAAATTGTAAAAAAATAAGGAACATTATATAAAAAAATTGATAATATTAATGAGAGTATATTAAAAAAATGAGGAAGAAAATGAATAAAGAAAAATTTATATTACTATTTAGCACTTTAATGCTTTTCAGCTGCTCGGGTACTATACCAAATGTTGGAAATGAAATTACTGTACAAGAAACACCGGACAAAGGTGAAGAGGTTATTAAACAAGAAGTATCTGTGGAAACCTTCACTATTCAAGAACCTGAATCACCACCCTTGCCAGTGACTGTATTTGAACCATATATGATCAAAAGAGGTGATTATTTAATTAAAATTGCAGCTAGAGAATATGGCGATTCCTCAATGTGGAGAGAAATATATGAATGGAACAAGCAAGAAATTGGCTCTGATCCAGATAAAATATATCCCTATAATTTTTTATCCTTAAAAAGAAATGCTGAGCAAGCAAAAAATTGTGAATTAGAATTTTTTGAATATACAGTTCAGTCTGGGGATACTGCATGGAGTTTGGCTGAAAGAATATATAATGATGAATTAGCATGGGTAGTAATCTATATGGATAATGCAGAAGTCATTAAGAATAATAGCGGTGTATTACAGCCAGGTTCTACTTTCCAGATGAGAAAAAAACTAGATCCTTGCAGCTAGATTATAAAAGGATAGATTTCGATACAAAATGGATTTTAAATGGTTCAAAATCTATCATTTATAGAGAGTCTATCAATTCGACTCTAAGTATTGCACTCGATAAAGAACATCAAGTAAATGACAAAGGTAAAGTAGTCATTACAGATTCTCAAACAAGCGGTAAGGGTACTCATGGCAAACAATGGATCTCTACCCCTTATAAGGATTTAACTTTTAGTATTATTCTAGGGAACAATAATAATTTTGGACAAAAACTTATCGATGAATGCTGTCTTGCTATGGTACATGTCTTATCTTCGTATGGTATGAAAGCAAGCATAAAACCTCCTAATGATATATACATAAATAATAAGAAAATAGTTGGGATGTTGCTGTCTAACATACAATCTAGAGGATTGGAAAATAAAACATATCAAGCACTAAGTATCGGTATGAATGTTAACTCTACTATTGATATTAAAACAATTGATGTGGGAGCAAAAGTAAGTAGTACGTCTGTCTTGTTAGAGTTAGGAAAAGAAGTCAATCGAGAAGCCCTGTTAAAGCTAATTATAGAAAAAATCGATCCTGCTATTCAAAAGCAGGGATATCTGTAATTTTTTGACCTAGAATTAGCGTATGAATCTCATGAGTTCCTTCGTATGTATAAACTGTCTCTAAGTTCATCATATGTCTCATCATTGGATAGTCATCCATGATGCCATTTCCACCAAGAATCTCTCTTCCCAACTGAGCACATTTTCTAGCAATTGCCACATTATTCTTTTTACCTAGAGAAATATGAGAAAAATCTAAATCTCCACTATCTTTAAGTCTAGCTAACTGCAGAGCAAGCAATTGGGCTTTAGTAATTTCTTCTATCATATATACCAGTTTTTGTTGTGTAAGTTGGAAACCAGCAATTGGTTTTGAAAATTGCTTTCTATCTTTACTGTAGCTTAATGCTACTTCATAACAATCAATAGCTGCGCCAATTACTCCCCAAGCGATTGAATATCTAGCCTGAGTTAAGCATGATAATGGTCCTTTTAGACCCTCAATATTTGGCAATCTATTTGCATCTGATACTCTAACATCTTTCATAAATAACTCTGAAGTAATTGATGCTCGTAAACTCATTTTTCCATGAATATTAGATGAAGTAAATCCGTCCATTCCTTTCTCTAATAAAAATCCACGGACAACATCGTCTTCATCTCTAGCCCATACTACTGCAATATCTGCGATTGAACCATTTGTAATCCACATTTTTGATCCGTTAATAATCCAATCATCTCCATCTCTTTTTGCCCTTGTAAGCATCCCAGCTGGATCTGAACCATGATTCGATTCTGTAAGGCCAAAACATCCTACTGCTTTACCAGCAGCTAATAAAGGCAACCATTTTTCTTTTTGCTCATCCGTACCATATTGATAAATAGGAAACATTACTAATGAACCTTGAACACTACATACCGACCTTAATCCTGAATCACCTTTTTCGAGTTCTTGCATTATTAATCCGTATGCAGTACTAGTTATTTCACTTCCTCCATACTTTTTGGGAAGTGTAGCACCAAAAAAGCCTAATTCTCCCATTTTTGGGATTAAATCAAGAGGGAATGATCCTTTTTCATAGTATTCATTAACGATAGGATTGAATTCTTCTGCAACAAATTGATTTGCTGTTTTTTGGATTAATAGCTCTTCATCTGTTAATAAAGATGTGATATTACAAAAATCTGGTCCAATATATTTCATTTAGATATTTCCATTTTTTAAAATTTTATTTTTTCATATTTAATATAAAAGGTCTGAAACACTATTAAATAGTATAGAATTTGTGGCAATTATAGGGTCTGTAACAAGGGTTTTCTTTTGATTATAAATAATATTTTTGTTATTGATAGTTTTTACCAAACCTCCAGCTTCTCTTACAATACAATCTCCTGCACAAATATCCCATTCATTCTTCGGTGCAAGTGTTGAAAAAATATCATATTTATTAGCCCCAACTAAGCCCAACTTATAGGCAACGCTGCCAACAGGTTCAATCAAACCAAAGTCATCATTATAGACTTCCCATAGCTTCTTTCTATATTCCGATCTACTAACAGTTATAGATGAATCATTAAGTTTTTCTTTTTGAGATATCATAACCTTAGAACCATTAAAAGAAGTTCCCTTGTTTTTTTCAGCAGAAAACATTTCTTTTGTATAAGGATTATAAATAACACCCACTACTGGATATCCGTCCTCAACTAATGCAATACTAACAGAAAAATGTGGAACTCCTTCAATAAACTCCTTTGTTCCATCGAGCGGGTCTACAATCCATACACGAGACTTTTTTAGTCTATCTGGTGTGTCTACTGTTTCTTCTGAAAGCCATCCATCATCTGGAAATTCTCCTCCAATAAAGTCTGCGATATATTGATCTGCTTCGTGATCAGCAATAGTAACTGGATTGTTGAAGCTTTTATATTTTACCTGTTTATCCGCATCAGAAAAATATTTCATTAAAATCTTTCCAGCATTTCTTGCTGCTACTTTTCCTGCAATTAATTCTTCGCCAAACATAATTGTCAGATTATATGTATTATAAAGCTAAAAATCGCTAAATTACTTTTGAAATTGAGGGTAGAAATTAAAAACTAACTATTTTTTTATTTTATATAATTTGAACAAATAAATTTTTTTATACCTAGTATTCTCTCCTCTATTTCATAGAAAATTAAAATATGTGCTACGTAAATATATGTAGCTCAAATGAAAGTAAGGCTTTTATGAAAAAAGAAATTTACATCAGTAAAGGTGTAGGAGAGACAAGAATAGCTGTCAAAGAAAATGGCATACTTGCCGAACTCCATGTTGATAAAGAATCAAAAGAAAGAACTGTTGGCAATATCTACAAAGGTGTTGTTGAAAATGTAATTCCTGGAATGCAGGCTGCATTTGTTAATATTGGTGAAGGCAATAATGCATTCTTACCATTCTCTGAAATCTCAGATCCTGAATTAATTGCAGATCGAAAACCTAAATCTAAAAATTCGAAAGAAATCAATGTTTTACTGTCCCCTGGACAAGAAATTATTGTTCAAGTAATTAAAGAACCTTTTGATAATAAGGGCGCTAGAGTTACTACCAATCTTTCTATTGCAGGACGTTTTATTGTACTAATTCCTAAATCAAAATATGTAGGCGTATCAAAAAAAATGCAGGATCGTTATGAAAGAAGAAGATTGAAAAAAATTGCATTTGATATGAAGAAACATGGATTAGGAATCATCATACGTACTGTTGCTGAAGGAAAAACTGATCAACAAATTCAAAATGACTATGCAAGTTTAGAAAAAAAATATAACGGCTTAATGAAGCTAGCAGAAAAAAGTGAAGCTCCAGCCCTTGTTCATAATGACCTAGAGATGACATCAAGCGTATTAAGGGACTTAATAAGTGATAAGGTTGAGAAAATTGTTGTTGACTCTAAAGATGATTATAAAAAAATACAAAAAATGGTTAAAGATGACGCACTAGATATTGGGGACACTTTAGAGCATTACCGTAAAAGAACACCACTGTTTAAAGAAACAGGTATTGATAACTCAATGATAAAGCTGCTGAGAAATAAGGCGTGGCTCAAAAGTGGAGCATATCTTATTATTGAAAGAACTGAAGCAATGGTTGTTATAGATGTGAATAGTGGGAAATTCGTCGGTAAGAAAGGGCATGAAGAAAATTCTTTAAAAATAAATTTGGAGGCTGCAAAAGAAGTAGCTGCTCAATTAAGATTACGACATTTATCTGGACTAGTATTAATTGATTTCATAGATATGGTTTCAGCAAGTAATAGAAAAAAAGTATATCTTGAAATGAAAAAAGAACTAAGAAAGGATAGAGCGAAGGTAGCTGTATCAGAGATATCAGAATTTGGTGTACTTGAAATGACTAGAGAAAGAACTGGATTGAGCATTATTGATTCATTAACTGAATGCTGTGATACTTGTAATGGAGATGGAAGAATTATATCAAAAGATACTCTTTTAACAAGAATTGACTATTGGCTTCGTGACTATAAGCAAAAAAATAAAGATCTTAGATTAAAACTCTATCTTAATCCTGAAATTGCCAAATATTTAAAAGAAGAAAAAAAGAGAGATTATATCAGTTTAATGTGGAAGAATTTTGTATACCTAAAAGTAATTGATGATATTGCAATGGGCAAAAATGTATTCCGCTTTACTAAAATGTCAGATCCTTCAGATATAACTCATGAAATAGGTACTTGATAACCAATAATTTAGCTATTAAGTTCCCAAGCTTATGTTTGCAATTGTAGAAATATATGGAAAACAGTATAAAGTCGCTAAAGGCGATACACTCTTAGTAGATTCTAAGATAGATATTGCTGTAGGTAAGACTTTAAAATTTGATAATGTAAAAGCAATATCAGATAAAGATACAAATATATTTAATCCTAAAGAATTAGACTCCTTTAAAGTAAGCGCTAAAGTTCTTGAGCATAAAAAAGCAAATAAAGTTACAATTATCAAAAAGAAAAGAAGAAAAGGGTACCAAAGAAAAAATGGTCACCGTCAAGATTTAACTATGCTTGAAATCCAATCAATTACTGGAACAAAAGTAAAAGCAGCAGCAAAAACTACTAAAGCAGCTGCTCCAAAAAAGAAACCAGCAGCTAAGAAAAAAGTTGCTGACAAGAAAAAATAAAAGGTAGGGACTCATGGCTCATAAAAAAGGACAAGGTAGTTCAAGGAACGGAAGAGATTCTAATGCACAAAGATTAGGTGTTAAAATGTCTGACGGACAACTAATTTTATCAGGCGGTATTATTATTAGACAAAGAGGCACTAAAGTACATCCTGGACGAAATGTTAAAAGAGGTAATGATGACACTCTATTCGCTACATCTCCTGGCTTGGTTAAGTTCAGCAAAAAAGGCAAAACAACTTTTGTTAGCGTTGTCGAACAGAATTAAAAATGGCTAGACCAAAAATAGCGTTAATCGGAGGTGGTCAAGTCGGTGGTAATATTGCTCTACTCTCTGCTCAAAAAGAATTAGGTGACATTGTCATCATCGACATCCCTCAAGCTGAGAACTTTATTAAAGGAAAAGCTTTAGATATATCACAACTTCTTCCACTTGACGGCTATGATGCCAAATTAAGTGGTTCATCAGATTTTGCAGCAATTAAGGATTCAGATGTTATTGTAATTACTGCAGGATTTCCAAGACAACCTGGAATGGATCGCGAAGATTTATTAAAGAAAAATTTAGATATTATGACAAATGTTGCAGAACAAGTTAAGCTTCATGCACCTAATGCTTTTGTAATAGTTGTTTCAAACCCTTTAGATGCAATGGTATATGCTTTTTATAAAGTATCAGGCTTTGCTAAGAATAAAGTTGTTGGAATGGCTGGTGCACTTGACAGTGCTAGATTTAGATCATTTATTGCAGAAGCAACAAATCTATCTTCGCAAGATGTTACATGCATGGTTCTTGGTGGACATGGAGACACGATGGTTCCTGTAAGTCGCTTAGCAACTGTAGGAGGTGTCCCATTAACATCACTATTAGATGCTGATACAATTAAAGCAATAGAAGACCGAACTCGTTTTGGTGGTGGAGAATTAGTGAAGTTGTTTGGAAAAGGATCTGCATTCTACGCTCCTGCGCAATCAGCAGTAGAAATGATTGAAAGCTTTGTAAAAGATAAAAAAAGAGTAATTCCATGTGCATCACTCTGCGAAGGTGAATTTAATGTAGATGGATATTTCATTGGTGTTCCAACTGTTATTGGAGCCGATGGTGTAGAGAATATTTTAACATTTGATTTAAATGATGATGAAAAAAATGCTCTCAATAACACTCTTACAGAAGTTAAAAAGACAGTTCAAGAAACTGGACTATAATACATTTGAAGAACAATCTATCTCTTCTAATTTTTTCATTACTAATATCATCTAATCTTTTTGCTCAATCCGGCTATATTACTGAAGAAACTACTAAAGCATCTTTTAAGATGGGCTCTATGGAATCTTCTGTCTATAAACACTTTTCTGAAAATACTTACTATTCAAAAATGGATTTTTCATTTAAAGGAAAAGGATTAGCGCGATTAATGAGCAGGGACTTAGAAAATGGGACTATAATTTCATTTCAAGACTCTACTATTATAAATATAAATCATAAAAAAAATCGTTTTACCAAAAAGCTATTATCTCAAATTTTAGAAGAAAAAGAATCTGAATCTGAAAATGAATCTGAAAATGAAAATCAAGAAGACGGTAATTCAGAAGAAGAAAGCTTTATTCCAGTAATATCTGATAGCTTAGAGCTAGTTAATGGTTTTGAATCTTATAAAGTAACATTAAGTGAAGGTGATAATAATAATCAAAATGTATGGGTTACAAGCACAGCAAGAAAATCTATTATTGTTAAATCTATGCAAAGTAGAATTGATGAATTTGAAAGAAACTGGGTGAATTTCGATGGTAATTTTTCGGAACTAGGTATCGATCAAGATGTAATTATCGTTAAAGCAGTATTTAGCGATGAAGAAGGAGGTAGCTTTGAATACAACTTGAATGTATATGCTCCTACTGACTCTCTGCCAACTATGTTTGAAGTTCCTCAAGATTATAAGAAAGTCAAAAAACTTAAAATGTTTTAAGATTTATTTTTTAACTGCTTTATAATTTCTTTATACATCAACTCTTCTCTTTTATAAGGCCTAGGTAAATCAATGGCTTTTTTAAATAGTTGTGTTGCTTCATCTTTTTTATCCATCTTCTCATATGTCTTTCCCAGCCAATAGTATGTACCAATATAATTGGGTTCTAACTCTAAGCTTTTCTTAAGAAAATATTCTGCCATCTCAAAAGAACCTTGTGGAGGTTCTTCAAATATAATTTTAGCTAATCTCCTTGAAAATGAACTGATATCAGCAAGGCGGTAATGCCATTGGCCCATTATATTGTAACAAAAAGGATCATTGGGAAGCTTCTGAATTGCTTGCAAACAATGAAATTCAATAATCTTTGAGCTTTCAATCTGCTTTCTAATACTTTGATTCTCAACACTCTTTCCAAATGACACGGCATACCACTTATGAACCTCTGCATTAGTGGAGTCAATTGACATGGCCTCAGTTATGTACTTTAAAGCCTTGTCTGTATTCAATTTTTCTATTTTTTTGTCTTTAGTTTGTTCTGATAAAAAGTGATGTGCCGCTGATAATCGTGATAGTACATCTATATTTTTTGGGAAAGTATTATTGAATTCTTGAAGAGGAATAATAGTTTTTTGAAATGCTAAGTTATCTAAATCAATATCAATTTTACTAAAATCTTGGCCTGTCAAGAAGCTGATGATAAATAAAACGACTACTAATCTTAAATTTTTAATCAAAATATTTATTAAGGATAAAATCGCATAAATACTGGCTGGTGATCAGATATTCTGTTAGCAACAGTTGTAGCAGCAGTATTGGTTTCTGTTGGCAAAGCAATCACGCCAGTTGTTGTTGTACTACCATATTGAAACAGAGGTTGATTAATTATTATATGATCAAAATGTGCCGCTGAATATGAACTAGTCCATCCTTGCCATGAATATCCACTACTTGGTCCTGTAAGAATATCTTCGTCTACCATCAGAAAATTTGTTGAAGAAGCAATGTTGGGATCAGTAAAAGGACTAATTGTTGGATTATCCACTGATTGAGAGCCTGTATTGTTAAAATCACCTACAATAATAACATTATCTGATGCTCGATTATTAATTACATAATCTGTTAATAATAAGCTGGCATGATGTCTTCTATTAGTCTCGTCCGAAGGATCATTATTGTCATATGTATCATCTCCACAACATTTGTAATGAACATCCATTACATATAAATCCATTGTTTTAGTTCCGTCTGTCCATGTAATATAATTTTCCATTGGTGGGCGACTAGCAAATTGATATTGAGCATTATTTTCATAGTCTGAGTCCCCATCATTACTATTTGAAGTATCTGCCCATAGCTCATTTTTAGAATTGAAAGTAACAGTACTGTTTTTGTAGACTAATGCAAATCCCAAATTTCCAGATTCTTCATCTACTACATAAGAATAGTCGTTCATTGAGTTCACCATACTGATTAACTCAGATTCACTTGAAATCTCTTGGAATAAATAGATATCAGCATTCCATGCCTCTAAAAGACTTTTAACATAACTCTTTGTCGTGCTATGCTGTGGGAACTGTCTAATATTCCATGTAACAATCTCTATTTGACTCAATTGATCTAAATTCGTTGCATTTGGAAAAGTATAAAGATCTCCATCCCCAGGATCTGTTCCGTCGCTAGGGTCTGTAGGAGAAGAGCCGCCACCGCCTCCACCACAAGCAATAATTGCTAGAACTAGAATGATAAATAGTTTATTTGTGAACTGAACCATAAATATAATTTACTAATAAATTACCAACTTGTCCTAAGCTTTGTGGTGAACAATTTTCTGGTGTATCATTTTGAGTGTGCCAATGATTATAAAACATATTTGGATATTGAAAGTCAATAATGTCAATAGCTGGAATTTCTGCTATCTCCCATAATGGTACATGATCATCATAAATTTCTTGTGCAATTTTTTTCTTGAAAGCTGGTAACGATAATTCTTCTGCTAAATTCCAAATCTCTTTCACTTTTTTGGGAGCTATGTTGTATGAAATTCTTTCAATGGGTATTGTTAAATTTTTATCTCCAACCATATCTACTATGATTGCAAAATTTGGTTTTGCAATAGGCAAGTTTTCAGCAAAATATTTTGATCCCAATGCAAATGTTTCTGGTTGACCGGAAAAGCCTCCATCTTCAGCATCAAAAAAAACAATATCAATACCGATCTCTGGATTTTTTTCTGAAATTATCGTTGATAATTCCATCAAAACTGATGTTCCGCTTGCTCCATCATTAGCTCCAAGAACTGGTAGACTTTGATTATCTACTACCTCATCTTGATCAGATAAAGATCTGGTATCCCAGTGCGCTCCAAGCAATAAACGATATTCAGCATCTTCGTTAAACTGAATAATAAGATTTTTACCATTTCTTTCCATACTGGTTATGGGTTCTGTATAAATAAATTCTTGAATAATTACGTTTCCATCTAACTGATTAAGAAAGCCTTCTAAATAATTACTAAACTCTAAATGGCCAGATGAACCTGGATTTCTTGGACCAAATTCACATTGCTTGACTAGATATGTAAATGCTTTGCTCGAGTTAAAATTAGGTATATCTACAGACTTCTGCGATTGAGTGCTACAACCAAAAAATACAAGTAAAATTAAGGCTAATATTCTTTTCATTTTATCCCCTAATTGCCACATTTAGATTTATTCCAAAGTCGCGATCAATTCTACGACCAGTTAATCTAGTATCATTTTCACGATATTCATAAAACAAGCTTCCTGTAACATCATCTGTTAAAGTATAAGTTACGCGCAAAACACTCTTTCTTGAATTTGTGAAATTTTGTTCAGCAAAATTAATCTTATCTTTTGATCCTTCTTCTTTTTTCTGACTGACATCAAAGTTTAATGTGATATTCATATTATTTTTTAGGTATACATTTCGTTCTGTAAATGGCAAGGAAAATCTAATTCCTTTTGAGAAATTATAGGTAATACTAGCTAGAATACTATTATCAGATACATAAGTTAAGCCATTCGCAACCTCATCTAAAGTATGAGTAATATTTGTTCTAATATTTGTTGATATTCCATTTTTGAAAGAGGTGGTGATTCCTAATAAGGGAGTAAAGCTACGAGATATACGTGAGAACTGTCTATTATTATCATTATCATTTGCAAATGATGATATACTGAATAAATCAATTGCACCAATACTGTCGTCATTGAACTTCCAAGATAAGTTCTCTTTTCCACTAAATGCATGCTCTAAAGACAATGATTGTACATAAGGAGAAACAAATTTTATTTTTTCAAGTCCTCCAATACGTAAAGACCAATTAGAAAAAGGTATACCATTTGATAAGTGTTTACCATAAGCTAAATAATCTCTATTTGTAGATCGGGTATCAATATTATATCCATTAATATTAGATGAAATACTTTCTGAAAATGATATATTTAACGAGCTACTTGGGTTAAAGCGAATACCCGTTCTGATTGATAAAGATTTTTTAATATCTTCTGCACCTGTATTTAAACCTACTTCTGGTGCATTTTCTAATCCATGACTGTCCCTTAGTCCAAATCGATAGCTTAGTGGTACATCGCCACTAATACCGTTTGCGGTTCTATTGGTGGTAGTATTAATCGCAATACTTAGAGGTTCAACTTTTTTAGACATCTGATAAATTCTCTCTAAAACAAAATTGTTCTCAAGCTTCTTTTTTTCTTTTTTCTTAGTCGAACCATCTTTTGAAAGATCAGCACTATCTTTACCTTTGTCAGATGCATCATTTTCACCTCTTGAAAGACCAGAAGTAGATCTGGATCTAGTTGTTGGAGTTATTGCTTTTCTTTTTGATGCGGGAGTGTAAAATGTTTCAATAATTTCCGTACCAGATAAAGAGAAATTTATAGCTGTATTCTTTACTGCTGATATATTTGCTCCATCAATCACGCTAGACAAAGGTTTATTCCACGAATAGTTTGTGTTATATGCAAAATTTGGTTTAATCCAACTTATCCATTGTGGAGTAAATGTTGACCCTAAAGATTCAGTACTACTCGTAACTCTACCTATTTTTAAATTATCTAATACTTTATCTCTATACTCTGACATGTCACTTTTAATATTTTTGTTGTAATTAAATTGGGTGTTATCAAAAATTTTATAATTAATACTGAACTTTCTATCTAAACCTAAATTAAAATCATCTATCAAGTCTGTGCTAGATCTTGATTCCTTTTCAGTCAAACTACGATTAACTCTAAATCCAGTAGCAAGAGATGTTGGAGTATAGAAAAACTTTGTCTCGCTAACCTTTTCTCCTATAAATGGTACTTTAGCCATCCATTTAAATGCTTCAACATAGTTATCACTAGGGAATCTTAAATTATAATCTAGATTGGTAGTTAGTCGTTGCGTATCAACAGATTTCATAATCTCATTAGATTTGTTTTGATTCGATGCATTAAATGATGCGCTAAGATTATCTATAGTATATTTGACAAAAGGATTTTCTGATTTAATTTGCTTAGAAATCTTACCATTGAAACTTACAGTAGATGACTTTACAATTATGGAATCTGGAGTCGCACCATTTGTTCTAATATCAGTACCTGGGAAAAATTTAGGAGCATTATTTTGCATATTATATGTCATATTTAAAGGGAACGAAATTCCAAATTTTTGAGGGAATAAACTTCCTAACTGCATATTATTTGTAAATATTAAGTTTTCAGCAGTAGTATTTGTTCCAATCCTTTCTTGAAGAATGTGGAAATCTGCATCTTGTTTACTGTATGATATAGAGCTTTTATTGAAGTCTGACAAATTAAATTCAGATTTTAGTCTTACTGCAGTTCCTTGCTCTTTTTTAACTCCACTTAATCGAAGTTCGTCTAACCAAATTTCACCTGAAATTGGATGGTCTGTATTATTCTCTACTCCAACTACAAAATACTGTAATCTAGATAAAGAAGGATTTCCTACAATCTCTACTTTTTTATATTCCTCATTATTTTCATCTATGAATTCATATCTTTTATAATCAAGAGAATCAGTAAATGTATCATTACCATTAATTTTTTCAATTGAATCTTCATCTAAATTTTTCAAACCTGTAAGCCAATTTAGATCTAAATCTATTGCGTTTCTTTCCTGATCTTCATCCCAACTATCGTATACTGGTTTGGTCAATTTATAATATTCATCTCCAGTACCAAACTGTATGAAAAATCTTAGGTCAGTATTATTTTCAGATACATTAGGACTATCTCCATAAACAAACATCTTCATCTGATCATACATTAAAAAACTCTGTCCTTGCTGAGAGGTCATAGACGATAAAATTTTCTTTGCAGCGCCTTTAACATTTGGATCTAAATTTTCAAACTTTAAGACTAAAGATTGTTCTTTAGATCGTATTTTATTTATTTGATCATATTCTCCAAAAACGCCTTTAGGTGGTATATAATCCGGATTATCTTCATCATTTACTACTGTAACTAAAAATGTACTATCTTGAACAGTATATTCTTCTTGATCAACAAATGATGTCCCCATTTCTTCCCATGCATTTCCTACTAACTCCATTTTAGCAATTTCTAGAGTCGATGGCTGATCAATACCAGAGACCACAAGTCTAACATACTTAATTTCACTTAATGTAATATCTTCGACCTGATCAAAATGGCTTAAAGGTATTCTAATTAACTTCCAACCCGTTTCTATTCCATCTACAACAGTAGATCCTGCTACATAAGTACTGTCATTTAAAGAAATAGTTTTAGTAAAATAGTCATTAGCTCGGTCTAAGAAACCTGATTGATCTAAATCTTCGCTATCAGGATATTTACCGCCAGCTTGAATTTTATCGCCAGTACCATTTCCTTCTGTACCATTAACTTTTGTATAATCTGAACTTCCTTCAGTATAATCCCAATTATCACCATTGGGGTCATTAGCATCTACATCCGAAGACGCATTTATAATAGTTGTTTCTCCGCTGGATAAGTAATCTTGATAGCTTAGTCCATTTTCTGTATTCAAACACTCGCCCCAACCATCTTCAAAATTATCAAAACATCCATCCAAGCCAGTGTCTTCATTATCTTCCAAAAATCCATTACCAAGTGCCAAACCGGCGTCAGGAACGTCCTCGTTATTAAGAGAACCATCTCCATTATAGTCTTCACTAATTTTACCTAAATCTATTGTTAAATTTCCTTCTTCTCCTCGCAGCCAAATCTCAAAAAATCTACTTCTTGTTTGGTCATAATCTCCTATAAACATTGGTGTTACAACACCAGCCCATACTGAATCAGGATCAACACTTTCTTGATATTCTTTTGGCTCATAATCTAGCACCAAGATATCAGTCGTAAGGTTCTGAGCTCTTTGAGAGGTAGATATATTAGGCCAAATATTATTAGTTAATACCTGCGAATAAGGATTATACCAGTGCATCCTGGCTCTATTTCTCTGATTGAATGGCTCGCTAGTTTCAAGGTTCAATGGTGCAGAGGAAATATTCCAAAATCTTCTTAATACTGAAGGACTAGTTACTCTTTTTGATCCTTCAAAATCATCAATATATGCTACTCCACCACTATCTCCGGTGGCAGCATTTGATATAGAATTTGGATTAGGAAGTACTTGTGCAATTTCTCCTTCAAAAGTAAATCGAGATAATTTTTCAGCATTAAACATGTCCAACTTATTAATTGAAGCAGATAGATTATCTAAGTCCTTTTCGTAGCGACCATTGATATCCCAAATAAAGTTTTGGATAGGTTCAAAACCTACTTCTACCTTTTTATTAACTATATCTTGTTTATAATAAAGAGCTGTCAAACCTAAAAAAGAGTTTTCATCAAAATCTATTTGAGCTCTAGAACCAACCATAATCTTTCTATCAAAAGTTACAAGATCATGCTTATCATAGACTATTTCTAGGTCCGCATTGGGATCAATATTACCTGTTAACATAATCATTCCTGAAAAATAATCAATCTGATAATCTTGACCTCTTTCAAGCTTCTCTCCATTCGAATAAATTTCTTCACTTCCCTCAACTAATGTAAATCCTAAATTGATAGTAGATTTTGGATTAGTATAATCTGCAGCAATAGTAAATCGAGAATCTCCTGTATACTCCGTTCGGTTAGTACTTGTATACATTTTCCCTTGCTGCAACAACGGGTCTAAAGTACTGTTATCATTTCCACCATCTAAGTTATTACTTGATACGAAAGGCAATAATGCAGGTAGATGAACTTCTCCGGTTTTAAGATTTACAATATTAGGATTATTGAAATCAATAACTTCATCTGGAGAAGGTGCTCCAGCTTGATTAAGATCATCCAATCCAAATAAATTTAAAAAGGTTGATCCAGAGCTGGTTCTATCGCTAACTGGTGTAGAAAAATTATCTTGAATACTAACTTGTAAACTGGTTTGATCAATATTAGTAGCTCCAAGAGAATACACATTTTTAAACATTAAGTCCCATGTTGGATGATTTGGATGTGATGACTGTGCTTTTAACATCTTCAATACTAATGTTTCACTTCCATCGTCTATAATATTAGCACCAACCTTAAGAATAATTTCTCCAGTTGTTCTATCTGCTAACTCAAAATGTGCTCCTATAATTTCATTCTGCAGAGTATTTTGCATTCTTATGAAACCTAAATCCTCATTAATCGCATAGTCAGAGCCTCGTTCTAATTTGATAAATGCACCCTCTTTACTACTATCATTATAATAAGTGATATCGTTAGGATCGATGTATGCTGTACCAGCATCTGCTTGCGGATTATTAGATGCATCAATTTTATATAACTCAAAATTTTTAATTATCACATTACCGATATTGTGTAGTCCATTATTTAATGGATAATAAGAGGGTATGCTGAGTTGAAAACCATTATCTGTAATAATATCAGTTGATCCATTTCTAAACCATTCATGAATGAAGAAGTATAGATTCTTTCTGTAATCATAATCCTGTATTTGATTAGTTTTTACTTCGGAAGTACCTTTGTATTTTTCGGACTGTTTTTTAGTCCTTTCTAATGATGCTATGCTAGTAATATTTAATGGCCCTAATTGTGTAAGTGCCTTAATTCCAAATAAGCCTTTATTTTGGCCTGAAAAGGTTACAAACTCAGTAGAAGGCAATGTTAGGGCAATATTACCTATCTCAAGTTTTTGTAAGATGTCATCTTCATCTCCATCGTAATCAACACGAATGGTGTTTTCCCAATCAAAATCTCTTTCTGAGTTTTGATCTAAGGACACAGTAATTTTTTCGCCTACCTTTCCTTGAACATTCAATTGCTGCTTTTGGTCAAATTTGAAGTTTGTTTTTTCTTGCTCTTTATAAGAAGATCTAACAAGCTCCTGGTCTTGATTAACTAATTTACCAGATAGATTAATATTACCTTGGACTCTAAGTGAAGCCCTACCCAGTGCACCTAAATCAAAATCAGCAACTTCAAGATATCTACCTTTATTACTTGCAATAGTTGTATCTGAAGCTGATAAACTAAAAGGTTCACTAAAATTATATTTTTGATTATTGATATATAAATCTTTTAAGTAGCTGTCTAAAGAAGCGACATAGGGAATTAAACTTTGATGGTCTAAAGCAGACTCGCTAATTGATATTGTATTAGAATCATTATTTAGCTGAACATTATATTTATTTAAAGATTGTGTATTTTTAAAAATTCCAATGGGATAATTAGAAAAGTCATTCAAGCAAAAGTTTGCTGATTGTTTTTTATAAAAAGGATTGGTAACAATATTATCAGTTATAGGATTATTAAATGCTAGAAGTGAAGATAAAAATAAGATGATGGTGAAATAAGCTCTATGCATACATTAATCTTTTAATTTTATCTGCAAATTTCTGGATTGCTATTGCTCGGTGGCTAATTTGATTTTTTTGTTCCAATCCCATATCTCCCAAAGACATACTTTGAGCTGATGCATAAAAGATTGGGTCATAACCAAATCCCAGTTTACCTTGTTTTGACTCTAAAATTTTTCCTTCTAAACATCCTTCGACAAAAAAATCATTTTCTCCATCAACGTAAGTGACAACAGTTTTAAATCTCGCCCTTCTTTCCTTCCAAGGAACACCTTTCAGATTTTTTAAAAGCTTATCCATATTTTCTTCGTATGTAGCGTTCTCTCCTGCATATCTTGCAGTATAAATTCCAGGATCTCCCATTAAATGATCAACTTCCAAGACAGTATCATCTGCCATGGATGGAAGTTTGGTGTGATTAAATGCTACCCTCGATTTAATAAACGAGTTTTCGACGATAGAAGTTCCATCTTCTTTTATATCGCCTATATCTGGAAAATCACTCAAAGAATATATTTTATCGAAAAGAGGCTTAATTGTCGTGACGATTTCAGATATCTTATGCTTATTTGAAGAAGAAATAATAATATTTTTCATTTCTAAAACTAATAAATATTTATGTGTTTTTTAAATAACTTATAATGTGTAGTTTTTTAAACTTTTTTACAAGGCTCGATAGCTCAGTTGGTAGAGCAGAGGATTGAAAATCCTTGTGTCGGGGGTTCAATTCCCTCTCGAGCCACTTTTCAAGGGGGGAAAATAAATGACACTAATTTCAACTATACTAGCAATAGGGTTAATACTTTTCTTAGTATTAATCTTATCATTCTTAAGAAAACCAAAAGTTTATACTTTTAAAAAAGAACAATTTGTTCCAAGTGATATGGATACGGTATTTGACTTTTTTTCAAGACCAGAAAATCTTGAAAAAATTACCCCTCCAGCTATGGGATTTCATATTATGACTCCTAAGCCTGTAGAAATGAAAGAAGGAGCAATTATTGATTATACTGTTAATATTATGGGCATTCCAGCCAGGTGGAGAACGATGATAACCAGCTATAAGATAAATGAATTTTTTGTCGATGAACAGCTCAAAGGTCCTTACAGCTACTGGCATCATAAGCATTCATTTGAAGCTGTCGAAGGCGGAATAAACATTGTTGATGAGATTACCTATGCATTGCCATTAGAAGCTTTTAGAAGTATTGTACATCCTCTATTTATTAAACCTCAATTGAAGCAAATCTTTAGCTTTAGATTTCAGATTATTCAGGATAAATTTAATAACAAAAAATAATGTTACTTCTTTGATGGTTGATCATCAAATTAAATGACCAATAAAAAATTATGATTAAATATATTTTATCGCATACTAACGTTGCCATTAACTATTTTGGCTTTTCAATTGTATGGCTTTGCTGCGTTTACAGTGGAGCTCAAGGCATAACTGTGCTGGCATTATTACCTACGCTTGTATTTTTATATTTACATTTTATGATTGTTACAGACCATTTAAAGGAAGAAATCCAATTAATCTTAATAGCAGTCCTTATGGGTATTATTGTCGATTCAGGTTTTTCTTTTTTTGGGGTAGTATCCTATAATGGGAATATCGCTTCTATTCCACATCTTGCTCCAATATGGATACTATGTATGTGGGCTGGATTTTCAGCACAAATTAATCATGCCATGAATAGATTAAGAGGCAAATATCTTCTTATAGGTTTTTATGGACTATTAGCACCGCTAGCTTATATGGGTGGTGAAAAAATTAATGCAGCGACTATTACTGATGGAGATATTAATTATGCCATTATTAGTATTAGTTGGGCCGTTAGCCTTATTGTTTTATTTAAAATATCTGAATATTTAATGGCAAAATAAATATGAGATATTATTCTTTTGCAATTCTATTAATATTAGCTCTGAATTCTTGTGCTAGTAAAGCAGCAATTGAACCTGAAGGTATCGTAGACAATATCCCAGAAAATTGGGGTATAGAAAATCCTATCGCAATTAACATATCTGAAATATGGTGGAATGAATTCCAAGATGAAAAACTAAATAAATTTTTATCACAATTTTTAGCTGAAAATATTAATCTTGAGCAAGCAATGCTCAACACAAGAGTCGCAAAACAAGCTTCGGTCATATCAAGCTCCAATCTCTTTCCATCTATTGGGATTAGTGCAGCAGCATCAGAGTCTGAACAAAATTCGGCAGGATTTCCTCCCATATTTGCTACTCTCCTTGGTACTCAAAGCGATGAGATTGCTACATTTAATCAAGAGAATTATAATTTATCTTTAAGTACACAATGGGAAATTGACTTGTGGGGTAAAATAAGACAAGGTAGGGTTGCAGGAAAACAGCAATATTTAGCTGCAAAATATAACTATACATACTATCAATTCTCGCTTACATCAGAAGCCACTAAGTTATATTTCTCAATTATTGAAGCAAAGCAATTAGCAGCAAATGCTGAAAAGAAATATAGTAATGCAAAAATTATTTTTGATTTATATACTAGTCGATATAATAAAGGAGTTATTTCATTGAAGGCTCTGCAACAATCTGAACTAATGCTCAACCTTACAAAGAGTGATTTAGAAAATAAAAAAAGTATCTCTAAATCTTTAATTCGTGAAGCTAGAGTATTAATTAAAGAATATCCTAATCTAGAATTGGAGACTGCCAAAAATTTTCCAGAATCAATTCCTAACTTACCCTACTTACTTCCAGCTGATATTGTAAAGAGGCGTCCAGATTTAATAGCATCACAATATAATTTATTAGCATCGAAGGCACTTAATAAGCAAGCTCTTCGATCACTATACCCTTCTTTTAGCTTGGTTGGATCGACCGGAGCATCCAGTAATATTCAAGATTTATTGAATGATGATTTTAGCGTTTGGAGTAAAGGAATTAATTTATTTGCTCCAATTTTTAACGCAGGAAAACTAGTAGCTAATAAAAAAATTGCAAAAAATAATAAAGAAATTGCCATGTTAGAGTTTGTAAATAATTTATTGAATGCTTACAAAGAGGTAGAATCGGGATTAGAGTTTGATAGAAGCACACAACTATCTTTAAATCTATTGAAAGATAACATCATACTATCTGAATCTATTTATAGTACTACTTTTGATGAATTTCAAAAAGGTGTTTCAAGCATAGAAGATGTTATTAATGCAAATAATGCACTTTTTGATAATAAAAACATGCTTGCTACAACAGAAAGAATTCGGATTGAACAAAGAATAAACTTAATATTGGCACTTGGAGGAGGGTTTACTTACAAACAATGATTAAATATTTAAGACCATTAATAATTATAGGTATTTCTACAGCTATTGCAGCCGTACTATACATGTTAGGCCAAATATCTCCTGATGCTATTCAAGAGAAAGACCCTATGGATGTCAATGTCCAAATTTTGACACCTATTGACTATCAAATAAAAATAAAATCAACCGGTACTACAACCCCTATCACGCAAACAGTCTTAACCTCTGAAGTAGGTGGAGAGGTTATTTATCGTTCTAAGAAATTCTCAGAAGGATCTTCTGTTATTAGTGGAGAGATTTTAGCTAAAATCGATGACACTGATTTACAGCTTCAGTATAAAAATGCACTACTTCAATTAGCAAGTGCAGAAGTGCAATTTGCAGTTCAACAAGCGGAAGCAGAAATAGCTCAAGAAGCTTGGGACCAAGTTGGTGAAGGAATTCCGCAAGAACTGACAACTAAAAAACCGCAGTTAAAACAAGCAAAAGCAGCATTGGAAGTTGCAAAAGCTCAAGTGCAATCAGCAGAAAAAAAACTAAATAAAACAGAAATTACTGCTCCATATACAGGGCGTATACAAAATATTAACATTGATTTAGGTTCTACTATTATCCCTGGCCAACCAGTAGGATCAATGTATACTTCGAATGAAATTGAAGTTACTCTTTCAGTTAAGGATAGTGATTTGCAATTTTTAGATATACCAATGGACGGCAGAAAATTAAACTCTGATCAAAAGTCTATTGTAATCATTAAATCTCTATATAAAGGTGAAATGCAAGAATGGGCTGGTAATTTAGAGCGTGTTGATGGTGTTATTGATCCAATGACCCGAATGATTAAGTTAATTGCAAATTTTAAAAATAATTTTATTGAAGAAACAAAGCCTATATTGCCAATTGGTTTATTTGTTGAAGCAGAAATAAACGGAAAACAGTTGGAAGATATTTTTATGATACCAAATTCTGCATTAACTCCCAATGACGAACTCTTGTTTTTAAATCAAGATGATGCTTTAGAAATAAGAAAAGTAAGCGTCCTTACTAAAATGAAAAATCATATTTTAGTAAAAGAAGGAATGGAAGCAGGTGAAAGGGTGGTTATATCCAAACTAAGCATTGCAACTAATGGAATGCTAGTCAACCCACGATATCAGTAATGAGAGGTATAGTTACATGGTTCGTTAAGAATAGTGTCCCTGCGAACCTATTTATGTTTTTTTTAATTTTTGGTGGATTCTTTGTGTCTTATCCAACAATGAAGTCTGAGTTCTTTCCTATTCCAGACCTTTCAACTATTACAATTAGCGTTCCTTATCCTGGAGCATCTGCAAAAGAAGTAGAGTCTTCAATTTCCTCAAAAATAGAAGATAGACTTCAAGGTATTTCTAATATTAAAAAATTAAGATCATACTCGCTTGAGGGTGCTGGACTAATTACTATACAAGTTTTTGACAGTGGTGAAATTGATACCACTCTAGATGATGTGAAAACAATCATGGATGGTATAAGCACATTTCCACAAAACAGTGAAGCTCCTGTCATTAGTAAGCTGGAACCTACCGAAAAAGTTCTAGATGTCATTGTTTATGGAGATGTTGATGAGCGGGTATTATTAAACATTACTAAGCAAGTAAATAAAGAAATGAAAGAGCTGAGCGAAGTTTCGTTTACAGAAATTAATGGAGATAGAGATAAAGAAATTACCATAGAGGTTTCTGAAAAAAATCTTGAAAAATACAACCTAAGCTTTGATCAAATAACTATGGCAATTAATGCAGGTTCAATTGACTTGCCAGGTGGATTATTATCAAGTAAAAGTGGCGATCTCTTAATTCGAACGGTTGGGCAGTCTTATAATGCTAATGAATATGAAAATATCGTCATTAAAGGTCAGCCTGATGGCAGTCAATTACTGCTAAAAGACATAGCTACTATTACGGATGGCTTTATTGATGTAGAAAGTTATTATAGATGGGATGGTGTCCAAGCAATGTTTATTAGTGCAAATTTAGTTGGTGATCAAGATGTCCTTTTAGCTGCTGAACAATTAAGAAAATATGTTAAGAGTAAGCAGTCAGATATGCCTCCAAATGTGAGTATTGATTATTGGTATGATCAAGCGCGCTATCTCCAAGATCGTATTAATTTATTATATAGAAATTTTGCTATTGGAATAGTTTTAGTATTACTTCTTTTAACAATGTTTTTGAGGCCATCTGTAGCATTCTGGGTGTCAATGGGTATTCCAATCTCTTTTGGAGGGGCATTAATTATACTTCCACTAATTGGTGTTACCGTAAATATTTTATCCGCATTCATGTTTATTGTTGTGTTAGGTATTGTAGTTGATGATGCCATCATTGTGGGAGAAAATGTTTTTAGGAGGCGTGTTAAACTTAAAGAAAATAATATGGATTCAACTATTAAAGGTACGATGGAAGTATTAATTCCTGTCTTTTTTGGAGTATTAACGACAATTGTTGTGTTTGCACCTATGCTTGATCTAGCTGGACAAACTGGCGATATTTGGAAAGTATTTCCATTAACTGCTATTCCTATTTTAGTATTCTCACTTATAGAGTCTACTACAATTCTACCTGCACACTTGTACCATGCGGGTGAATGGTTTCAGACAAGTTTTGTAGGCTTTGGTAAAAAATTAAAGGCTGTCAGAAATTATTGCTCAGAAAGACTTTATTTATTTGTAGATAATTTTTGGGTTCCTCTCGTTAAAAAATCTATTATTAGTCGATATGTCACTATTTCAGTTTTTATAGGAATGATGATTATGACTCTTTCTTTGCTTGCTGGAGGATTAGTAAAATGGCAATTCTTTCCTGTTCTAGAATCTGAAGAAGTTGGGATTGTATTCGAATTACCAGAGGGCTCTCCAATAGAGAAAACGCAAGCCATTACTGAAATTATTGAAAGCGAAGCTCTCAAACTTAAACAAGAATTAAATACAACTGAGCCAGAAATAATTATTTCTCATGTCTTAACAACTGTTGGGAAGCATTACTTTGCAAATGCTGAAGCTCAAAGTAGTCCAAGTGGAGGTAATATCACATCTTCATCAACACCACATCTTGGTGAGGTTGTAGTAGTCCTAACTCCTGCTGACAGTAGATGGGGATTAACTGGTGCATACGATGTTATTGATAAACTTCGTTCTCGTATTGGGACTATACCAGGTGTAGAACGACTAAATTACAGTGCTAATATTTTTACCGCCGGTAAATCAATTCACTTTGAGTTTTCAGGAGACAGTTTTAAAAAATTAAATCAAGTTGTTGCTGATACGCGAGTATTACTTTCTGGTTTTGCAGGTGTCTATGATTTAGCAGATACTGACACCAAAGGTAAAAATGAATTACAAATTGAACTATTACCTTCTGCCGAGGTTTATGGCATTACTGCTATGGATATTGCGCGTCAGGTAAGGCAAGCATTCTTTGGTGAAGAAGTACAGCGCATTCAGAGAGCGGATGATGATATTAAGGTTATGTTAAAGCTTCCTAAAGATGAGCGCGATAGCCTTGTAACACTAGAAAACATGAGAATACGAACTGCTCAAGGAATTAAGGTTCCACTCTATGCTGTTGCAAATGTTAAAGAAGTTGAAGGAAAAGCAACGATTGTTCGTGTGGATGGAAAGCGTGTTATTGAAGTAACGTCCGATGTTGATGTTTCTAAAAATACCTCTTCTATGATCTTACAAACAATTGTATGGCCCGGAGGTCCATTTGAAGGACAACCAATGGGCAAACTTAAAAAGATTATGAATAAAACTCCTGGAGTAGATTTTGCACTAGCAGGAGAGCCAGCTGAACAAAGTGAACAGCTTGATGATATATTATTAAAATTTAGTATAGCAATTTTTGTTATTTATGTACTGCTTGCGATTCCACTTAAATCATATTTTAAACCATTGATTGTACTATCAGCAATTCCATTTGGCGTAGTAGGTGCAATTCTTGGACACTTACTATTTAATCAGCCAATGTCGGTGTTATCTCTACTTGGTGTGATCGCACTATCTGGAGTGGTAGTAAATGACAGTCTTCTTTTAGTTGTATTTGTAAATAGAGCTAAAGAAAAAGGTGTAGAAACTAGAAAAGCTGTCCTAGATGCAGTCCGTACAAGATTCAGACCGGTTGTACTAACTTCGATGACAACATTCTTAGGTATTGTTCCATTATTATTGAATCAAAGTACGCAGGTATTATTTTTAAAGCCTATGGCTATCTCACTTGGGGTTGGAATATTATTTGCAACAAGTATCATATTACTGCTTGTTCCTGTTGCTTATGTGATTATTGATGATTTTATTCTGCTTTTAGAAAGACTGACTAAGAAGGCCAATTAAAATAATTATGCTTCAAATTGTGCATAGCTAGGATATCCAGATCTAGCAGGATCTTCGTAGTCAATCTTGATAATTGCTTTCTTTAATATTCTTTTTAAAACAATTAAACGATCGTTTTCTGACTGACTTTTTAAAAGAATTTTCTTTGCTCTTTTATCAATGTCTAACATTGAGGCAATTTCAAAAGAGCTTTTTGGCATATTAATCTGTGGAATCTTTGAGGATGCTCCCAGCTTTAGTAATACTTCATATAAAAAAACATTAGCTTCTTGTAGTAATGACTCATCTATGGTGTCATCAATATCGTTCCAAGTTTTAACATACGCCTGCTTGTAAGATTCAGAAGTATTATAACTCTTGACGATAAATCTTTCCACGCCAGTTACCAAGATATCATACTCTCTGCTGTCATTTTCTCCGCCAACTAATTGCTCGATTGAAGCAGTACAGCCAATTACTAGAGAATCACTATTTTTTGAATTGATAATACCAAATTTTTTATTGTTCTTTAGGCAGTGCTCAATCATCTTTTTATATTTTTCTTCAAATATATGTAAAGGTAATTTTTCACCAGGAAGGAGAACTAAAGGTAGTGGGAAAATTGGGATTTTATCATTCATACTACTATCAAACTACATATAGTTTTATTAATATTCACTAGCAATCTTATGAAAAAAGATATTATAGATCACTTAGCACTTTGTACTGATGATATCGCCAAATCAGTAGCATGGTATTCAGATAATTTTACGTGTCATGTACTTTATCAAGATGATTCTTGGGCAATGCTTGAATTTGAAAATGTTAAATTAGCATTAGTGCTTCCCGACCAACATCCTTTCCACTTTGCAATATTAAAAGATGATGTTGAGAGTTATGGAGAACCTGTTACTCACCGAGATGGATCAGTTTCAGTTTATATTAAAGATCGCTCAGGTAATAATATTGAAATTCTCAGATACTAATCGTTTGCTACTAGATTTTTTCTGTTATAAAATTGGCGAGCCTACCAGTTAGGTTTAATAAAAAAAGGGGAAAACAAAATGTTCAAAAAAATATTCGCAATAACATCAATTTTATTCCTAGTTGCATGTGGAGGTGGATCGACCGCTGAAGCTACTGTAGTTAATATTGGTTCATTAGGATCAGAAATGAAATTTGATGTAGAAGAATTCACTGTTAAAAGTGGCTCTAAAGTAAAAGTTGTTATGAAAAATAATACTCCATCTGACTTTATGGGCGCAATGCTTCACAATGTTGTAATTTTAAAAGATGAGTCAGCTGCTCCAATGATCATTCAATTAGCTGAAGGCAATGGCGGAGAACCATATGCTGATGGAAGAATTTTAGCAATGACACCATTAGCTGATAAGCAAGAAGAGACATTTATTGAATTTACAGCACCTTCAAAGCCAGGTAGATATTTATATGTTTGTACATATATTGCTCATGCAGGATCAATGCGTGGCTATATGATAGTTGAATGATATAAAAATTCTATATATATTCCTTCTCTATAATTGAGATTCAATCTCATAAAATTGATGTAAAAGAATATATATGAAAATAAACAAATTTTTATTGCTAGCCTTGCTGATAGTGCCAATAACGCTGCTATTTCTAACTAATACAAATGAGGAAGTTCAAAACGAAGAGGTCAATATTTACACCTCAAGACATTATGATGCCGATAATCTTCTTTATGAGCAATTCACAAAGAAGACAGGAATAAAAGTGAATATAATTTCCGGTAAAGGAAGTGCTCTTATTGAAAGACTAAAAGCTGAGGGTATTAATTCACCGGGGGATGTTTTTTTTACAGTAGATGCAGGGAATTTAGCTAATTTTCAGAAACAAGGTTTTCTACAATCTATTCAATCTGAAATCATAAAACAATCCGTACCAGTTGAACTCAGAGGAGAGAACGATGAATGGGTAGCTGTAGCAAAAAGAGCAAGGGTAATTTTTTATAATCCAGAACTTGTAAGTGAAGGTGAAATTAAAGATATTAATTATGAAGACTTAGCAAGCGATGTATGGAAAAATGGAATTGCAATAAGAAGCTCATCAAATATGTATAATCAATCTTTAGTTTCTTCTCTTATTTCTAATCTAGGCATTGATGAGACAGAAAAATGGGCTAAAGGTCTAGTTTCTAATTTTGCTAGAAAACCACAAGGGAATGACAGATCACAAATAATGGCAGTAGCTAATAAAGAAGCATTGATTGCGATTGCTAACACATACTATATCGGAATCATGTTATCTGGTAAAGGCGGAAAAGAACAATTAAATGCTGCACAGAAAGTTAAAATAGCATTTCCAAATCAAAATAATAGAGGTACTCATATTAATGTTAGCGGAGGTGGAGTTTTGAAACACTCTCCGAATAGAGAAAATGCTGAAAAGTTTTTAGAGTTTCTTTTAAGTGAAGAAGCTCAAGTTCATATTGTAAACAACACTTTTGAGTATCCCGTTTTAGAGTCTGTTAAACCTCATCCAATAATAGAAAGTTTTGGTGACTTTAAAATGGATAAAACATCTATAGCCGATTTTGGCAAATATAATCCTGAAGCAGTTAAGCTCATGGATAGAGTAAGTTGGCAGTAAAGCTTGATTAAATTAAAAAATTTTACACTTTGGCATATTCTTGTACTAATGATTACTAGTATCTTTTTGATACCAATACTCTTTATTATAAGTAGCGTTTTTTTAGGATTTTCTGATAACTTTTATCACCTCTACGAAAATCTATTACTTGAATACTCTCTAAATTCAATTTATTTAGTTGCAGGAGTATCTCTTCTTGTGACAATATTAGGAGTTTCGACAGCTTGGTTGGTTACTTTTTTTAATTTTTATGGAAAAAGATTTTTTCAATGGGCGCTTATCCTGCCACTAGCTGTACCTCCATATTTATTAGCTTATGTGTTTACTGAATTTTTTGATTTTTCTGGCACAGCAAACAATATATTAAGAAATTTGTTCACCACTCAATCTGATGTTATTTTTTTCCCTAATATAAGAACAATCATTGGAGCGATTATAGTATTTGGTTTCACTCTTTATCCATATGTATATATGGTTTCAAGAGTTGCTTTTATGAATATTCCCGCTTCTGTTATCGAAGCTTCGTCGCTGTTAGGAAAAAACTCTATTTCTACATTTTTTGGCCTTTCTATCCCTTTAATTAGACCAGCAATAATTGCTGGAGTTGCCTTAGTTGCTATGGAAACTCTTGCAGATTTTGGTGCAGTTCAACACTTCGCAATACCAACATTTACAACAGGCATTTTTAGAACTTGGACAGGTCTTTATGATCTCAATACAGCATTACAACTATCAACGATGTTGCTATTAGTTATTTTCATATTCTTATCCGTAGAAAGAGCCAGCAGAAGCAAAATAAGATATGTTAATTCAGTGACTACAAGTAACTCTTATAAGCCAATTCAATTAATGAGGTTTAAAAGTGCGGCTGCTTTCTTTGTCTGCCTAATACCAGTTTTCATAGGATTTTTTCTACCTGTTCTTGAACTAATTAATTGGTCCAGCCAAGTAGATACTCTTGTTTCGACAAAGATATTTCTTGCTGCATCTAATACTTTATATATTTCTTTATCTGCCGCTGTATTAACATGCTTTATAGCATTACTTATTAACTTTGTCGTTAGAACTTTTGGCATTTCTCAATTACTAAATGACTTGCTTTCACTAGGCTATGCTGTACCGGGACTAATACTGGCTGTGGGAATTACTAAAATGTTTACTAGTGTTGATGCGTGGTTGATTAATTATGGTACTTTCATTACGGGTAGCATCTTAGGCTTAATCCTTGCATACATCATAAAGTCATATGCCATATCTAATATAGTATTAAATTCGGCCTTGAACTCAATACCTATAGCACTTGATGAATCAGCTCAAACTTTAGGGGCAAGTAAATTAAAGCTTCTAAGAGATATCCATATCCCTATCTTAAAAACAGGGCTACTTACTGCTTTTTTGTTAGTCATAGCCGAATTAATTAAAGAATTACCTGCGACACTAATCTTGAGACCATTTAATTTTGATACATTATCGGTTTCTGTCTATCTATTAGCATCTGAAGAAAGGATGTTTGAAGCTGCTTTCCCCGGTTTAGTAATTATTTTTTTCGGTTTAATTCCTATTTATTTTTTAAATAAGCTAATTTTGAGTAACAATAAGTAGAATGAAAGAATTTTTAAAAGTTAAAAATATAAACCTATCTTTTGATAGCAAGGAAATATTAAAAGGTTTAAATCTCATAATTGATGAGGGTAATTTTGTCGCTATAACAGGCGCGTCTGGATCAGGTAAAACAAGTCTTTTGCGAGTCATTTGTGGGTTAGAATCACCAAGTCAAGGTGAAATAATATTGGACAATTCTCTCCTGTTTAGTAGAGATATCTCCGTTCCTACAGAAAAAAGAAATATTGGTTTAGTGATTCAAGAAAAAGTTCTTTTTCCTCATTTAAGTGCAATACAAAATATTGAGTTTGGAATATCTAGTAAAAAGGATAAACAAAACTTAAGTGGCGAAATAATGGAGAGACTGAACATTACACAATTAGCTGAGATGTATCCTCACGAATTATCGGGAGGAGAATCTCAAAGAGTTGCTTTAGCCAGAAGTGTTGTGATGAGGCCAAAGCTATTGATGTTAGATGAACCATTCACTGGATTAGATAAAGACCTAAAACAAAAAATATATCCAGAAATAAAATCAATTCTTCGTGCAAGTAAAATTACTGCTTTAATGGTTACTCATGACTTAAATGAAGTAAAGGCTCTAGCAGATAAATGCTTTAATCTTGAATCTGGTCAATTAACAGAACTTTAGTAATATCAATTTAGATTTCAACTAACGCATCTTTTAATTCTGATAGAATCATAGCAGTGGCACCCCATGATGTGCAATTATTAAAATGAAAGCTTGGTACATCAACACTTAGCCCTTTAACCTTTACACTTTTTGTAGATAAGGTAGCATCATCTTGTAATTCATTAAGGTTAATATCATGAATTGATTCTACTTCATTTTCATTAACTGTGGTACATGGCTTATCTTTGGAATACCAAACGTAGGGATGAATTAAAAATCCAGAAACTGGCGCATACAATGGTGTCAATTTACCAATTAATTCTAGCGGGATATTGATTCCAATCTCTTCTTCACTTTCACGCAAGGAAGTATCTTTAAATGACTCCCCCTTATCCTGCGCTCCTCCAGGCAAAGAAATCTCGCCTTTATGATGATCTACATTTGATGTTCTTCTTGTTAAAAAGAATTTTAATTTTTGATCTTCTTGAAATAGAATAATAGCTACTGCTGCTAATTTTGCATTTGATGGTGGATAAAATGCTAGTCTTGTGACAGCATTGATTGACATAACAGCCATTTTTTTCTGACTTTCCCATCCAGGTAATTCTTTGAGAAGTCTTCCCTTTATTAATTTAATTTTTTTATCTAGTTTCAAATCCATGAAATATAAGCACATAATTTGGGATTGGAATGGAACTTTATTGAATGATACTTCCTTATGTGCGCAAATTTTAAATGACTCATTAAGAAAGCGTGATATCCCTGAAATCACAGTTAAGCAATACAAAGAGAAATTTCTATTTCCGATCAAAACATTCTACGAATCGATAGGGTTTGATTTTGATAAAGAGCCTTTTGATAATTCTAATAATGAATTCAATACGGGCTTTGCAAATCAATTTAAATCATTGGCGCTACAGCCATTTGCAAAAGATATAATTATTAAATTTTCTGAACAAAAAATTATGCAAACTATACTCTCTGCTAGTCGTGACGACAGATTAAAAGAGCAGGTTAGTTTTTTTGATTTAACACAGCATCTACAACATGTTATTGGTACAACTAATTTATATGCACACGGAAAAGAATTTGAAGGAGAAGAATTACTTTTAACTTTAGATATTCCAGCAGAAGAAACAATTATTATTGGAGACACTTTGCTAGATTTTAATGTCGCTCAATATCTAAAAATTGATTGTGCTTTAGTATCGCACGGGCATAATGATATGAAACGATTAGATGAAACTGGAGCATTTACTTTTTCAGATATTCAGGAATTTTATAACTGGATTATAACAACTTAGGTTGTCAGTCCGCCATCTACTACAAACATTGATCCAGTAATAAAATCAGAAGCGTCAGAAGCTAAATACAGCGCCATACCCGATATATCATCAGGCTCTCCCATTCTAGCTTGGGGGATAGCTTTTATAATTTCATTATATACTGATTGATCTTCCCATAAAGCTTTACTGAAATCTGTTTTGATTAAGCCTGGAGCTAAAGTATTAACTTGCACATTTGATCCTGCCATCTCTTTAGCTAGCACCTTGGTTAACATTACCACTGCAGCCTTACTAATATTATAAACACCTAAGCCATCAAGTGGAGTCTTTGCTGCTATTGATGCTACATTAATAATCTTACCGTACTTATTATCTTCCATAGATTTACTGCAGGCTTTTATAAAATTGAAATACCCTTTTACATTGATATCCCAAATTTTTTCCCAATGGCTATCTTGTGAATTAAGAATTGGGCCATAATAAGGGTTCGCTGCTGCATTGTTAACTAATATATCCACCCTACCAAACTGCTCTATTGTTTTGTTCACAACATTATTGATTGATTTTATTTCACCGGTATTGCATTCAATGCCGATGATGTTAAATCCTGCTGTCTGAGCTTCTTCTATTGCACTATCTAAATTATCTTTTTTACGACTACAAATAACAACATTTGCACCAGCTTCTGCATACTTAAATGCAATTGCTTTACCAATGCCCTTGGAGCCCCCAGAAATAATTGCAGTCTTTTCTTTTAAACTAAACAATTACTTCTTCTTTCTTCTTGCTGCCATTGCTTCCCACATAGAATCTGGCAATTTAGTTAAATCACTAAACTCTGCTGCACCTGCAAGCCATTCACCACCATCAATTGTTACGACTTCACCGTTCACATAAGCAGATCCATCGCTCATTAAATATGATGCAAGATTTTCAAGTTCATGTCGTTCACCAAATCTTTTCATTGGTATTTTATTTTTCATATTATCTTCAAAATCATCAAAGCCTGGTGGCATTAAGCGGGACCAAGCTCCTTCTGTTGGAAATGGACCTGGAGCGATTGCATTAAATCGAATATTATGCTTACCCCATTCCACAGCCAATGATCTAGTCATTGCCAACACACCTGCTTTTGCTGCTGCAGATGGTACTACATAAGGCGAACCTGTCCATGCATATGTAGTAACAATACTTAACACATTACCTTTTTTATTCTTTATCATTTCTTTACCAACTGTGCTAATACAATTCCATGTTCCCATTAATACAATATCAATGACGGCCTTAAATGCGTTAGGACTTAACATTTCACTAGGCGAAATAAAGTTACCCGCTGCATTATTGAGCAGGTTATCAATTTTGCCGAACTTATCAATTGTTTGCTTAGTCATAAGCTCTACATCTTCTATTTTTCTTACATCACCTGGACATGTCAATACATTTATCCCTAGCTCTGAGAATTCCTGTGCAGTTTCATCTAAGACCTCTGCTCTTCTACCGCTAATTACAATATTTGCTCCTAACTCTCCAAATCGCCTGGACATACTTTTACCTAATCCAGTTCCTCCGCCAGTAACAATAATTGTTTGATCTTTTAATAAGCCATCTTGAAACATATGAATTCCTTTGTTTTAATTATCTAAAATATCTGTTATTAAATCTGTTTTTTCTTTTAAGGGTTCTAAAATATTATCTTCAACAACGCTCTGAGCAGAATCTTGCAACTCTTGAACTTGACTTGGAAGCTTGTCTAAGTCTGGCAGCTGTTGACCTGTAAGCACAATATAAACATAATAAATAATGAGTAACGTAATCCCCAATGTTACCAGTTTAAATAAGCGCTTTATAACGCTAAACGTAATCATTGCCATTAAAACAATGGTTACAGCCAAGTATGCTGGATTACTAGAAATGCTATTTAACAGATTCTCTAACATTGTAGCAATTTATACATTAGATTTCTACTTTACAAAGATGAAACAAAAATCCATAAGATTCGTTAAAGATTGTATGATAAAAAAAGGATTTGTTTTATTTTTTTTGTGCACTTCTTTGTTCAGTCAAGATAAGCTATTACTCAAACAAGCAGATATTCTCACGTCTTCTGCTATTGGAAACGAAACAATCACCAGGTTGGATGGAAATATTATTTTTCAGAAAACAGATACTACTTTAAAAGGAAATTTTGCAACTCAATCTGATAAGAACTCTATAATAAACTTATATGGAGATGTATCTGTTCAGCAGCCTGAGCAAATTATATACTGTGATTCTTTATCGTACAATAATGATACTGAATTTTTTGAAATGTTTGGAAACATTAAGATTAAAAATGGCTCTCGTTTGATTAGTGCAGACAAAGCTACTTTGGACCAGATTTCAAATCAGATGACTTTGATCGATAATTGTGAAATCAATGAAAAGGATAGAAATAGAGTATACGGGGATAAAATAATACTAGATTTTAAAGAGAAAACTCTTCACTCATTCAAGGTGTTATCAAATGGTATAATTTTCTCTAAAAATTCAGGTTATGAAAAAATTGATGATTTGGAAAAAAATATTGAAAATGAAGATATTCTAAAAGCAGAAACTATTCTTGCTAACCTTGAAAATGATGAAATTCAAAATATAGAATTAATAGGAATGGCCTCCACCTTAATCCATCTTTATAATGATTCTCTTTATGATGGTATTAATGAAGTATCTGGTGATAAGATTACCATGAATATTCATAATGAATCTGCAAAAAGATTAGTAGCTGAAGGCGGGACAATTGGCCGATATATACCAAATAAATCTAATAAAAATATTCAAGAAGAAATTGATTATGTAGCGGATAGAGTAGAATTTGAAGTAGAAAAAAAGATATCTGAGATGTATGGTGTAGTAAAAATTATTCATGACAAAATGGACTTGTCTGCTGCGCACATTAATGTAGACTGGAGCACTAATGTTTTAGAAGCTTTTAGCGACAATCCATTTAATCAAGAAGAAATCAACAGACCTATACTTATAGAAAATAACCGTGAGCCAATGACCGGTGATACTATGGTATATAATATCAAATCTAGAAAAGGTAAAGTGTTGATGGGGGAAAGTCGTGTTCAAGAAAATGTATATATGGGAAGTCAGATTACCAGTGTCACAGATAGTACTTTTTACATTGACGATTGTATCTTTACTTCATGCGATCCTTCAAAATTTTATCTTGGCAGTAAGCAAGTAAAGATTATTTATGGAGATAAAGTTATTGCGAAACCTCTTAGCATTTTCATTGGGGGCGTTCCGATAATTGGAGTACCAATTGCTATCTTTCCTCATTCCTCAACTGAAAGAAGGTCTGGATGGATTATGCCATCATTTGGATCATCCGAAAATCGTGGTAATTATCTTGATGGGCTAGGTTATTATTTTGCTCCAAACGATTATATCGGATCTGAAAATTCTCTAATCTTTGCAGATAGACAAGGAATAATACTAAAATCAAAAAATCAATATCGTGATCGATATCGATTCAATGGAGGACTAAATTTTGAAGTTCGAAAACATTTAGGTTCTGGTGAAAGTGATATTGCACAAATCGGCAAAAGTAATAAGACAGACTATTCCTTTAATTGGAATCATAATCAAATATTAAGGAATGATCAAACTTTTAGGGGCTCTGCTAGCTATTATAGTAACGGGGAATACAATAGAGAAACAAGTATAGACCCAATTAAAAGACTTAATCAGCAAGCAATTTCAAATGTGACTTATACAAAAAGATGGAAAGCACCTAACATTTCAATAAGTGTTAACGCTTCTAACAAACAAGATTTAATGTCTAAAAATAAAGTAGATGTTAGCTCATCTTTCTATCAATCTCCTACAAGCTTATCTTCTACTATAACTGAAAATACTAGTACATTACCGTCTATAAATTTTAGAGTTGCTAGAAGAAAATTATTTAAGAATATCCCCCAGGATTCATGGATTGGAAATATTCAGTGGGATTATAATTCTCGCTTAGTAAATAACTCTAAAAAATTTTATGAAGCAGAAGAAGCTGTTGATACTGATGGAAATATATCCTACGTATGGAAGCAGAATGATTCTGGCAATCCTGAAAGTTCAAACAAATTAGATGCGATGCTTAAGAATGCTTTTTCAATTAATGCTCCTTTTACTGCTTTTAAATATCTCGCAATTAACCCAAGTATTAAATTGAACTCAGATTTTGTAAATCGTTATAGAGTAGCGGAGTATGATCAAACAGATTCAGTTAGCTTTAGATATGAAGATGATATTAAAAATAGGACTACAAGTAGCTTAGGATTATCATTGTCTACTAAAGTTTATGGTATCTTACCAATAAAGCTTAATAAAATTAAATCTATAAGGCATGTTATGACACCTAGTATTAGGTTTAATTTTTCTCCAGACTATTTAAGTAATGATAGCTATTTCCAATCATTCAATGATGAATACTATGATTACTTTAGTAGCTCTATTATTGGATCAACTCCTACTACGAGTACTAAAAGACTCAGCTTATCTTTAAGTAATGTATTTCAAGCAAAAATAAAAGATGGAGAAAAGGAAGAGAAGGTAAATCTTTTTTCTTGGGGAATATCAAGTGGTTATAATTTTAATGCAGATCAATTTAAAGCATCTAATATTAACTCATCAATTAGAAGCAATCTTAAAAATGGAGTTTCAATAGATGCCAACCTTACACATGACTTATATAAGTTTGATGATTTGACACAATCTAGAATTAATGAGCTAGATAACTTTCCAAGATTAACCGGTATAAGATTAGCAACAAATTTTTCTTTGAAAAGTAAAGCTAGTGACAAGAAAGAGAACTCTGATAGAGAGTTTTCAGAGCGAACCAAAGAATTCTTAACTGATTTATCAAGTAATACTTGGCAGAGCAGAGTAGGTATTAGTTATACTGTGAATAAAATTAATCCATCGAATACTATTGAGAACTTTTGGGTGAACACTAATACTAGCGTTAATGTAACTGAAAATTGGAAACTAAATTATAATGCTCGCTTTAGTATCAGTGACAAAGATCTTGTAAGACATAACATTACTCTTTATAGGGAAATAGATTGTTGGGAGCTATTTATGGATTGGACTCCTACAGGCTATGCAAAAGGACTTTATTTTAGACTAAATTTAAAATCTGATATACTAAAAGATTTAAAGGTTGAACAAAAAACAGGCTTATATAATACTAGGTCAAGTTTTTAGGTGTTATTGCTTAAAAAAATTATTAATGTTGTTTTGTGAAATCTAAATATCAAAAAATTAAAGGTACATTTGATATTCTTCCTACCGATACGCGCTTGTGGAAAGAAATGGAGAATATTCTGCATAATATAAGTCAACAATTTAGCTATGAAGAAATTCGTACTCCTTCAATTGAATCAATTGATTTATTCAAACAAAATGTTGGTTATGAAACTGATGTATCAAAAGAAATGTTTACATGGGAAGATCATTCTAATCAACAAATAGCCTTAAAGCCAGAAATGACTGCTCCAGTAGTACGCGCTTATATTGAGGGTGGATTATATAGAAGCAATCCATTGTGCCGTTTATATTACATAGATTCTCTTTTTAGGAGAGAAAAACCACAGAAAGGTAGGCAGCGTCAATTTAATCAATTTGGTATAGAAGCTTTTGGTTCCTCGAATATAGAACAAGATGTAGAGGTAATTATGATAGCTGCAACCTGCCTAAAAACATTAAATATTAATGAAACTACTCTTCATGTAAATAATATTGGTTCCCCTGAAACAAGAACGCAGTATGAAGGGTTACTAAAAAAATACTTTACTCAAAATATTGGCGTTTTATCGAGTTTGTCTAAAAAGAGACTAGAAACTAATCCTATTCGTATTCTAGATAGCAAAGAACAAGAAGATCAGTCAATTATTAAAAATGCTCCTATTATTAAAGAACTACTAACAGATTCAGAAAAAGAAGATTTTAATATGCTACTTTCAAATCTAGATACGCTCAATATTAAATATGAAGAAAGCCCTTATCTAGTGCGTGGATTAGATTACTACAACGGAACTACTTTTGAAATCACAACTCGAAGCAATAAGTCGCAAAATGCTTTATGTGGGGGCGGGCGATATGATTTCTTAGTAGAGCAAATGGGTGGACCATCAACACCTGCTATTGGATTTGCAGCAGGAATGGAGCGAATGATTATTGAATCACAATATCAAGTTGAAAAAAATAGTATTGATATTTATATCAGCTCAAATGATTTAAATCATAGTAGAAAGTGCTTTACTGTTATGCAAAACTTGATAAATAATAATTATACAGTATTTTTTGATACAAATAAAAAAAATGTTAAAAATCAAATGAAGGATGCTACTAAAAGAAATGCGTCTTACTTACTAATAATCGATAAAAAAATCACTGTAAAAAATATAAAATCTAACGACGAGATTGCCGTTTTCGACTTTCACGAATTACTCAATTTTTTAAAAAACCAATAATTTATATTTATTAATAAATATAAATTTTTGACAATTACTAAACAAACTATGTAAGTTGCCAGCCAAGATGTCAAACCAAGAAAAACTATTAATCATTGTTGAGTCGCCTTCAAAAACTAAGACGATTGCAAAGTACATTGATAATGCTTCTGTAATAGCCAGTGTTGGTCATTTTAAAGATTTACCTAAGAAAGAAATGGGTATTGACATTGAGAATGACTTTGCTATGAAAATTCAAACAATGCCAGATAGAAAAAAGTTTATTACTCAACTAAAATCTGAAGTTAAAAAGGCTGATAGAATCTTGATTGCGACAGACCCGGATCGTGAAGGAGAAGCAATTGCAGCCGATATAGCAGAAGAAATTAAAGAAGATATTGAGAGAGTAGAATTTACTGAGATTACCAAAACAGCTGTAAAACATGCTATTAATAATAGTAGAGATATTAACTATAATCTAGTTGATGCTCAAAGAGCTAGGCGAGCTATCGATCGCATTGTAGGTTTTACATTTTCTCCGGTACTATGGAAAACATTAAGATCTATAAAAAATACCGGGCTATCAGCTGGTAGAGTTCAATCTGTGGCATTAAGACTATTGGTCGATAGAGAAAAAGAACGTAATAAGTTTATAAAAAATACATTTTATACGATTGAAGCTGATTTAAAAGAAAAAAATCATGACTCTACCTTCAAAGCAAAACTTGTTTCATATGATAATCAAACTATAGCAAAAAGTGATGACTTTGGGAAATTTGATAGTGGATTAAAAAATGATAAGCTTCTTTTAATAGATGCTGAAAAAGCTAAAAAGATTAAGGATGAATCTGAAAATAGTAATTGGGAAATTAGTAAAATTGAATCGAAACCGACCTCCAGTTCTGCTGCTCCACCGTTCACAACAAGTACTCTTCAACAAGATGCTTCTAGAAGATTTGGATATTCTCCAAAAAGAACAATGGTAGTTGCACAAAAACTATATGAGCAAGGGTTTATTACTTATATGCGAACTGATTCTACTAATCTTTCCAAGGAAGCCTTAGCTGCATCGAAAAAATTTATTTTAGACAAATTTGGTGAAGACTTTTTACCAGAAAATTCTAATTTTTATAAAAGTAAAGTAGCAAATGCACAAGAAGCACATGAGGCCGTTAGACCAGCAGGGACAACATTCAAAGAACCTCAGCATGTACTAAAGAGTCTTGGAAAAGATGAAGCAAAGTTATATGAGCTCATATTAAATAGAACGTTAGCATCTCAAATGAAGCCTGCACAATATATTAGAACCAACATTGAAATCATCAATGGTAAGTCGATTTATAGAGCAAGTGGAAATATTACAATATTTAAAGGGTATACCGCTGCATATGAGCAAGCCCTATCCAGAACACAAAAATCCGTTGTTGCTGCACTTCCTCCAATAGAAAAAGATTCTAAAATTATACACAATAGTATTGATGCCCTTGAAAAAAATACTACACCTCCAAGAAGATTTTCAGAGGCTATGCTTGTAAAGGAAATGGAAGCCAGAGGCATTGGACGCCCATCTACTTATTCATCTATTCTAGATAAGCTTGTGAAAAAAGAATATGTAATTAAAAAAAGTAAAACTCTTATTCCCACTTTTGTTGGTATTGCTGTAACTCAACTTCTAGAGAATCATTATTTAGCATTATTTAATGAAAAATTTACAGCTGGCATGGAGCAACAATTAGACGCTATATCCCGGTCTGAAAGCACATATGTAGATGTTTTAAAAGAGTTTTATAATGGTGGTAAAAATTATGCGGGAGTAGCCAAGCTATTAGAAGAAGAAATAGATATTGCAAAAGCATGTAGTGTTCCTGTATCAGAAAAAACTAGTATTCGAATTGGAAAATTTGGCCCCTATGTAGAAAAAGATGGTGGCAATGTTACTATTCCACAAGACTTGTTTTTAGGTGATTTAAATCAAGAAGAAATTGACAAGCTTAGTACTATGCAAAAAGAAGATAATATTATTGGGACATTCAATGGCGGTGAAAATATCTTGTTGAAAGTAGGTCGATATGGACCTTATGTAGAATTGCAAGAAAGTAAAAAAAGAGCCTCTATTCCAAAAGGAACTTCTACTGAAGATGTAACAGAAGCTATGGCTTCAGACTTATTAAGTTTACCAAAGACGTTAGGAAAACATCCTGATACAGGAGAAGATATATTGGCAACATTTGGTCCTTATGGTCCTTATGTAAAATGCGGAAAAACAAATGCATCAATGAAGTCAACAGATAGCCCTTTAACTATTACGCTAGAAGATGCTATCAAACTCATTAAAGATAGAAAATTAAAATTTGAGCCGACAATTTTAGGTACAGATCCAAAAACAAAAAAGGATGTTTCAATTAAAAGAGGTAGATTTGGTCCATATGTAACAGATGGTAAAAAGAATGTATCGCTTAAAGGATATTCAATAGAAGATGTTACTTTGGAAGAAGCCATTAAATTATTAGCAGAAAAAAAATGATAAAAAAAGTTTTTTTAACCTTATGTACTTTCACCTTTCTATTTAGTTTCCAATCATCATTAGAGGATCGTCTTTACTCTTTAAATCGCCAGTTAATGTGCCCAATATGCGATGGATTAACTTTAGAACAGTCTCAAGCAAATGTAGCTGTAGAGATGCGTGAAGAAATTAAAAAAATGGTTATTAAGGGAATGAGCGATCAAGATATTAAAGATTTTTATGTAGAAAAATATGGCTTATATATATTAGCAGACCCTCCGAAAAAAGGCTTTGATGCTTTAGTTTTCATTGGGCCATTATTATTTGGACTGCTTGGATTAATAATATTGTACAAGTATTTATTTTCTTAACTACTATACTTAAATTGTTATAATGAAGAAACAGCACTTAGATAAAATTATTTCACTATGCAAAAGAAAAGGGTTTGTTTTCCCAAACTCTGAAATCTATGGCGGACTTAAAGCCTCTTATGATTACGGTCCTTTAGGAGTAGAACTTAAAAAGTCAATCTCAGAATTGTGGTGGAAAGAAATGACACAGTCTCATCAAAATATTGTTGGGCTTGATAGTGCTATTATGGTACATCCAGATGTATGGGATGCTAGTGGCCATATTGCCAATTTCAATGACCCCATGACTGATAACAAGGATAATAAAAAAAGATACCGTATTGACGATCTTTTATCTCAACAAAAATCTAAGGTAATTGATGCGATATGTATTGCCTTAAAAATAGACAGCACTAATAATGATGATATCTATAGTGATATCGCACATACTTTACTGTCAGACGGATCTAAATCTGATAGAGTGTTAGAAGAAGCCGGTGTCATTGACCCATTTTCTGGATCTATTGGGAAATGGACACCTGCTGTACAGTTCAACTTAATGTTTAAAACTGATGCTGGTCCTTCTGAAAAGACAGGAAAACATATATACCTTAGACCAGAAACTGCTCAAGGAATCTTTATTAATTACTTATTAGTTCAAAATACTATGAGACTAAAAGTGCCATTTGGGATTGCGCAAATTGGAAAAGCCTTTCGAAATGAGATTGTAGCAAGAAACTTTATATTTAGAACGAGGGAATTTGAACAAATGGAAATGCAATATTTTGTTCATCCATCTAAAGATGTTGAAAGCATGGAATTGTGGAAAGAAAAAAGGTTAGATTTTTACTTAAACCACCTAGGTATTAATTCCGAAAATTTAAAATTTCATCAACACTCCAAAGATGCTTTAGCACACTATGCAAAAGATGCATATGATATTGAATATAATTTTCCATTTGGTTGGGGTGAAGTTGAAGGAATCCACAATAGAACGGACTTTGATCTCAAGCAACATGAAAATCTATCAGGTAAAAATATGACTTACTTTGATACAAAAGCTCAGGAAAAATATCATCCATTTATTATTGAAACGTCAACAGGTCTTAATAGACTTTTTTTAATGGTTCTTTGTGAGGCTTATTTTGAAGATACAGAAAATAATAGGGTTGTATTACAACTGCCCTATGAATTGGCTCCTATCAAAGCAGTTATATGTCCTCTTGTAAAAAAAGATGGGTTACCTGAAAAGGCGATGTCTGTATTTAAAACATTAAATCAAGAATTCTCCTGCATTTATGACGAGCAAGGATCTATTGGAAAGCGCTACTATAGGCAAGATGAAGCTGGGACTCCATTTGGTATTACTCTGGATCATCAAACACTAGAAGATAATTCTGTAACAATACGAGAAAGAGACTCTATGAAGCAAACTCGTATCCCTATAGACAAAATTTCTACATTCATTCAAGATAATAAATAGGAACATTATATGAGATCTGCCAATCCAGCATTAAATAATAATACTTTTAGAAATACACGACGTTTTTCTGGTACTGAGGCAATGACAATTGATGGTACTGTCAATAAAACTGCACTTGGATTACTTTTGTTAATGACAACTGCAATTTATAGTTGGAATAATCCAGCAACAGCTTTGATGCTATTTTGGCCAATTACTATTTTCACATTTATTCTGTTGATGATTACTATTTTTAATAAAAAAGCTGCGCCATATACTGTTCCACTCTATTGTCTTGCTGAGGGAGTAGTTCTTGGTGGAATATCTGCTATGGTAGATGCCATGTATCCTGGAATTGCTAATCAAGCAATTTTTCTCACTTTTGGAATCTTAACTGCCCTCTTATTATTATATAAAAGCAGGTTAATTGCCGTGACAGATAATTTCAGATTAGGCGTATTTTCTGCTACATTTGGTATTCTCATTGTCTATGTTCTTAATATGATTTTATCATTTTTTGGAATTTCTTTTATGGGTTCGCTCTTTGGCAATGGTACTACTGGTATTTTATTTTCCTTATTTGTTATTGGAATTGCTTCTATGAACTTGGTCTTAGATTTTGACTTTATCGAACAAGGTGCAGAAAATGGTGCTCCTAAATATATGGAATGGTATGGGGCATTTGGGCTCATGATTACCTTAATTTGGCTTTACATTGAAATTTTAAACCTTCTTATGAAATTAAGAAGCAGAAGGTAAAACCTACCTCCTTTAAAAGATTGACATTAACCTCCTCTTACAATAAGTTACGGAAACTAAGGGTAATTTCACCTCTATAAAGATAGTGGTGCGTACCAAATTTTTATTAATATGTACATAAAAAAAGGAAGAAAAACAATGAGAAAGCTATATAATGTGATAGCGCTAGTTATGATGTCCGGCTTTATGTTTGCACAAGGTTCAGTCTCAGGTACCGTGACTGACGGAGCAGGTAATGCTCTATTTGGTGCGAATGTAACAGTTCAAGGAACATCATCTGGTGCTGCAACAGCAGCCGACGGATCATATTCAGTCGACGGTGTGTCAAGTGGTTCATATACTGTAACTGCTTCATACATTGGATATGAATCTGCAAGTGTTTCTGTAAATGTAGATGGTTCTGCAACCGCAAACTTTTCACTAGCATCTAGTGCAGTTTCTGGTAATTCTGTCTCAGTTCTTGGATCTCGTTTTGCAAGAAATGTAGACGAACAAGCAGTTCCAGTAGAAGTCATTACTGAGCTTGAAATTCGCGCATCTGGTTTCACTGAAACCAATGACTTATTACAAGCATTAGTTCCATCTTATAATGCGCCTAAAGGCTACATTACTGATGGTTCTGACCATATGAGACCTGCTACTTTACGTGGTATGGCACCAAATCAGACTCTAGTACTAGTAAATGGTAAGAGACGTCACCAAGGTGCATTAGTACACGTGAACGGTTCAGTTGGTCGTGGTTCAACTCAGGTTGACTTAAATGCTATCCCAGCAAGTGCAATTGCAAAAATTGAAGTCTTGCGTGATGGTGCTGCAGCGAAATACGGATCAGATGCTGTCGCAGGTGTTATTAATTTAATATTAAAAGAAACAGGTGGAGCGGACATGAGCGTTACCTACGGTCGAAATGATTCTTATTTTGACAGAGGATATGCAGCTGGTGAAGGCTTGATCGATGGTCAAGATGACTCAACTTACGGTTGGGATCTTGATGGTGAAGGCTACAATGAAGGTACTGGATACTTGCCATATACCGCAGCTCGCGGATGGGCACGTTCAGGAAATGAAACAGTACATAAAACAGATGGAAGAAACCTAATTATTCACGCTGGTAACGGCATGGAAGTATTTGGTGGTAATCTATATGTTAGTGGTCAAATTCGTGACGGTGGTCGTACAAACCGCGCGGGTCTAGATCCAAGAAGACAATACTTTGCTGGCATGGATGCAGAAGAAGCTGCATTTGACAGAGAAAATCATCGTATTGGAGCTGGTAATTTTGAACAAGTAAGTATGATGTGGAACGGTAGTTTCCCAATGGAGCGTGGTACTTTATACACATTCGGTGGATTCAATAGCCGTGACGGTGAAAGTGGATGTTATTACAGAAGAGCACAAGATAATCGTACTCTACGTGCATGGTATCCAGATGGATTTTTACCTTTAATTAGTCCTACCCTATCTGACAAATCTATGGCAATAGGAATGAAAGGACTTATGGGAGATTATGCATATGATCTAAGTGTTAATACTGGATCAAATGACTTCCAATGGGGTATGAAAAATAGTCATAATGCAACTTATGGTACAGGCCCAGGACAACAATCTGAGTTTGATCTAGGTACATTAGGCTATAGCCAAACTACTGTTAACTTTGATGTGACAACACAAATGGACATGGAAGGATTTGCTGGACCAGTAAGTCTTGCTATGGGTGCTGAAATGCGCATGGAAAACTATACTATTGAAGCTGGTGAAGAAGCAGGTTATGCTGACGGCGGTTTTGATGTATTAGATGGACCAAATGCTGGTGCTTCTGCAGCAGTAGGTTGTCAATGTTTACCAGGATTAGCTCCAAATAACGAGCAAGATCGTGACAGAGATGCGTTTAGTGTCTATGTTGATGCTGAAGCAGACGTTCTTGATAACTTGTTAGTAAACGTAGCATTAAGAACAGAAAATTATAGCGACTTTGGACAAACAACTAATGGTAAAGTAGCAATGAGATATGAGTTACAAGATGGTGTAGCTGCTAGAGGTTCATTTAGCACAGGATTTAGAGCACCAGCTTTACAAGAAGCTTACTTCTCATCTATTGCGACTAACTTTATCGATGGAATCCCTTACGAAGTAGGAACATTCCCAGTTGATACAGAGCCAGCTAGAGCTTTAGGCGCACAAGACCTAGAGCCAGAAACATCAACAAACCTTTCAGCAGGTATGACTTATAAGGATGATACATTTACTGTATCTGTAGACGCTTATCAAATTAAAGTAGATGACCGTATTACTATGAGTGAAACCTTCAATGGTTCTGGTGCAACTTCTGATATGGCAACATTCTTTGCTGACAGAGGAATTCCAGCAGTTGGTGGTAGATATTTCTTTAACGGAATTAATACTGAAACAAATGGTTTAGACATAGTTGCGACTATGACTCAAGACCTCTCAAATGGTTCACTGCTTCTTAAAGCAGCTATGAACTTTAATGATACTGAAGTTACTAATAAAGGTGATCTTGTAACTCCTGCAGCATTAGCTGACTATACAACTGACCAGTTGTTAGGACGTGCTAATACTGTAAGGTTTGAAAGTTCATCTCCTGCGGAAGCTTTCCAGTTTTCAGCGAGAGTTCAAAGACCAACTACAACTTGGATGGTTAAACTTAACCGTTGGGGTGAAGTAACAATTCCTTCAGGAACAGTTGAAAGAGAACAAGTTTTAAGTGGCAAATGGACTACTGACATGGAATACTCATTCCAGGCTAACAGTCAAGTACGTGTTTCATTTGGTGTGAACAACATGTTCGATGTGTATCCTGACAAAACTATTAAGAGAAATAGTTTCAATGGAATATTCCAGCATTCTGGATATAGTCCATTTGGATTTAACGGACGTTATGTATATACGCGTCTAGATATGACACTATAATAGTAACGTTATTATAACTGAATAAAATAAAAAGCCTCTATTTTTTTTAGAGGCTTTTTATTATCTTACATATCATGATAAATCATTACACCATACTAACAATAAGTACGCTCCTATTTATGGGCTGTAATCAGCCTACAAATACTCAAGGCGGAGTATCTTCTACATCAAGTACTGCTTCACAGGTAGGTATTGATTTTTTGGAACAAGGCGGAAATGCTTTTGATGCTATTGTAGCAACAGGATTTACGTTGGCAGTGACTTCTCCTTCTAATGGTAATCTTGGTGGTGGTGGCTTTTTGGTAGCACACACTAAGGATGGTGAGGCAGTTAGTTTAGATTTTCGTGAAGAAGCGCCCGCATTATCATATGAGACTATGTTTCTTGATGAAAATGATGAATACAGTCGCGAGCTTGCTCTAAATTCTCATAAGTCTTCAGGAGTACCAGGAACAGTAAATGGTTTGGTTAAAATTTTTAATGATTATGGTTCTGGTAATTTTACTTTAGAAGAAATTATGGCTCCTGCAATTCATTATGCAGAAAATGGTCATCACATTAGTAGTACGACTGCAAGTGGTTTGGATTATTATAAATCACTTTTCTTAAACGACAGAGGGGCTACTGAAATTTTTGTAAAAGAGATAGATAATACTATCTTGGGTTTACAGAAAGCATTGAAAGACGGATCTATATCTAAAGAAGATTATGCAAAGGAATTAGCAAAAATTGATCAGTGGAAAAAAGGCGATTTATTAGTACAAACAGATTTAGCAAATACATTAAAACGTATTGCAAAAAATGGGAGCGCTGGCTTTTACGAGGGCAAAACAGCTGAACTTATTATACAAGAAATGAACACCAATGATGGATTTATTACTAAGCAAGACTTATTAAATTATGATTCAGTTTACAGAAATCCAGTGCAAGGAACATACAGAGGAAATAAGGTTATTTCCATGGGTCCACCAAGTTCAGGAGGCGCTCTATTAATACAAATGTTAAATATGATTGAAAATTTTGATATCAAGTCTATGGAAAGAAATTCTTCGCGCTTTGTACATCTTTTGACAGAAGTACAACGCCTTGCATATGCTGATAGAGCAATTCACTTAGGAGACCCAGATTTTTGGCCTAACCCAATTCCAATGCTAACTTCTAAGGATTACGCAAAAGAAAGATTGTCATTAATCTCCATGGATTCAGCAACTCGTAGCACAGAAATTGCCGCAGGAAAAGCTCTTTCTAAAGAAAGCGTCGAAACAACACATTATTCTGTCATGGATAACCAAGGTAATGTTGTTGGTATTACTACTACACTTAATATGAGCTATGGTAGTAAAAAAGTTGTGGATGGTGCAGGATTTTTGTTAAATAATGAAATGGATGATTTTTCATCCAAACCGGGTACAGCTAATGCCTTTGGTTTGATAGGATATAAAGCAAATGCTATTCAACCTTTTAAACGTCCACTAAGCTCTATGAGCCCTACAGTCGTTATTGACAATAAAGGCAATCCAATAGTAACAATTGGAGCTGCCGGTGGATCAAGAATTATTACTGCAGTTCTACAAAACATTATTAGCATTATTGATCATGAATTAGACATTCAACAAGCAATTGATTTTCCAAGAACTCACTCTCAGTGGTTACCAGATAATCTAAGATATGAAAAAGATGCACTCACCCAACAAACTATTAGCGAGCTAGAAGCATTAAATCATATTTTTGAACATAGTGGAACTGTAGAAAATGGAGTATATTCACTTGCTCAAACACATGGTGTACATTTTAAAGATAATAAATTTATAACTGGTTTTGATAAAAGAGGGACGTACGATGAAAACGAAGGTATTACATATTAATAAATCATTTACAACGCTATTATTAGCGACAATAATTCTTTTAATTAGTTGCGGTGACAGTAATAGAGCAACACAGTCTACTGTACCAACACCAATTGTTGTATACACTCCAGGTGACTTAGTATCAGACGGACAAGGCTATATTCAATATAGAGTAGGAAATACTCCTGTAATTATTACGGTGCCTCACGATGGAACCTTAGTTCCTTCTACTATGGCAGATAGAATGGGAGATACTGATCGTGCTATAAATACAAGAAAAGTTGCCGAACAATTTGCAGTATTTTTCAATGCAAACTCAAATGGTCTTTTTCCACACATCATTTATAATAATTTAAGTCGTACAAAATTAGACCCTGATGCTAATTTAATGGATGGTGCACAGGGTAATAGCTATGCTAATCAATCATATGGTACATATCATAGCTATTTGCAAACAGCAATTGATTCTGTTGAAGCAAACTTTGATGCTGGTATATTATTAAATCTAGTTGAACATAATAATGCAGCACAACAATTTGAGATTGGTTATCTACTTTCGGAGAGCGATTTGAATTTAACCGATGCAGAACTTAATAATGGCTATAGCACTCTATCTAGTATCGGCCACTTGTCTTCTATTTCTGCTGCATCATTTGCAGAAACACTAAGAGGATATAGTAGTTTTGGTGAGTACTTAATTACAGCATCCTATAACGGCTCTTCTTATCAGGTAGTACCAACTCTGGACAATCCAAATGCTCCTTCAGATGGATATACTTCTGGGGGGTACACTTTAACAGCGTACGGTAAAGAGAGATTGGGTAAAATGAGTGCTATTGAAGTAGCAACTCCATATTCCGGATTTAGAGATAATGCTAATGCTTATCGTGCAGTAGGAGTTGTTCTCGAAGATGCAACTTACAAATTTTACCAAGAACAGATTGGTATTTCTATATACTAATTTTTAGTAGTATAGAAAAAATTATTTTAGTGCATTAGCCTTGTTAAGGTACTCTGTAGCATCTTCCAATCTACCTTCACCAAAATACGTTCTATATACTCCATAGTAGTATTGTGCATTATTTGGATCAGCATCGATTAGTTCTAGATAGTATGTTCTAGATTTTCTCCATCTTTCCGCTTGCTCTAAAGCTTTAGCAAGACCTAATAAAGCCTCTTTATCATCTGGAGCTAAAAAATATGCTTCTTCAAAATTATATTCTGCTTCGTCAAATTCATTCATTTTTAAATAGACTAAACCTCTATTAAAGAATAAATCTACTTTCTCTGTATCGTCTTCAGAATTTTCAATTGCTGCATTAAGATTCTTTAGTGCAGGCTCAAATTCATCTTTTGCAAGATATAACGCACCCAAGCTTTTAAGGGCAGGCACTTCATTTGGATTAATTGCTAATGCACTTTCATAATAACCTAAGCCTTTATTAAAATCTCCCAAACGCACTGCACTTTGTCCAGCACTAACTAGCAATGCTAGTTGCACATCTTGTGGCACATCTGGCAAAACAAGCGCTTCATCAATGTATTTAAATGCATTTTCTTTATCGCCCTTTACAGAGTAATACAGTCCAAGTAATGCATAGGATCCTGGTTGTGCCGGATCTAATTCTTTAGCCTGCATTGACGTTTCAATAGCTTGATCTATCAGTGCATTTCTTTTATCTATATCGCTTACTCTATTTAATAAACCTAAAAAGCCAGATGCTCTATAATACAGGAGATTGTAGCTTTTTGTTAATGATGCTGCAACAGCTTGTGACATTAATATTTTTCTGTCGTTAGCTGTAGGTCTAATTTTAGCGTTTGTTGAGGCTGTACTGGCAATATCCATGTATTGCTTCACTTTACCCCACTCTTGAGATCTTGGATAAATTTTATCTCCTAAATGAAACGCAGCTTCCCATTTATCTTTTGGATGACTTAATGCTTTAAGTAGAAATTCTTCTGCCTTATCCCATTCTTTATCTTTTAATCTGATTTTTGCTGACTCTAAATCCTGCCCAGCAAATAGCGTAGAAACTAATATTAATCCAATAAAAAAGTTTTTTATAGTGCTCATAAATATATCCTCCAGTTATAGCAACAAGTTAGTAGTATTATTCTCAGATTTCAATAGGTAAGACTTGACTGAATCCATTCTTTGCGCAA
>Ga0208954_1000036_pt1 | contig 45747 bp, 41 predicted proteins | sample AOAMet2_C33A6_35_2_FD_188081 | JGI IMG/M metagenome (GOLD analysis project Ga0208954, IMG submission 188081) | Ammonia-oxidizing marine microbial communities from Monterey Bay, California, USA - C0912_C33A6_35 (SPAdes) | ecosystem: Environmental > Aquatic > Marine > Intertidal zone | place...
TTTACAACTGCAAAACCACTTGTTAAAATTGCGGGTAAGAGTATTTTGGCTCAATTAATAAAAGATGCAGTTAAGATGATAGATGAGCCTGTTGAAGAAATGGCTTTTATTGTTGGAGATGAATCTTTTTTTGGAGATAAAATTATTCAAGAGTTAAAATTATTAGCAAAGAAGTATAATTCGACCGCAATAATATACAGGCAGCTTACGCCACTGGGAACTGGTCATGCAATTATGTGTGCAGAAAAATCATTAAGCGGAAAAGCTTTAATAATTTATCCAGACACTTTAATAAAAACTAATGAGCCTTTTGACAAGGAAGCAGACGCTGTTATATGGACAAAGGAAGTTGAAAATCCTGAAGCTTACGGAGTTGTTAAATTAAATGAAAAAGGTGATGTCACAGCTTTAGTGGAAAAACCTACTGATTTCGTCTCAAATCTTGCTGTAATCGGTTTATATTATTTTAAAGAAATCTCACAACTTAAAAAGCAACTTCAAAAAGTCATTGATGAAAATTTAATGAACTCAGGAGAATATCAAATTAATGACGGTTTATTAAAGATGATGAGTGGTGGTAAAATATTTAAAGTTGGAAAAGTATCGGCATGGCTGGATTGTGGAAATGTTAAAAGTTCAATTAACTCTAATAAGGAAATGCTTAATTTTCATAGTAATGATAAATTAGAGTTGATTTCAAACAACATTAAATTAATTAATTCAAATATTATTGAACCAGTATTTATAGCAGATAATGTAGTTATTCAAAACTCAACTGTAGGGCCACATGTGTCAATATATAAAGAGTCTCACATCTCTGATTCTAAACTAGAAAATTCTATAATCGGAGAGAGAACAGAAATACTAAATGCTAATATTAAAGACTCTATGATTGGTAATAATTGTAAATACAACGGCAATTATAAATCTGTAAATATTGGAGATTTCAGTGAGTTGATTTAACTTGCCGAAATGAGAAAAATAATTTTTGTCTTTTTTCTATTTATTTCCAGCTGTAACCTAACTAAGAGCTCAAGCTCAAATGCAGTTTTAAAAAAAATACCAACAAAAATTCTAAAAGAAAAAATAGAAAACAATAAGAACAAGTTTTCCTATTTAATGTTGCGTTCACAGGCAACGATTGTCAATAACGGATCTACAAATCAATTTAATCTCTCAATTAGATTAAAAAATGAGGAAAAAATTTTGATAAGTGGATCGCTTTTAATTCCACTATTTAAGGGATTGCTTTCTAAAAATGATTTTACATTTTACGAAAAGCTTAACAAATCCTTTTATAACGGGAATTACGATTATATTTCAGATTTACTAAACTTTGATTTTTCATTAGTTTCATTTCAAAATTTAATTACAGGAAAACCAATCGAAAGTTTAAAAAATCAAAAACTAAAGCAAAGTTTTGAAAATAAAAACTATGTGTTAAGCTCATATAATAGAAAATCTAAACTGTATCATAAATACTATTTTGAGCCTATTACTTTCAATTTAAAAAAACAAGTTTTTACAGATGAAAACAATAAAATTCTAACAGTTGAATATCGAGATTATAAACTAATTGAAAATAATTTTTATCCTCAAAAAGTTATAATAAATACAAAAAACAATGAAAAGGAATTAAAAATTAACCTTAATTCTAAAATCAGAAGAATTAATGAAAAAATTTCTTTTCCTTTTAAAATACCTAACGGTTATAAAAAGCTTCAATTATGAATTTTGTGAAAGCCTTGCAGTGTTCTGTATTAATAGTTTTCATATTAAGCTTTAATTCTTTACAAGCACAAAAATCTACGCAAAAACAATTAGAAGAAAAAAAAGCTCTTTTAAACAAGGAGTTGAAAGTAATAAACACTTTACTTTTTACCAATAAACAACGAAAAACAGCAGCTTTTAATGATATTGAAAATTTAAACTATAAAATAGAAAGAAAGCAAGAGTTGATTAAACTAACAAATCAGCAAATAAACTTATTAAATCAAGAAATAGTTAGTAATTCAGAATCTTTAGAAAAACTTGAGACCGACCTCTTCGAAGTAAAAGAGGCATATAAAGAAATGATTTTAAAATCTTTTAAATCTAAATCAGGTAAAAATAGACTAATGTTTATTCTTTCTTCTGAGACTTTTTTTCAGGCACTAAAACGGACTCAATACATAAAGCAATATTCAATATTTAGAAAAAATCAAGCAAAAAAAATAGAATTAATATCTCAACAACTTAAAGAAATCAAAAAAGAACTGCTTTACAAAAGAGACGTTAAAAAAGGCTTGCTAACAAAAAACAGAGCAACTCAAAAAACCTTAGAGTTAGAAAAAAAAGAAGCAAATAATATAGCATATAAGCTTAGAAATCAAGAGAAAAAATACAAAAGAAACATTTTGGCTAAACAAAAAGAAAGTCAAAAAATCGATAAGGAAATCAATAAGTTAATTAGAGAAGCTATCGCTAGGTCAAATAAAAGCAAATCAAATAAAAATTCCAAAAGCTTTACATTGACACCAGAAGCCAAAGCTTTGGCAAAAAAGTTTGAATCAAACAAAGGAAAATTGCCATGGCCGGTTTCAAGGGGAGTTGTCATTCAAAGGTTTGGGACACAACCTCATCCAGTTGTAAAAACGGCTAAAATAAAAAGTAATGGAATCATAATCGCAACTGAAAAATCTCAAAAAGTAAAAACTATCTTTGAGGGCAGTGTGCTTTCAGTTCTTCAGTTTAGAGGCAGTAATCCAACGGTATTAATTCAGCACGGAAACTATATAACAGCATATAAAAATCTTTCAAAAGTGTTTGTTAATAAAGGAGACAAGGTAGACTCTAATCAATATATAGGAGAAGTTTTCACCAACTCTTCAACCGGAAAATCTTCTATACAATTTAGTATATTTCAAAAAACCACTCCGCTAGATCCTTTGTCATGGATTTTAAGAATGAATTAAACTATTTATAGTTCAAAGCCATTTTAGCCAAATATTTTCCAAGAATATCAAACTCTAAATTGACGTTACCCTCTTTTTTTAAATTTTTAAAACTGGTATGCTCAAAAGTGTATGGAATAATAGCAACCTTAAATTGATTGGGCTTTGAATCGACAACAGTTAAACTAACCCCGTTCACAGCAATAGATCCTTTTTCAACAGTTATATTATTAGATTTTTGATATTCAATTATAAACTCCCAACTTCCGTTTTTTTCTTTAACATCAATACATTTACCAATCTGGTCAATGTGACCTTGAATCATATGACCATCTAACCTGTCTCCGATTTTCATAGCTCTTTCTAAATTGATGATATCGCCAATTTCCCATCCGCTGATGGTGGTTTTATTCATTGTTTCTTCAATAGCTGTAACCGTATATAAGTTATTGTTAATATTAACTACTGTTAAACAAATACCGTTATGAGATACGCTTTGATCTATTTTTAGCTCAGATGTAATTTCACAAGACAAGGTAATGTCAAGGTTGTTTCCGATGTTTTTAATATCAACTATTTTAGCCTGCTGTTCAACAATTCCTGTAAACATGAGTATTAATTTATATCTTTAAATAATAGATAAAAATAATAATAATAAAAGAACAAATTACATGAAGAATGAAACTTTACCTATTGTAGGGATTTCTTGTGGAGATCCAAACGGAATAGGAATCGAAGTAATCTTAAAATCTTTAGCCGACAAGAGAATATTAAGTTTTTTTACTCCAATTATTTTCTGTAATGATAAGTTAATTTCTAGCCAAAAAGAACAACTCAATCTTGAGTTAAATTTGATAAAAATTAACATAAATAAAAGTCCAGTCAAAGGAAAAGTTAATATAATAAATGTATGGGAAGACGATTTTACCACAACATTTGGTAAGCCGACCAAGGACTCCGGAACAAAGTCATTTTTATCTCTTCAAGCAGCTGTACAGGCTTTAAAGAACAATAAAATTAACTTATTGGTGACCGCTCCAATTAACAAAAACAACATTCAAAGTGAAAAGTTTAAGTTTCCAGGTCACACGGACTATTTAGCACAAGAGTTAGATGGAGACAGTTTGATGTTTATGATTTGTGATGAACTGAAAATAGGATTGTTAACAGATCACGTTGCTTTAAAAGAAATTAATAGGCATGTCACAAAACAGAGAATAGAACAAAAATTTTCTTTAATTAACGAATCTTTAAAAAAAGATTTTGGTATTCAAAAGCCTAAAATCGCAGTTCTTTCAATTGACCCTCACGCTGGTGACGGAGGTGTAATTGGGAAGGATGATCATGATATATTAAAACCGGTATTATTAGAAATTGCATCAAAAAACAATCTGGTTTTTGGACCTTTTTCTAGTGACAGTTTTTTTGGGTCAGGACAACATAAAAAATACGATGCTGTTTTAGCTATTTATCACGATCAAGGCCTTATTCCTTTCAAAACTTTATCTTTCGGTTCAGGAGTTAATTATACCGCTGGATTGAACAAAGTAAGAACTTCACCTGACCATGGAACAGGCTATGACATTGCAGGCAAGGGGCTTGCAGATTCAACGTCTTTTAAGAACGCAATTTTTTCTGCAATAGAGATTTTTAAATCAAGAAAGCTGTTTGAAGATTTAAATAAAAATCCATTAAACTTGTCTAATTCCAAAACAGCTAAGAAATAGGCTATTAAAATTATAATATTTCTTATATTCGCAGGCTCAAACTTAGCATTATGCAGTTTTTAAATCAGTTTGTAATTAGTTTTACTGGATTAAAAGAAGGAGAGCATGAATATAAGTTCGAGTTAGAAAACGAGTTCTTTGAACATTTTGAATACAATGATTTTAATAGTTGCAAGATAGAGGCAACAGTCATTTTGAATAAAAAATCTAATTTATTAGAATTTAATTTTTATTCTAAAGGGAAGATTAACCTAAATTGTCATGTTTCTAATGAGCCTTTCGAATACTCTCAGAAGCACAACATGAAACTGGTGGTGAAGTTTAGCTCTGAGTTGTCAGATGATAATGAAGAACTTTTGGTTTTACCCGTTGGACAAACACAAATAAATATTGGAAAATACTTGTTTGAAATGATAGTGTTATCTTTACCTATTAAAATTATACATCCTGGCGTGAAAGACGGTTCTTTAGAAACAGAAACGTTAAAAAAGCTTAGGGAGTATGAATCAAATGTTTTAGATAATAAAGATAAAAGTGATCCCAGATGGGACAAATTAAAAGATTTAATATAAAAGATTATGGCACATCCTAAAAGAAAAATTTCCAAAACTAGAAGAGATAAAAGAAGAACTCATTATAAAGTTTCCGATTCTCAGATAGCGACATGTAAAACTACAGGTGAAGCTCATTTATACCATAGAGCACATTGGCATGAGGGAAAATTATACTACAGAGGTAAAGTTTTGATAGACAATACTGTAGAAGCAGAGGCTTAATATATTTTTTAAAAAAATAGTATTTTTTGCTATTTTTTTGTCTTTTTTTACCGTTTTTTCCCATTTTTTTGCCATTTTTGATCAAAATTCTAAATAACGAGTTTGAAAAAAATTAAAGCTTCTATAACTGCAGTCGGATCTTTTTTGCCAGAAAAAATTTTAAATAATGCAGATTTAGAGAAAATCGTTGATACAAATGATGATTGGATAACCACTCGAACTGGGATTAAAGAAAGAAGAATTTTAGACAAGGGTATTGGGACTTCATATATGGCAATCCGAGCTGCTAATACCATAATTAAAAATAAAAAATTAGACCCAACACAAATTGACCTAGTTATTGTAGCTACAATCACACCTGATATGCATGCAACTGCAACTGCAGCGTATGTTGCTTCTGAAATAGGCGCATCCAATGCATTTGGATTTGATATTAGCGCAGCTTGTTCAGGGTTTTTATATGGCTTGTCTACCGCTTCTGCATTTATTGAATCAGGTAGATATAAAAAAATTATTTTAATTGGAGCTGATAAAATGTCTTCTATAGTTGACTATACAGATAGAAATACTTGTATTATTTTTGGAGATGGTGCTGGAGCAGTGTTGTTAGAACCTAATATTGAGGGCTACGGAGTTCAAGATGAATATTTACGATCTAATGGATCAAATAGAGATTTACTTAGAATTGAAGCTGGAGGGTCTCAAACACCTACAACAAAGGATACAGTAGAAGAAAAAAAACATTTTATATATCAAGACGGTAAAAACGTCTTTAAGCACGCGGTTTCAAATATGTCAGAGGCTTCTGACCAAATCATGAAACGCAATAATTTAACACATTTAGATGTAAACTATTTAATTGCGCACCAAGCCAACAAGAGAATTATTGATGCTACATCTAAAAGAATGGGCATTAAGGATGAAAAGGTCCTAATGAATATTCATCGTTATGGCAATACTACCGCAGCAACTATTCCTTTGCTTTTATTCGATTTTGAATCTAAGCTTAAAAAGGGAGATAACATTATCTTTGCCTCTTTTGGAGCTGGCTTTACTTGGGGAGCTATGTATTTAAAATGGGCTTATAACCACTAATTATTTTATTATGAACATTAAGGAAATTCAACAGTTAATCAAATTTGTCGCAAAATCAGGAGTGAGCGAAGTAAAAATTGAATCAAAAGATTTAAAGCTAAGTGTTAAAACTGGAGTTTCAGGAAACGTTGTTTCTCATACTGAACCGGTATTGGTAAATGCGCAGCCTTTAGTTCAAAGTATACCATCAGAAACTCACTCAGAACCAGAAAAAACTCAGGTATCTGACGCCAATGAAGCTGACCATCTAATTACTATTAAGTCACCTATTATTGGAACTTTTTACAGAAAGCCTTCACCTGACAAGCCAAATTTTATAGAAATTGGAGACTCAATAAAAGAAGGAAGTGTATTATGTGTGGTAGAGGCCATGAAACTTTTCAATGAAATAGAATCAGAATACTCAGGAAAAATTGTTAAAATTCTTGTTGATGACGCGTCGCCAGTTGAATTTGACCAACCTTTATTTGTAGTTGACCCTTCTTAACCATATACTTATGTTTAAAAAAATATTAATTGCTAATAGAGGCGAAATTGCCTTAAGAATTATTAGAACTTGTAAGGAAATGGGCATTAAGACAGTTGCAGTTTATTCTGTAGCTGACAAAGAAAGTTTACATGTTAAGTTTGCTGACGAAGCGGTTTGTATTGGTCCTGCTAATAGTGCAGATTCGTATTTAAAAATCTCAAATATCATTGCGGCAGCAGAAATTACAAATGCAGACGCTATCCATCCAGGATATGGATTTTTATCAGAAAATTCTAGGTTTTCAAAAATATGTGATGAACATAAAATTAAATTTATTGGTGCTTCTGCAGACATGATTGAAAGAATGGGAGATAAAGCCTCTGCAATCGCAACAATGAAAGAAGCAGGAGTGCCAACAATACCCGGTTCAGGAGGAATCATAGATTCTTTTGAAAAAGCTAAAAAAATTGCTAAAAAAATAGGATACCCTGTAATGATAAAAGCTACTGCCGGTGGTGGTGGTAAAGGAATGAGGGCAGTTTGGAATGAAGATGGTTTTTTGGATTTGTGGGAAAGTGCAAAGCAAGAAGCATTTGCTTCATTTGGTAATGACGGCATGTATATGGAGAAATTAGTTGAAGACCCAAGACACATTGAAATACAAATTGTAGCTGATAAATTTGGAAAAGCTTGTCATTTATCAGAAAGAGATTGTTCAATTCAACGAAGACATCAAAAATTAACCGAGGAAACCCCCTCTCCATTTATGACAGATAATTTAAGGGAGAGAATGGGAAAAGCGGCTGTTAAAGCATCTGAACATATCAAATATGAAGGTGCAGGAACCATAGAGTTTTTAGTTGATAAAAACAGAAATTTTTACTTCATGGAAATGAACACTAGAATTCAAGTTGAACATCCTATTACGGAACAGGTTATTGACTACGACCTAATAAAAGAACAAATTAAAGTTGCATCAGGAATTAAGGTTTCAGGCGAACATTATTTCCCAAAGCTTCATTCAATAGAATGTAGAATAAACGCCGAAGACCCTTTTAAAGGATTTAGGCCCTCCCCAGGAAAAATAACTAATCTTCATTTACCGGGTGGTCATGGTGTTAGATTGGATACGCATGTATATAGCGGCTATGTTATTCCTCCTAATTATGATTCTATGATTGCTAAATTAATTGTTACTGCTCAAAATAGAGAAGAAGCAATTGATAAAATGCGTAGGGCTTTGGATGAATTTATTATTGAGGGGATAAAAACGACTATTCCTTTTCATAGACAATTAATGGACCATCCAGATTATATTTCTGGAAATTATACCACCAAGTTTATGGAAGATTTTCAAATAGAAGAGAAATACGCTTAAAAGAAATCAGCTACTATTTTTTCAGCTATTTGAACAGCATTAGTTGCGGCCCCTTTCCTTAAATTATCAGCTACCACCCAAAGGTTTAAAGCTTTATCATGAGAAAAATCTTTTCTAATTCTTCCTACAAAAACTTCATCTTTATTTTTTGAATACAAAGGCATAGGATACTTTAGGTTTTCTATATCATCTTTAACCACAACTCCTGGAGTTTCCTTCAATAAACTTACAATATCTAAAATATCAAATGAATTCTCTAGCTCTATATTTATTGATTCACTATGTCCACCCATTACAGGAATTCTCACAGCTGTGGCGCTAATACTAATTGAAGAATCTAATATTTTATGAGTTTCATTTGAAAGTTTCATTTCTTCTTTTGTATATCCGTTTTCCAAAAAATCATCACAGTGCGGAATTGCATTTTGGTGAATTTTATAATTATACGCCATTTCTCCTTCTATATTTTTGTACTCGTTTTCTAGCTGTTTTAAAGCTTTAACGCCTGTACCTGTAATGGATTGATAAGTAGAAACTATAACCCTTTTGACGCCATATTCTTTATGAATAGGCGCTAAAACCATTAGCATCTGAATTGTTGAACAATTTGGATTTGCAATTATTTTATCCGTTTCTTTTATCTGGGAACCATTAATTTCAGGAATTATTAGTTTTTTCAAAGGATCCATTCTCCATGCAGATGAATTGTCTATTACAACAGTACCAACTTCAGCGAATTTAGGGGCCCATAGTAGTGAAGTTTCACCTCCAGCTGAAAATATAGCTATTTCTGGCTTTTTTTGAAGAGCTTGATCTAAACCAATAACAGAATACTCTTTGCCACAGTATGTAATAATTTTACCGATTGAATTTTCTGACGCAACAAGAAGAAGTTCGTCAAAATGAAGATTTCTTTCTTTTATTACATCCAACATTACGTTTCCAACCATCCCAGTAGCACCAACAATTGCAAGTTTCATTATTTTAATTTTTTACAAAAATAAATATTTATGATAAAGGAAATAGTAGCTTGCGTAAATAAGTCAATTTTAAAACAAAAAGTTATAAATACAACACTATCTACTAACAACCCTTTTTATTCTTCTTGATATTGAACTAATTAACTCATAGGAAATAGTGTTTGCTTTTTTTGAAAATTCTTCAGCAGAATAAGATTTGTCATCAAAAAAAACGACTTCATCTCCTTCTTCACATTTAATGTTTGTTACATCAATCATTAGCATATCCATGCAAACGTTTCCAACTATTTTAGCCATTTTATTTTCAATTAATACTTCTCCTTTTTCATTTCCATATTGTCTTCCAATTCCGTCTGCATGACCAATAGGAAGAGTAGCAATAACTGAATTTGTTTTTGCAACAAATCCCTTATTATACCCCACAGATTCCCCCTTTTTAATTTCATGAATTTGAGATATTATGGTTTTTAATGTCAAAACAGGTTTAAGGTTTTTTTCAAATTTAATGTCATTGCCAAATCCGTATAATCCAATTCCAGATCTTACCATATCAAATTGATAGTCTGAATAGTTTAATATTCCAGACGTATTTAACAGATGTTTTTTCAAAGGAGTTTCCAATTCAATTTCTAAAGCTTTATCAATTGAAATAAATTCTTCAATCTGTTTTTTTGTGTATTTTTTTTCATTTAAATCCTCAGAAGCACCAAGGTGAGAGAAGAGGTATTTTGGGAGATTTGACTTAATTAGTTTTGAGAGTTTGTGTATGTCTTTTTTTAAAAAACCAATCCTATTTAGCCCTGTATTGAATTTTATATGATAAGGATATGATGTCTTATTTTTCTTTTTTAACGCTTTTATAAAAAAAGATAAAATCCTAAACGAGTATATACTAGGCTCTAACTGATTTTCTATTATATTATCAAAATCTTTCTCTTGAGGATGTAAAATAAGAATAGGAATTTTAATTCCAAACTTTCTTAAATCCACCCCCTCTTGAGTATATGCGACAGCTAAATAATTAACACCTAGTCGCTCTAATTCTTGTGACACAACTCTGGAATCGCTTCCATACGAAAACGCCTTAACTACCGCCATAAACTTAGTTTTAGAAGTTATTTTGGATTTTAAATATTCTAAATTATTTTTTAAGTTTTTAAGCTTAATTTCTACAGTTGTTTCTTTTACAGGCATTATTATCGCTCTCTTTTATTCATTTTTTTAATGAAAACTTCTCTTGATAAAGGCTCGTATTCTTTCTTTTCACCTATTAAAACTAAATCTTTATTATCTTCTTTTCTAAAACTGTATCCTGCGGAATTTCCAGTTTCAACACATATTGCATGAACTTTTTTAACTTCTTCCGCACAGGCCATTAAATTAGGCATGGGGCCAAAAGGATTTCCTTTATAATCCATATCAAGCCCAGCTACAATTACCCTGTATCCATCGTTAGCAAGCGTGTTACAAATTTTTACAATCGACTGTTCAAAAAACTGAGCCTCATCAATACCAACAACATCTAATCCTTCACAGTTTGCTAAAATTTCTTCAGGACTGGAAATTATTGTTGCGTAAATTTCATTTTTAGCATGAGAAATTATTTTATCATCGGGATTTCTAGAATCTATTTTTGGTCTGAAGACTTTATATTTTTTTCCAGCTAATTCAACTTTTTTGATCCTTTTAATTAATTCTTCAGTTTTTCCAGAAAACATAGATCCGCAAATCACTTCTAATCTTCCTTTAAAATCATGCTTCTGATTCATCTAATTAATATTTATTGAAATTTCTTACAAAGTAGTTAACTTTAAAGATTTGACAAAGGTCTTAAATTTAATTCAACATGGCAAAACTATATATCGTACCAACTCCAATTGGAAATTTGGAAGACTTTACCTTTAGGGCAATTAATGTTTTAAAGGATGTAGATTTAATTTTGTGTGAAGACACTAGAAGAAGTAAGAAGTTGTTAATTCATTATGATATAGAAACACCATTACGTTCACATCACAAATTTAATGAGCATAAAGAGATCGGAAAAGTTGTAAATAAAATTTTATCAGGAGAAAAAATTGCATTAATATCAGATGCAGGCACACCTGGAATATCTGACCCCGGATTTTTAGCTGTTAGGACATGTCTTGAAAATAATATTGAAGTAGAATGTTTACCTGGTGCAACTGCATTAATACCAGCTCTTGTGAATAGTGGAATTCCATTCGACAAGTTTGTTTTCGAAGGTTTTTTGCCAGTAAAAAAGGGGCGAAAAACCAAACTTGAAAAACTTAGCGAAGAAGAAAGAACTATGGTTTTTTACGAATCTCCTCACAAACTTTTAAAAACATTAAAAGATTTTAGTAATAGCTTTGGTCCGGAAAGAAAAGTTTCGATTTCCAGAGAACTCACTAAGATATACGAGGAAACAATTCGCTTAAGTTTAGAAGATGCTGTAAAATTATTTACTGAAAAACCACCAAAAGGAGAATTTGTAATCATTATTGAGGGATATAAAAAGCAATAATGAATTGGGTTATAAAAGAAAATAACGATAATGAATCCGTTAAAAGACTCTCAAACGAATTAAATATTTCCCCTATTTTGTCTTCAATGCTTGTTAACAGAAGGGTTAAAACCTTTGACGAGGCAAAAAAATTTTTTCGACCAAATTTTGAAATGCTACACGATCCTTTTTTAATGAAGGACATGAGCCTTGCTGTAGAAAGAATTCAAAAAGCTATTCAGAAAAACGAATCCATAATGATTTTTGGGGATTATGATGTTGATGGTACCAGCTCTGTTGCATTGCTTTCTATGTACTTAGAATCACTAGGACTGAAAATTATTAAATACTTGCCTGACAGAAAAAAAGAAGGCTATGGCGTTTCAATTAATGCAATAGATCATGCGTTTAGTAAAAATCATAAATTAATTATAGCTCTTGATTGTGGAATCAAGGCACATAAACAAGTAGAATATGCTAAGGAAAAAGGAATAGAGTTCATAATATGTGATCACCATAATCCAGATAAAAATCTTCCAAAAGCTTTAGCTATACTAAACCCAAAGAGAAAAGATTGCGCGTATCCATTTAAGGAGTTATGTGGGTGCGGAGTGGGATTTAAACTGGTTCAAGCAATAGAGTCCAAACAATCAAAAGACAATCAAATTATAAATTATTTAGACTTAGTTGCTTTAGCAATTGCAGCAGATGTTGTTCCGTTAACTGGTGAGAATAGAGTCTTGGCTTTTATTGGCCTTCAAATTATTAATTCAAATCCTAGACCAGGGGTTCATAGTCTTTTAAAGAAAAATGTAAAAAAAGAATATACCATAAGTGATTTAATGTATTATGTTGGTCCAAGAATTAATGCAGCAGGGCGAATGAAACACGCATCATTGGCGTTAGAGTTATTAATATGCAATGATATAAATTCTGTAGAAAAATTAGCTTTAGAAATAGAGGATTTAAACACCTCAAGAAGGGATATTGAAAAGGATATAACTAGCCAGGCAATTGAACAAGTCGACAACTCAAGTGAAAAATTAAACTCTATTGTAGTATTTGATTCAGATTGGAATAAAGGAGTTATTGGCATTGTTGCATCAAGGCTTGTAGATAAATATTATAAACCATCTATTGTTTTTTGCGAATCTTCAAAGGGAGTTTTAACCGCTTCTGCTAGATCAATTAAAGGTCTAGACCTGTACTCAGTTTTGAACCAGTGTAAGGGTTTTATAGATCAGTTTGGAGGGCACAAATACGCTGCTGGACTTACAATCAAAAAAGAAAACCTTGAAGGATTTAAAAAACATTTTGAAAATATTGTTTCACAAATAATAGATAAAAATATTTTTGAGCAGGAATTATTAATTGAATCAAAAATTAATTTAAACGAGATTACTCCAAAATTTTTTAGAATCTTAAAACAATTTGAGCCTTTTGGTCCAGGGAATAAATCGCCTTTATTTTTATCTGAAAATTTAAAAACAAAAGGAAAGGCTTTTGAACTTGGGAAAGAAAAAGAACACATAAAGCTTAATTTAACCCAAGACAATAAAACTTCATACTCATCAATAGGCTTTTGGTTTTCTAATAAGTTCAATAATCTTGAAAACAAAGAAAATTTTTCAGCAGTTTATAATATTGACGAAAACAATTGGAAAGACCTTTCTAGTATACAACTAAAACTAAAAGATTTAAAATAAAAAAAGCCCCTTTTTCAAGAGGCTTTTTTTAATAAACAGAAATTCTAATAATTTAGAACCTGTAAGTAAACCCTACATTCCAAGTTCTTCCCCATCCTGGGAAAACTTTATTTCTTGTATTAACACCTAGGTAAGTATTGTCTCCAGGGCCAGCTTCATAGTTTGTAGCTGATTCTGCGAAGTAATAATTATCAAAAATGTTATTTATGTTAGCTCTAAGATAAACAGTCTCACCAGCAATATCTAACTTGTAAGAAGCTCCAAAGTCAAACAGATCATAAGAAGGAAGCATCATTGCTTCATCTTCAGGACTAGTAAAATCTTCTACGTTAAAATCTGCATATAGATCAGAAGCATTAAACATGCTTATATTAAACTTAAACAGATCAGAAGGTGTAACAATTAGATTAACTCTTGATGTTGTTTGCGCAGCATCTCCTACCTTAACACCATCTAAATAAATCACACTACTTCCAAGGAAAGTATTACTAGAATCAAAGACATCTGCAGTTACATCCCCTCCATATTCATAGTTTCCTAACGTAAGCATACCTTCTACTTTTACAAATGGACTAATTTCATACACACCATCAAATTCAATTCCAGTGTGAACTTGTTCTATACCATAGTAGTTTGCATTACCGTTTACTCCGTCAACTCTAACACCATCTCTTAGGAATCTATCTTTCCAGCTTGTTTTATAAATGTTAACATTGAAATTAAAGTTACTAGACCTGTAACCATAACCAGCCTCTAAACCAACAACTTTTTCATTTCTTAAATCAGGATTAAGATTGTTTCCGTAGTTAATGTATACAGCATCAAAGTTCGGTTGTTTTGAATATGTACCAGCATTAACATAAACATTACTTTTAGCATTGATGTTATAGTTGGCACCACCTTTTATATTACCTCCACTAATGTTTTTCCAATCAGTTTTTTGATTCCCAGGAGTTTGGTTAAAAAACTCTTCTCTTTGAAACCCTTGATTAGACATAGCTCCTTGAACAAATACAGAAAGATCATCATTACTGTATTCTAATTGTCCAAATACTCCGCTCCATCTTACAAATCCGTCGTTATGGTAATCAATTTTTTCTTCATTATCAGTGTCTTTAAAGACATTCCATAAATCACTAACATTGGATCCATAAGTTGTAGTTCTAACCGCACTTCCTCCAGAGTAATTTACATTATCAAAATCTCTATAACCATCAGCACCTAAAAGGTGATCTAGTCTTCTGTAGTGAATTCCTCTATAATTTCTTAAATCGACTCCGAAATCTAATGTTAATTTTTCAGAAAGTTCTTTCTTTAAATTGATAAGACTACCAACAAAGTTATGTGAGTTAACAGAAGCTCTTCTTACAAAACCGTTTCTTTTAACCCCATCTACTCTTTCGTCTTGATCGTTCACAATGTATAGTCCAGTCGCAGCATCAATATTGTTATTGTAGCTGTATCCTCCACTCCAATTACCTCCTTGACCACTGTTTGAATTTACAATTTGATCCCATTCTACCTCTCCAGTCATCTCATTTCTAAACCTTGAGCTACTAGCGTAATTTCCTCCTAGACGACCAATATCTCCAGTTCCACCACCTCTTCCAACAGAATAGTAAGCAGAAGCTGATAAATTGGTTGATTCATTGATTTTATATTCCCAGTTAACAGAAGCAATAGGCTTGTGGTAGAAATTTCTTCTCCAGTTGAACTCTTGCCCATTTAAATAACCATGGTTATAATTGTATCTTATACCATATTTTTCATAGTCAGCTGCGTCAGCCATATTATAAAAACTATTAGTTCTTTGATTATGAACTTGAGGCGCACCAGTTACGATAACTTGTACATTATGCTTGTCGTCTTCTGAAGCCCATCCGTATCCCATGAAGTAGTTGTAGCCTTCAAACATAGTTCCGTTGACATAACCGTCTCCTTCAACTCTTGAAAATAATAAAGAAAGAGCGTGACCACCTTCCATTTCGCCAGTGTTGTAAGATGCTACAGTTTTCATATATCCATCATTACCAACAGTTGCAGCTATTTTACCTCCTTTAGTTAGTTCTGTAGATTTAGTTAAAACATTAATTGTTCCACCAACAGATGAAATAGCTAACTTAGAAGCCCCAAGACCTCTTTGTACCTGCATAGCAGAAACAACATCAGTTAAACCAGACCAGTTAGACCAGTAAACTCTTCCATTCTCCATATCATTAACAGGAATACCGTTAATTAAAACCGCTGTGTTTTGAGAGTCAAACCCTCTTACATTAATTCTTGAATCTCCAAAAGCACCACCAGCTCTAGTTGCATAAACACCTGGAGTTGAATTAAGCATTTCAGGAAGCTCTAAGTTTCCAATTCTTTCTTGAATGTCAGAAGCAGTTAAAGTAGAGACTGCAACTGGAGTTTTTCTGTCAACAGCAAAATCAACAGTTCCAAAAACAGTAATACCGTCAAGTTCGTTAGCACTTGCTGAAAGAGCAATATTGCCTAAACTTATCCCTGAATTAAAAGCTATTTCCTTAGAATCGTATCCAACGTAAGAAACAACTAATGTTCCTGATCCAGATGCATTAATTGTAAATGCACCATTAAAATCAGTAGAAACTCCATTAGAAGTCCCTTTAACAAGTACTGTTGCACCTGGAAGGCCAGAGCCTAATTCAGCGTCAACAACTGTACCAGTTATAACGTTTTGAGCGTAACAGAATCCTGATATCAGAATTGCTGTAAAAAGTAAGGTTATTTTTTTCATAAATTTTATTGTAGTTAATATTCTGCAAATGTGCTTAAATTTTGTTAAATAAGTGTTAAATGGGAATGACTTTTTTTTAACAAATTTTGTGTATAACTCAGCGTATTAGGGATTTGTTGAATAATTCCTAATTAAAACGGAAATAACTGTTAATTAGATAAATAGCTTTTTAATAAGGAATTAGTTGAACTGTCGTGGTTGGAAATTTTTTTATTTTCTATTTCTTGTAAGACCTTAGAGGCTAATTGTTTTCCAAGTTCAACCCCCCACTGATCGTAACTGTAAATGTTCCATACAACACCCTGAACAAATATCTTATGTTCATACATTGCAATTAGAGAACCAAGACTTTCAGGACTGAGCTGGTCAATAAGAAGAGTGTTTGTTGGTCTATTTCCTTTAAATACTTTATATGCTTTTAATGAACTAACTTCTGATTCATCTAGCCCCATTTTTATTAACTCTTCAACTACAGTTTTTTCAGACTTGCCCATCATTAGAGCTTCAGTTTGAGCAAAAAAATTAGACATTAATTTGTCGTGTTGAGTATTCTCTTTAAAAAGAGGTTTTTTAAAACCAATAAAATCACACGGAATTAGCTTTGTTCCCTGATGAATTAATTGAAAAAAGGCATGTTGAGAATTTGTTCCAGTATCGCCCCAAATTATGTTTCCAGTTTGATATTTTACAGGATTTCCAGCTCTATCAACACTTTTCCCGTTACTCTCCATAATGGCCTGTTGAAGATAAGCAGGCAATCTGTTCAAGTATTGAGTGTAAGGAATTACTGCTTCCGTTTCACATTTAAAAAAATTATTATACCAGATACTTAAAAGCGCTAAAACAACAGGAATATTATTCTCAAATTCAGTTTTTTGAAAGTGCTTATCCATTTTATTAGCTCCGGATAATAATCTGTTAAAATTATCATATCCAATAGCCAAACTAATCGAAAGACCAACAGAGCTCCATAAAGAGAACCTGCCTCCAACCCAATCATTCATTGAAAACACCATTTTTGGGTTAATCCCAAATTTTTTAATTTCGTTCAGATTTGTTGAAACAGCAGCAAAATGTTTTGAAACTGCACTTTCGTTGAAATTAGTTACAAGCCAATCTTTAATTGTATTAGCATTAGAAATAGTTTCTTGAGTTGTAAAGGTTTTAGAAACTATAACAAATAAAGTGGTTTCAGGATTTAAATCCCTAATTATTTCTAAAACATGATCTCCGTCAACATTAGAAACAAAATGAGGTTTTAGTCTAGATGAGTAATGCTTTAACGCTTCAACAACCATAACGGGCCCAAGGTCTGAACCTCCTATTCCGATATTAACAACATCGGTGAAAGTTTTATTGCTGTAGCCTTTGAGATTTCCAGAAATGACATCGTTTGTAAAAGATTTTATTTTATTTCGTGTTTCTAAAATTGAAGGAATAACATTTTGACCATCAACATTAATTTTTTCATTTCCGTCTGCTCGAACAGCAGTATGTAAAACTGCTCTTTTTTCTGTTTCATTAATTACACTTCCGTTGAATTGTTTAGCAATAGCATCATCCAGTTTGCATTCTTTTGCTAAATCTAAAAGAAGATTTAACGTTGTATTGTCAACTCTGTTTTTTGAAATGTCGATATTAAAATCATTCCATTCTAAATTAAAACTTGAGGGATTAGATCTGGATGAAAGCAAATTTTTAATTTCTTTATTTTCAATTTCATTAAAATGAGTTTTTAATTTAGTCCAAGATTCAGTTTTAATCGGATTTATTTTTTTTAAACTCATTTAATAAAATATTTTAATTTGTTTCAAAGGTAACATTTGATTTAATAGCATCAAGCTGTTTTTTAATAGGGGCCATGTGAACTAGATATTTTTCTTTAAGTTCTTGAGAGATAGGCTTAGCTTCAGGAAGTTTTTGTCTTAAAGGATCAACTTGTTTTCCATTTTTCCAAAACCTATAACAAACGTGAGGTCCAGACGTGTTTCCTGTCATTCCAACTGTCCCAATATAATCTCCTTGATTTACAAATTGTCCAACTTTAACCCCTCTTTTGTCCATATGTAGATATTGAGTTGAATATGTACCGTTATGTTTAATTTTGACATAATTCCCATTTGATCGGGTGTAGCTAGATTTTGTTACTGTTCCACTTGCGGTTGCTCTTATGGGAGTTCCTCTAGGAGCTGCAAAATCAGTTCCACGGTGCGGACGAACCCTTCCATAAAAAGCAATTTTTCTTTTTAAATTATATCTTGAAGAAATTCTGCTAAATTGTACAGGCGCTCTTAAAAAAGCCCTTCTTAAATTCTTCCCATTTTCATCAAAATATTCGACAAGCCCTTTTTTGGCATCCGTTTCAAACTCAATAGCATAATAAGGTTTTCCTCTGTGTTCAAAGTAAGCTGAATGAATTCTATTAAGACCAACAGAAATTGAATCATCAACAAATTTAGAGGAATAAATGACTTTAAAATTATCCCCCTTTTCTAATCTAAAAAAGTCGATTGTCCAGGCATAAATTTCAGAAAGTTCATTTGATAATAATGGAGACAGTTTCTTTTCTTCCATTGTCTCAGATAAAGAGCTAGTTATTATACCTTCAGCTTCAAATTCTACTAGTTTTACAGCTTTAGATTTCTTTTCAGCCCAAAGAGAATCAGTTAAAGAAACAACAACATAATCTATAAGGTTAGGCTGATAAATAAAAACTTGGGGAGTTTTTAAAGAATCTTTTGAAAAAAGAACTGAATATGGTTTTCCGATGTTAATTCTTCTAACATCAAATACTTTTTTCGCTTTTTGAACTATATTATAGATTTGGGGGTAAAAAAGATTATTGTCTTCTAATATTGATCCAAATGAATCTCCACTTTTAACAGTATCTCTTTTTACAGTATAATTATTTAAAGTAAATCCAAATTGTTTTATAATTTTTTCTTTTACTATTTCAGCAGGTATCAGTTCTGGTTTTTTTTCACCACAGGAGATTAAAAGAATAGATATTATAAGGGTTAAAAATATTTTATTCATTTAATTTAATTTTAAAAGGATGTTTTAAACCACGAAATTCTTCTAAATCAGCTTCAATAGACCCAATTCTAAGTCCAGCTTCGATTTTCACAGGAAGTTTGTTTTTATCGTTACTAACCCATAAAGTTAAGCTTTCACTATCTCCAAAAACTCTTCCAGACTCTATGTAAGGCCTAAATTTTAAGCAATTTATTGTTCCGAATTTAGTTTTCACATCTTCATAACCTAAAAACTTCATTCTAAAAGGATAGTTTTCAGCGTCAAAAAAAATATTGATTCGAATAAAATCATTTTGTTTAAGCTTTTTAACATCAAAATGATTCCTAAGAAAATAGAATGTGGAGATTAAGTCCTGAACATTTTTTTCAATTTTTACAGAACTTAATAAAGAGTTTTTAATATCATTAATATTGGCCAATTTTCTTGAGTAGTCATAATTTATTTCTACATTTTTAGTGTAACCTCCCTCATATATATTTCGAGTAGATTTAATTGGTCGAACTAGATCTTTATCAAAAAACGTTTCGTAAATATCATCAACCTTAAAAAACCATCTTGCTATTCCTGTTGTTCTTCCAACAGCAGTAGCTTTAAACACTTTTTTGTCATCAATAATTACATCTTCAAGGTTTAATGTGGCGTAACTAGCGTTAAAGAACCCATAATGAATTCTAAATTTTAAAGATTCCCCAGTCTTAAAAGCTTCAAAAGATTCATTAATAAAAGGGGCTTTTACACCAGAATAACTTTGAGCGTTAATTTGATAAAAAACAAAAAAAACAGTTAAACTGCAAAATAGTCTCAAGCGCATAGACTGACAAAAATAATAAATACTATTTCATAGAATTTAAAAATTCTTTTAATTTTTTTGCTTTGCTTTCACCAACTTCACTAATCAGAAGTTCTAAAGAAGTTTCTTTAATTTTTTTTAAAGACTTAAACCTTTTTAATAAAGCAATTTTTGTTTTTTCTCCTATTCCAGGGATTCCGTCAAAAGAAGAAGTCAAAGCCTGTTTACTTCTCTTGTTTCTATGAAAAGTAATTGCAAAACGATGAGCTTCATTTCTCATTTGTTGAATTACTTTAAGGGTTTCAGATTTTTTATTTAAATACAATGGTATGGGGTCATTTGGATAAAAAATTTCTTCCAATCTTTTAGCAATACCTAAAATTGCAATAGTATTTTCTAATTTTAATTTTTTTAGCGCTTTGATTGAAGAGCTTAGCTGACCTTTTCCACCATCAATAATAATTAAACTAGGCAAAACAGATTTTTCATCTAGCATTCTTTTGTATCTCCTAAAAACCACTTCTTCCATAGAAGCGTAATCATCTGGACCTTCAACAGTCTTAATATTAAAATGTCGATAATCTTTTTTTGAAGGTTTAGAGTTTTTAAAAACAATACACGACGCAACAGGGTTTGAACCCTGAATATTAGAGTTATCAAAACACTCAATATGTTTAGGAATTTCATTTAATCTTAAATCTATTTTCATTTGATTTAAAATTCTATTTGTATGCCTCTCAGGATCAACTATCTGAACTTGCTTTAATTTTTCAATTTTAAATTGAGTTGCGTTCCTAACAGAAAGATCTAATAACTTTTTGTTATCTCCTGCTTTAGGGGATATAAATTTCAAATCTAAAATTTTATCAAACTTAATATTTGAGATAACAGTATTGTTTTTTGAACTAAACTTCTCCCTTAAATTAACCAGAGTCATAAGTAAAAGTTCTTTGTCTGTTTCCTCTAATTTTTTTTTAATTTCCACATTATGAAACCTAACAATTCGACCAAATGCAACTTGTAAATGATTTACATAAGCATGAGAAGAGTCAGAAATAATACTAAACACATCAATATTGTTTAGCTTAGAATTAACCACAGTTGATTTAGCTTGGTAATTTTCTAATAACTCTATCTTTTCTTTTGCTTTTTGAGCTTTTTCAAAGTGTAACGAACCCGACGCAGTTTTCATTTCATTTTTGAAATAGTTTATAGAACTCGATAAATTACCTTTCAAAAAATCTCTAATATTGGAAATGTAAATGTTGTAGTCCACCTCTTTTTGATGCCCTTCACATCCTCCCAGACAATTACCAATATGGTACTCTAGACAAACCTTATATTTATTTTCAATTATATTTTTCTGCCTTAAATCATAATGACATGTCCTTAGCGAATAAAGATTAGAAAAAATATCCATGATTGTTCTAACAGTTTTATAATTAGTGAAAGGTCCAAAATACTCAGAGCCGTCTTTTTCAACTCTTCTTGTTGTTAACACCCTAGGAAACGATTCTTTTTTTATTACAATCCAAGGATAAGTTTTGTCATCACGCAGTAAAATATTGTATTTAGGTTGATATTTTTTAATTAGAGAATTTTCTAACAGTAAGGCATCTGATTCAGTCGAAACTACAATGTGTTTGATTTCATGTATGTTTTTAACTAAATTTTTTGTCTTCCTAGAACCAATGTTTTTTTGAAAATATGAGGCAATTCTTTTTTTTAAATTTTTTGCCTTTCCAATGTAAATTATTTTGTCTTCTTTATTGAAAAACTGATAGACCCCAGGTTCTGAGGGCATAGTAGAAAGCTCAATTTTTAAAGATGGACTAATCACAGTTTAAAATTAATTCTTTTATCTTAGTGACACTTAATAAAATTATGGAAACTGAATTTTTTATTGCAATAATTATTACAAATATTTGTTTTATCGGAGTTGCGTATCTAACAAATGAAAAAAACGCAGACATGTTATTAGCTGGTTATAATACTATGTCTAAAAAAGAAAAAGAAGCTTTTGATTTAAAAAATTATTTAGTTTTTTTCAAAAAGTTTTTTATAAACCTTGCAATATATTCCTCATTAATTTTCTTGATTTTTTATACAGCTTTTGATGAATCTACAGCAAGTATTGCATACTTTATTTCAGTTCTTTTACCTATGCCATATATGATTTACAAAGGCAATAAGTTTAAGACCAAGAAAAAGTGAAAAAGCAAACTCTAAGATTAAATTTTAAAAAGAAAAGAAGTGCTTTTTCAGATGGTAAGGTTCAAGATCTTAGCATAGATATTGCAAACCAGGTTTTAAAACTAAACATATGGGATTATAATAATTTCCATGTGTTTTTTCCAATTGAAAAAAATAATGAAATTGATACTAAACTAATTATTCAGGTTATCCAAGGAAAAGATAAGAACGTTATTCTTCCAAAATTAAATTTAGAAAATAAATCTTTTTTAAATTTTCTATTGACAGACGCAACTTTACTAAAAGAAAACGGGCTAGGTATTTCTGAACCTCAGTCAGGAATTCAGATTAATGAGAATCAAATTGAAGTTGTTTTTGTTCCTTTACTATGCTTTGATAAATCAGGTCATAGAGTTGGGTACGGCGGAGGATATTATGACCGGTTTTTAAAAAAATGTTCAGAAAACACTATTAAAATTGGAGTATCTTTTTTTGATCCAGTTGAAAAAATAATAGACATTAATATTAATGACATTAAAATGAACTATTGTTTAACTCCAAATAAAATTTATGAATTTTGAGGGAACATTTTTTTATTAAATAACAGCATCATACCAACTCCAATCGAAATTGATGTGTCCGCTATATTAAAAACAGGCTCAAAAAAAGTAAAACTTTCTCCACCTACATAAGGAAGCCACATTGGCCATTCCCAAGTAAGCATTGGAAATTGAAGCATATCAACAACATGACCGTGAAAAACAGATTCATAGCCATTTCCTGGGTTAAATTGCGCTACGTTATAGTAGCTTTCTGTAAATAAGTATCCGTAAAAAACAGAATCAATTATATTGCCAATTGCTCCAGCTAAAACCATAGAAAGGCTTATTATCAATAATTTGCCTGCATTTTTTTTAATACTGTCATAAAGCCAATAAGAAATAAAAGTAACAGCTACAATTCTAAACAAGGTTAAAAATAATTTTCCGCTTCTTTCAGAGATAAAAGGTAAAAAATCATTGATTGTGGCCCCCCAAGCCATCCCTTTATTCTCAATAAACAACAATTTGAACCACCCTAAATCAAACAAAGGCAATTGACCGTAAAGAGTTAATGGGAAATTTAATTTAATATAAACCTTTGAGACTTGATCAATAATTAAAATTAAAAAAACAATAAGTAATGATTTCTTTAAGCTCATAAGACTTAATCAAGTAAAAGCTAAATTTATTTTTGAAGATTTTTGGCCTCAATGCTTAATGTTGCATGTGGGACAAGTTCAAGTCTTTTTTTGTTAATTAACTTTCCAGTTACTCTACAAACTCCATAAGTTTTGTTTTCTATTCTTATAAGTGCACTTTTTAAATCTCTTATAAATTTCTCTTGTCTAATAGCAAGGGCAGTATTAGCTTCTTTAGACATAGTTTGAGAACCTTCTTCAAAAGCTTTAAAAGTAGGAGAGGTGTCTTCAGTACCATTGTTTCCGTCATTCATGTAAGCACTTTTGATTAATGCTAAATCTTTTTGTGCTTTTTCAATTTTCTCTTCAATTAAAGATTTAAAATGCTTTAAGTCTTTATCTAAGTATCTAGTAATTGCCATAACTAATCAATTTTTGTTAAATATAATTTAGAATCAATGTTATCAAATTTAAGCTCAACGCCATCATCAAAATTATCTAAAACTATTAAATTTTCTGCTAATGTCTCAGTTAAGATATAATTTTGGTTCTCAAAAATAGCTTTTTCAAGGATAATATCCTTTTTAATTTTTAAATTAATTTTATCTGTTACCAACAATCCACTTTCTTTTCTTAAAGTTTGGATTCGATTTACTAACTCTCTACAGATTCCTTCATTAATTAATGTATCATTCAACTGTATATCAAGAGCTACTGTAACACCATTTTCGGAAGCCACTAGCAATCCTTCAATATCTTCAGAAATTATTTCTAAATCACTTGGTTCTAAAATTACATCTTCTGAATCTATAGTGATAGAAACAGGCTTATTTGCTTCAATTTTTTGAATTTCAGAATCGCTTAGTGTTTTAATTTTAGCCATTACAGCAGACAGTTTTTTACCAAGCTTGGGTCCAAGAGATTTAAAATTAGGCTTAACTTTTTTAATTAATATTCCAGAGGAGTTGCTTATAAGCTCCACCTCTTTAACATTTACTTCAGATTTAATGAGTTCTGAAATTTCAAGTATTTCTTTTTTTTCGTTCTCACTCGAAAAAGGGATCATGATTTTTGAAAGAGGTTGACGAACCTTTATTTTTTCTTTTTTTCTTAGAGATAAAACTAAAGAACATATTGTCTGAGCATTTCTTATTTTTTTTTGTAAATCAGGATAAATTTCTTCAGATTTTGAAACAGGAAACTCATCATGATGAACTGAGTCCAAAGGATTTTCAGAAGTGTTGTTAACTAAATCTTTATATAATCTGTCCATAAAAAACGGAGCGATTGGAGAGGATAATTTAGAAACTACAGTTAAACATTTATAAAGCGTTTGATAAGCACTGATTTTATCATGACTATATGATCCTTTCCAAAACCTTCTTCTAGAAAGTCTAACATACCAATTACTTAAATATAATTGTACGAAGTTTGAAATAGCCCTTGCAGCTTTTGTTGGCTCGTAATTATCGTAATGATCGTCAACTTCAGCTATTAAAGAATTTAATTCAGATAAAATCCATTTATCAAGTTCAGGTCTGTCGGATATATTAATCTCACTCTCGCTGTATTTGAAATTATCAATATTAGCATATAAAGCAAAAAAGGAATAAACATTATAAAGAGTTCCAAAGAACTTACGTTTACTCTCTTCAATTCCGTCTAAATCAAATTTTAAATTGTCCCAAGGATTAGCATTACTAATCATATACCACCTTGTTGCATCTGGGCCAAATTTAGAAATAGTTTTAAATGGATCAACAGCATTTCCTAGTCGTTTCGACATTTTTTGACCATTTTTATCAAGAACAAGCCCATTTGATATCACATTTTTATAAGCTATTGACTTAAAAACCGTTGTAGCAATAGTGTGAAGAGTGTAAAACCATCCTCTTGTTTGATCAACTCCTTCAGCAATATAATCAGCTGGGAAAGCTTCATTATTATCAATTTTGTTTTTGTTTTCAAATGGATAATGCCATTGAGCATAAGGCATAGATCCTGAGTCAAACCATACGTCAATTAAATCGGGTTCGCGATACATTTTTTCACCTTTTTCAGAACACAGAATGATTTGGTCAACTACATTTTTATGTAAATCAATTTTATCATAATTATCATTACTCATGTCATTAGTAATGAAGTGTTTAAATGGATCATTTTTCATGAAACCCTTAGAAATAGATTTTTTAATTTCCGTTTTTAGATCTTTCATTGAACCAATCACTAAAACTTCTTTAGAGTCACTTGTTCTCCATATAGGTAATGGAATTCCCCAATATCTAGATCTTGATAAATTCCAATCATTTGCGTTTGCTAACCAGTTCCCAAATCTACCTTCACCTGTAGATTTAGGTTTCCAGTTTATGGATTTGTTAAGCTCAACCAAATCCTCTTTTTTTTCTGTTACTTTTATAAACCAAGAGTCTAAAGGGTAGTATAATATAGGTTTATCAGTTCTCCAACAATTAGGATAACTGTGAACATATTTTTCAACTTTAAAAGCTTTGTTTTGCTCTTTCAATTTAATAGCGATTTCAACATCCACAGATTTTTCCGGGACATTTCCTTCCTCATAATATTCGTTTTTAACAAACTTTTCTCCTAAAAAACCAAGTTCTTTTCTAAATTTTCCTTGTAAATCAACCAAAGGAACAGGCTGTTCGTTTTCATCAAGAATTAATAATGCAGGTATTTCAGGTGATGCCATTTTAGCAACTTTTGCATCATCTGCACCAAAAGTAGGAGCAGTATGAACGATTCCAGTACCATCTTCTGTTGTCACAAAGTCACCTTCAATAATTCTAAAAGCATTTTCAGCATTTTTGTAAGGCAATGGAGCGTCTTCCCAAAGCTGATAATATTTTATTCCAACTAATTCATTTCCATTTATTGATTCATTAACCAAATAAGGGATCTTTTTGTCGATTTTAGAGTCATATTTAAAATCGCTATTTGAGCTAACTTGTAAATAATTTCCACTGAACACTTTTGAAACAAGATCACTTGCTAAAACAACATTAGTAAATTCATGGGTGTATTGATTGAAAGTAGACACTACACTGTATTTTATTTTTGCACCAACAGTAAGAGCTGTATTTGAAGGAAGTGTCCAAGGCGTAGTCGTCCAGGCTAAAAAATATAAATCTTCATAGCTTGAAAGCAGCGATGGAAGAGAACTGTTTATAGCTTTAAATTGTGCCGTAACTGTGGTGTCACTTACATCCTGATAAGTGCCAGGTTGGTTAAGTTCGTGTGAACTTAAACCTGTTCCTGCTTTTGGCGAGTATGGCTGTATAGTGTAGCCTTTATAAATTAAATTCTTATCAAAAAGCTCTTTTAAAAGCCACCAAACAGATTCAATATATTTAGATTTATAAGTAACATAAGGATTGCTCATGTCTACCCAGTACCCCATTTTTTTTGTTAAATCGTTCCATACATCCGTATATTTCATTACAGCTTTTTTACAAGCTTTGTTGTAATCTTCAACAGAAATTTTAGTACCGATATCTTCTTTTGTAATTCCTAAATCCTTTTCAACACTAAGTTCTATTGGAAGTCCGTGTGTGTCCCATCCTGCTTTTCTGTCAACCTGAAACCCTTTCAAGGTTTTGTATCGACAAAAAATATCTTTAATACTTCTAGCCATGACATGATGTATCCCCGGCATACCATTAGCCGATGGTGGTCCCTCGTAAAAAATAAACTTAGAAGCGTTTTTTCTTAAACTAATACTTTTTTCAAAAGAGCGATTTTTCTCCCACTCTGCTAGAACTTCATCAGCAACTTGAGATAAATTTAAACCTTTGTATTCTTTAAATGCCATTGTGAATAAATCGAAATTTACTAAAAGCGAAAGTAACTATTTTAGATGAAATTTGTAGAACTTAAAACTTATAACTTAAAACTAAATTTAAGTTTCTGCCAGGAGCAGATATTCCTGAAGCAAATTCTCTATAATGAATGTCAAAAAGATTATCCAAAACAAGTAATGTTTTAAATTTATTTGAAAATTCATACGACGAAGAAAGTTTAATTACATTCCATGAGGGCATTCCATTGAAAGCGAAATCTATACCATCAAAAACTAAAGGTGTTTCTTCAAGCCCGTCTTCACCACCAATACTGTATTTTTCCGGGGATTTGGAACCAGAAAACTTATAAGAAAGCTCAAGTTCACTTGATTTAGCAACATTATATCTAAGAGTTAAATGCCCAAACAAAGGAGAAATTGAAGGCAATGGATGGTGACTATTCACACTGCCTCCGTGTGTATAAGTTAAATTACCTTTAAGCATCCATAAATTTGGTGAACTTAGTTTTATGTCTAATGTAGTTCCGTATATAAACGCATTTCCTTTATTAATATTAGCCATTGTGATTACTTCTTCTGAGTTAAATACTATGGTAGATGGATCGCTTGTCGATGTATCGTTTTTTATTTCAAAGTAATCTCTAGTAATATGATTAGAAATATGGGTGTAATATGCGTTTATAGAAAATGTATTTTGTTTATTTATTGATGATTTAGAAAGCCCTATTTCAGAGTTGTAGGCATATTCTGGCTTTAGTTTAGAATTTGGAACTGAAAGCATACCCTTTTGCTCTCTAATTTTCCCAATATCATCAATATTTGGAGACCTAAAACCACTAGAAAAATTAGCACTAATTTTCCAATTATTTTTTGACCTTAGCACATAGCCAAAACTACTTGTTATAGATGAGTTTTGAGAATGAACATCAGAGATATTAGCATTAATTATATTGATATCATTCCATTTTGCTCTTAGTCGAGTATTGGTAAACCTCATTCCAAAATTAACATTTGATTTTTTTGAAAGATCTTTTCTGTATTCATAATAAATAGCAGCTGTTGAATAATGACCTTCATCGCTTGGATATCTTGTTGGTATATTATAAAACTGATTAGATTCAGCTAGCCCTGAAATTGTTGATTTGTAATTTTGTAAATAAGCTTCAGAGTTTACCTTATTGAAAGTGTATTCGTAGCCGTAAACAAGGGAAGAATTATTGGAGAAATTTTTAAAATAATCATTATTAACAGAATAAACATTTAAGTTTTCTATTTGATTTGTTTTAGAAAGACCTTGAAATTTTCTATAATGCCTTGACTCTCCTATCTTTTGGTAAGCAATTAGTAATTTACTTTTGTCACTTAGTCTCTTAGCTTTAGAAAAATTAAAAAGGGTTGAAATCAATGTTCTTTTCTGAGGACCATAGTACCATTCAGAATATTTATAATCTCCATTTGTAATTTCGTTTAATTTATCAAACCTATTTATATCAGATGAGTTTGAATGTTGAAGATTTATTACCATATTGGAGCTTTCAGACAACAAAAAATTAAATTTTTGCATAAAATCATATTGTTGATAAGCTGTATTTAATTGAATATTTGGATTTTCATTATTTTTTTTTGCTTCATTATATTTATTAGATTCTAAATAATGATAGTCTAAGCCCCATTCATCAAAACCATGTTTTCTATTACCCCCCATTATAACATCTCCAAATTTTGAAAAAGAAAAGTTTGTATAACTAGCCCATTTGTTTGAACTGTATTCAAGATCTAAGTTTTGCACTATGTTATTGAATCTTGAATTGTAAGAAGAGATCCCACTTGCCCCCAACTTTTTGTTATTATTCATTTTTGGTGTTTTAGTGTAAAAGTGCACTACACCACCTAACGCATCAGACCCATAGCCTACAGACGAGGGACCATAAATAACCTCTGTTCTTTCAAGACTATTAGGATTTATAGTGATGGAGTTTTGTAAATGTCCTGAACGATAAATAGCATTATTCATTCTTACTCCATCAACTACAAGTAAAACTCGGTTTGCCTCAAAACCCCTTATGACGGGGCTTCCGCCTCCACCTTGAGATTTTTGAACTCTAACTCCGCTAGCATAATTTAATAAATCAGCAGAAGTTTGAGGTAAATCTAGTTTCAAATCTTTATTTGTTATTAGTGAAACTTGCTTGGAAATTTTTTCTTTATTTTCTTTGTTTCTAGCAACAGAAAGAATAACCTCTGATAAAGCTAGGGTGTTGGGCTCTAGAAAAACAGTAGTCTTATTTGACAGGGTATTAATTATTAATTCAATTGATTTGTAGGAGATATGCCCGATTATTAAAGTATCTTTTTTATCAAATTCTTCAATATTAACGATACCATTATTGTCGGAAATTAATGACTTTAAACTTTGTTTTCCAAAAACAGTAACATTAGAAACAGGCTGATTATTCGTATTGTCAACTATGATTATTTTTTGAGAATAACCATTAGCACAAAAAAACAAAAGACAAACTGAAACAAAATACTTAGCCAAATAGCTCATATAGAATGTTTAGAGAGTTAGGCCTTTTAAAATCAGGCAAATGGATTTGCATATATTTAATTAAAAATTCAATTAATTTTTTTCTCTTATATGAAGTGTTAACTTCCTCTACCAATTCATCAAATTCTGTGCCTAAAAAACTTTTAAAATGTGAAATAATTTCGCCGTTAATACAATATTCACTTCCATCGTATTTGCAAAAGACTCCTTCAATCATATTAAAACCGTCAAGATCCTGATGAGACAAATCTGGCGATATACCCATAAATGATAATAGTTTAATTAAAAAATGAATGTGAAAATTACTAAATCTGTTAGATTTATCTAGCCACACTATAGATTGTTTTAAAAAGTTAAACAGAGCTAAGTTTTTTTCTTCCTCCTTTATACTTTTTGAAAGAACTTCAGATAAAAACATAACTATGGAGTTTTTAATTATATCTAAATGAATCGTTTTGTAGGGATTTATAATTTTTACTGATCGTAGACTTTCTAATCCCCCGTTATTTTTATGATTGGCATCAATTTCTAATTGAGTAAGAGGTTGAAAAAACCCAATATTAATTTTTTTTTTTTTAGAAGTACGAATACCTTTTAATAAATAAGATTTTAATCCGTTGGATTTTGTAAAGCATTTAACAATTATGCTAGTTTCAGAATACTTAATATAATTTAACGAAATAGCTTCAGTTGAAACAAGCATTGTTAAACTACTCCTTGGGCTAACATTGCATCTGCAACTTTGATGAATCCAGCAATATTTGCTCCCTTTTCATAGTTTACGTAATTTTTTTCCTGCCCATGAATTAAACATGAATTATGTATGTCTTTCATTATTTCTTTTAATTTGGAATCCACCTCTTCCCTTGACCAACTATATCTTAAAGAATTTTGTGCCATTTCAAGTCCAGAAACTGCAACGCCTCCAGCATTAGAAGCTTTTCCAGGAGCATATAAAATTTTGTTCTGCTTAAATATTTTTATTGCATCAGGTTCACAAGGCATATTAGCCCCTTCACTAACACATATGCATCCGTTTTTTATTAAATTTTTAGCATCATTTTCATTAAGTTCATTTTGAGTTGCACAGGGAAGTGCGATATCACATTTTATTTCCCACGGAGTTTTATTTTTAAAAAAGACAGCGTTTGGGTACTTATGTACATATTCATTAATTCTCCCTCTTTTTACATTTTTGAGATCCATAATAAAATTTAATTTTTCAGTATCTATTCCATCACTGTCATAAACAGTGCCAGATGAATCAGACATAGAAATCACTTTAGCAGAAAGCTGTATACATTTTTCTGCAGCAAATTGAGCAACATTTCCAGATCCGGAAATGACTACAGTTTTTCCTTTTATAGAGTTAGAAACATGATTTAACATGTTTTCAGCAAAATACACAGTACCATAGCCTGTTGATTCAGGTCTTATTAAAGAGCCTCCCCAAGAAAGTCCTTTCCCTGTTAAAACTCCGGTAAATTCTTTTTTTAATTTTTTATATTGACCAAACATATATCCAATTTCCCTTCCTCCAACACCCATATCACCTGCTGGAACGTCTGTATTTGGGCCTATATATCTGTAAAGCTCTGTCATAAAACTTTGACAAAACCGCATCACTTCACCGTCACTTTTTCCTTTTGGATCAAAATCAGACCCCCCTTTACCACCACCCATAGGAAGAGTTGTAAGACTATTCTTAAATACTTGTTCAAGCGCTAAAAACTTTAAAATACTAAGATTAACAGTAGGATGAAACCTTAACCCTCCTTTGTAGGGACCAATTGCTGAGTTCATTTGCACTCTGTATCCTCTATTTACTTGAATTTCTCCATTATCATCAACCCAATTTACTCTAAACATCAATACCCTTTCAGGCTCAACCATTCTCATTAAAATGTTTTTACCATGATAAATGTCTTTGGAAACTATATATGGCAAAACTGTTTCAGCTATTTCTTTCACAGCTTGCATAAACTCAGGTTCATGAGAGTTTTTTTTATCAATTTCAGAAATAAAATTTTCTATAATCTTTTTCATATTAAAAAGGATTTATTACTCTAAGTTAAACAAATAATTATTGTTTAAATTAACCTATTGCTTGTTTCAGATCTTCTATTAAGTCATCTGCATCTTCAATTCCTACACTAAGCCTAATTAACGAATCAACTACACCAGATTTTTCTCTTTCTTTTTTTGGAATTGAAGCATGAGTCATTGAAGCTGGATGTCCAGCTAAACTTTCAACCCCCCCTAAGGATTCTGCTAATGTGAATATTTTTAGAGACTCAACTATTTTTAGAGATTTACTTAGGCTATTTCCTTTTGATGTAAAGGAAATCATTGCCCCATAATCATTCATTTGATTTTTAGCAATATTGTGATTAGGATGATTATTAAATCCAGGCCAATAAACCGATTCAATTTTTGGATGATTGTTTAAATAATTTGCAATCTTTTTAGCATTTTCACAATGTCTTTGCATTCTTACGTGTAATGTTTTAATTCCTCTAAGAGTTAAAAAACTGTCCATAGGGCCACAAATTGCTCCACTTGCATTTTGAATAAAATATAATTGCTCAGAGAGATTACGGTCGTTCACAATAAGTGCTCCTAGAACCACATCACTATGACCCGCTAAATATTTTGTAGCTGAGTGCATAACAATGTCAGCTCCCAGAGAAAGTGGCTGTTGTAAAAAGGGTGTTGCAAATGTATTATCAACTGCCAAAATAAGATTGAATTTTTTTGAAATATTGCTCAGACCTTCAATATCAACAATATTCATCATTGGATTAGTAGGTGTTTCAACCCAAATCATTTTTGTGTTTTTATTTATCAAATTTTCTATTTTAGATAAATCGTGCATTTCGGTAAAATGGAAAATAAGCCCATACTTTTCAAAAATTTTAGTAAATAGTCTGTAGGAGCCCCCATACAAGTCGTTAGTTGAGATCACCTCGTCACCTGGATTTAATAATTTAAGCACCGCGTCAATTGCAGCCAGACCAGACCCAAACGCAAGACCAAATTTTCCACCTTCTATGCTTGAAAGTGAGTTTTCCAATGCACTTCTAGTTGGGTTATGAGTTCTACTGTATTCATATCCTTTGTGATCTCCAGGTGTTTTTTGAGAATACGTTGATGTTTGATATATTGGAGGCATAACTGCGCCATATCCTTTTTCTTCGATTTGACCTCCGTGGATAGTTTTTGTATTAAACTTCATTTTAAGTAGATTTGATTTCCAAAGATATATCTTCTAATCTCAAACTGAAATTTTTTAAATGAATAAATTATACTATTTATCTTCATGTTCTACTTGTAAAAGAATAATTAAACAATGGTCTTTTGCTAAGACTATTGATTTAATAGATATAAAAAAAACTCCCATAAACCATAAAGATTTACAAGAACTATATAAAATCACGAATAGTTACGAGTCTTTGTTTAATAAAAGAGCACAAATGTTAAAAAAATTAAACTTAAACCTAAATCTTTTAGATGAAAATGATTTTAAAAAACTATTGTTAAGTCATTATAGCTTTTTAAAAAGACCTGTATTACTATTTAATGGTAAAATTTTTATTGGAAATTCAAAAAAAAATGTTGAGGATGCAGAGATTGAACTTAGTATAAAGTAGTTTAATCTATTTTTCAAAAAAATAAAAAACAGATTTTGTATTTTTATTAAAAATTTAAATATGAATATTTTTAAATCAATTGGTTTAGTTTTTATTTTTCTATTAATATCTAGTTGTGGTGATTCAAAAAAACCTGAAGAAAAATCGATTTACAAGAGGGTGAAAACAGAAAAAAAGCAAATAAAAGAAGTAAATAACGTAACTCCAGTTGACTTAAACAATAAAGGAATTGGTCCAATAAAAAATTATAGTTTTAGTTCTGAAGTAAATTTAGAATTAGCGAATGAAGGTAAGCAAGTTTTTAATTCGAAATGCACAGCTTGCCACAATGTAAATAGAAGATTAATTGGTCCTGCTATGGCTGGAATTTATGAAAGAAGAAGTGTTGAATGGGTTTTAAACATAATGTTAAATCCTGACCAAATGTTAAAAGAGGATCCAATAGCAATTGCTCTTTTAAAAGAATACAATAATATCTTAATGTTAAACCAGAACCTTTCAGAAAACGAGGCTAAAAGTTTAGCAGAATACTTTAGAACCCTTTAATATGAACTCAAAACTATTTTATTTATTTGTTTTAAGCATTTCATTTGTTCATTCTCAAAGTAAACTTACCGAAATTTGGGAGCCAGTTCCTGAAAAAATTGAAGCATATGATTTCTTAAAAGCACCAAGTGATGCAATTATTTTATTTGACGGGACAGATTTTTCTAATTGGGTTACATGGGGGAATAAAGAACCTCAGTGGATAATTAATAATGATAGTTCAATGACTGTTGTGAATGGGAAGGGTTCGATTCAAACAAAAGAGTCGTTTGGATCTGTTCAATTACATATTGAATGGAAAACCGGCACAAAAGACTTAGAAAAACATCTTAATCAAAGTAGATCAAATAGTGGAATTTTTTTTCAAAACAATTATGAAATACAAATTTTAGATAGTTATAATAACCCCACTTATGTTAATGGCCAGGCTGGATCTGTATATAAGCAACATATTCCATTAAAAAACACAAGTAAAAAGCCAGGCGATTGGCAATCTTATGATATAATATTTACTGCACCCATATTTAAAAACGAAAAATTAGAAAAACCTGGTTACTTTACTGTTTTCCATAATGGAGTATTAATTCAAAACCATGTTGAAATTAAAGGTACTACAACAAATGTTGGAGAGCCAAAATATTCAACTCATGGTAATGCTCCGATAATGCTACAAGACCATTGCTGCGTCCCATTAAGTTTTAGAAATATATGGTTAAGGAAATTAGACTAAACTTCACTTTTTTGTAAATTTACGGACATGTTACAATCAATGACTGGTTTTGGGAGCGCATCTATAGATTCAGAATTAGGAAAAATTTCAATAGACATAAAGTCTTTGAACAGCAAAACTCTAGATCTTAATTATAGTCTAAATCCAATGTTTAGAAATATTGAAAGCGATATAAGATCAATTTTGACAACTGGCCTAAAGAGAGGAAAAATTGATTTTAAAATTAATTTTAAAATTTTTGAAAACAGTTTTAGTTCAAGTTTAAATCACGATGTTATAAAATCTTACATTAAAGATCTAAAAGAAATTACACCCGGGACATTAATTGATGACGCTGAATTACTTAAAATTGCAGTTACACTTCCAAATTCTATTGAAAATAATCGAAGTGAATTTGATCAAAAATTATTAGAAAGCGTTAAAGAATTAGTTAAAAAGACAATAAAAAAAGTAACTGATTTTAGAGTTCAGGAAGGAAAATCTATGGAACTAGATCTTGTAGGTAATATAGATACCATACAAAATAAACTTTTAGATATTGAAGAATTGGTTCCTGAAAGAATGAGTCTAATAAAAAAAAGATTAAATAAAAAATTAGAATCTCTAAAAATAGAAGTTGACCAAAACAGGTTCGAACAAGAGCTAATTTATTATTTAGAAAAAATTGATATTAACGAAGAAATAGTTAGATTAAAAAATCATTTAAATTATTTTAAAACTACATTGAACGAAAGTCAAATTGAAAAAGGCAAAAAACTTACTTTTATTAGTCAAGAAATGGGAAGAGAAATTAACACTATTGGATCTAAGTCCAACAATTTGCCGATGCAACAACTTGTAGTTGAAATGAAAAATGAATTAGAAAAGATAAAAGAACAACTTCTTAATGTTTTGTAATGTTTAAAGGAAAATGTATAATTTTTTCTGCCCCCTCAGGAAGTGGTAAAACCACTTTAGTTAAATACTTATTAAATCAAAAAGAATTGAATCTGTCTTTTTCAATCTCTGCAACAACAAGACAAAGAAGAGATGGTGAAGTTCAAGGAAAAGATTACTTTTTTAAAACCAAATCAGATTTTAAAAAATTAATTAATAATAGTGAGTTTCTCGAACATGAAGAAGTATACGATGACGTTTTTTATGGTACTTTAGAAAGCGAAGTGATTAAGCAATTAGAAACACAAAATGTGATTTTTGATATTGATGTAATTGGAGGGATCAGATTAAAAGAATATTTTAAAAATAATGCACTCTCAATTTTTGTTAAGGCTCCAAGTGTAAAAGAACTCAAAAAAAGATTAAGTTCCAGAAACAAAGATTCTAACGAATCAATTGAAACAAGAATTCAAAAAGCTCAAAAAGAAATAGAAAAAGAATCTAAATTTGATCTTAGTATCATTAATGATGATCTTGATTTAGCCAAAAAAGAATCTCTTGATGCAGTTCAAAACTTTCTTTCTAAATGAATAAAAATGTAGGATTGTTTTTTGGAACCTTCGACCCATTACATAATGGTCATATTGCTATTGCTAAATATTTTTTAAATGAATTAAATTTGGATCAAATCTGGATCGTAATTACACCAATAAGCCCTTTTAAACAAGCCAATAAATTAACAAATTACTATACTAGATTTAAAATTATTAATAATTACTGCAAAAAAAACAGCAAGATTATTTGCTCTGATGTTGAATTTAATCTAAAGCCTCCATATAATACATCTGACACTTTGATGCATTTAAATAAAGAATTTCCTAAAACAGATTTTAAAATAATTTTAGGAGAAGACAATCTAAACACTCTTCATTCGTGGAGCAATCATGAATTAATTTTAGAGCACAAAATATGTGTATACCCTAGAAAAAGTCTTTCTAAAGAAAAAAGTAAGCTAATAAATCACCCGAATGTAAATTTATACAATGCTCCAATTATGGAGATTTCTTCTACGCTTATTAGAAAAAATATTTTAGAAAAAACTTCAATATCTCATCTTGTTCCTAAAGAAATTGAAGAAATGTTAATTGAAAAATAAATTCTAATCTCAGAGTATAATCAAATATTTAACCAATTATTAACAATTTGAATGAATTTTTTTATTCAAATTGCACCCCCTTAGTTTTATAAGTAAATTTATATTAAATAAATAAAAATGAATAAAGAAATTGATATTAAAGAAATTAACGAATTAATTGAAAAGGAAAGTGCTTTTATCGACATGCTATTGCTTGAAGTTAATAAAGTAATTATTGGTCAAAAACACATGATGGAAAGGTTATTAATTGGTCTTTTAGGCCAGGGTCATATTCTTTTAGAGGGAGTTCCAGGTCTTGCAAAAACATTAGCTATAAACTCTTTAAGCAAAGCTGTAAAAGGAAGTTTTAGTAGAATACAATTTACACCTGATTTATTACCAGCTGATGTAGTGGGAACTATGATTTATAATATGAAAGAAAATGATTTTTCAATAAAGAAAGGTCCTATTTTTGCAAACTTTGTTCTTGCAGATGAAATCAATAGAGCCCCTGCAAAAGTACAATCAGCTTTATTGGAATCCATGCAGGAAAGACAAGTTACTATTGGAGATTCAACATTTAAGTTAACTCCACCTTTTTTAGTAATGGCAACTCAAAATCCAGTTGAGCAAGAAGGCACATATCCACTCCCTGAAGCACAAGTGGATAGATTTATGTTAAAAACTATAATCGATTATCCAAAAATTGAAGACGAGCAATTAATAGTTAGAGCTAATATTAATAACAGTTTTGGAGATATCAAACCTGTTGTTACTGTTAAACAAATTATTAAAGCTCAAGAATCTGTTCGAAAAGTTTACATGGATGAAAAAATAGAAAAGTATATTCTAGATTTAGTTTTTGCAACCAGATACCCCGAAAAATACGGATTAGAAGATTTGAAACCTTTAATAAATTTCGGCGCATCTCCAAGGGGAAGCATTAACCTTGCGAATGCAGCTAGATGTTATGCTTTTATAAAAAGACGAGGATATGTTGTGCCTGAAGACGTAAGAGCTGTAATCCATGATGTTTTAAGGCACAGGATAGGCCTTACCTACGAAGCAGAAGCAGAAAATATTTCAACTGAAGAAATAATTAATAAAATAGTTAATCAAGTAGAGGTTCCTTAGGGAATAAAATACTATTTCTAATTCATCACTTTCATTATTTTGGAAACTAAAGATTTATTAAAAAAGGTCAGAAAAATTGAAATCAAAACCAGAAGATTAAGCAATAATATTTTCGGTGGAGAGTACCATAGTACGTTCAAGGGTAGAGGAATGACTTTTAGTGAAGTTAGAAATTATCAGTTTGGAGATGACGTTCGAACTATAGATTGGAATGTTACCGCTAGATATAATGAACCTTTTGTAAAAGTTTTTGAGGAAGAAAGAGAGCTCACACTTATGCTTGTAGTAGATGTAAGTAGCTCGGGTTTGTTTGGCACTGATAATGCCTTGAAAAAAAATATAATTACGGAAATTTCTGCAACTTTAGCATTTTCTGCTCTTCAAAACAACGATAAAGTAGGTTTGATATTGTTTAGTGATCAAATTGAGTTATTTATTTCCCCAAGTAAGGGTAAAACCCACGTTCTTAGAATTATTAGAGAGTTAATAGAATTTAAGCCGAAAAGTAAAAAAACAAATATTAGTAATGCTTTGGAATTTTTAATAAGTGTTTTGAAAAAAAAATCAATTGCCTTTATTTTATCAGACTTTATTTCATCAAACTATGAAAAAACATTAAAAATAGCGTCTAAAAAACACGATTTAACAGGTATAAAAGTATTTGATAAACTTGAAGAGTTTATCCCAAATCTCGGATTAGTTCAAATGTTTGATCAGGAAACTGAAGAAGTTCAATTAGTTGATACTTCATCAAAGTTTGTAAGGGATAATTACAAGAAACAAAGAGCGTTAAAATTTAAGGAATTCAATGATTTGTTCAAAAGAAACGGGGCAGGCACAATTCTTTGCAGAACGGACGAAAGCTATATAAAAAAACTACTAAACTATTTTAAAACCCGTGGTTAATAAGAAAATTTTAATATCGTTTTTGTTTTTAAGCCTAAGTTTTGGGCTGTTTTCTCAAACTCCAATAAATCTAAAGTCTAAAGTAGATACACTTTCTATAAAAATCGGAGAAGAAATTAAGTACGAATTTTCTTTTGTTGCTGATTCATTGAATGATTTTGAATTTAAATTACTAAAATTCAATCCACCTATTGATGTGATTCAAGAATTTCAAATAGACACATTATATGAGGGTAATATTGTAAGGTTTGTTAAAAAATATTCTTTAACAAGTTTTGAGTCAGGATCATTTTCTATAACTCCCCCTATCAAAATTTTAAATCAAATAATTAAATCTCGAGATTCAATTATTATCAGTGTTTCAAGTGTTAAAGTCGACACTGTCAGTAAGAAATTTTTTGACATAAAAAATATAATTCAAGTTGAAAGAAATAATGAAGGTTGGTGGAAAAAATATTTTTTGATTCTTAGTATAATTTCAATTCTAATATTATCTATTAAGCTTTACAAGGAATCTAAATACTTTAATTCACCAAAACAAATCATTACTCCTCCACTTGAGAAAGCGATTGAAGCATTAAAATCACTTGAACTGAATGAATCTAATAATCAATCAGATTACAAAGAATATTATTCTAAATTAACAGAAATTGTAAAAGGCTATTTTGAAGAAGAGGTTAAGGTAGACGCCTTAGAAAGCACAACGAATGAATTAATAGCAAAACTAGAATTATTAAAGGATGCGGGTCAATTAGATATTTCAAAAGAAACTTTGAAAAACTTTAAATCAGTATTATCCACAGCTGATTTAGTAAAATTTGCTAAATCAGCACCTGGTTCTAAAACAGCAATTTTAGACAAACAACTTTTAGAGACAGTTCTAGTAGACACAAAAGAAGCAATCCCTGAACCTTCCGAAGAAGAGCTATTACAAAACGAAGAGTATCTAAAGAAAATAGAAGGTGAAAAGAAAAGAAAATTACTTATAAATATCGCTAAAATATTAACTGTAATAATTTTCACTTCTCTAATTGCAAGTATTTCAATTTTTGGATGGGAAGAGGTTAAAGATAATGTGTTTGGAAATTCAACAAAAGAACTTTTACAAAAAGAAGATTGGGTTGTAAGTAGTTATGGAGCTTTTCCAATTAAATTATCATCACCAGATGCATTAATAAGAAAGGATTCAAAAACAGGGCAATTGTTTAGCCTTCAAGGTTTAGAAGATCCGTTTAGCTTAACTATTAATACAAAACCAATTAATAAAGAGGATGACATTCAGTCAATGCTCATAGAAAAATTAAAATCTAAGGGAGCCCTAAATATATTAACACAACAGGAAGAGTTTACACTTGATAACGGTTTAACTACAACTAGGTATTATGGCTCTTTTGATTATATTAATAACGAAAACATTTCAATCAAGAAAGAATATTCCAGCTTATCGTTTTTTGAAAATGGGGGAAATCAAACTTTAAATATTATTTACGATAGGAATAACAGATATGCAAAACAAATTAGAACTAGAATTGAAAGTTCAATAGAATTTAATAATAAATAAAATGTTTAATAATATTACATTTTCCAACCCTGAATTTTTATGGCTTATTATAGGCGTGATCTTCTTTGTTGTTGTTAATTATAAAATTAAACACCTCAAAACCCCCAAACTTAGCATATCTTCAATTGATTCGTTTAGTAAATCGTCTTTTAAAACCACTTTTTTTCCATTTTTAGATTTATTAAGATATACAGCTTTAGTTTCTTTAATTATAGCTTTAGCCAGACCACAAATAATTGATATTTCGACACAAACCAAAAAAAGTAGAGGGATTGATATTGTGATAGCAGTAGATGTCTCTTCAAGTATGCTTGCCCAAGATTTAAAACCTAATAGATTAGAAGCGTTAAAAGAAGTTGCCAAAGAATTTATTTATGATAGAGTTAATGATAGAATTGGTCTTGTTGTTTACGCAGGAGAAAGTTACACCAAGACACCTGTTACAACCGATAAATCAATTATAGTTAAGTCTTTAGATGAAATAATTTTTGATGGAATTATTGAAGACGGAACTGCAATTGGGATGGGTTTAGCGACTTCAGTCAATAGACTTAAAAACAGTAAAGCTAAAAGTAAAGTTATTATTTTACTTACTGATGGAGTTAACAATTCAGGATTTATCGACCCAAATACTTCTGCAGATTTAGCCCTTTCATTTGGGATAAAAACATATACAATCGGACTAGGAAGCAATGGAAATGCCCTTGCCCCTATAGCTTTAAATCCAGACGGTTCTTTCAGGTATGGCTTGACAAAGGTCGAAATTGACGAAAAACTTTTAGAATCCATAGCTTCTAAAACTGGGGGATTATATTTTAGAGCTACAGATAACAAAAAACTTAAAGAGATATATCAAGAAATTAATAAACTTGAAAAAACTGATGTGGAAGAATTTAAATATTCAAATGCGCAGGAAATGTATAGATTATTTGTTTTATTTTCTATTATTTTAATATTACTAGAGTGGGTTTTAAGAACAACATTATTTAAAAGTTTTATATAAGTGTACCAATTAGAAGAGACATATTATTTTTATTTATTAGCAATAATTCCAGTACTTGTTATAGGGTTTTTGTTTTTAAGTAGCTGGAGGAATAAAACACAAATTAAATATATTTCGTCAGATTTACTTAAAGTTTTGAGCCCCAATATTTCTACTTTTAAACCCAAGATTAAATTATTTTTTTTAATTCTTTTTATAATATTCTCAACTATATCACTCGTTAATCCAAAAATAGGAACCGAGCTTAAAACTGTTAAAAGGGAGGGTGTTGATTTAGTTTTTGCTGTTGATGTCTCAAAAAGTATGTTGGCTGAAGATATAGCTCCTAATCGTCTAGAAAAAGCTAAAAGAATAGTTTCGGAAATTATTAATAAATTAAATAACGACAGAGTAGGTGTAATAGCATATGCAGCTTCAGCTCTACCAATACTTCCAATAACCGACGATTATTCAACTGCTAAAACTTTTTTACAAAGTCTAACAACAGACATGTTATCTTCTCAAGGAACAGCCGTTTTGGAATCTATTAATTTAGCAAAAGAGTTTTACGATGATGAAAATCAAACCAATAGAGTCTTGTGTATACTTTCAGACGGTGAAGATCATCAAATCGAAAACCAAAATATTACAGAAATTGTAAAAAACTCTGGGATCACAATTATTACAATTGGATTAGGGTCAACAAAAGGATCACCTATACCATTAAAAGAAAATGATATAGTTAAGTCATATAAAAAAGATCAAAAAGGAGATGTAGTTATTACAAAACTAAATGTCGATTTGTTAAAAAATATAGCAAACTCCTCAAACGGAATTTATATTGACGGAGGGACCACAGAGTTAGTTGTACAAGCGATTATTGAAAGATTAAAAGAAATGGATAAAAAAGAATTTGAGTCTAAACAATTTGTAGCATATAAAGATCAATTTCAGTGGTTTTTAGGATTTGCAATTCTTTTTCTAAGTTTGGAATTAATTGTTTTTGAAAAGAAAACATATTGGGTAAAAAAACTAAATTTATTTAATGAATAGAATCATATTAATATTATTATTTTTTTTTATTAAAGTTAACTCTCAAGAAATAGCTATTAATAAGGATTCAAATAATTTGACTTTGGATGGTAATGTTGAATTTGCTGACAAGAATTTAATTGAAGCCGAAAAATTTTATAGAAAGTCAATTTCCAAGGATTCTTTAAATATAAAAGCTTCTTATAATTTAGCTAATTCATTTTACAGGAGTGAATTGAAACAGGAGGCAATAAATCAATATAAATCGTCTATAGAAAAAACAAAAAGTAAGGAAACCCGTCATAAATCTTTTCATAATTTGGGTAATATATACATGCAAAATGAAGATTATCAGAACGCTGTCAATTCCTTTAAAAACGCATTACTTAATAATCCAACTGATGACGAAACCAGGTACAATTATGCATTAGCCAAAGAGTTATTGAAAAACGAACAAAAAGATAATAAAAAAGACGATAAGGACAAGAAAGACGACAAGGATAAGAAGAAGGACAAGGATAAGAAGAAGGACAAGGATAAGGATAAGAAAGACGACCAAAAAGAGAAGAAAGACAAGCAGAAAGAAAAGGATAAGAAAGACGACAAGAACAATGATAAAAAAGAAAAACCTAAACCAAATAAAATATCTCCAGAGCAACTAAAAAACTTGCTTAAAGCAATGGATAATCAAGAAAAAAAAGTTCAACAAAAGATTAACAAAAAGAAAATTAAAGGAAGTCCTGTAAAGAACAAAAAAGACTGGTAATTAAAATATGAAACCGAGATTTTATATATTTTTATTTTTTGCTATCACTATAATGAGTAATCTGAACGCTCAGGACGATTCTATTAGTTTTGAGGCTGTTTTGAGCAAAAAATCTTTAGGAATTAATGAGAACCTTAGGGTTGATTTTAAAATGAATAAAGATGGAGATAACTTTACCCCACCTAGCTTCAAAGGATTTACAGTTGTTGGAGGCCCTAACCAATCAGTTAGTAACATGTGGGTAAACGGCAAGAGAACTTTTTCTAAAAGTTATTCATATTTCTTAACCCCTACTAAGAAAGGCTCACTTACAATTGGGCAAGCTACTATAGAAATAGATGATAATATTTACAAAACTTTACCAGTTAAAATTAGTGTAAGTGAATCCGTCGCGGTAAGTAAAGATCCAAATGATCCGACCTACGTTGTCAACGAAAACCTACATTTAGTGGCGGAGATTTCAAACACGAACCCTTATTTAAATGAGGGTATTTCAATTGTGTATAAATTATTCTACTCTCCTCAAATTAATGTTACTAATGTAGGGGAAATTGAAACGCCTGAATTTGAAAATTTTTGGTCTCAAAACATAAAAATTCCTAGGCTACAAATAGAGCGAGGATCTTTTAAGGGAGATAATTATAATTTTGTTACTTGGAAAAAAACTGTTTTATATCCACAAAAATCAGGAAAACTTGATATTCTTCCACTTTCATTAGATGTTTCGGTTGATGTCCCAACAAATAGAAGAGATTTTTTTGGGAATAGAATATATAATCAAGTTTCAAAAAAAGTAACAGCAGGAAAAAGATCAATTAATGTTAAAGTATTGCCTGGTAATGCTCCAGAAAGTTTTAACGGAGCGGTTGGAAAATTTGATATTAAATTAAATACCAATAAAACAGAGTTAAATGCCTCAGAATCTTTGCAAGCGATTGTTAAAATTTCAGGAAAAGGAAATTTAAAACTGTTTTCACCACCATCTGTTCAGGTGCCAAGCTCTTTAGAGAAATATGATCCTGAATACAATGAAAAAGTATCAACAAGCCTTGCAGGAATGAAAGGTTTTATTTCAAATACCTATACTCTAGTCCCTCAATTTCAAGGAAAGTATCCTATAAGATCCGTTGAATTTACTTTTTTTAATCCACAATTAAATAAATACGAAACAATTAACTCTGAAGATATAATAATTAATGTTTTAGAGGGGCCACTGTCTTTAGATGAAAATAATATCAACACAATAAATACCCAGAGTTCAAATAACATTTTACCTTCAATTAATCAGTTTAAATTTATTAAAACTGATTCTGATTTAGTCAAAATCAACTCCAAACCTTTCATATATTCATTAAGCTTTTATTTAATTTTAATATTTCCAGTATTAGCAATTTTGTTGTTAGTTATATTTTTTAAATCAAACAATATTACAAGTTCCAAATTAAAAGAATCGAAATCTAGAAGGGCGAACAAGCTTGCTAAAAAATATTTATCAGAAGCCAGAAAAAATTTAGAAAATAAAGACATGTTTTATGTTGCTTTAGAAAAAGCACTTCACAATTTTTTAAAATCAAAACTGTTTATTGAAACTTCGGATTACAGTAAAGAAAAGATTTCAAAGTTACTTTACAGTAAAGATATTGAAAAAGAGTCATTGGAATTGTTTATTAAATTAATTGAAAATTGTGAGTTTGCAAGGTTTACGCCGGCTTCTGAGTTTAAAATAAATAATGACTACGAAAATGCAGTAAAGGTCATTACAAAAATTGATAAAGAAATTTAAAATGGAAAAAATAATTATCCTTTGTAGCTTCTTTTTTTGTGGAATTATTTTCTCTCAAACAGAAAATGAAGTTGGTTTTAAATCTGGTATTGAGCTATACAATAAAGGAGATTATAATGAAGCAATTAATTTATTTGTTAAAATAATTAATAACGGAGAACATTCGGATGAATTATATTTTAATTTGGGGAATAGTTATTATAAATTAAATGATATCCCTAACAGTATTTATTATTTTGAAAAAGCTTTGAAATTAAACCCAAATGATAATGATATACTAAATAATTTAACCTATTCTCAAAACATGTTAATTGATAAAATAGACCAATTGCCCTCAAATCAATTATCAGATTTTATTAATTATATATCAATGTTTTTTTCTATAAAGCAGTGGCTTATTTTAGGGATTATATTTTTGTATTTTTTCTTAATTCTATTTGTGATTTATTTTTTTAAAAATGATAGTATTGCTAAAAAAAATTATTTCACATTGTCATCAGCTTTTTTTTGTCTCACCATTATTTTTATATTAATAGGAGTTACAAAATTTGAAAATCAAAAATCTAATATTCAAGCTATAATTTTTGATAAAAAAATTGATTTTAGAACAGAACCTAATTACAGAAGCGAAATCCAGTTTAATTTGCACGAGGGTACCAAAGTCAATATCATAGATGAACTTGACGATTGGGTTTTAGTAGAATTAAGTAATGGCGCTAGCGGATGGATGGAGTTAAAATCAATTAAAAAAATT
>Ga0208954_1000037_pt1 | contig 45674 bp, 22 predicted proteins | sample AOAMet2_C33A6_35_2_FD_188081 | JGI IMG/M metagenome (GOLD analysis project Ga0208954, IMG submission 188081) | Ammonia-oxidizing marine microbial communities from Monterey Bay, California, USA - C0912_C33A6_35 (SPAdes) | ecosystem: Environmental > Aquatic > Marine > Intertidal zone | place...
ATAGTTTCTCAGCAGCCATTTCTGGTAAAGTCTAATCCTAGAAAAAATGATCTAATAATTATCGACAAAGAAAATATAATTTCTGCTACTAAAGACCTAGGTAAATGTTCAGGAATCGTTCTGAATATGGCCTCCTTGCCTGTAATGAATGATGCTGAAATAGAAGCATTAATAGTTTCAATGACTAGTAAAATACAAGAAAAATCCTTAATTATGCTCAAAGATAGAGTCGAGAGAGTAGAAAATCTATTCAGATTAATTGTAGAACTTAACTTAGATGGAGCAATCATAGATGCTTCGAGCCCTGGGGGAAGTAGAGCAGCAGCAGCATTACCGAGAATTGGTTTAGCAGCAAGGGCAATAAATATGAAAGAACAGAAGAAAACTCTAATGATTGAATTAGATAAATGCCCTAGGGCAGAGGACTTCGTCGTAGCTAAAGGCGCTGGCTTCTCAGTAATAGTAGCGCCCCAAAATAATGAAAAAATGAGTATTGAAGAAACTTTAATTGAATTGAATTCAAATCTTAGAGGGTGGATGATAAATTTGGGTATTGAAAGTCTCGAAGAAATTACTAGAAGAAATTTAAGAGCAATGGATTATGATACTGCTGCAATTTCAGGTCTGAGATTAATAGGCTACGATAGACCACTCCCCATGTGGCTAGGGAATTGAGGTTTTGATATGCCTACGCTAAAGTTTAATCATAGTATTTTACAATATATGCAGGATAAAAATGGCATAACATATAATTCAGAAGAATGGGTTGAAAAAATGCCATCTATAGGTTGTGTAGTTGAAGAAAATGATGAAGAAGGAATTGAAATAGAAATATTCCCTGATAGAACAGACTTGTTAAGTCACGAAACAATCGCAAGAGCAGCTAGATCCTTTCTCAACTCTGTAGAATATTCTCCTGATTTTGAAGTTTTAGAAGGGGATATAGTCGTGACAGTAGATCCAACTATTGAAAAAATCCGCCCTGTAATATTGTGCGCAATAGTCAGAGGCGTAGATAATGGGGTAAGTTCTAAAGAGAAAAATGACTTTATTCAATCATTAATGGAACATCAAGAAAAATTGCATCTGACTCTGGGAAGGAAAAGGAAATTTGCATCCATTGGAGTACATGACTTGACAAAACTAAAACCTCCATTTAATGTAATTAGTGTAGATAAAAATCATTCATTTATACCTTTAGCTGAAGAAAAAGAAATGACGATTGAAGAAATTTTAAAATCTCATCCCAAAGGTAGAGAATACGCGCATTTGATGGATGATATCGACAAATATCCCGTCATAGTTGACTCTGAGGATAAAGTGCTATCATTTCCGCCAATCATCAATGGGGACCATACAACAGTTACGGAAGATACCAAAGATTTCCTAATAGATGTTACAGGTTGGGATGAAAGATCTTGTGAGGCTTGTTTATTATTAATCTGCTTATCACTCGCTGAAAGAGGAGGGAAAGTAGAATCAATTCAACTAAAGAATTGGGACGGGGAAAAAAAATATGTCCCAAGAGGAGACTCAAAAATCCATAAGGTTCCTGATAGATTAATTGAGAAAATATTAGGAATGCCCCTAAATAAAACAGAAATCGCTGAATCAATAAAGAAAATGGGTGGTACTTTGATAGAATCCAGAACTGTTACAGATGGGCCAGATAAAGTAGAAAAATGGGCAGACTGCATGGTTGGAGAAAAAGAGCATATTATCGCAATGCCAAGATGGAGGAACGATATTATGCACCCAATAGATATCGTAGAAGATATTGCAATAGGATATGGTTATGATAACCTTCCAGAACAATTGTCAAGAATCCATTTGGATGCAATTCCATTGCCTTCATCCGGTTTACATAGAAGAATCAGTGCGAGTTTTTGTGCATTAGGGTTACAAGAAACTCAAAGTCTAACACTATCTAATTATAGAGATCAATTCGATAAAGTACGTTGGCTAGAGTTAGATAAGAGTACAATAATTTCGAATCCAATAACTCAAGATCATACCCTGTTGAGACAGCACATATTACCATCATTACTGAATCTTTTGTCTGCTAACAGACATCATGAACTCCCACAAAAAGTTCACGAATTAGGGACAGTTGTTAGAAATTCAAAAAATATGAATCGCGTAGCATGGGCATGCGCAGAAGTCGGCGGTGGTTTTTCGGCAGCAAAAGGTATCGCTTCGGCCTTACTTCGTGACCTAGGAGCTAATCTTGAAGAAATAAAATGGGAAATGGTTAGAGAAAATGAAGGACCATGGATTAAGGGGAGAGGCGCTAAAATTATTATCCAAGGAATCGAAGTGGGACAAATCGGTGAAATTGACCCGAATGTGTCATTCGAATTCGGCCTCAGAGTACCTATCCAAGCGGGTGAATTTGATGTTAATGCACTAGGCAAGTTGATACCTGATCCTGTCCTTTAATAGGATTTAATTTATTCATTAATATCTTCTGAAAGTAAAGCCATAGCGTCTACGAAATTCTTGTTGGTCAAATGAGAACGATCTTTTTCGATATTCTCATCGATCTTATCCGGTCTTTCATATTCTACAACTTTACTTGCCTCGAGAGTTGATGCTTTTGCGGTCTCGAGAGATTTTTTCTTGAATGGCCATATGGGCGCCATACTAGTCGAAAAGCAACCAAGGACATGAATACTTCGCCGTTTTCAGAACAAAATAGGGTGAGAATGAAAGAGTCGAGCACTTAGGGTAGTTCATGAAGAGAGTGGCTACAACCATAATCTTAGTTTCATTAATCTTATTACAAACTGGGAATAATATTGAAATTTATTCATTAGAATCTGAAAAAGATGTGGTTGGAAAGCAGTTAGACCAAGGTCAACAAGGCGAAAACTCGACTATAAGTTTGGATATTTTAATGGTGGGAAATTCATATACTAGTTCGAACGCTTTAAATCAGAAATTAGAGAGAGTATTAGATGATTCTGGTATAAGCTCTGATGTTGAGTCAGTTACTGGGGGTGGTATGAAGTTATCAGATCATGCAGATGATTCAGAAGAACAGGGGAGTCAACTTAATACAAAATTATCAGAGAGACAGGATTTCGTAGTTTTACAAGATCAAAGTCAAATTCCATCTTTACTTACGGAAAACACTTTTTGGACCGATAGTAATGATGCAATTGAATTACTGAATGAAAGAATAATTTCCGAAGGAGGTCAAACTATACTTCTTATGACTTGGGGACGTAAAGATGGAGGAAATACAGATAGAAACCCCGATTATCTAACTATGCAATTACATCTTCAACAAGGTTATGAGATGTTTTTGGAGAATTCAACAAGTATGGAAAAGCCTGTTTTTCTAGCACCGGTTGGTTTAGCATACAAAAATATCTATCATAAAGTCAATGATACCGGAGTTGATCCTACTCAAGGAGAAAATGTATTTTCAGATCTTTATTCTGAAGATGGCTCTCACCCCTCATTAGATGGAACATATCTCTCATCTTGTGTACTTTACGCAGTAATCACTGGAAATACACCAGTTGGACAATATCATCCTAGTGAAATACCGCCTATGAGGGCCTTAGAACTTCAACAGGCTGCTGCGAGTACCGTATTCAACGAAACATTAGAATACATTTATCCATTTGAGGTACAACAACCAAGTATCGAATTTGGGCCAGATTCTGGTTCAGTTTTTGCGATTGATCCAGGCCAATTGATTAATCTAAATATCAACTATACTAATTTAGGAGAATATAACGATATAGCTATCATTAAAATCACAGGCGCTAATGATTGGAATATAACTTGGGACTATTCATTAGATACTACTCAAGGCGTAAATTTCAGTGCTCCTTCGGACATTACATCTTGGGTTCAGTACTCAATTACTGCGCCTATTACGATGAATGGTATGCCACTTGCAAACTCTTTACACCAATTTAGTATGGAAATAGTATCTGAAACTTCAGGATTTAAAGATTGGTATAATTTTTCAATGAGATATGGGTACTTCCATGGGGCTGAAATCATTGATGGTGGAGGTACATATTCCATAGCACCATTTGATGTAGCGACAATTGAGATGAATGCAAGAAACCTAGGTAATACTCAACGTGATATAGCGGTCAGTATAAGACCTGTAGATGAGAATGGTAGCCCCATAGGTGAATATTCTCAAGCATTTGCTCTGGAAGAATGGAATGTTTTTATCCAAAACAAGATGGAACTAGAAGAAATGTGGCCTAACGAAACTGGAAAGATTAGGTTTCAAGTTCAGTCTCCTCTTTTAGTAGCCGGAAGTATGTTCTTTGAAATAAAAATTTGGAGTACTGCTGCACCAGAAGATGCTGTTTTCGCGATACAGAGAGTGAATATAGTTCCTCGATCGGGGGGAGACTTAGAACTGAATAATATCGATTGTCAATTTGAAACAAGTCCCGGTGAAATCTGTAGAACTGAATTAATAGTTGAAAATACTGGTGATATACCTTATGATTTTGAATTAATTATAGGGGATATTCCCCAATGGGCTAATGTGAGTCTGAGTCAGAATAATATAAGGCTGGATGCGGGTGAAATAAATAATCAAATATATCTCAATGTATCAATTGAAGAAGGAACTAAATCAGGAGAATTTGCCGATTTAGTTGTTGAATTATGGGTAGATGGTTGGAGCCCTTCAAGTATAAATTTCGAAATTAAAGTTGGAGATTATTTTAATTGGCATTTAGTAGAAGAAATATATGCGCATAATTATGATTATGAGAACCGAGAAGTCAATGTTTCAATGTACTGGACACTAGAGAATACAGGTAATACCAATGATGGAATAATTGTAAATCTAGATTGTAATATATTTACTGACTTCGAATTAGACGTCCCATATGGCGCCGATGGACAGGCGATAAAAAATCCACGCTCCTTCCAGATATTAGATATAGAAGAGGGGGAATCAGTCAGTTTTACCGCATGGATGAATCTTTCTTATGATCAAATGTCGCAAAGTTCGTTCTATACTCAAAATCCATCTATATCATTAGAAGCGAGGTCAATAAGAGATCCCCGAATAATATTTGAAGGATTTGAATCTGAGACAGAGGATTTATTTCTCGAGAAAAACTGTGGAGATTGTAACAAAGAAAATCAAGAATCGGTTTTTATTGAGTTTTTGAGAACATGGCAAACAGTAATATTAAGCCTAGTAGTAATAATATTTGGAAGTATTGGAGTTGTTAAAGCGATACAATATAGATTGGAAGAGGACCGTAAAAGACTTGGATTACCAGAAGACGATAGTGAGACCGTGAATGACTGGATGTCGAGATTTACAAAAAAAACTGAGATAAAAGTCACTATTGAAAATGAAACGATAGATTCAGAAGGCTTTGCTAAGAAATTTACTAAAAAACCTGAAGATATTCCTACCACTAAAAAAATCACTCCCTCGAAGTTTCTAATTGAAAAGGCAGGGTCGTCATTAGACAAGTCAATAGTTAGCGATACACTTGATGATATAGTGGAATTAGCTGAAGACTTTACGACAAATAAAAAGATTCATCCTAATAATATCAAATTGCATGAAAACGATGATTTTGAATCTAGAATTTCTAAATTGAAGCAAGATAAGAAATCAGATAGTAGTGATTAGAATGTACCAAATCGGAATAGATGAGGCTGGGAGAGGTCCTGCAATCGGACCTTTAGTAGTCTGTGCATTGGGAATTCCTAATTCAGATATGAAATATTTGGCATCGATTGGTGCGGTGGATTCTAAACAAATAACTAGGAACAAACGTGAGGAAATATCTGAAAGAATATATCTAGAAGCTGAGAATCGAGACTGGAAAATTGGGATGATCATATGTGAAGCATCTAGAATTGATATTGAAAGAAATAAAATAAATTTAAATAAATTAGAAATTGAACTATTCAAAGAAGCGGTATATGAAACAGGAATAAAGGGAAATATTGGAATAATTAAAGCAGATGCTTGTGATGTTAACGAGCAACGTTTCAGAGAAAGAATTAGAAATGCATTAGGAACCAAATGGAGTAATTGGGAAATTCATGCAAAGCATAAAATGGATTATGAAGAAAAAATAGTAGGTGCTGCGAGTATTTTAGCTAAAGTTCGAAGAGACAAGGAAATTGATAAAATAAGTGATTTACTGAATTTAGATGTTGGGAGTGGATATCCATCAGATCCAAAAACTAAAGAAGCAGTTAAAAAATTAGTTAATAGTAAAATGCCAAATCAGTATCTAAGATGGTCATGGGCGACAGTCAAGAACGCATGGGCTAAGGCTCATGATTTACCAATACCAATACGCCAAGAGTTAGGTAGAACACGCATTCAATCATCACTTAACGAATGGTCAAATACTGAAATGTGAAATGTGATTGTCTACCGGTAGAGTTTGATATTATGACTGACGATGACGATTGGAGTCCTGAAATTATAGCAATTGTCAAGAAATACGCGCTACAGAATGCTGTAGAATATAATGGATCAGGGAAATCCGGATCAGTACTCGGAAGAATATTAGGTGAAAGAACTGACCTTAGAAGTAAAGCTAAAGAACTTAAAAAATTAGTTGAAACAGAAGTAAATATTGCGAATGAAATGGCTTTAGATAAAGGAGTCGAAGCCGTACGTAAAGTATTAGAAGAAACAAATCCTGAAGCGCTAAATCGACAAAAACAAATTAAAAGAGTGGGACTAAAAGAATTACCCAACGCTGAGAAAGGAAAAGTGGTGCTAAGATTCGCACCAAACCCAAATGGACCTCTCACATTGGGGCATGCTAGAGGCGTTACAATAAATTCAGAATACTCTAAAATATATGAAGGAAAGGTTGTACTAAGATTTGACGATACAGACTCTAAGGTTAAACCACCGATAAAAGAGGCTTATGGGTGGATTGAATCAGATTATGAGTGGCTGACAGGAAAAAAACCAGACATTATAGTTAAGGCATCTGAAAGAATGGATATTTATCTGGAATATGCTGAAAAATTACTAAGAGATGATTTTGGATATGTATGCAAGTGTTCAGCTGAAAAATTTAAGAAATTAAGAGATGATTCTAAGGAATGCCCCTGTAGATCGAAAAGTCCACTAGAAAATCTCTCTCACTGGAAATTAATGAATGATGGGACATTTGACGAAGGAGACGCAGTAGTTAGAGTGAAAACATCAATGGATTTACCGAACCCCGCCCTAAGAGACTGGCCTGCATTAAGAATTCAACATTCAGAGCACCCAATGGTTGGAAATAAATACAAAGTTTGGCCTCTTCTAGATTTCCAAAGTGCAATTGAAGATTATGAGCAAGGGGTAACACATATCATTAGAGGAAAGGATCTAATGGATTCTACGAGAAAACAAACTCTACTTTATGCACATTTCGGATGGGATTATCCTGAAACCCTATACTGGGGAAGAGTCAAAATCCATGAATTTGGAAGCTTTTCAACATCTGGTATGAGAAAAGATATAGAAAATAAAAAATTCACAGGATGGGATGACCCTCGTTTACCCACCCTTAGGGCTTTACGAAGAAGAGGATTCGACTCAGATGCCATGAGGGATTTTTGGATTGACTTGGGATTGACACAAAAAGATATTTCTGTTTCATTACAAACTATAGAGGCATTCAACTCAAGTAAGATAGATGAAAGATGTGAAAGAAGAGCATTTGTTAGAAATCCTGAGCTTTTGAAATTCGATAATTCGAGCGAATTAATCACCTCATTGTCAATAAAAAGGCATCCTATGGGTCAGATAAAAGGCGAAAGAATATGGGATTTAAACGATAAAAGAATATATTTAGAAAAAAATGACATTAAGGAAACTAAAATTCGTTTGAAAGACTTTGCAGACATCAGAATATTAGATGATATGGTTCAATTGGAATCTTATGAACGTTCAGATAAAAGGAAGATTGTTCATTGGTTACCAGTTTCAATGGCTAAAAATTCAATATTAACTATCCCTAAAGGGAATGAGATAATTATTCAGAAAGGAATGATTGAAGATTTTGAGTTAAAAAAAGGGGATATAGTACAACTTGAAAGAGTTGGCTATGCAATAATTGAATCTGAAAATAATTCAAGCATAATTAAGTTATTATGGCTCCATGGGTGAAAGAAGAATGATTACAAAGATAGCCTAAAACAACATCTATTAGGCGTCGCATTGAAGGGTAATAAGCCAACCAGATGACAATATGGGAGAGGGGCTGAATGCCAAAACTTTGACTATAGTCGCATTATTATTCGTCTCTTTCTGTAGTGTGCCTTCTTATGCCCAAGATTCTCAAGATGAAAATGAATCTTGTTGTGAAAGTACCGATTTTGATTTATACTTACTAGATGAATCATCTAATGGAAGGTTGTCTCCTTTCGATAATGAGTTGTCAGATGAATTTTCGGCAACCGTTTCTGCATGGCAACAAGGAGAAATTGAAGTGGGTACATGGGAAGTAATATGGGGTTCTGAAGGAAATTACCCTACACAAACCTGGTCATTTACAATCCCTTACAAAGTTGAAGGAGCAGTAGGAGTCACAATAAATTCCACATTAGATATTAGAATTGGGGGGTCTTTTTACTCAGGTAATGCTGGACCGGCAGGAGTTGAACCAGTCCTAAATGGAGAAGGAGAATTGGAGATTTCAGTTCAGGTCACATCAGGAACGGTAAATGATGGAGATAAAGTAGAACTTTCCCTTTCTGTGAATAGTCTACTCTTCTCTAATCCAACTGCAGAGGCAGGACTGACTTTTTTGTGGGGTTCTGATGATTCAGCCGCTAAAGTAACTGGCCGCTTACCATTAGTAGATATTAGAATAAAAGATGCAAGTGTCACTTCAGGGCTGGTATATTTCCCAATAAATGTGAATTCCGGATTTGATGGAGACATGTGGTCATTATCCACTGGAAGTTTTATGCTCCAAGGTTCACCTCTGACATTAAGCCCTATAGCTACAACATTGGAATCCGGTGTTGAGGTGACGTTTGTCTGGGAAATGCCAGAAAACACTGAGAGTGGAATCTATACTACTGAATTTATAATTTCTCCACAGTCAGGTCTTGAAATTTCTGTATCGAAATCACATGAAATAAATATAGGAGATAATAATGGAGGTACTGGAAGCTATTATCCATCTTCAGAACCATTACGAACTAGTGGATCAACAATTAATGTAGAGATTGAGGCTGAATTTAAAGGAGATATTATTGAAAAGAGAATTGAGATATCCTTTGACAGTGCAATGTCACAATGGATGAGGTGGGGCATGGATAATATCGGAAATACAAGTTTAGATTCTAATAGTTGGTGGAAGAATCTTAATTCATATTCAGATTCAGTTGCAACTTCAAATAGAAATAATGGGAAGGTGGATAACGATGAACTACTTGCCCTAAGATCACACATTGCAGGTTCATCATCTGATATGAAATCATTTATGCAAAATGGCTTATCATTAGATATTGAATCAATTATAGGGATAAATCCTGTAGATTTAGATAGTACTTCTTATGAAATTGACATGGGTGTAACTAGGTCATTTGCCGCCGAAGAAATTACGATAACAATTGACACATCATATCCGGTAACAGATAATGTGAGACAACTCTTGATTGAGAATTTCATACGCAATCCTACGAATAATTATTGGAAAGAAGTTAACATAGACGTAGAAATAAAAACAACAATGTTGGCAGGGTTAGGACCAGTTTCAGCAAACGATATAGACTTTGAACATCGAAGATGGATTTTCTCAGAGAATATTAAAATTAAGGAAGAGCAGATGGAAGTAGATGCTGATTTTAGAATTGAATATTTGCCATCAGGTAATATGGCATTTAGTCCATTAGTTTCTGCTATGATATCAGTATTTGCACTCTGTGTTGCAATAGCAATGGGATTATTCTTAACTAGAAATAGAAGTAGTATGCCTTCTTTAATCACCGTAGTCGCTTTAGGCGGGCTTTCATTAGTGGTCTATTTCCTTGGTATGCCTATGCAGATAGTTTTAGCTATAGTTGCCTCAAGTATTTTACTGGTATTCCCCATATCTCTTGTATCTCCAAAGTCAAATTCAGGAAATAGATCTATGAGGAAAAAGGGACCCAGTATAGATTGTCCAGCGTGTGGAACGAGTAATTCAGTAGAGTCTAAAGTAAGGCCATTAAGATTCGAATGTTCTGGATGTGACGTAATGTTAAGGATTGAAGAATAATTAAATTTGACCGTCTCGAATTAATTTATCTACAAATTTACTAGAAGCAATACTTGGATTTTCATCTTCCCAGAACTTTTTCCCGGTAGATATCTGACTTGCTAGATCAGTCGACCAACCAGTACCCATTATACAGTGCCAAACAATCTCTTCTAATCGAGAAGTTGAAGGACTAGAGCGAATTAAAGAGGGACGAACAAGGTGAGACAAAGCTCTTGCTCTACCTTCCATATCAAGAGTGACCCACCTAGAAGAAATTGCATTGAGTGCATCAACATCTATCCATTCGTAATCTGAAACATTAGGGTCAGGAACTTCTGGTAATGGGACCACTCTGATGGAGCCTTCATCTGAGAGTAAGTCTCTAAAAGCACTATAGAGCGGATCATAAGTAAGGTCTAATGCAGAATTAATCCAATTGCCAGATATTAGCCAGGGCCTTAATTTTCGAGTTCGAGGGCCATGAGGTGATATGATCTGAGCTAATGCATGACACTGAGCCACAGAAGTTAATGGGCCCTTACGAGAATCTCCTTTATGCCCGGTTAATCCTTCAACAACTAGTGAAGAGATAGTTAGTCGTAAAGGGTTAGTAAGAATTTCTGTTTTAGAAGAGTCATCATCAATAATTTTAATCCAGGGTCCATTTTTTGGTTCATTAGTATTGAATTTTCTTCTATATGAAACTCCATTATCTATTAATGATGATTCTATAACTGATATCGACAGTGCCCCTAAAATTGTCGGTTCACACAAAAGTAATACTGGATCATTTAATCGATTAACCTCCGACGATGCAGTTACTAAAATATCCGAGACAACTGAGAATTGAATCTCGTTAACCAGTAGCCTCATGGCTAACCCTAGGGGCCTATAGTTCAAATCTTATGCCTAAAGAACTACTCAACCATCAATCTTAGTTGATCGCGTTTGTAAGCCCAAGTAGATGACAATCTACCTGTCCCTATGTAGTACTTAGCTAGTCGGCGAATACGAGACTCGCATAACTCTAATTGACGACGATTATGCAAATCTTTCTTGTTAGAATTAAGATGATCAATCAAACTTAGTGCTTTACGCATGAGATTCATCATATCTTCAGGATAAGTAGAAGTAAGGTTGTTACGAGTTAGTGTCTTGGAGATTCTCTCACCCATTACTAAACGAACATCAGGTACAGCATGCATATCTCTAAGCATAGTACCTATTTTAGCAGAAGAATGACCATCTTTAGCATATTTTAAGATTAGTTCTTCTACAGTGCTTTTATCGGATTCTGACCACGAAGGGGCTACATCAGTATTGGGCTTAGATGAACCACTTGTTCCTTTTCCTTTGCTGTGCATACGCGCCATATCAAGACCTCAGGTATCCGGCCGACCTACTGCCCCTCTTTAATCGCTACGTAGACTCATACAACCAATTTTACCTACAAACGATGCTGGGCGCGCGCCAAACGACTTGGGCCGTCTGGCCATTCCCACCCCGCAGCTTCAGCCCTAGCCGAACCTACTAAATTGCCATCTTGGTAAACTAACACTTCATCGCCTATCCTTATACTGCCCATAAATTTAACAACATTAGATGAAAATAAGTCTCCTCTCCAATTGAATCCAGATACTAAATGTGCTTCAGGGAATTTACCACTCTCTGCCAGTAAAGGTAAACAAGCCTTAGTAAATGAAAATCGGCCTAAACGAGGGTTCCATAATGCAAGTTGATTGCCTTCTTTACGAATTGTGAATATTGGAGGTCTACCTTGAATACCAGTACCTTGAAGCCATTTATCAGTACCATGTTGGAATCTTGAAAGGGCACTTAGTTTCCCTAGTCTATGTTTACTTTCTCTAATATCTGGTAAATTAAATTCTTCAACGGATTTTTCAACAATTTGCTTTAGATTATCTAGTGCTTCAGGTGAACCAGCAGTCAAACCTTTTCTTGTATCAATAATTTCTACAGATTGTAAATCTATTTCAATACCACTATGATTTATTACTCTCGCATAATTATTTCTAGAAATATATTCAGAAAGCATTGTACGTATAACAATCAATTCATCTGAGTCCCAATCACCTGTTACAGGAATATCATAATTACCTGCTGGCCAAATATCTTCTAATTCTCTAGGAACTAAGCCAAGAGGAGCCGTCACCATTACTTCATGAATAGCATTAGATGTTATTGAACGACTAAATCTCTTGTGTGATGAAGATAACCGATAAGGTTTAGTTGCTGAGCAAGGAAGTAGTAATAGGACCTTTGATTGATGAATAGGAGGAGTATGTTCTTGGGCTACTCTTTTCCTCCAATCTTGAATCAAAGGATCATCGCGGCTAGAATAACTATGGCATCTTAATTCATGAAATTGCCCCTTCACTCGAGACAGACCGGAATCACTGCCATCTAATCTAGACATTTTAGAATCATGAATTCTCAATCTTTCCACAGAACGAGGGCTGGAAATTGCTTGTTTTTCCACTAATTCTCTGAGAGTCCCTGACCTTATTGCCGATCTAGTTGCAGCAAGAGAATCTTTCCAACATTTAATTTGTGATGACATTGAGGAGTCCTCATCAATCGATTCCTCTATTTCCCTAGGGCCATTTCCAGTCAAAAGTACACCCAAAGAGCAGGCATGTCTTGATCTCGCTAAATCAAATAAATCGACGCCCATCCAAGTTAAAATTGCACAATTGTCAGGGCCACCGATACCAGGGGTCCAAATTAATGAAGAAGGAAACCTAGTTCGAATGATATATATTGCTTCAGATAATAATCCTTTTTGATTAGCTAATTGAGGGGCATCAGTAAGTATAATAATTGAAGGAACTAAACTCTCATCATTCAAAGAAAGATCATGATGAAGAGATTGCCATGAAACTGGTAAGATTTCTTTTCCTATAGCAAATTCTCCCGAATTAGATTCAACTAAACTTGGCGGTAATACCAAACCTTCAGTTGCCACCCATGTATCTAAACTATCAAATGGCAGTGTAAGATTAGTTCGTGTTTTGATAGTTAATTTAGCAGGTAGGCTAGTAGAATCTCTTGAAAATTCAAATGGAGCAATAGAATATGGTAATTTTTCGTCTTCAGAAGATAGAATTAAAGCCGGAGACCAAGCATCTGGAGAATTTCTATCACCTAAACTAAATAAACGTCCAAAACGATGCCTTGCGACAACACTCCGTGCCAGTGGGCGCTCATCCATACATACTGCGGACGAAGCATTTCGCTTGAAGCATTCTAAGAGGAGACCGTGTCCGAGGAGTCGTGAGACGCGTAGTTGCACTAACTTTGGCTATGCTATTCTTTAGTTCTAGCGCAGGCATAGTAAATGGACAATCAGAAGACAAAATTACACTCATAGAAGAAAATATAGATTATGAAGGACCGTTCTGGTATAGTGTATCCTGCTTGAAGGTAAGTTGCCCTGGATTGACGATAGAGATTAATGGCATTTCTACAAATTATAGTTCTGAAAATGACCATTTACTAGAATGGGCAGGGGTACTAAGTTCAGGGGCAAGTTTGAAAATATCGTCTGAATCAAGCATCTCATTAGAGGATATTTCAACTCAAATGATTAAAGTAAATGAATTCTCAATAGTTGAAAATGAAGATCTAATCGATTCAATACCATCACAAGGAAATCAGGAGAATTACTATACAATTCTAACATCAGATATTTGTTCATTAGGGAACTGTGATTTAGGAATAAAGGATTATGAAAGACAAACAGAATTCATAGGTATTTTAGATAATTACTCGGATAAAGATTCTATAAAAATAGGTGGAGAATTTGGAGATGTAATAGAGATTTCTGAACTATATGGTGATCAACATCTAAGAGTGGAAGTTTGGCATAGAAACGAACAAGGCAAGTTATTAATTAATAATGATTTACTTGAATCTGGAAGTTCTTTCTTGGAATACCCAGAAGATTACGAGCTGTGGTTGAGAATAAACTCTGATTCGAATAAAGAATTGTACCCATATAAATTTACAATTTATAGGAATAATCAGTCAATAGAAGCACCACTCGGAGGAGAACTTTCTGTGCCTTGGAATCATGGAGAAGCATTGACTTACCATGATTCATGGCATTACGAATCTTACATATCTAAGTCGGATAGAAATGGTGATTCTATATTATTCAGACTGGGTGCAGATGCCGAAGTTGGTTTGCTTTGTTCATCTAGCAATAATAATATGATTTTCGAAATATTTCTGATAAAGTATGATTCAACTTTAGAAAATATATCTCTCGAAAATGGAACATGCCCTGAAATTATAGTATCAGATGAGAATACTGAGGCTATAGAATTGAGGATTAAAACAGAAGAAACAGGGAAATGGAATATCTCTTTCATTCCAATAAGGAAACTTGATGCAGGAAAATTATCAGATGCGCCTGAATTAAGGTGGTTAATTCAGCCTGACAAAAGATGGACTGAAATTAAACTAGATTCAGAAATTACAGGTAGTCTTCATAGTAGTGATAATATTGATATTTATTTAATCAGGATTTTAGACCAGAATGGGTCAAGAGTTTATCTTAATCAGTTGATCAAATCTGAAGTCAATTACACAATACAGGAAATAGATCAGGACACTGGCCTACTTGTTAATACTTCAAATGGTGAAACAATTGTTCTGCCTTATGGAAATCATTCATTTAGAATTGAACGAAGGGCAGATCAAGGAATAGAGATAGATTATACATTTAAATTAGAATATCTTGGAGAATATGAAGAACCAGAAATTGAAGATTACGAAGATTTGTCTTGGATGTTTGATAATTTTTATAAGTTAATAGGAGTATTATTTTTAACACCATTAATGATAGTAATATTTTGGAATCGGAAGGCAATAATAAATCGAGGAAAAATTACAAAAGACATACAACTACATGATATGGAAAGGTTAATCCGAATTAGGGACCGACTTTCACGACAATTAAACAAAAATGAATCAAAAGATGAAAATATAATCGATTCGGCTCTGAAACAGTTAGGAGAGAGTCCTTGGAATAGCATAAATGAAGTCTGGGGTAAACCAATACTGACTCACATGACTGAACAAATTGATATCTGTGCCTGGAAGATTACAGAAAATGAAAAAAATCTTCTTCTCGGAATAAAGGCAGGTAATTGTGATTGGGAGATGGCTGCTATGAAAATTCATTTTCCCGAAGGATCTAAACTGACCATCACTGATGTTTCACCAAAACATATATTCCAAGATGATGAAATATTTCTTGATACGATAAAAAGTAATTCTCAAATATTTATAAGAATATCAATATCTGGTGAAAATGCAAATTTAGGGCTACAATTTTCAGGTTTAGTCAATGGAGAACCTTTGGCAGCAGCGCCGAACAAGATTATTAATTGGTAATTACCCCTTTCTGCGGGAGTTAGCTTCTTCAATTATTTTTTTCTTTAATTCCTCATCTGAAAAGTTAATTTCATCTTTGATATGTAAGAGTTTTTTCTTTAGGTCACGAGAAATTTTTGAAGGTATATCTAATTTTAAAAGAACCATTACTGAGCCTTTACCATTACGAGTTCTTTGACTAGGTAGGCCTCGTCCTTTCAAAGAAATTGTATCTCCAGGCTTTGAACCAGAGGGAACTTTTATCTTCAGATTTTCACCATCCAAATGAGGTATTTCAATTGTCGTACCAAGCACTAAATCAGTATAACTAAGAGGAATCGCCATTAAAAGATCGGCCCCATCTCTCTCAAACCATTCATGCTCATCGATTTCTATTTCAATGTATAAATGACCTGAGTCACCATTCTCCGATTTAGCAGATTCTCCATAACCAGACATACGTAGACGAGTACCATTTTCAATTCCAGCAGGAACTGTAAACTGTACCTTCTTAGACTCGTTAGCCCGTCCATCACCTTTGCAATTGGAACAAGGATTCTGGATAATTCTACCCTCGCCTTGACATGAGGAACAATCAGTAACAACTTGCTGTGTAAAAGGGCCTACTCTTTCTATCCTCTGAATTCTTCCTCGGCCGTCGCAAGCAGGACATTCTCGAATGCCCTCGGGTGATGAAGAGCCAAGACCACTGCAATCCTTACATGTCTTCAGTACTTGAAATTCAAGAGATTCTTCAGAACCATCCATTACTGCTTGAAATGATACTGGATGCCTGACTAGTAAATCGGAACCTCTCTGCCTCTTAGTTCGACGATTGCGGCCACCTGAACCAAAAATTGAACCAAAGACACTCTCAAAACCACCACCGAATAAATCTTCTATACTGATATTTACTCCTTCGAATCCACCGGGACCAAACGGCGAACCACCGGGCCTATTGTGCCCATAAGTATCATATTTCTTCTTTTCATTAGGAACTGATAACACCGCGTAAGCTTCTTGCACTTCTTTAAATTTAATTTCTGATTCAGAATCACCTTGGTTCTTATCTGGATGATATTTTCTTGCAAGACTTCGGAATGCATTCTTTATCTCAGAAGCATTAGAATTTCTATCTATTCCAAGAATTTCGTAGTAATCCCTCTTGCCAGACATGACTTCACCCAAACACTCGTTCAATCTGTCCGCTTTGAATAATTGCATTCTCAAGATAGGTATGTACCACAAGATGTACAGTAAGGATTAGTAGAATTATTCAAGGTTCCACATTCAATACAAGGCACTACTGATTTAGTTAGATTTGAAGAAATAGGCATATCCCAGTGATTATCTTGACCCTCATTATTATTAGATTTCGCGACATTTGCATTTGATTTGATTTTTTTTCTTTGTTGCTTAATCTTTTTTCGTTCAATCCTTTTAGAGGCAGATTTCTCTAATCTGCGGGTGATAAAGGATTTTCTTGATTTGACAATTCTATCTTCTAATACATTTTCATCTATAATTGTATTAACTCCGCGGTGATGAGTTACGATTTCAATATCTAAATCATCGTTAACTTCAATTTCAGTTGACTCCACATTTAATGAACCAATATTACCAGACATTTTTGCCTGAACTAATTGCCCCTTACGGCCCTTGATACTTGATTTGGCATTTTCTTCGAGTTTCAACATTGCATTATCGCTCTTATCCCAAAGACCTTTATCTTCTTGTGAATAAGATTTACTTAGTCTTTTAATAATAGCTGACCTATGATACTCATGATCTTCAACTACCCCATATTTGACATACATAAAAATACCAATTAATACTGCAAGACTATGAATTCCTATTTCAATAATTATATCATTAGAGATAACCTCATTCACAGTTGGCAGCCCATATCTAATTGAAATTACACAGAGACTCGGCATTAAAAATAGAGCCGCCGCTATAGTACCTGAACGCTCAGCCATGATACTTCTCACCAACTATTCAATTTCAATCATTCGTGTACATGGGAGATTATTCAAACAGAGAACTCATGACTGTTTTGATACTGCGGTAAGTTATGGAGCCGCGAATAGTAATCTCATCTCTAGTCCAGCCATATGAAGATGCGGAAAAAATAGTTGAATCAATAAATGTTTTTTTTCCTGACTGGAATACAGAAGATTTACCTGAAAAAAGTACTTTTCCTAGTAAAAATAAACCTGTGATAATTAGTGGATTTTCAAAAAACTCAGATCTTTTCTTTAAACAATTAAGAATACAAAGAATTCTCGATACAGCATTGGATGTAATGTCAATGGACTTAGAATTTGATTCCACGGTATTTGATATATCTAGGCAAGCCGCAATAGCAGGTAAAATTTCTTTCGTTCTAGATGAAAATACTCTTGGAGGGAAGATAAGTATCAGTTTGGCAGGAGATGAATTAGATTTATGGCTGGAACAACAAACATGGCATGAAGGCAGGAACGATATTCCAAGATATTCTAGAGATGAATATTCAATGAGATATGATGGCGAGCCTTCTGAATGGTTTGATAAAAGAGGAAGACCAACGATTAATCTAGAGGAAGATTAGGCAATCCTTGATTGAACCATTTTTCCAAAACAGGAAGATCTGCAGGTAACCACTTAACATCAAGTAATTCATCTTTAGATAGCCATCTCATTTCTTCATGCTCTATTAGTGTAATTTGATTTCCTGAAATAATTCCACAATTAATTATTGTTAATTCGATTTCACGGTCACCATAATCAAAAATTACTTTTTCTTCGATTTTGATAGGATTGACATTTATATCTAATTCCTCAATTAGTTCCCTGTTTAGTGCTTCAAAAGCAGTTTCTCCATATTCGATTTTCCCGCCAGGTAATTCCCACCAACCGCCCCAATCGCCCACATTAGGCCTTTTACAAGATAATATACGCCCGTGAATATCAAAAATTAGACCACCTACTACTTCTATTTGAGGCTTAAATATCATACACTCAATTATATTTTTAACGACTTCTAATTGAGTTAACAGTTCAATATGTTTTTCATTTGGTAAATGAATAAAGAGAGTAGAAGGTTTTTTAATAATCAGAGTATTATTAAAAATTGTAGATAAAGTTCTAAAATAAGTCTCATTACATACAAATCGGCCCGGATCTGAACTCCAAGAAACATAATCAATCGCATCAAATTTATCATCGATAATCTTTATTGGAGCAGTTGTCTCATAAACCTCTAAATCATCTTCGATTATTTTACCAGAAGTAATCATTCTACCAGAATTATCGGGTTTATTCATCTTATACTGATTGTAAGCAAATCTCTCCAAAGAAATAATTTCCCTAGAATTTGAAAAACCTAAATGGATAATTGCATCGAAATTTTCATTATTATTAATTCTTTGAGCAATGGAATTTGAACCCTTTTTATCGACTGACAACAATGAAGTATAAACTTCAATAGACTGAAAATCAATATCATTCACTAATTTCATCAATTTTTCTGAAATATTTTCGTCGAAATTAGAAAATCTAGGATAACCCGTCACTAACACTTTCGAGTTACCCATGGTTAACTGGAGAAGTATTAGATAGTTGGCGTTTTCCCATACAATGAAGAGTTATGTTCATCATTCAATAGTGTTTAGCACATATTATGACAGAAGAGTTGGTTGTTAGTCTTGCTGAAGATTATGAGCAAGAAAAAGCCACACCTCTAGGCGTCATAGGAGTCATTTGGAGTGAAATAAGCGGTGGTATTGGACCTTGGGGGACAGTAAGGCCATTATTCACATTATTAGTATCACTCATCCCATTTCTTTTTCTAGGGCAACATTTTAATCGTCAGCATGAAAAAGCCAATGGTTGGTTTCTAATTCAGTTACCTCTTCTTTTCACAATAATATTATGGTTTTCTCTTTATTTATGGTCAATTGGAGATGCTTTATGGGTTTCAAGTAGATTAGTAGCCAAAGCAGAGAATCAATAGTTAGAAATTTTCAGGTAACTCTAAGGGGCTGAAAAGATGACCTGGGCTAGTTGATTTAGCCAATTGTGTTCTTATTAATTTCTCCCAATCTCTCATAAGAGTTATTGTATTAATAAATGGTATTTCTGAGCCGTTTATTACGGTTCTAATAATCGTATCAAATATATCCATTCTATCTTGGTCTATTGTTTTCATCAATCTTTCTAAAGGAAATTTATCAATTCTAGGGGGTTCCATATCACTTACAATGGGCCATGGTTCAGTAATATTATTAGGTAAAATCTCTCCTTCTGCTAAAGCTATTTTTTCCAATTCCGATAAAAGAATATTCAAATATTTCGACACCACTAAAGCGGATTCAATGAGGGGAAGATTATACTGTTTGACGAAATTAGACATATTTTCCTGAAGGAAAAGAAGTTTTTCCTCTATAGGTTCGGAAGGATCCGGTATCTCGCCCTCACTGCTCATATACATCCCGACTATGTACAAGCAAATTAATACAATGAAACTCAAGAAGTAGTTCTATCATCATACCTTATTGGAGATGCGCTGTTTCCTCTTATCCCATCCAGCATGTCATCTTCAATTTCAAAATAATCATTTACCCAATCGCCATCAGTATCCCAATTAGTAGGATCAGTCCCATCTGCAATTTGATCTCCATCAATATCTAAAAGCCACCAACCAAATACATATTCACCAAGACCAGTATTCGGAAGATGATATTGATCCCCTGCAAATCTGCCATATGAGTCAGCCCATTCACCACTACACAAGGTCTCATCATCGGAAGTATCTAGATATTGATAATCTTGGTCATTATCATCTATTATTAGAGCAAATAATTGATCGTTATTATTTATCTTATACATTCGGAAGTAATTAGAATTCAACGCAGAAGAACCTGAGCAAGTCCCTAGTAAGGATTCTCTTAACTGCCACCACTCTTGCACATAATCGCCCGAACAATCATTCAGCATAGCCTGACGTACCAAAGTAGGAGATGATAGTGATGCATTCACTACACCATAATATTCTTGGAAATTGTTGTAAGATTCGTATAGACAATTGCCTCCTGAACAATCCCAACCGCCATCCATGTCTGCGTCTTGACCGGCATCATCTGCATTGGTAGCATCATGAGTAAACCATACTGAATTTAACACAGGTCTAGCAATGACCCCATTTGTAATCTGAACAGGTTTCCAATTATTCGAAGAAATTTGTTCCCATTGAACTTGTATTTGGAGATAAGATGACCAATTGTCATTAGTCTCATTCCAACCTCTATAATATTCATAGAAATCTGGCATCATATCTCCGTCCGTATCATTATCAAGAGGATTTGTACCATACTTGAATACCTCTCTACCATCGGTTAAATTCATATTTTGAACATAACTAGTCACCTCACCGTTAGTAAAGACTGGTTCCATTACCATTGAATCGTCATCAGAATCTGCATCTAAAGGATGTGTCCCATTATTATACTCCATTAAATTACTGAAGTAAAGGCCGAGGACACCATTACCTATCTGATTCTCAGCGCCTAGAGGATAAAATTGACGATTTTCCCATTCCCCTTGAGTAGCTGGTTGATCGTTGAATTGCCTATCATACCATCCGTCCGCATCAGGATCATAATCAATATCAAGAGGATTAATAGGGTTCATAGACCACCTATAATCATTCACTGGAAGGAATTCACCATAAACAGAGTAACAATATTCCCATCCATCTGGCATCCCATCTCTATCCGAGTCAGAATCAGTTGGATCACTGATTCCAGCCAAACTTATATTGAAGTTGTCAGGATTTATTTCATTAATAAGTCCTGATTTTTCAGAAGAAAGTAATGATTTGGTAGTGAATGTGACATATAATTGACTAAAGGCTGCAGAATAACTCATACTTTCTTCATCAATGTAAGCATTAACCGCATCAGCCCCATAAGATACAAGACCTGTTCCATTAGGAATACTATCAATTGCTAGCTTTTTACCATATATTCTTGACTCAAATTCTGCTAAATTATCAAAAGTTTCTGAAGGACTAATGATACCGTCTCCGTTACAATCAAAAGAATCGTCATCAGTATCTACATTGATATCAGTTCCAGTGAGTAAGTTCATTTCCCACCTATTATCTTCTAGATTCCACTCAGTAAACCAATATTCATATCCATCACTCATGCCATCTCTATCTGTATCTTCTGAAGTGGGATCTGAGATTCCAAATAATGCTTGAAGGAGAGGTTTAGCGGTAGAACCACCCTGCCAATCTTGAAATTGTTGTAATGCAATTTGTGCTCTACCTTCTTTATTAAATAATATTCTATAGACACGATTTTCGGCTTCAGAGGGATCTAAATATTCTGCTTCTTCCCACAGTCTAGGAGCATCAGGGGGAGATAAACCACCATTCATGGGATTATTTAGAGTTAAATTAAGTTCAATTTGATCAGAAATACCATCATTGTCGGAATCATAGTTACCATCGTTTGGAACAAGAGGATTTAATGTCCAAACATTGTCAGTAGAATTCCATTTCGTAAATATTAATTCCATCCCATCCAATAAACCATCTGAATCTGTATCAGGATTATTAGGATCGGCAGTTAATCCAGTCAGATTTATTTGTTCCGGAGATAGGAATGACCCAAATGAATTAGCAGATTCAGCAGATAGCCATGGGTTAGGAAGATATTCACCACCGAAATATAGTAGGTAAAACTGTGGGACTGTGATTAAAGAATCGATTTCAGATAAATTACTAGATATTACATTATATTCTTCCCAATTATTCATTCCATCGCCATCTGGATCACCGGTTCTATCTTGTTCATTAACTGGATTGAGAGTCCATTCACCGTCGAAAAGACTCCAACGGGCATGGAAGAATTCCCAACCATCTGGCATCCCATCTTGATCAGAATCGGGATTTAGAGGATTTCCTGAACCTATATCGATAGCAGTAGTTGCATTAATTAGGCTATTATAAGAATTAGTGGCATATTCGCCAAATGATCCTTCGGCAAAGTTTTCCCATGTGTCATTAAACAGTACTGTAGTGAAATTTTCGGGGAAAACTAAGCCATTATCAGTAGTGTCGGAGAAAATAATATCTGATTTCCAATGGAATTCAATCCAGTTAACCAACTGTTCTTCAAGTTCTAGTACTCCGTTATGATTAACATCGTATCCATCACCATCAGGATTATTCAGAGCATCTGAGCCGTTAAGAGGATTCAAACCAGCCGCATTAACGGACCATGAGCAAGAATATCTAGCTTCCCAACCATCAGGTAGAGAATCGCCATCTGAATCAACATTGTTAGGATCGGTGGCTGTCCAATTAATAGCCGCATCGGATGTTTCTCCATGTGAGGGGAGACCTTCGTCAATAACTGTCTCAAGAAGACTGGACCACTTATATTCGCAAAGGTTCGATAAACCATCATTATCTGCATCATTATTAGCATCTGTGGGGTCTCTAGGGTCTAAAGTCCACAAATTTCCTCCGTTGTAAATGTCTCCTATCCAACGACGATTTTCAATCTCCCAACCATCAGGCATACCGTCTCCATCGGAGTCGATATTTGTTGGATCCGTTGGTCCATCAGTACCTCCGCCTGCCCCTGACCCAAGCCATCCCTCTAAGTGTACAGATTGAGATAATATCCCTGTATCTTCATCACAGATATATTCATCATTTAAGTAATGGCAATCGAAATTTGTTGATTCAGTGAACCAACCCCAATATTCTTCGCCGTCAGTGAGTCCGTCTCCATCCGTATCTGTATTTCTAGGGTCAGTTCCATTAAATCCATTATCAGAACTTGTTATGAACCGGTATTCATCAAGATTAGTCCAACTTCTGTCAATCCCTTCGCCAATTTCAGGATTGTAGAATACTCCATCAGCATCTGCATCTCGATCACGATCATAGGGGTCAGTAGGATCTAATCCATGGATAAATTCCCATCCATCAGGCATGCCATCAAGATCAGAATCTGAGGATTGCGGATTAATTGGCATGATATTCATGTATTTACCTGGAGATATTCCAGCGAACAAATATCTTGCACTTGATGATTCAATGGTTGTCATCGAAGTTACTAAGCCCGGCAAATAGGTTTGATTATCTGAAACTCCAGTAACTCCCTGATAGCCTCCATCCAATACCCATGTCCCATCTCTCGAACCCACTATTACTAAATTGTTCAAAGTATAAACTGAGTGAACATCATTAGAACCAGATAGCCAATTTTCTTCTTTCCACATCCTCTCTGAATCAAAGGCTGAAAGTGGCATCGAAATTATTTCTTCAACATCAATCAGATGGAGCCCACCAGCAGTACCTATCCATGCCCCTGTGATTAATTCATAATTCCCCGAAGAATCTTTAGGTCCTGCCAACTCTAGAACATTAACAATTGCTGACTTAGAGATATTAAGTAAATCCGCTTTTTGAACATAATCTTCAGCATTTTCTCTGTTGAATACCCACCAAGGTTCACCCACTGAATCAGAACCATCAGTAGTATTCCAAGCAACTAATCCGCCATCAGTTCCAATAAGTAATAATGGCCCCCGGCCATCTACATCCATATGTAAAGCGGTATTAACATCCGCGGCATTATTCAATAATAAATTAGAGATAGATTCGAGATAGACTGGAGGAGTCATTGAGGGCCCAGAGATTGAGGTAGTCCAAGCATCTTGACCTGAAAATAACATCACATCTAAATTACTGCTACCTGTATTTAACACGGCTATCTCTGTTAGAGAGGCTATCGAGTAACTGAAATCACTATCGCCGAAGGAAGATAGATCGAACTGCGGTATACCATTTTCCATTTCTACAACTGTAATACCAGAATTTGTTAGCATTACGAGGTAATCATCTCCATTCTTTGACCACTTTATCATTGAATTAAGCTGCATACCTGCAGGTAGATTCTGAAGAGTAGATAAATCGTTAAATGGATCGAAAATAGTTATACCATATTTAGACCCAATTATTAGCCGATCTCTTTGATTATCAGGAATAATCGTATGCACTGCGGAATCAACTAGCTGAGGAGAAGTTGATTGGTCGAATGTCAAAAATTCAGAATCGAAATTAGACATATCGATACTTCTTAATCCAGGAGTTACAGAAACACCGCCATCATAATGAATCATATATTCTTCATAATTACTAAATGATTCACCCCAACTTGTTGTAGCTACAGATGTATCTGGAATAATGAATCCATCTCTATCTAAATCCCAACCATCAGAATCGGAATCAAGAATTGAGTCACTAGCATTTCTTGGATCCAATCCGTAGTGTACTTCCCAACCATCAGGTATCCCATCACCAGGTATGGCAAGTCCAACAGATATAATCTCAGACCAAGAATAGTAATCTGAATCTGATTCAGTAGGGTCACTTCCAAGCCAACCATCGCCCGTTTCTCTCTCTACAGTTGTTTGACACGAACCGATTGTTAGTAAGTTTATTTCACCCGAGCACCAAAGGCCGTCTCTCTCAGTAATCCAATCCTCAGGTGCTCCAAATATATATTCTTCAGAATTAGAATAAATTTCTGTATCATCAATAACTCCATTTCGGTCTACGTCAAATCCATCTCCACAGCCAAATGTAAAATCAACACAGCGATCAATATCTTCCCACATATCACTAGGATCTAATGGATCGAACCAAAGGCAGGTCCAAGCACTTGTTGTGTTTAGGTAGCCTAATCCTCCCTCAGTACACATATAGATTTCATAACCATCGGGTAAACCATCACCATCTGTATCTGCAACTCTTGGATCAAGCCACTCACGGGTTCCTGATTCACTCAATTCACCTGGTTTACCAGTTAAAGAAATTCTATCTGTAAAACATTTATCTAAAGTATAGGGCCAACAATATTCCAACAACGCGCTAGCGCCATCATTATCATGATCGGACATATTATCTGTTCCATTTTTAGAATCTAAACCAGATATTCGTAAAATTTCCGAACCAGTATCTAGAATAATATCTTCTCCGAATAGAACCGCCTCATGGAAATCAGGAATTCTATCTCCATCCTCATCAGTTACAGGAGGACCTCCCCCCGCTGCTTCACCAGGGTTGGTATTTTCTACAGGGGCTTGGGGTCGAGTTTGAGAAACAAAGGCTAAACTAGACAGGATTAGGACTGTTATCAGAAGAGCAGTTTGTTTACGTCTCATGGTATGACCTCCTGTTAACTACCCTTAGCGACTTTCATGCATTTATGACCATGATGGAGCGTAGTTCGGACAAACACAATAAATAATCGTACTCTGACTATGAATTTACGGTCTTGAAACTAATATATTTACGACTATAAATCAGATTCATTGAAGGACTTGGCGCAGGCCCGTGAATATGCTTGACATGGGATTAGAGATTATACATCTTGGATCAGGGAGTAGAGGAAACTCTACTCTATTAATTTCAGGTAATTCAAAAATTCTTATTGATTGTGGATTTTCTCTCAAACAGACAGAATTAAGATTAAAAAAAATTGATATAGAACCGAAAACAATTGATGCGATAATAGTCACTCATCACCATGGTGATCACTCTAAATCAGCATTGAGAGCTTCTAAAAAATGGGGATCTAAACTCTATTCAAATACTGAAACTGCGATAAAAATGGGTTGGAACCCTATCAGTGAATGTAGAACCTTCGCTAATTTAGAAAGATTAGATATCAGTGAAGAAATCAGTGTCTTACCTATTCCTGTACCTCATGATGATGCAGAGAATATAGCACTAATTGTGAGTAATGGCGATGGAAATAGAGCAGGTTTTGTCACTGATTTAGGAGAAGCGACTGTAGAATTAAAACGTCATCTAAAAGGTTGCTCGCATATATCTATTGAAGCAAATTATGATCATGAAAAATTAATGCAAGGACCTTATCCAGACTCATTGAAAAGAAGAATAATGGGGAGAGGTGGGCACCTCTCAAATAGTCAAACCGCAGATATAATCAAAGAAATTTTGACACCAAATTTGAAAACATTAGTATTGTGCCATTTATCAGATAGGAATAATGCACCTCACCTTGCAGAAAGTGAGGTTTTGATGCAAATCGCAGATGATTTCGGAGGTTCTATATTCATTTCGGGACAAGATGGACCAGATTTTAAAATAGTTCTAGAAAATAAATAAGTAAAGAAACATAAATATCTACGAATTAATGACCCATCACTACCCTGTGCACGGAATTTTGAACCTCTTTCATACGATCATTTGCACCAAGTTCTCGGAATACTGATAAAGATCGTTGTAAATAATCCATTCTTTGTGAACGGTCGGTTTCAACTTCCCCTAAACGCGCTAAAAGTTCTCCTTTCAAATGTCGGAAGTCATTCGCTTCTGCTAAAGCAAGACCTTCTAAATAGTGTTCAGATGCTTCTTCCTTTCTACCTGCATCACTAAGCACCTGACCCAGCAACATTTCAACCTCTACAGCACTGTGAGGATCTGCTTGTTCAGAGAGTATTTCCAAAGCACCAGAATAATGTAACATAGCTAAATCATTATCTTTCATTCTAGCATAATACCTTCCCAAAACTGCTCTTGCTCTAGCATGTAAAGTATCCTGACCGTTATCTTTAGTTTCATCATGAGCAAGCATTGCATGATCCCTTGCACGATCTAACTCACCCATTTCTAAAAAGGCAGATGCAAGTCTAATTCTTGAATCGCATAATTCAGGGTTATCCTCAGATTCTAATAAATTTTCTACATTACTATAAACTTCTAAAGCGTGCCTATTATCTCTACGGCGACGGAAAATATATCCCATATTATTATACGAACGAGCAGCAGAAACTGCATCTCTAGTACTTATTTGGATTTCAAGTGCTTGACGATGTAACTCTAATGCATCATCCATTGCTCCTCGTTTGACTGCTATATCTGCTCGAGAAGAAAGAAGTCGAGCAAGTTCCTTACTTTGTTTATTTTTCTTGGCTATAGGGATGGCTGCATCATATTCTTTTTCCGCCTCATCCCATCTTCCTTGTATAGACAGGATATCCCCTCTAAGTTCCCTGACAACACCCCAAGACTTAGAATCGAAGCCTTCTCTATCTAATGCTCTAAGGATACCTAGTAATTCAGTATGTCCTGCTTGAACTAATGTATGGCCTTCTGTAGATAAAATTTTAGTTAATTCGTCTATTTTATCAGAATTATGAAGATGATGTATTAGTTCAATTCTATCAGTAGCACTTGTTTTACGATTCCTGTACCAATTAACAGCGTTACTATGTAATTCTTGACGAAGCCCTTCTTCCATTGAAAGTACTAAAAATTCACGAACTAAATCATGAACATCATAATTAGAACTATCCGCCTGTCGTGCTAGTCCTTTTTCGACAAGTTCATCCAAAAGATCAATCGCTGCGTCTAATTCACTGAGTGCATCCAATGGCGTAGGTTCTCTAAAAACTGCAATGGCACCGAGAAGTCTCTTCTGTGGACCCGATAAACGACTAAAAATTTCTTTCTCGACAAAAGTTTCTAAAGTTGCGTGGAATGTGCCTCCAACACTCCCACGATTAATTAGTTCTAGAACTAGAGGGTGACCTCTAGAGAGTGAGTAAATATGAATAAATTGAGATGCATCCATATCTGGCATTGCTGAAAGTATTTGTTTACTTGATTCTTTATCAAGGCCTTCTAGTGGCATAACTAATGTTAATATCTTACCTTCAGAGTCTTTCTCAGGAACCACCATCCTAAATGAACGAGAGAACATAACTACGCCTACTTGATCAAGATTCGGAATTTTCATACAAATCCCTCTTAATATTGTAATCAAAGTTTCATCACCAACCTTATGCAAATCGTCAATTACAATCAAACTAGGTGAGTTTTTTAGCCCTTGAATTATCAAATCGACAGCAACATTAGATTGAGGAATGGGGGTGGCTGCTAAATAATCTGATAAGTCATTAGACCCCATTGTTGATTGCCATTCAGCAGTAGCTTCAAGGAAAGATCGGGAGCCCTCCCAATCTTGACAGCGATGATATAATAAATTTCTTTCATGAGTAAACCTTTCTATTATTTTTCCAGCTAAAGCAGTCTTTCCTATCCCTGCAATACCGGGCACAAGTATCGATGATGACCTGACTTCTAGTAAGTTCACCATATCTTCAACTTCTTTCTCTCGGCCAAAGAATTTTCTAGTTCTAGGAAGGTCATTATATGAGGTAACTAATTGCTTTTCAATATGTTTTGATAAATCTCGCTCAATTAATTCAGCCGTAAGTAAGGATAAGTCAATGCTACCATTATCATCAATATATCTCAATATATCTACATGCCTTAACGGTAAATCTGTTATCTCTAGAGCATTAACAAGTGGTACCGTCTCTACTGAACCATCAGGATGCTTCATACGAACGGGTTGAACGCTTACTTTGTCCCAAATAGAGTTAGCAACTTTTAATCCTTCATCAGTCAAGAAATACGCCTTTCTTTTACGAGAAACACCCGTTACATGAGCCTGCCTTTCAATTAGAAGACCTTGTTCTCTCATTCCAGAAATTGCTCTAGGGACGTTGGATCTGGCTATTGCAACAGCATTGGCTATACCCATTTGAGATAGTGCAAATGGCACCTCGACTCGACCAGCATGTTCGACATAATCTCTGAGATGCAACAAAATCCTTTCTTGGACCCCTGGTCTAGGCTGCCCCACTGCACTCATGATAGTTCAGGAATCTGCAATACCTCATGAAGTTTCGGTGGTTAAGACCAACGTTTGAGTCATCAAGAATTATAATTAGGATCTTCTATCCAATCATTAGATTCTTCATCCCAAATCCAACCTTCAGATGAGCTGTCTTCATCAGAAGAATCTTCCGAATCATCTTCTTCGATTTCCACATAAAAGTATACGAATACGCCGCCAATTAATCCAATAATTACAAGCGCGATTATGGCGATCATGCCTGTAGAAAGACCTTCATCAGGAGTTCCAACAGAGATTTTGACATTGCTGGAGTAGTCGGCACCTACATATCGGAATACAGGAGTTACTGAGCCATCACTAAATCTTGAAGATGCAATGCCCAACGTCCATGTGGAATTATCTTCAACAATCGTATTATTTGCTGGAACTTGGTTAATTAATACTGTAACTGTTTTGCCAGGGAGACCTACACCTGAGAATATGAGGGTTTCACCGTCTTGAATCACAGTAACTTCAGGGACATCAATTTGGAAACTTATCGGCGTAACACTAAAAGTCACTGGGTTTGATATTTCCTTTGAACCGAAAGGATCTGTTGCCATGAAAACAACATTTTCTAAGGTCCAAGTTTCCATATTATTGTCATAGAAGAACATAGATATTGGATCATATGTAGCGATACCGTCTTGGCCTACATTAATTACCAATGCAGGAGATGTTGAATCAGCATCAGAATCAGCATCATAAACTGATAGTATTAAATCTTGATTTACATCTAAATCATAGAAAAATTGATTCAAATCAATTTCTCCTTTAGTACATCTGTCCTGAGATTGTGAAGAAATTTCACAATACAATACTATCTCATCTAACCACCCATCCGAATTGAATATAGGTTGATTATTTCCGGCGTCTGAGGGGTTGTCGGCAGTAATCACAATAGTTGTCATTCCACTGAAGTCATAACCGTCATAAGACCTTACATCAATTGCATATTCGAAATCGTGTTGAAGAATTGTTGGATCCCATTCAGCAGACCAGGCACCATTGGTATCAAACTCAGATACAGATTGTTGATGGACAATAATATCGCCATTGTATATGTCTCTGATTGTTATATCAACTCTTGATACAGAACCATCGTTATCTCTTGCAACACCATCAATTGTAGTATCGGTCACCGAAAGTCTCTGACCTTCTTGAGGATACAATAAACTAACGAAAGGTGCCGAGTTTGAATTATCAATAGTCAAAGTCATAGTAACTGCATCACATTCATCAATTATACTCAAACAGAAATCAGAGTCAGAGGCCCAAATTGTGAATGTATATTCCTCTGAAGTTCTAGGTTGGCCGCTGAAATCCCATGTCCATGACCAATCAGCACCTCCAGAAGTTGGTGTTGTACCTTCGAAATTAGGCCCACTAATGTAGAAATAAACCTCACCTACATCTTTACTACAGTCAATAGGGCACCCATATTGGTCATATGCAGTACCTTCGAAAGTAACTGTTCCATCTGACCAAGTTGAACCATCACTTGGAGATGAAACGGTTAAAACGGGAGGAGCCGCATTAAGCTTAATTGTGCGTGAAATTATTGGGCTGTAATCAATACCATCGAAAGATCTGAATTCGAATGTATAATCTTCCTCCTGATAATTAGTCATATCAAATGAATAGTACCATGAATTGAATGGATGATTAAAACGTGTCACGGTACCAGGTTCTGCGTCACTGCTATCTACAGCAAATCCCGCTGAACTCCACTCACTTGTGAATGGATCGCGAACTTCGATTGAATGAATATATCCTTTTTGATCCCATTGAGCTAATTCATCCGTAGCATAGAAACCGGCTAATTGACCATCATGAGCAGAACCAGTGAAATTAACAATTTTCCTAAAAGAGTGACCATCCGATTGTATCACAGAAACAGATGGACCGGAATTAAACAAATTAATTGTATCTTGATAAGTGGCATCTTGAATTACGAAATCACTCCGTGCATAACCGAATCCGAAACGGTAGGCGGTGTAATAGTAACGAGATAACTCCCGAGTACCTGCACTATAGTCACAATCTAAATCATTATTGTCGATAGTTAAATCGCCATCATTATCTATTCCATCTGAGCATGAATCTTCATACTCATCATCCGCAAAACCATCTGGGTTATCTCCTCCTGCGAGGCCACGGAAATCAAGGTGAGAATCAGAAGCTAGAGCAAACCAAGGAGTATATCCATTCTGATCAGTATATAATGAATAAAGGTCATTACCCAATGCATCTTCAATGAGGACATTGGTATTTTCAACAGCCATACCATCGACTAAAGTTTGGAATCTAACCATTTCTGCCCTACGTACTTGAATTGCATATTGAGTAGGTTGTGATTTGATATAAATTTTTGAAGTATCAACATTAGATAAATTCGCGAATGTAAATACAGTAGAATTATTGTCCATGCTCATAGCTAGTGGGAAATTAATTGGAGTTAAATTATCACAACTAGGACATTCAGAAATAGGAGTTGGTATAATCGCGCCTTGAAAACCATTTGCAGGCCAAGCCTCTTGATCAGGCCAGTCTAGAATAACTGGAAATAGACCGGGAGGGGAACTGGGAATAAATTCTGATTGAACTGTTACTGAAGACTTAGTAATATTGTAAGCAGTTTCAATGCCGTTCCAAGTATTTAGAGAGAAGAAACCTAATGACCCATATTGCTGAGTATTGGCAAAACCACTATCATAATTACGAATCACTGCACCGGTTCCAGGAGTATTGAATATGTTCCTTTGAACGTCTAATAAACCACCAATGGCTCGAATACCATCAGCATCACCACCTAGACTGAACTCATTATCATAAAGCGTAACTCCTGAACGGAACAAACTTACTGCAGGACAAGTATATTCGCCACCCCAGTATTTGAAGCTAGAACAAGTACCTGGTGAATCCACACTAACCGTATTATTAGTAAAGTGTAGTCTTGAAGCAGATGGTGATGGCCCTGAAGACGATAATTCACCAATTTGCACAGGTGTTTTTGCAGTATTTACGATATTATTATATTCAGCAATAACATCAAAAGTACCGGTTAACCAAAGGCCATTCCACCCGCCAATAGGACCTATTTCATTATGATGAATATATGCCTTACTAGATTGGACGGTGATTCCTGAACGTTCACTTACTCCTGAAATATCGTTATTGTGTAATTCAACATTCGCTCCATCATAAGCCGTTATTCCTGAACCTGAATCAGTATTAATCTCATTATTACCGATTTCGATTGTAAAATCCTCTCCTTGTACTGATTTTATTCCATTTATATCGACACCATTGCAATTGACATTTATATCAGAATTAGTTAGGCTTCCGGAAGAACTCACTAAAGCGAATCCATAGTCTCCAGTATTCACTGTTGCATCATTGATTTCGATAAATGTGCCCTCAGCCCAAAGAGTAGGTCGGCCACCATCATTATTTCCACAACCATTATCTGTTCCAATAAAAAATGGAGAATTCATGATAAGAGGTGAGATTTGAGTCCCAGAACCATAAATCTGGACAGCAGAACCACCTACGCCACTCTTATCATCACTTCCAGCAACATAAGTCCCACCTTCAAATGTAGGCTGAGCCAGATTTGTAGTCAATACACTACTTGTATTTATGTTAGTGAAACGCATTTGAGTCAGAGTTGGAGATGCTCCATCGATAACCATAGCACCATATCTCCAACGATTAATAGAATCAATATAGTAAGGAATACCCCATGCATCCTCGAAAGTGATATGTCTAAATCCAGTCTCTGAAAGATCTATCGAACTACGGATTAACATCCCCTCAAAGCATGATGCATCCTCTACTTGGATTTCTTGAGTCCCTTGCTTCATTCCTTTACATTCACCTATTGCGCTAGAATTTGATGGATCAGTCCATCTAAGTGTAATCTTGTTAGCCATACTGGCATCCCCACTTGCTCCACAAGATGAGACGCCTGCACAAATGTTCCCTCGAACATCAAGATAGGTCCCATTGGGAAAAACAACAGTAGTCCCAGGTTGAATTATTAATTTAGCACCAGAGGCAATTGTGACATCACCTGTAAGTTGATGAGTACCAGACCATGTTTCAGATGTAATAATTGTCCCAGAGGTTGTTTCATTGTTAGCCATTACCGGTGCAGCTGGACCTACTAAAGCAATGAGGACACTAGATAACATCAGAAATACTAGGAAGGAACTTCTTGCACGGTGCTTGGACATGTTTTACCGTATTATGAATCATTTATCAACGCTAACCCTAATATGACAGATTATGTATCATCAAAGAGGTTTAGTATCATATTCCAGAAATTTTAATTTCTATATTGCATTGAAGGAAAAAGCGACTTCTTCAGACCACTTTAATGCATTGAGGCTACCATATCCAGAGTGTGAGTCGTGACCATTATTTTCAAAATTACCTCTATCAGAAGAGATTGCTAATGACTGTTTGACTTTTTGCATTTCATCACTATCTATTATTCCATCAGTTCCGGCGATATCATCACCATATTTCTGAAGTATTAAGGCTAATGAACCCGTAACGAATACTGTAGAATCACTAGAACCTGATGAATATGCATATGGTGAAGAAAGACTACTTGATGCAGTTGAAAATATATTCACTCCAGGGGCGATGACCTCAGGTTTTTGATTTGGATATTCTCTCTCGGCACCAAAGTATGGATCTGTAGAAGAACCATAAGCGCTACTACCCCACACATTCCCTGCCTTATTTGTTGCACCGACTGATATTACACCCGAAATACTAGAAGGTTGAGATACATCATTTACACTAGTATCTAAACCGGTGTTTCCCGCAGCAGCAACAACGAATATCCCTACTTCGAGTGCCTCTTGAACTGCGATATTAGTTTGTGATAAAGACAAGAAATCAGATGGTTGCCCTCCAAGACTTAGAGAAATAATATCTACTCTTTGAGTAATTCTACACCACCTTATTGCTTGTGCTACACGATCACCAGAACCTGAGGTGCCCTCGTCATCCAATGCTAAAGCAACAGATAGACTTACTTCGGGAGCAGCCCCCTTAAATGTACCATTAGAAATCAATATCCCTGACATCAAAGTACCATGAGAATCTTTACCAACATCTCTTATCTGTTCATGATTTCCATCTACGAAGTCTCTAAATCCGACTAATTTCTGATGAGAAAAATCTGGATGACCCATGTCAATACCAGTATCTATTATGCATACGTGTACTCCCTCACCAAAATACCCTTCAGATTGTAGTTGACGAATTCCTGAGTCTTGATATGCCCATTCTGAATCTGGCAAAATAGGGACTAGGAATGCACTTACCCAAGGCCAACTAGCGATGAGTAGTAATGTAGATATTGAGAAAAATATAGCGCCATTAGGCCAGATATATTTTTTCATAGGACCTATTGGCCATCGTAACTGACGCGCCTCATCATCTGTCAGACCATATTCTGCACCTGCATACCCTGGCGCATATGGATCAATTGCAGTTAACATCCTGAAATCTTCAGGTTCAGGGAGTAAATCCAAGTCTTCTATAGATCCCAAATTAACACCTTACGAACTCTGAGATTGAGATTACACTTAAGAATCTCTGTTCTCAAAATTATTCAGTTCTGATAATCTCAGAAAGGAGCGCCAGGTCGTCGGGATTTAGATTTGGTCAAATATAGTATAATAATGGCCAAACCTGCAATTAATAGATATGGTATCCAGTCGGTACTTTCATCATCACTTACAGCGGGTGAACGAACATCCACATTCTTTGAACCAATCATTATACCATCGACTTCATTCCAATGACTATCGTCAACGTTTTCTTCGCCGAATACACTAGAATTGATTTCAAGTACTAGGTAGTAAGGAGCAGTCGAAATATCCGACAGATCGAATAAGAAGCTGTAAAGGGTATCTGACTGAGCATTCACATCTAAGACCGTTAATGCGCTAACAGAAGTAGGATTGTTACATGCTACATCATTACAAAGAGTTGCAAGAAGTTCTACTTGCTCTGCGTCTACTAGACCATCGTTAGAAACTGTTGCTACGTATGTAATTTGACCGCCTGCAACCGGTTCACCTCCACCGCGAGCTTGGACATTTTCTATCTTAAGGATAGGATGGGAACTCATAATATCAATTTCAATGATTTCATATGTATTCCCAGCCTTATCTGTTGGAGTGACATATATTGTAAATTCTTCATCATTATCTACATCAGGAGCCACCACAGTGACACTATGGGTAGTGCTAACAAATCCACCTAGAGTATGGCTTGTTGGTCCTGTTCGACTCCAACCATCTGGTAATTCTGAATCATCAAATCCAAACTCAAACTTATCATCACCATTTCCTGAATTAGTAAATTCAATAGGTACGATGATTAATTCACCTGGAGCAACTCCATAGACTTCTTCCATAGGGTTTGTCAATACGAATCCATGAATTTGAGGAACTCTAACTATCAATTCATGAGTTTCTTGATAACCATCTTGAGTTGAAACAATAATTGTAATCTTGTGACCTTCCTCGAATGAGTGGGCAACTGATTGATTAGCAGGAGTTACTCTAATACTCAGATCATTAAACATCAAAGTATTATCTAGGCCTACTTCAAATTGAGTAGAAGTATTCCAATCACCTGAACCATTATTGAATTCTAAAGTCCAATCTGAACCATCTGAACCAGATATCCCGCCACCAACATTGTAAAGATCATATGATTCATGACCTAAATATTCAACTCCTAATGTGAATTCTACAGGTACAAAACCATCAGTGTCATTGACCACAAGATCAACATCACTCATAGAACCAATATATGAATCATCACCCGAAGTGAGGTTCAGAGTTTGAATAGAAATTTCATGATTAGATATACGATTGTATAATAGATTCAGAATTGGAGATTCTTGACCTGAATATACATCTACTCCAAGGCCTGCCATATATTGCATAGATATTCCTCTTTGTTCGACATCAAACTCACCTGAAAATTGTACATTTCCATTTGGAAGAAGAAGGCTAAGAGACCCCGTTTCATCAACATCTTGTATCCACTTAATTCCAAATCCAATATCAATAATAACGTTAGAATCATTAATTTCACCTATATTTCGAGAAACACCATCATAATCTAACCATTCAGTAGTTACATCAAGTAAACCACCTCTGGTTAGTTCCATCTCCAGAGTGCCACCATCTACAACATCTACATCTAATAGCCCCATTATCACTAGATCTTGATTTGGAACACTGGCACTTACAATCCATAGACCAGGTTCTAACTGAGCAGACCATTCGCCAGACCAAACACCGTCTGTTGAATTAAGAACTGGGTATACTGCATCTCGAACTAAACCTTCAGTAGGTATTATTGAGACAATTATGTCATCCAGAGGAATATTAGATATTCCAAGATCATAAGAAATATTACCTGAAACATCAACTAAACCTGCTGTTAATTCTAGACTTAAATCATTGGGGACATTAGAAACTGCAACACTTTCTTGCACATTCTCGAATCCATCATAAGATGTATTAATTGACCAAGTAGTATTAGCAGGAACAAATAATTCCCAATCGCCGTTATCATTTGAATCAATAGAGATTAGTGGAAGTAAGTCATTAGAGAATTCCATATTTACACCAGAAATACCTTCTCCTATATTTGATGCGTTGTTATCGTTAAGGTCCCAGAATACATTGCCTGATAGAGCCACAAATAGATTTGCAGTCAAATTGTAATGATTATCGTTGCCTAGAACAACCGCTAGAGAATTGTCGCCAACTAGCCATCTCTTACCGCCCTCTGTATAATTAAGAGATACTATCCAATTACCAGATACTAGATCGACACTTGTGAAGCCAGTTGAATTAGTTGCCTCTATACTGAATGAACCTAATCCATCTGACGATTCTAGTGACAAACTAATTCCTGAAAGAGCAGAGTCAGAATCATCTTCTGTTAAAGTGAAAGAAACTTCAGATAGCTGACTTGTAGACATTTGTAACCCTTCAGAGGTGATTTCAGAAGATACTGTGATTAGAGTCCTTAGACCCTCTTTAATCCCATCATTTACTGTTTCAGTAGTAACTATCCAATCGCCTTGGGCAATGAAATCTACAATGCTCCCATTAATGTCAGTTGTTCTTGAAAGAATCCAACCATTCTCAACATTTGTTAATCTAACTAGTTGCTCAGATAGAGGTCCTCCGCTTTCATTAGTGAAAGTCATATTTACACGCCATTCAGGATCAAAACCAATTGAACGTTGAACAGTTGAGGAATCCATACCTACTTGGAAATCAACTTCTCCAGTCATAATTCTAGTTCCAAACAAATCACCTTTATTTGCATCAGAAATTTCTACAGATATCCGATAAATACCCGGTTCAACAGATACATCTGCATGACCTGTTTCATTCCATGATGAATTATCAATATCTATTTGATAATCTAATCCATTGATTAAAGAAATAAGTGTGAAATCATAATTTACAGGAGTACCATTAGAGATATTATTATCTCCTGAGTTATCTAAGAAGAAATCTACAGATAATAATGAATCAACTGGATAAATTATAATCTCTATAGTGTTGTTATTATTGTCAACATTAGTTGTATTTGTACCAGACGTAAAGTCTTCAGAAATTACTGAGAATTCCCATTCACCCTTTGGTAGAACCATCTCAAAAGAACCACCATCATTAGTCTGAGCACGCCACTTCGCATCATAGTCCGAACTTTCTGCTACTACTGTAGCAGATTCCCAACCACCTACATTAGAATTGTAATAATTATCCGCTCTATTGATACTTATAATACCTGAAATTGATTGACCTGGACGAGCAACCATTTCAATATCTTCCATATCAGAATCAACTGTAAACTGTGTTCCATTAACTAATTTCAGATTAGTCCCTATTTGAGTCACTGCATCAACTACAGTCCCCTGAGGCAGAACCAAAGAAAATGTACCATTAGACGAGGTTTCAACCGTAGTGCTAAAGTCATCCCAATAGAAAACAATAGGTACGAATTCTAAAGTTTTATTTTCATCCACAAGATTCTCATTAATATTTTCATTATAGTATAATGTCCCAGTTACGACTTGACTGGTATAAAATTCATAAACAGAGGAAAAATCATCATCTCCTACTTCAATTTCTTCCCATAATTGTTCAGTATCCGACAAAGTATAGTTCAAAATCCATGTACCTGGTGTAAGTTCGACATAGTATTCATCAGTCATATTATTGAAAACTGCTGTAACCGGAGTTCCAGATCCATTTTTCTGATATAATGTCAAATCTAAGTCATTGAGATACTGAGCGTCACCACTTAACAATTGGAACGTCAAATCAGACGTATTAGGGACCGGTGATGGGAAAACAAATGAAGATGCTGCATTTGCATCAAATATATATTCAGCGTATAATTCAGAAAAGCCGTCGCCATCAATATCCAGTTCAGCAATATATTCTCCCGGCATTATAGGTCCAAAGGTGATTTTAGAACCTATTAATTCATCATCATCCCATGTTAATTCAGGAGAGATTAGACAAGGAGCATATTGAACATCATTACAATCATATATTGCATCAGAAACATTAGATTCACTGGTCCTCAGAATTATTGAAGACATTATTGGGTTACCAGTCTGATCAACTAGTTCAGCAGAAATAGAACCTCCATGGATATCAATTTCTGTGATTGGAGCATTAGAGGACTGAGATATAGCATAGACATCATCAATAGCAACGTGTGTACCATCACTGAAGATTACAGCAACATCGTATGATCCTGGAATAGCATCAACAATGTGGAATGTACCTGGTTGGACCATTACGCCACTAAAAATACCAGTGCCTGTGAATGAACCAGTTCCATTAATTGTACCATAACTTGTTAATTCAGAGTTAGATGTGTCGGTAGAGAATACACCTGAACCAATGAAAGTTGATTGAACTAATTTTTGGGTAAATGATGCAACACCATTAGCAGTAAAGCGCCCAGTAGCGTTAACTATTCCATTGAGAAGATATTTACCATCAGATTGCATACACAAAGTAGAATTCTCAGGCATTGTCTCATTAACATCACAATTAACTAATTCAGAAATATCATCATTTATTATACCATCAATAATCCCCTTACCTGCGAATTCACCATCTCCAGTAATACTATGATTATTGAATACAGTTTGAGTATAATTACCTGTGAAGTCAGAGATAGTGGCTGTAGTTTGAGTAATGACACTTCCCTCTCCAGTGAATGTTACTTCACCTGTTCCTTCAAATCTAAGGTCATCACCATCTATAGTTCCATCAGAAATCGACAGAACATAAGGTGCTGCATCTATCATATCCCAAGAAGGTGTTAGCTCAACAGTGGCATCGTCTAATGAATCACCTGAAAATGCTTCAGTGCCCGCCCAGACTAATCGGCCTATGGAAGATGCAGGCTCGACAATTATAGGAACCGAAATTACTGATTCACCATTACTATGACCATCAGAACCTGAGATATTAACAATAGTCTCCGACAACCAAGTAGAACCAGATACGTTACCTAATATCCCAGTTATAGGATTGAGAAGTCTAACGTCAGTAGTCTCACTTTCAAAAATATCTCCAAGAGATTGTCCTACGTTAGTAGTCATAATTTGAGTCCTGGCAGATTCTAGATCAGATTCACCATAGAACGCTGAAACTCGGATTTTACCTGCAGGTGCTATGAAATTGTATTCTCCATTTTCATTTGCATCTGTTGTACCTATAGGAATCCAGTAAGTTCTTTGATCTCTATCTATGATTTGTCCATCAATCTCGACCTCTTCTCCACTGAATGCATCTCTTTCAATCAGAATTTTTGCATTTGGAACAGGGCCTACACCGTCTAATTCAACGACTCCTTCTATAGTTGCTCCACTGTAATACTTCATTATTTTAACTTGAGTATTAGCACTTCCAATACCAAGATTTGTACAATCAGAATCAGTTAAGTTACCATCTTCATCTGTTTCGCAATCTGGATGATACCAATTTGATAAAACCATATGATTCATCATTGCACCAGGAAGAGGATATGCATTCTCTAGATATGAACCAGGTGCACCAGAAGTATAGAAATGAGGGGCAGGTTGTTCTGCATCCCCAGGTAGTCCAAGAGTCGAAGTACCATATCCAACGTAAATTCTCGCAACCATTGTATCGAAGAACTCTGGTTGATGTTGGTAATCGATATCTATCATTCTAATCATTTCATTAACATCAGTTAGAGCACCTGATTGTTGACGAATTACATCATTCATATATTCTGTTTCATATTCTGCAGAAGTACGAGGGATTATGGGTCCATCGCCTCTCTGAGTTTGATAAACAGAGGAAATATATGTTTCAGTTTCTAATCCAGATAAAGAAGTTGGAGCATGGAAAATACCCGTAGTTTGACCTTGGTGGTAGCTATAATCTTCATAATACTGGCCTCCTAGTGGATAAAGACGATTATCTACTGCGAAATATCTAATTTCGTTGTTTCGAGAAATCATCTCACCTAATGGCCCCTCATAATTTTGGACATCATAAACTAAATCTGTAGAAATATCATGGTATAGATCATTTATTCCTGCAGAATCAAACATCTGTAACAAGAAAGCTCTACTTAGAGCGAGTTTGGCATTAATACGATGAAGAGCAGTAGAAACATCATCAAAGTCTTCAATTAAATCGGGCGTATATCTGTAACCTGCAATATCATAGAATTGAATTACTAATTCCCCTTCCATATCGTGCCCCTTAGGGTATCTATCTAAATCAGAAATAGAGTTTCTAGCATCATTGAATTCGTCGATTGCAGATTCTTCATTAGTAGACATCTCAGAAATTATTTCTCCATCTTCGAGTACTACCCATAATTCATCAGAACTTGGGATACCATTAGATTCTAATTGATAACCTCTCAATAATTCGTACTGGCCATCGACTGCTACCACACTCAATGATCTGCTTAGAACTACATCAGATCCATCCATACCGAAACTCATTATGGTACTGAACTCATTGTATTGTTCTTGAGTCATATGACCATCCAATAGTAATGCCTCGAATTCATCCGAAAATCCAGAAGAATCGGTTGATCTACGGTCACCTTGGGCTAGTGTGGTAATGAATAATGAAAGCGTATCTTCTTGACTAGCAGATAATAGCATAGCACCACTATTTGGAATACCTGACTGGAAATTATCAGAAACTGTTGGGTGTTGCCCTTGAGCAAGTGCTTGGAAACCATAATCCCACCACGAAACAAATGCAGGACGTTCTGAAAAACTTACTTCGGCATCTTGCTCAGAGAGCCATTCATAGGCCATATTCCATGAACCTGAATTAAATCCAGGCCCAAAAGTACCCATATACCAGAGATCACCATTGGCATCATAATTCTCACTATTTAGGAGAGATATACCTAATACTTCTTGCCTTAAGATATCTGGAGTAATATCATGAATAGTTTGATCGACATCTGATGCAGATTGTTCCCCTCTTGGAATCCCTGAGTCTATACCATAAGTGATATGTTGTGTACAAACTAACATCAAAACAAGAAGAATTACTGGAACTCCAGGATGTCTCTTTGATGCTGACCAATTTGCCCAAAAACGAGTACGTGGAGTTGCAATTCCTGATTTGCGCCATTCTTTAGCGAAACCAGAGAAATTCGCATAATTCCACATCATGGCAATTCCTATACCACCCACAACTGAAATTGCAGGTGTTGCGTTGAATATGAAACGCCCTGCAGACCAAGCCATGTAAATAGCAATGATAACCCATAATCCAAGAAGAATATGGCTTTGTTTTTCTTTCCTAGCGCCTCTCCAAAGTAACATTACTGATACAAATATTGCTATCAAAGATACAATGGGACCGTACGATGCGAAAAGAACACCGCGACTAGGTGCTTGTGCTTCTCCAATTGTTCCGAATATTTTGTTCTTAGAGAAGTAAAATCCTCCAGTAAACAGTACATCCCATCCATCGTACATATTGAACCATTGAAGCGCGTAAAGTACCGCGAGTATACTACCCATCAGGACTACAGTACTTCCAAGCACCAATAACCACGGTCTGTCCCTGTATGAGGAAGATATCCAACCTAATGCGAGTGTGAATCCGATAATGTAGAACATTGGTTGGAAACCACTTGGATCGAATAATAGACCGAGTTCAGGCCTACAATAGAAAGGAAGAGGTATTACAAATGCTGTTAACATCATTTGCAATGATGCTGCGGTAATAGGTAAGCTGTCTCTTCGACGGAACATATTGAAAAATACTTGGAACGCGAATGCGATAAATAAGATACCTGGGCCGTAAACGAAACCTTTCCACCCTAGGGCTACGATAGCGAAAGAAACACCAGCAAGTGTTGCATTAGTCATTACCTTGGTATTTTCAGACCACATTTGCCTCATACCAGCAACAATATACAGTGGACTCAAACTAGGAGTATTGAATAATCTCTGATTAGTAAGGTGATTCATTGCTTTAACCCAGTAATAGAATGCGATTGCCAAGAAAAGCATAGCAAAGGCGTCGTGATCTGCAAGACCAAATGTAGAGTGACTGATATGACCAGGCATTAATGCAATTAACCATGCAGAAATAATACCCGCCATATTGCTGTGCATTTTCCTTGCTAAAGCAGCTATTGGAAGTACAATTAGCGCACCGAAAATTGCAGGTAATGCAGCAACACTCCACCATACCGATGTTTCAAGAGACATACCAGATAACCAAGAAAGAAGAATTCCCCCCAAGGCAAGTGACCAAGAAAAGAGAGGCGGTCGAGGATTGATAGCAACCATTGGGTATGCTCTATCGGCATCAACTATCAGATGACTTCTTTCGAGAACAATGTAATCAACCACGCGCTTCATGTACCAAGGATCTGAACCACCAGACATGTCCCAAAGTCCTGTACCTGCAGCATTCATTGCAGGAAGGACATTCCATCCAACTCTTACTGCTAGAGCAACAAAAAGTGCTAAACTAACCATAACTCCATATGAATGAAGATTCCACCATTTACGGAATTCAGAATTATCTCTTCGAGGTGATATATCGCCAAAACGACCACTGGCTGCAATCATCATCCCACCTACATTCAACCAGAATACTAGCAAGAACCACGTGAATAAGCTAATATTGCCGTCGCCATTAAGTTGTGAAAGTGGCAAGTCGTTACCAATTTCTTGTAAGTGAGCTAGAGTGTACATAACCCAATTTAATGCGACTACTGTGCCTAAAACATGCCACCTCTCAGAATTACAGAAAGATACGAAGATCACGACTATTGTAGCAAAAATAGCCCACACAGAGCCTAAATATAGATGATTATCATAGGATGTTACATCGTCAAAAGTACTCAACCAGATTACTGGGATTAAGTTAACCACAAATACTACAGTTGCAGTAATTATACCAACATTAGGCATAATGGAAGGTAAGTCTCTGAACCAAGAACCTTTACCCGGTGTTGCAAAACGACCCCTCATCACCAATGTTAGGAGTACACCTAACGATATTGATGCGGCCCACGATGCAAAGAAAATTGAAGCAATCGAACTACGAACTACGTCGATTAACTCATCTGGATTGCCTGCCCATGAAGTCTCATCAAGAGAATATCTAGTTGCTGCAGAAATGGCTAAATGGAAACCTATTACTACTGAAAGCAATATTGTCAATTCTTCATTTCTGTCTGAGATAGACAAAAGAAGTGAAGATACAGCCATGAACGCAAAAGTAAATCCTTCTAAAGGTTCAAGTATAGAAAATTCAATCAATAGATATGAAATAAATATAATTAATATTGAAACAAGGGAATTTCTAGATTTAGTAACGGATGAAGATTCACCAAATGTGTTCAAGATCATACCAAGAAACGCGGCTAAAGCAGCGATAACTGGTAAGATCAGGATGTCTACATATCCGTCGCTTTCTATTCCACCATTAGCGACATAGTCAGTTCCAAAGAAGAGCACCAAAAGAGTTGCTAGCACCGCAGGAACTGGGAGTAAATTCTCATTAGAAAATACGCTAACAGTCGCATCATTATCATCGTTCATTATTCATCACCATATTGTCGAGCCTGTAGGCTCAGTGTTGCGGCGAAAATTGGAGATGTTATAACCGTTAGTGGGTTAACTATTTTGATAGTGAATCAAATTAACCTAAAATATTTGTCTCAGAGTCCTCTGTGACCAATATCTGAACGATAGTGAGAACCTACTAGTTTTACACTTCTAATCACTTCATAAGCCGCTTCAATAGCAGTACTCAGATCAGGCGCTATTCCGGTTGCTGCGAGCACGCGACCACCATCAGAAACTAATTCTCCGGATGCAGATTTTGACGTTCCTGCGTGATGGATAAATGCACGTATCTCACCTTCTTCGATACTTGTATCTGCACCAATAATATTTCTTCCGGTAATCGATTTACTCGGATAACCTTCTGACGCGAGAACTATGGTGGCAGAAGAGTGAGAATACGTGGTGAAATTATAGTTCGAAATCTCACCTTGAGCACAAGACATTAGTAATTTCCCGAGGTCACTTGAAATCAAAGGTAAGGTCACTTGTGTTTCAGGATCTCCGAATCTCACATTATACTCTACAACATTAGGCGCACCATCAGGATTTATCATCAAACCAACATACAGACACCCCCTGTATGGAACCTCTTGATTACGAAGGAAATGATGCATCGGTTCGATGATCTCAGACACGGTCCTTTGTTCCACCGCTGGAGTGTATATAGGAGCAGGAGCATAGGCACCCATGCCTCCAGTGTTGGGCCCAGTATCGCCGTCTGACAATCTCTTATGATCTTGACTTGCAGGTAGACAAATATATCCTGATTCATCCATTATTACCAATACAGAAGCCTCTTCACCTGAAAGAAATTCTTCAAGAAGCACATAATTGTCAAGTTCAACACCTTCTTTTAGTGCTTGGAAGGCTTGTAAGCGATTTTCGGTCACGACAACTCCTTTTCCGCCTGCTAACACATCTCTTTTTACAACCCATGGAGGAGGAAAGGTATCCAGTGCTTCATCGATTCTCTCGATATTTTCGACTACTATGAGTCCTGCAGTGGGAATATTAAGAGATTTCATTATCTCTTTAGCATAGAGTTTCGAACCTTCCAGCTTAGCACCTATTGAATTAGGCCCAAAACAGGCTATA
>Ga0208954_1000045_pt1 | contig 42966 bp, 58 predicted proteins | sample AOAMet2_C33A6_35_2_FD_188081 | JGI IMG/M metagenome (GOLD analysis project Ga0208954, IMG submission 188081) | Ammonia-oxidizing marine microbial communities from Monterey Bay, California, USA - C0912_C33A6_35 (SPAdes) | ecosystem: Environmental > Aquatic > Marine > Intertidal zone | place...
GTTAAAACTAGAGCCACTTGGATTAGATGATGAATACGAATTTGTCGACAAGATAGTTGGTGGAGCTGTTCCAAAAGAGTATATTCCTGCTGTTGATAAAGGTATTCAAGAGCAAATGAAAAATGGTGTCATTGCAGGCTATCCATTGCTGGCTTTAAGAGCGACTTTGTATGATGGCTCATTTCATGATGTGGATTCAAGCGAAATGGCATTCAAAATAGCTGGTTCTATGGCTCTCAAAGAGGGCTGTTTGAAAGCAAGACCAGTTTTATTAGAACCTATGATGGCTGTTGAGGTTGTTACTCCTGAAGAGCATATGGGTGATGTAGTTGGTGATTTAAACAGAAGAAGAGGAATAATTCTTGGTATGGATGAAATACCTACAGGCAAGACGGTTAGAACTGAAGTCCCTTTGTCGGAAATGTTTGGGTACGCAACAGATTTAAGATCAGCAACACAAGGCAGAGCAAGTTTTTCAATGGAATTTTTAAAATACGCAGAAGTTCCTAATAATATTGCTGAGCAGTTAAAAACCACCTAAAACAATAGACTATAAATACCCTAAATTTGTTGACATTAGGGGGCTTAGAGTCATAGAATACGCAACATTTTGCATAAAGCAGAAATATAGGAAATAAAAAAATTGGACAATCAATCAATTAGAATACGATTAAAAGCTTTTGACTATCGCTTGATTGATGCTTCAACAAAGCTAATTGTTGAAACAGCCAAGAAAACTGGAGCAATTGTCAAAGGACCGATTCCATTGCCAGTTAAAAAAGAAAGAACAACGATTTTAACGTCTCCGCATAAAGACAAAGATGCAAGAGATCAATACGAAATTAGAACGTATAAGAGATTAATGGATATTGTAGAACCTACAGATAAAACAGTTGATGCTTTAATGAAGCTCGACCTTTCATCTGGGGTAGATGTGCAAATTAGCTTAGGCTAATCTGCCAATTTTTAACGCTTAGCGGCCATAGAGGGTTTTTAGCCCCGTAAAAAGGAGAATAAATTGAGCATAGGCTTAGTTGGAAAAAAATCAGGTATGTCGAGACTTTTTCAAGAAGACGGCACCTCAGTTCCCGTAACAGTAATTTCTGTTGCTGCAAATTTTGTAGCAGACATTAAAACACATGAGAAACATGGCTACAGTGCCGTAGTAGTTTCTAAAAATACATCTAAAAACTTAACTAAATCATCTACAGAGTTTTTTAAAAAACAAAACCTCTCAAATGGAGAGTTATTTGAATTTAGAACTGAATCAGCTGATGACCTTAAGGTTGGCCACCACTTAACAGCAGAAATATTTGAAGTAGGCAAAATGGTAGACGTAACTGGCACCTCAAAAGGTAAAGGTTATGCAGGTGTTATTAAACGACACAACTTTGCGATGCAAGATGCTACTCACGGAAACTCATTGGCTCACAGAGCTCATGGATCAATTGGCCAATGTCAAACTCCTGGAAGAGTATGGAAAGGTAAAAAAATGTCAGGACATATGGGGCACGAAACAAAGACTATTCAAAGTTTAGAGTTAATGGGCGCTGATATTGAGAATAATCTACTTTATGTTAAGGGTGCTGTTCCTGGATTTAATGGCTCTACACTCAAAATTACACCTGCGGTGAAACAAAGATGAAATTAGACGTACTCAATACTGCAAATAAAAAAGAAGATGTTCAGATTTCTGACACAACTTTTGGAAAAGATTTTAATGAGACGCTTGTTCATCAAGCAGTTGTAACTTACCTAGCAGGTTCTAGGCAAGGCTCTCATAAGCAAAAAACTAGGTCAGAAGTTCGCGGTGGCGGAAAAAAACCATATGCTCAGAAAGGAACGGGTAGAGCAAGAGCTGGAACAATTAGAAGCCCTATATGGAGAGGTGGCGGGGTAGCATTTGCAGCAACTCCTAGAGATTACTCTAAAAAGATTAATAAAAAGATGTACAGGGCTGCTATTAGTTCTATTTTTTCAGAACTTCATAGACAAGATCGATTAGTGGCGATAGAGCAGCCTAAACTTGAGTCTCCTAAAACTAAAGAGATGTGTGCATTCTTAAAAGCGTTTAAATTAGAGAAAGTTTTAATCATTCTTGATGAGATGGATACAAATCTTTATCTTTCTTCAAGAAATATCCCTCACGTAGAGGTTGTAACAGTTAAAGAGATTAATCCAGTAATTTTATTAAGATCAGAAAAGGTAGCAGTTACACCTGCTGCATTTAAGTTAATCGAGGCTTGGGTCTAATGAATAAAGAAAAACTTCTAACTCTTATTCAGTCTCCCTATATTACTGAGAAATCTTCAGCTGCTGGTGAATTGAATCAAGTAGTGTTTAAGGTAGCGCTATCTGCAAACAAGCTTGAAATCAAAAAAGCAGTCGAGCAGTTGTTTGATGTCAAGGTAGAGAGTGTCACTACTGCTACCCAAAAAGGCAAAACAAAGAGAAATAAATTTGGAATCTATAAAAGATCTAATTTTAAGAAAGCTTTCGTTTCCTTGAAAGAAGGCTCTGAAATTCAATTTGAAGGAATTAACTAATCATGGCAGTCATTAAAGCAAAACCAACGAGCCCAGGAAGAAGAGGTGTCATCTCTATCAAGTCTGATTTGCACAAAGGCAAACCACACAAGGCTCTTCTTGAAAAAAAATCTAAAAATGGTGGCAGAAATAACAATGGCCGCATTACTGTTAGACATCAAGGGGGTGGCCATAAGCAGCATTACAGAATTATTGATTTCAAAAGAAATAAATTTGATATTCCAGCTGTCATCGAAACCATTGAGTATGATCCAAATAGATCAGCCCATTTAGCCCTCTTAAAATATGCAGATGGTGAGAGGCGTTATATTATTGCTCCCAGTAAAATTAAAGTTGGAGATCCTGTTTTATCTGCAGATCAGACTGAAATGAAGCCGGGTAATTGCATGAAGCTTCTTAACATTCCTCTAGGAACAACTATTCATTGTGTTGAAATGAAGCCAGGTAAAGGCGCTCAAATTGCACGAAGCGCTGGGACATCAGCTAGACTCATAGCTAAGGAAGGCATCTACGCAACCCTAAGATTGCAATCAGGTGAGATGAGAAAAATATTGTCTGAATGCAGAGCAACCTTGGGCACAGTCTCAAATCAAGAAAATAATTTACGCTCTCTTGGAAAAGCAGGCGCGAAAAGATGGAGAGGTGTCAGGCCGACTGTCCGTGGTGTTGCCATGAACCCAGTAGACCATCCGCATGGTGGTGGTGAAGGAAGAACTTCTGGTGGAAGACATCCATCAACTCCATGGGGTATTCCAACAAAAGGATACAAAACTAGAAAAAATCAAAGAACAGATGACTTGATTGTTAGACGAAGAGCTAAGAGGAAATAATATTCATGCCTAGATCACTTAAAAAAGGACCATTTATCGATTTGTCATTGCAGAAAGCCGTTGACAAGGCGATTACCGAGAATAGCAAAAAGCCAATTAAAACATGGTCTAGAAGATCTATGATCAGTCCTACTATGGTTGGACTAACAATATCAGTTCATAACGGAAGACAGCACGTACCAGTCTTTATTAACGAAGACATGGTTGGTCACAAACTAGGTGAATTTTCTATTACTAGAACTTTTAGAATGCATTCAGGCGACAGGAAATCAAAATAATGGAAACAAGAGCGTATTTAAAAGGCACAAGGCTATCTGCTCAAAAGGCAGGCTTAGTCGCTGATGTGGTTAGAGGTAAATCAGTTGAAGCTGCTATGGATTTCCTTTCTTTTCACAAGCAAAAAGCTTCAGAAGTTATCAAGAAACTTTTAGAGTCAGCAATCGCTAATGCAGAGAATAATGACAAAGCTGACATTGACTCATTGGTTGTAAAATCAATCATTGTGAATCAAGGAATGAGGCTTAAAAGAATGAAGCCTAGAGCTAGAGGTAGAGCAGACAGAATTATTAAGCCTAGCTGCCATATTGAAATTATATTATCGGATCAGGAGAAGTAATGGGTCAAAAAGTTCATCCAATTGGTTTTCGTCTTGGTGTTATCAAGAAGCATAATGCTTTGTGGTATGCCAAAGGAAAAGCCTTTAAAACTAATTTAATTGAAGACCTAAAAGTTAGAAATTATATTAAAAAGAAACTTAGATTTTCTTCAATTAGCAAGGTTGACCTAGAAAGATCTGCCCAAAATTTTGTAGTTAATATTCATACTTCTAGACCAGGGATTATCATCGGTAAAAAGGGAGAGGAGATAGAATCACTAAAATCAGCTATTCAAAAACTGGTTACTCAGTCTGTTCAGATCAATATTAAAGAAGTTAGAAAACCAGACATAGATGCAACAATTCTTGCTGAAGGCATTGCTCAGCAATTAGAGAGAAGAGTTCAGTTTAGAAGAGCCATGAAAAGAGCGGTTCAGAGTGCTATGAGACAAGGCGCTAAAGGCATTAGAACAGAAGTTTCTGGAAGATTGGGTGGCGCAGAAATTGCCAGAGCTGAATGGTATCGTGAAGGACAAGTGCCTTTACACACATTAAGAGCAAACATTGACTATGGTGTGGCAGAGGCGCTAACTACCTATGGTTTGATCGGTGTAAAAGTCCATGTATATACAGGTGAAGTATTAGGTGATCCGCTTAGGGATGAGGTTCAAGGAAGTTAATTATGTTACAGCCCAAACAAACAAAGTTTAGAAAAATGCATAAAGGCCGCAATAGAGGTCTAGCGCAATCAGGCAACTCCATTGCATTTGGCGAGTATGCTTTAAAGGCAACAACCAGAGGCAGGATTACTGCGCGTCAGATTGAATCAGCTCGAAGAGCAATGACTAGATCTATTAAACGTGGCGGTAATATCTGGATTCGTATCTTTCCAGACAAACCTATAACTAAAAAACCACTCGAAGTCAGAATGGGTAAGGGTAAAGGAAATGTAGAATACTGGGTCAGCTTAGTGCAACCAGGTACTGTTTTATACGAAATGGCTGGTGTTTCCGAAGAGGTAGCAAGAGAAGCATTTAAACTTGCGGCAGCAAAACTACCAGTTAGAACAACATTTATTAAGAAGGCATTATAGAAATGGCAAAGCTAACTAACGATTTAAAAGATTTACGCGGCAAGAAGATTGCAGATCTTGAAAACCTTGTCTTGGAAATCAGAGAAACTCAATTTAAAAATAGAATGAAGCATAAAACAGGGCAGCTTAATGAATCCCATTTGCTAACTGCTGATAGAAAAAAGATTGCTCAAATAAAAACTGTTATCAATGAAAAGAAATCTGAGGAAGAATCCGCATGAGTACTAATCCAAGACAGCTCACAGGTATAGTAATTAGCGATAAAGCTGATAAAACCATTACCGTTAAAATAGAACGCAAAGTTAAACATCCTACATATGGAAAAATCATGAAGCGTTCTACTAAAGTTCATGCGCATGATGAATTAAATTCAGCAAAAATTGGAGACCTGGTAACTGTTCAAGAGTGCAGACCACTATCTAAATCTAAAACATGGATGCTACTTTCTGATACTTCAAACAAAACTGAAGTTTCAACTGATACAAGCGTTGCAACAGATTCAGCTGAGGGAGAACAGTCATGATTCAAATGCAAACTATCTTAAATATTGCGGATAACAGTGGCGCAAGAAGCGTCATGTGTATAAAGGTCCTAGGCGGGTCAAAAAGAAGATACGCCAACATAGGAGATGTTATTAAAGTTGCAATTAGAGAAGCAATTCCTCAAGGAAAAGTAAAAAAAGGACAAGTTGTTGATGCCCTGGTTGTTAGAACTAGAAAAGGTGTTCGCAGAAGAGATGGCTCACTAATAAAGTTTGATGAAAATGCAGCTGTTCTAATTGGTGGTAATAAAGCTCCTATAGGGACTCGAGTTTTTGGGCCTGTGACCAGAGAACTTCGTGAAGGCAAACACATGAAAATTTTATCCTTAGCACCGGAAGTCTTGTAATGAAAAAAAATATTGAAACAGTAACGAAACTAAGAACTGGCGATGAGGTAGTAGTGATCACCGGTAAAGATGTTGGTAAAAAAGGTACTCTTGCAAAGATATCTAAATTTAACAATAAAGCAGTTGTTAATGGTATCAATATGGTTAAAAAACATACTAAACCAAATCCTCAGCTCGGCGTTACTGGTGGGATTGTTGAGCAAGAAGCAGCTATAGAGCTATCGAATATTGCTATATGGAATCCTAAAAAGAAAAAGGCAGATCGAATTTCGTTTCTTATTGAGAACGACAAAAAGGTCAGAGTTTATTCATCAGATAAATCAGAAATAAAATCATGAATTTAAGAGAAAAATTTAATAAAGAGTTAATGCCTGAGCTTCAAAAAACGCTTGGAATAAAAAATGTGATGGCAGTTCCAAAAATAACAAAAGTTGTTATTAATATGGGTGTAGGTGAGGCGTTGACTGATAAAAAACACCTTGAATCTGCTGTCAAAGATCTTGAATCAATTGCTGGTCAAAAAGTTGTGACTACTCTTGCAAAGAAATCGGTTGCAAGCTTCAAATTAAGAGAAGGGTGGCCTGTTGGTTGTAAAGTTACTTTGCGTGGTGACAGAATGTATGACTTTATAGAGCGCCTTGTAAACATTGCTATTCCAAGGGAAAGGGATTTTAGGGGGTTGAACCCTAAATCATTTGATGGGCAAGGAAATTACAGCATGGGCGTAAAAGAGCAGATAATTTTCCCAGAAATTAACTTCGATAATATTGACAAGATCAGAGGCATGGATATTTGTATCAATACCTCAGCTTCAAACAAGGAAGATGCCAAGGCTCTATTAGAATCGCTTAGCTTCCCATTTAAAAAATAAAGGTAAAACCATGACTAGAAAATCAGTAGTAGCAAGAGATGCAAAAAGACAAAAAATGGTAGATCGCTATGCTTCTAAACGAGCAGCTTTGAAAGAGGCATTTACAAATCCTAATAACTCATACGAAGAGAAGATGGCTGCCTTTGAGAAACTACAAAAGCTTCCTAGAAATGCAAGCCCTTCAAGAATAACTAGAAGATGCTCTCTTACCGGTAGACCTCATGCTGTTTACAGAAAATTTGGTCTCAGCAGAATTAAATTACGTGAAGCTGCAATGCGTGGCGACATCCCTGGATTAGTTAAATCAAGTTGGTAATATTATGAGTTTACAAGACCCTACAGCAGACTGTCTAACAAGAATAAGAAATGGCCTTATGCGAGGCAAGAAAGTTGTGCATGCACCTTTTTCAAAGTTTAAGCATGAGCTTGTCTCTTTGCTTGTAAAAGAAGGTTACATCAACGCATGTGAAAAAATTACAGTAGATGGAAAAGATGCTTTGAGCATCACCTTGAAATATATTAATGAAGCTCCGGCGATCAGAGAGATCAAACGTATCTCAAAACCAAGTCTCAGAAGATATTCAGCTTCAACTGATCTCTCAGAGGTAAAAAATGGTCTTGGTATTTATATCATCTCTACAAATAAAGGATTAATGAGCGATAAAGACGCTAAATCACTTAATGTTGGTGGCGAAGTAATCTGTGAGGTTTTTTAATTATGTCTAGAATTGCAAAAAATCCAATTCCAGTTCCTACAGGCGTAGAGATTAGTTTTGATGGGAACCTAGTAAAGGTTGCTGGATCCAAAGATAAAATGGAGTTTTTAATACCAGCATCGGTATCAGCTAATCATGCTGATGACTTTATTACAATTTCATATGATGAAGAATCATCCCAGTCAACAGCATTGGCAGGTACGACTAGGTCCTTGATAAATAACATGATTGTTGGTGTTACCGAAGGCTATACGAAAACATTGATTTTGGTTGGAGTAGGTTATAGAGCAAAAGCTAATGGTAAAAAATTAGAATTAACTCTTGGTTTCTCTCATCCTGTTTTTTATGATCTGCCAGATGAGGTTGAAGTAGATACCCCATCTCAAACAGAAGTAGTCCTTAAAAGCTTTAACAAACAAGTGCTTGGCCAAGTTGCAGCTGAAATTAGAGCGTTTAGACCACCAGAGCCATATAAAGGAAAGGGTGTTAAATATTCCGATGAAATTATTCGCAGAAAAGAAGCTAAAAAGGCAGCAGGAGCATAACTTATGAGTTCACAGTCAAAATCAGAATCTAGGATAAGACGAGCTGGTAAAACTAGGATTAGAATCTCGCAGCAAGATAAGCCGAGACTTTCAGTCTTTAAATCATCACAAAATTTATATGCTCAGATATTTGATGCTTCGGGCTCAAAAGTTCTTGCATCTGCATCAACTAACGAGAAGGTAGAAAAAATGTCATCTAATAATATTGAATCCGCCAAAGTTGTAGGCCAAAAAGTTGCTCAAAGAGCAATAGAAGCTGGGGTAACAAAAGTTGTTTTCGATAGATCTGGTTATAAATATCATGGCCGTATAAAAGCCATCGCAGAATCAGCTCGAGAAGCTGGATTGGAGTTTTAAAAAAAATGAATCAACAAAATAACAATTTGCAACAACAAGATGCTTTGGAAGAAAAACTTGTTCAGGTAAATCGAGTTGCAAAAGTCGTTAAAGGCGGTCGCATCTTTGGTTTCACTGCCCTATGTGTAGTTGGTGATGGTAAAGGCAAGGTTGGATTTGGTCGCGGTAAAGCAAAAGAAGTCCCTATCGCTATCCAAAAAGCAATGGAAAATGCAAGACGCAATATGGTAGACGTCAGCTTAAATGCCTCTACTTTATGGTATCCGGTTAAGGCAAAGCACGGTGCAGCGAAAGTATATATGCAGCCAGCATCAGAAGGTACAGGAATTATTGCTGGTGGTGCAATGAGAGCAGTTCTTGAGCTTGTAGGCGTTCAAAATGTTTTAGCTAAATGTTATGGATCAACAAACCCAGTCAATGTTGTCAGAGCAACTATTAATGCTCTTCGCTCAATGGAATCCCCAGAGCAAGTAGCAACAAGAAGAGGCAAGAAAACAGCAGAAATATCATGAGCAAAACAACAATTGAAATTAAGCTAATTAAAAGTAGCATAGGAAGAATTCCTAATCACAAAAAATGTGTCCAAGGCTTAGGCTTTAGGCGCTTAAATCAAACTGTTTCAGTTGAAGATACCCCTAGCAATAGAGGAATGATTAATAAAATAAGAGATATGGTAGAAATCTTAGAGAGCTAATAAATGGAAAATATAGAATCAAATAATACTCTTGGGCTAAATACCCTCTCAAGCACAGGGACTAACAAAAACAGAAAGCGTGTAGGGCGTGGCATTGGATCAGGCACTGGTAAAACAGCTGGCAGAGGTCATAAGGGTCAAAAATCTAGATCAGGTGGAACCATTGCAAGGGGATTTGAAGGTGGGCAAATGCCTCTTCAACAAAGAATACCAAAATTTGGTTTTTCATCTCGTGTTAATAGAGCTACCAAAGAAGTAAATCTTAAGAATATTGCTACCATGACAGATGTAACTCTGGAGTCTTTAAAAGAAAGTAGGGTTGTTTCTAAGTCAACTAAAAAAGTAAAAATCTTCGGTATCCATGAGCTTGCTCAGCCGATGAAAGTATCCGGAGTGCATGTCACGAAAGGAGCGAAAGAATCCATAGAAAAAGCTGGTGGAACAATCGCAGAAGTCTCAGCGCGACCAATCAAAGAAAAGTTTGTAAAAACTTCAAAAAAAGCAATTGTAAAACCAACTGAAAAAGCTGAGGAAGCAACTGCTGAATAATTAATATGGTTGATCAAAATAAAGGTATGAGCGATTTGTGGAGAAGACTTAGATTTGTCTTCATGGCTATCGTTGTTTACCGAATGGGTACTCATATTCCAATACCTGGAATCGACCCAGCAAGGCTGGCTGCATTATTTGATCAAAACCAGGGAACTATCCTTGAAATGTTTAATTTATTTTCAGGCGGTGCTCTAGAGAGAATGAGTATCTTTGCATTGAATGTTGTTCCTTATATTTCAGCTGCAATCATTATGCAGCTTTTCTCAAATTCTATTCCTTATCTGCAGGAATTAAAAAAAGACGGTCAAGCTGGAAGAAATCAGATTACGCAATATACAAGATATGGAACAGTTGTTTTAGCATTTGTTCAAGCATCTGCATTAAGCGTAACTTTAGGTGCCAGCGGATTAGCATATGAACCAGGAACATCATTTTTTATCTCTGCAGTATTTAGCGTTGTTGCAGGAACAGTTTTTTTAATGTGGCTTGGTGAGCAGATCACAGAAAGAGGTATTGGAAATGGAATTTCCATTATTATCGCTACTAGCATTTTAACTGGTATTCCAGGCGCAATTGGTCAAGCTCTAGAGCAGGCGAGACAAGGCGACTTAAACATACTTCTTTTATTGGGAATTGGCGTATTGGCAATGGTTGTTATAGCAATTGTTGTATTTATTGAGCGCGGCCAAAGACGAATCACTGTTAATTATGCTCAAAGACAACAGGGCAGGAAGCTAATGCAAGCCCAAGCAAGTCATCTTCCATTTAAAGTTAATATGGCTGGAGTTATTCCTGCAATATTTGCAAGCACCTTCTTATTATTTCCTGCATCTCTTTCAACGTGGTTTGGGCAGGCCGAGTCTTTTGGGTTCCTTCAAACAATATCTTTAGCCTTGAATCCTGGGCAGCCACTATATATTTTGACTTTTTCAGCTTTAATTATTTCCTTTTGCTTTATTTGGCTAGCACTAACTTTTGATACTAAGGACGTAACAGATAACTTAAAAAAATCGGGCGCCTTCATCCCTGGTATTAGACCCGGTGATCAAACAGCAAGTTACATTGATAGCGTTCTTGCAAGACTAACAGTTTTTGGAAGCATCTATTTGACGCTTATATGCTTGTTGCCATTGGCATTAATTAATTTTGCAGGCGTGTCCTTTTATTTGGGCGGCACTTCAGTATTAATTATTGTAGTTGTTTTGATGGATTTTATGGCTCAGGTTCAATCGCATATGATGTCAAATCAATACTCATCACTGCTTAAAAAAGCTAATTTAAAAAACTATAAAAGATAATTATGAAAGTTAGAGCATCAGTAAAAAAGATTTGCAGAAATTGCAAAACAGTTAGACGTAAAGGAGTTTTGTATGTGATATGCAAAACAGAACCTAAACATAAACAAAAACAAGGGTAAGACAATATGGCTAGAATAGCAGGCGTAAACATACCAGAAAATAAGCATCTTGAAATTGCATTAACTCATATATTTGGTATTGGTAAAACAACAGCTCATGACATCTGTAAGAGCGTTAAATTAGACTACTCTAAAAAAGTTTCTGATTTATCAGAGGAGCAAGTTGAGAAACTTAGAACAGCTGTAGCAGAATACACGGTGGAAGGTGACCTCAGAAGATCTGTAAGCACCAACATAAAAAGATTGATGGATCTAGGTTGCTATCGCGGTATCAGACACAGAAGAAAGCTACCAGTTCATGGGCAAAGAACAAAAACAAATGCAAGGACTCGTAAGGGTCCTAAAAAACCAATGAGGGCTTAAGGCATGGCAACTGGAAAAAAAGTAAAAAAAGTTATCTCGGATGGGATCGCACACATTCATGCTTCTTTCAATAACACAATTATTACAATTACTGATAAGCAGGGTAATACTGTGTGCTGGGCAACTTCGGGAGGCTCTGGTTTCAGGGGCTCAAGAAAGAGCACTCCTTTTGCAGCGCAGATAGCAGCAGAAAAGGCAGGTAATGCTGCAAAAGATTTCGGAATGATTAACTTAGATGTCAAAGTAAGAGGTCCTGGCGGAGGAAGAGAGTCAGCCATTAGATCTTTGAACTCATGTGGGTTAAAAATTAAAAGTATTACAGACGTCACACCATTGCCTCACAATGGATGTCGTCCTTCAAAAAAACGTAGGGTATAAGGAGATTACATGGCAAGGTATACAGGTCCATCATTAAGGTTAGCTAGAAGAGAGGGTACAGACCTTTTTCTTAAAAGCGGATCCAGAGCAATTGAATCTAAGTGCAACATGGAGACTGCTCCTGGTGTGCACGGATTAAGAAGAACTCGTCTTTCAGATTACGGCGTCCAGCTTCGTGAAAAACAAAAAGTTAGACGAATGTATGGAGTGCTAGAAAAGCAATTTAGAAACTATTACAAGAAAGCTTCCCAGTCCAAAGGTAATACAGGCGAGAATTTATTGTCTTATCTGGAGCAAAGATTAGATAATGTGGTTTACAGAATGGGTTTTGCTTCAACTAGAGCTGAAGCACGTCAATTAGTTTCCCACAAGGCTTTTCATCTAAATGGAGCAACTGTTAATATTCCTTCATACCAAGTTCAAGCCGGTGATGAGATTGAGGTTCGCGAAAAATCTAAAAAACAACTTAGAATTAAGGGTGCTTTAGAGTTAGCAAGTAACAGAGAAGCATGTGAGTGGCTCGAAGTCGACTCAAAAACTCTCAAGGGTGTATTCAAATCCGTTCCAGATAGAACAGATTTAAGTGCTGAAATTAACGAAAATCTCATTGTTGAGCTTTATTCAAAATAATAATTAAACGGAAGGAAATAATGGAAACATCAGTAATAGATCTTTTAGTACCAACAGACATACAGGTTGATGATATAGATGGTAATACATCGAAAATCACGTTAGAGCCTCTAGAAAGAGGTTTTGGTCATACGCTAGGCAATGCATTAAGAAGAATTCTTCTTTCCTCTATGCCTGGTGCTGCTATAACAGACGTAACAATAGAAGGTATCTCGCATGAGTATTCAACTATTGAAGGTGTCAGAGAAGATGTTATAGACATTCTCTTGAATCTAAAAGATATGCCAATTAGCCTAATTGAAGGTACCAGCGCAGTCATTAAGCTTGATGTGTCAGGTCCATGTGAAGTTACATCTAACTCATTTGAAGTGCCTGGTAATGTTGAATTGCCTGATGCTGAGCATCATGTTGCTTCACTAGTAGACAAAGTAAGCTTTTCTTTAACCGCTACCGTAAAAACAGGAAGAGGTTATGAACCTGCAGATACTAGAAATGAAGAAGACACAGCTGTTGGAGCTTTAAAAGTTGATGCATCATTTAGTCCGGTTAGAAGAGTTGCATACACAGTAGAAAATGCTAGATTCGAGAAAAGAACGGACCTAGATAAATTAATTGTGGAGTTAGAAACAGACGGAACTCTTGATCCAAAAAAAGCAATTGAGCATGCAGCGACTATTATGCAGCAACAATTAGCTGCTTTTGTTGATCTAGATGCTATTGCTGAGCAGGAAGCGAAAAAAGATCAAAATGATTTCGATCCTTTCCTAATGAGATCAATTGAAGAGCTAGAGCTAACAGTTCGCTCAACAAATTGTCTGAAGGCAGAAAGTATTTTCTTGATTGGTGATCTTCTGCAAAGAACAGAATTTGACCTTCTGAAAACTCCAAATCTTGGTAAAAAATCTTTAAATGAAATCAAAGATGTACTAGCATCTAAAGGCTTCTCTCTTGGGACTACCCTAGAGAACTGGCCGCCAATGGGTTAATAAAATGAGACATAGAAAATCAGGCAGAAAACTAAATAGAAACTCTTCTCATCGCAAGGCGCTAATGAAAAACTTAGCGATTGCTTTTATTGAAAGAGAGCTAATTAAAACAACTGTTCCTAAAGCAAAGGAATTACGTGGATTTGTAGAGCCCCTTATCACCTTAGCTAAAGTTGACTCAGTTGCTAATAGACGCAGAGCGTTTAGTAAACTACGCATGGATTCCATTGTAGATAAGCTATTTACTAAGATTGCTGTTCAGTCCAAAGATCGTCCTGGTGGATATCTTCGAATCATCAAGGCTGGTTTTAGACCTGGTGATAAAGCTGATATGGCCTATGTTGAATGGGTTGATAGGGTTACTGATGGAGCTGAATCTCCTATAGAGCCAGAGCTTAAAGAGGATTCTGCAGCTTAAATAATTTCTTTTAAATACTTCCCAGTATAAGATTTTTTTGATTGGGCAACCTTTTCAGGTGAGCCCTCAGCAACAATCAATCCCCCATCACTTCCTCCCTCAGGACCAAGATCTATAACCCAATCACTTGATTTGATGACATCAAGATTATGCTCAATGACTACAACCGTATTTCCTTGATCAGCTAATCTCTTTAACACACCCAAAAGCAACTCAATATCATAGAAATGTAAGCCTGTTGTAGGCTCATCTAAAATAAATAGAGTTTTTCCGGTACTTCGTTTAGATAATTCTTTGGCAAGTTTAATTCTTTGGGCTTCACCCCCAGATAGTGTTGTTGCTGATTGCCCCAATGTTATGTAGGTTAGCCCAACATCAGAAAGTGTTTGTAATTTATTTTTGATAGCTGGGATTGCAGAAAAGAAATCCAATGCCTCCTCAACTGTCATACCAAGAACCTCAGCAATATTTTTACCTTTGTACTTAACTTCAAGGGTTTGCTCGTTATATCTTTTGCTATTACAAATATCACAATTTACATATATATCCGCCAAGAAATGCATTTCAACTTTAATCATGCCGTCTCCTTGACATGCTTCACATCTTCCTCCTTTCACATTAAAGCTAAATCTACCAGGCTTATATCCTCGAGTGCGCGATTCTTCAGATTGAGAGAATAAATCTCTAATATGAGAGAAAAGGCCTGTGTATGTAGCTGGATTTGAGCGAGGAGTTCTACCAATCGGAGATTGATCAATTCCAATGACCTTATCTAAATTCTCTAAACCAAGAATTTGTTTACATTTAATTTCTTTATTTAAATTAGCTTTATTAAGTAAAAAGCTACTCATTGGCATTAATGTCTGATTTATTAAGGAAGACTTGCCTGAGCCAGAAACTCCAGTAACACATGTAAAAACACCCACTGGAATTTTGACCGAAATATTTTGAAGATTATTCTCATAAGCGCCTTGAATCTCTATGAATTTCTCAGGTACTTTCGCGGTTTTTTTAAAATCAATTTTTCGTTTTCCTGATAAATAAGCAGCTGTCATAGACTCTTTGCTCTTTAAGATATCTTCTAAAGCTCCCTGGGCACATATTTCACCTCCGTGTTTTCCTGCGCCTGGGCCGATATCAATAATATGATCTGCGCATCTAATAGCCTCTTCATCATGCTCCACAACAATCACAGTATTACCAAGGCTTTTAAGATGAAATAAAGTTTTTATAAGTTTTGCATTATCTCTTTGATGCAACCCAATGGATGGTTCATCCAGAACATAAGTAACTCCTACTAGCCCCGATCCAATTTGACTCGCCAGCCTAATTCTCTGAGCCTCACCACCCGATAATGTTCCAGCCCCTCTATTTAAGGTCAGGTAATTTAAACCAACATCTTCTAAAAAAGTAAGGCGCTCTTTAATCTCTTTTAAGATTTTTTCTGCAATCATGGCTTTTGCACCTTCCAGCTTAATCTTTTGAAAAAAGTTTAATGCATCTGTTATTTTCTGTTCAGTAATATCTTGAATAGGGGTTCCATTAATAAAAATATTTCTTGATTCTTTTTTTAATCTTGAACCTTCACAAGCATCACAGTAACTATCAGATAAAAGTTTAGCCAACTCATTTCTAATAAATTCAGAATCAGTTTCTTTGAATCGTCTTTCAGTATTGGGGATCACACCCTCAAATCTATGCTGCCGAACAATTTTACTTCCGCTGCTAAAGCTTTTAGAAAAATTAATTTTATCTTTTGAGCCCCATAATAAAATTCTCTGCGTTTCTTCTGAGTATGATTCCCAAGGAGTATCAAGATCAAATTTATAATGTTTTGCTAAGCATTTTAATTGATGAAAATAAAATCTATTTCGTCTATTCCAGCCTTTGATTGCTCCCTCATTAATTGTTGCTTCTGTGTCAGCGATTAATTTCTTTTCATCAAAATACTGAATCACACCCAAGCCATCACATTTTTCACATGCTCCAAATGGATTATTGAAAGAAAACATTCTTGGCTCAAGATCAGATACTGAATACCCACATTGAGAGCAAGAGAAATTTGAGGAGAAGAGCAAAATATTTTTATCATCAATGACTTCTATTTCCACCAGACCATTTGATAGCCCTAATGCAGTTTCAATGGACTCAGATAGTCTGGACCTATTATCTTCTTCCTGTTTTAACTGAAGCCTGTCTACGATAGCTGAAATATCATGCTTTTGATTTTTATTGAGAGATGGAAATTCGTCTAATGGATGCACTACATTATTAATTTTTACCCTAACGAAACCTTCAGTTTTTAATTCTTCATAAATTCCTAAATGCTCACCTTTTTTGCCCCGGACCATTGGCGCCATGACCATAATCTTTTTGCCTTCACCAAGAGAATATATTTCATCACATATCTCGCTGATTGTTTTTGCGGAAAGCTCCTCATGATGATCTGGGCAAATAGGCGTTCCAATTCGGGCGTACAATAATCTTAAGTAATCGTAGATTTCAGTTACTGTGCCAACAGTTGATCTGGGGTTATGTGATGTTGATTTTTGTTCAATTGAGATTGCTGGAGACAACCCATCAATCTGATCCACGTCTGGTTTTTCCATCATAGAGAGAAATTGTCGAGCATAAGCAGAAAGAGACTCCACATATCTTCTTTGACCCTCTGCATAGATGGTATCGAAAGCAAGAGAGGATTTACCTGAGCCTGAAAGACCAGTTATTACAACTAGCTCTCCACGAGGAATGTCTAGTGAAATATTTTTTAGATTATGGGTGCGCGCACCTTTGATAGAAATTTTATCCATTTATTTGCAGAAATTTTATACAGCTGATTTTTTTCGAGTTAAACTTAATGAATTATAAGAGGTAATTATGGCTAGAGGAGTAAATAAAGTAATTTTGGTGGGTAATTTAGGTCAAAAACCTGAAATGCGCTACACGCAAACGAATACTGCAGTGGCTACACTGTCAATTGCAACATCTGAATCATGGAAGGACAAAGAATCTGGTGAGCAAAGAGAGAAAACTGAATGGCACAGAGTTGTATTTTTTGGCAAGCTTGCTGAAATTGCTGAGCAATATCTTGATAAAGGCTCTCAGCTTTATGTCGAAGGAAAGCTTCAAACTAGAAAGTGGCAAGACAAAGAAGGTAACGATAAGTACACGACTGAGATATTAGGAAATGAGATGAATATGCTTGGAGGAAGACAGTCGTCTGGAGATGGGGGTGCTTACGATCAATCACAGCCTATGCAGAAACCAGCAGAGCCATCAGCATCTAATATTTCTGAGGAAGACATACCATTCTAAGACTGCGTGGATTATAAGAATATTTTACTAGAACAGCGAGATAATATTGCTGTTCTTTCCTTGAACAGGCCCAATAAACTTAACGCCTTTACCTTTTCTATGATGGAGGAGATCATTCATGCATTGGATGCTCTGGATGTCGATGACAGCATTCATGCTTTGATTATTACAGGGAAGGGCAGAGCTTTCTGTGCGGGCGCTGACTTATCATCTGGCAAAGAAACATTTAATCCATCATTTGATGACTTTGCAGTTCAGGAAAGTAATTTCAGGAGAGATTCTGGCGGCATTCTTACACTTAGAATGTATAAATTTTTAAAGCCTATTGTTATTGCTTGCAATGGACCAGCAGTTGGAATAGGAGCGTCTATGCAGCTTGCAGCTGATGTTAGATTAGCATCTGATCAGGCTAGGTTTGGTTTTGTATTTAATAACAGAGGCATCGTTCCTGATGCATGTAGCAGTTGGTTTCTCCCAAAGATTGTTGGTATTTCTTCAGCACTGGAGCTCACATATTCAGGCAGGATTATTGATGCCAGCGAAGCTTTAAAATTAAATTTAGTTTCTAGCATTCATGACTCAGAAAATCTCTTAGATAATGCTATAGATTTTGTAAAAAATATGGTTAAAAATTCAGCTCCAGTATCTATAGCTTTGACTAGGCAGATGCTTTGGCGCTCTCTTGAGGGATCTGGACCTTATGATGCTCATGTAGTTGAAAGTAAAGCCATAGACTCAAGAGGAGCATCAGAGGACGCAAAAGAGGGAGTAAGTTCTTTCTTGGAGAAGAGAGGTGCAGAATTTAAAAATAAGGTTTCCTTGGACATGCCTTCATTTTTTCCATGGTGGAAATAATATATTTATAAGTATGGATAATTTAAGTTGGGATGAATTTGAAAGAGTAGATTTAAGAGTTGGCACTATTGTTTCTGCTGAGATATTTAAAGAAGCAATTAAGCCAGCAATAAAAATGCAAATTGATTTTGGAGAAGAGATAGGAATAAAAAAGTCATCGGCCCAGATTACAGACCATTACGATCCTCAAACATTAATTGGAATTCAGGTTACAGCAGTGGTGAATTTTCCAAACAAACAAATCGGACCCTTCATGTCTGAATGCCTAGTGACCGGGTTTACGCAGCCTGATGGAAGTATTATTTTAGCTATTCCAGATCAGAAAGCAGTTAATGGATCGCGTCTGGCCTAAGAAAAAAAGAACTCTTATTTTGCAAAAACTAAACTGGCATTTGTGCCACCAAATCCAAATGAATTGCTCATAACAGCATTTACTTCTTGTTCGATCATTGTTTGAGCAATTTTCAACCCTTCAGCTTCCTCAACTAAATTATCAATATTAATAGAGGGAGCAACAAAATCATTTTGCATCATGAGGATCGAATATATCGCCTCTTGAGCTCCGGTTGCACCTAAAGAATGACCAGTCATAGACTTTGTAGACCCAATTAGTGGAGCACTATTGCCAAAGACATTCTTAATTGCCCCCAATTCAGCTAGATCACCAACAGGAGTACTAGTTCCATGGGCATTAATGTAATCAATATCTCCACCATAAATCTCTAGAGCCTCATTCATGCATCTTGTGGCCCCTTCGCCAGAAGGAGAGACCATATCGTAGCCATCAGAGTTAGCACAGTAGCCCGCAAGTTTCGCAATAATAGGAGCATTTCTCTTAATTGCATGCTCTTCTTCTTCTAAAATCAGCATCCCAGATCCTCCAGCAATAACAAAGCCATCTCTATTGATATCAAATGCTCTTGATGCTTGCTCTGGTGAATCATTATATTGAGAGGAAAGTGCACCCATAGCGTCAAACATTGATGATGAGGTCCAATGCTCTTGTTCAGCCCCACCTGCTATTATAATATCTTGTTTGCCTAGCTGAATAAGTTCTGCTGCATGGCCTATGCAATGAGCGCTTGTTGAACAAGCAGAAGAAATTGAATAGTTCACACCTTTTAGCTTGAGAGTTGTTCCCAGGATAGCTGAGACAGTACTCCCCATGGTTTTAGTAACTGCGTACGGACCTATTCTTTTAGGCCCTTTTACTCGCGCAATATCTGATGCCTCAATTTGAGCTGCAGATGATGCGCCGCCTGATCCCGCAATAATTCCAACCCTGGAAGTATCCATAGAGCTTAGATCTAAAACAGCATTTGTTAGAGCTTCCTGAGCAGCCAAGTATGCAAACCCGGAAGCCTCACTCATAAACCTTAGTACCTTTCTATCAATTAATTCTGAAAGATTTACATCTATCGAACCAGATACATGACTTCTAAAACCCATCTCTTTGTAGGTTGGATTAGATTTAATGCCTGATTTTCCATTTTTTAGGCTTGATAGAACTTCACTCAACCCGGATCCAATACAAGAAAGAATACCCATGCCTGTAACAACAACATTCTTCATTAAAATTTACTCGTATCTTTAAATAATCCTACTTTTAATCCGTCTGCAGAATAGACATGTCTATCATCAACATACATATTGCCATCAGCAAACCCTACAACAGCACCTCGATTTACGACTCTCTTGATATCTATCTCATATCTAACTAGTTTTGCGCTCGGAGTTACTTGACCAAAAAATTTTACCTTATCAGATCCTAAGGCTCGACCGTATCCTGGAAGCTCTAACCAGCATAAATAGAATCCCAGTAATTGCCACATGGCATCCAAACCAAGACAGCCTGGCATGACTGGATCAGATTTAAAGTGCACATTAAAAAACCACAATGTTTCTTCAATATTTAAATGCGCAATAATTTTTCCATTCGAGTACTTGCCTGATGTTTGATCAATTTGATCAATCGAATCAAACATGAGCATTTCATCTGCTGGAAGTCTCCCATTGTCTGGGCCAAATAAGTCTCCATTTCCGCATGCAATTAATTCTTTTTTATTATATGAAGGTGCTGGTTTAAAAATCATGATTTACGTTGGCTAGAAAACATTATTAAGTTTAACATCTCGTTATAACAAGAGTGATTATTTAGCTTCTCTAAATTTTTTCTAGCCTTTAAAACATACGAATCAAGAAGTTTTTGCGAGCATTCCATGGGCATGTCAGAGCGCACAAGACTAAAGACTCTATTTTTAATAGTTTTTGTCAGTTTCTTCTTGCCAAGATGCTCTAGCAAAAATTTTTGATCATCTTTTGCTGAGTGTTTTAGAGTGTAAAAAAGAGGAAACGTAATTTTTCCTTCTTGAAAATCCTGTAAAGCAGGTTTACCAGTGTTTATGTGAAGAGACTCATAATCCAAGATATCATCTTGAATCTGGAATGCTATACCAAGAGTTTTTCCAAGCAATCCAAAGCATTTTACATCAGCCTCAGAAGAGTCAGCCAGCATTGCTCCGGTTTTTGCAGCAGCCTCGAACAGTCTTCCAGTTTTGAGATAACTTACTTTTAATAAGTCATCAAGGTCAAGATGCAGGTAATTTTCAAAAAGATTTAGCTGAATAATTTCGCCTCTAGCAATATCATTTGTTGCGCCAGCAAGCTCTTTTAAAATAGCAGGTCGATCTAATTTCATCATAAGCATAAAGGCTTTTGAGTAAATAAAATCTCCCATAAGGACACTGTATGAATTATTCCATACCTGATTAACTGATTTTTCGCCTCGCCTCAGCTTAGATTGATCAACCACATCGTCGTGAACTAGTGTTGCGGTATGCAATAGTTCAATAATACTGGCAAGCTCAATTCGCTTCAGGGGTCTAACTTTCTTTGACTGAGATGCCAGCAAGGAAATTAATGCTCTTGTTTTCTTACCCTTGGATTGAAATATATATTCATAAATATCTTGAATAATTTTTTCGGATGCCAATTCTTTGGTAATTTTCTCTTGCACGCGAGAAAGTTCGTTTGAGGTGGTAGGGTTAATCTTATACATTTTAAATAATCTGAAGCCTGAAATTATACATAATTATTGATAATTTCCTTGAGATAAGTATTGATAATTTTCTCCATAAAGCGTATATTTTGCCACCTTTAGAGGGAACTATGTACGCAGTAATAGAAGCAGGTGGAAAACAACACAAAGTCGAGCTAGGTCAAACCCTGGAAATCGATCTTATGCAAGAAGAGTCTGGTGTCGAACATGCGTTTGAAACTGTGATGCTTTATGTAGATGGAGAAGATGTGCAAGTCGGGCAACCATATATTGAAAACGCTAAAGTCATTGTAGAGATTGTTGAGGAAGTTAAAGGAGAAAAAGTCTCCATCCTTAGATTCAGAAGAAGAAAACATAGCATGAGAAAAATTGGTCACAGACAAAGATATACTCAAATTAAGATTAAAGAAATTAACGTAGGTAAATAGTAATGGCACATAAAAAAGCAGGTGGTTCCAGTAAAAACGGTCGCGATTCCAACTCAAAAAGATTAGGAGTCAAGCGATTTGGTGGAGAGCTTGTGAAACCTGGTGAAATTATTATCCGTCAGCGTGGAACAAACACTCATCCTGGATCAAACGTTGGGATGGGAAAAGATCACACATTATTTGCTACTTCTGGTGGCCATGTTCAATTTACCTATAAAGGTATTAAGCAAAAGAAGACAGTTAACGTCATTCCTCAGTAATTCATGAATTTCATCGACGAAGCTCTGCTAGAAGCAAGAGCTGGGAACGGTGGCGCCGGTTCCACAAGTTTCAGAAGAGAGAAATTTATTCCTCGCGGTGGTCCTGATGGTGGTGACGGAGGGAAAGGGGGAGATATTATTTTTAGAGTGGATCAAAATCTTAACACTCTAGTTCATTTCAGAAATCAGAAATATTTAATTGCAAAAAATGGCCACAGTGGTGCTGGCAATAAAAAAACTGGTCAAGATGCTGATGATCTGATTGTCTTAGTTCCAAAGGGAACGATTATATTTGATGCTTTGTCAGACAAAGTAGTTTACGACTGCTGTGAAGAAGAGGTGGATTATTTGGTTGCCAAAGGTGGCGAGGGTGGTGCTGGAAATTTCCGTTTTAAGTCTAGCACCAATCAAGCTCCCAGAAGGCATACACCAGGTTGGCCTGGAGATGAACTTTCTATTCGCTTGGAACTTCGTTCTCTTGCAGATGTCGGTCTCGTTGGCTTCCCTAATGCTGGTAAATCTACCTTCCTTAATAGCGTATCAGCTGCTAGGCCTAAGATAGGAGACTACCCATTCACTACGTTGCGACCCAATCTTGGAACTGTTCAGATTTATGATACTTCTTTTATCATTGCCGATATTCCAGGTTTGATCGAGGGCGCCTCTGAAGGCATTGGTTTAGGTTTAGATTTTCTTAAGCATATTTCAAGAACTGGCCATTTATTAATCCTGTTAGATCCGCAAAATACCGAGAGCTCTATTGAGGAACAGCTGACCGTTTTACTGAACGAGCTAAAAACGTATGACTCAAGCCTTTTAGATAAAAGTATATGGATTGCTTTAAATAAAAAAGACACCCTCAGCAAGGATTTAATTGCAGAACTAAAAACTAAACTAGATAAAACCTTACAATTATTATCACTTCACCCAAAAGGTATAGAGACAATCTCTGGATTTACGGGCGATAACACAAACCAATTACTTGGCATGATTGCACAGGAGATGACTGGAGGCGAGGAGGACTAACTAATTGCTTGAACAGCTTTGACAAGTCGGCTTTTTGTTCTTGCAGCAGCATTTTTATGAATAACTTTTTTCGCAGCAGTGGAGTCTAGAACTTTTTCAGCAGTCTTTAGAAGCTCAGTTGCAGATTCTTTGTTATTTTCTGCGATAGCATTTCTTACAGCTTTAACTGCTGTTCGAGCTTGAGATCTCTGAGAATGCTTGAGTTTATACCTGTCAGCATTCTGACGAGCTCTTTTGATTGATTGTTTACTATTTGCCATGTCTTTAAATATTAGATGCGCTAGTTTAATGATGTTAATTTCATCTGTCCACTCTATTAATTAAATATCTTGTTTATATGTTTTATTGTTGTACAAATAATATATGTAAAGTACACTTTACAAATGAAAAATATATTTATTTCCCTTGGTCTTTTAATTAGCTTTAATGCAATCGCAGAGATTGGTGTCACCGAAGAATTTATAAAGCGATTTAGCTCTCTTCCTTCATACACCGGCGTAGATATTTCGCCAGATGGAAAAATGATAAGCGTTATTACTAAGATGCCTGATGATAAAAGAGGCTTAACTATTTTTGATGCTGAGGACCTTAGCTTAATTAATACAATTACATTGAGCAACGACGAAGAAATATCAGGATACTCTTGGGCTAATAATGAGCGTCTTATCATTAGAATTGGTTACTACGATAAAAAATGGGGTCGAGGTTCTGGCGGTGAATATTTTAGTATTAATTTTGACTCTACAAAGCCTGCATATATTTTTGGAAGAAGGAGTAGAGCTGGCTCTCAAAAAACAAAGGGCAAAGTTGTAGATAAATTTTCTAGTGGTTACATAGAAAATAGCTTGGAAGATGATGACAGACATGTAGTTTTGTCTGTAAACGAATGGAGTAAATCAAATACAGGAAGCTTCTCAACTTCGGTTAAGCTTAATGTTTACAATGGTCAGCAAAGAAAGTTAGGAAAATCACCGCTTGCAGGCGGCCAAGTTGTTACAGACAGCAAAGGCACGCCGCGGTTTGCCTTTGGTAGTGATGAAGATAACAACACAGTCACAATGTATCGCGCCTCCAAGAAAGATGATTGGGAAGTCTTAAGTAAAACTCCATTTGGCGAAGGAGAAATTTATCCGGTTAACATCTCGAAAGATGACTCAACAATTCATATTATAGATAGCACTGAAACTTCTACCTACCAGCTCAAGAAAATTGATACCTCAACTGGTGCGACTGAAGTTGTGTTTTATCATCCAAAATTTGATGCATACCCTCAAATTATTGATGATGTAGTTCTAGGAGCCACAATCAATCCAGGATATTCCCAAGCTTTTTGGTTTGATATTGACAGTCCCTTGCAAAACTCAATTTTGCAAGCCGTAAATGCATTCAACGGCAAAGTTGATATCTTTGACACGAAAGAGGTTGGCATAGTTGCGCTAACTAAGGCACGTGATAAAGCAATTTTAACAATCTCTGACTCAGTCTCATCACCAAAATACTACCTTTATGATATGGAAAAAGGGCAAATGAAATATTTGCTGACTATGTGGCCTGAAATAGATGATGCCGGTCTAGAAGAGGAAACCCCATTTAATTTTAAAAATTCAGATGGAGTCGTTATCCATGGATATTATACTCGTGCAAAAAATCAGCAGGCAGAGCAAGCTGCACCTATGATAGTCGTGCCTCATGGTGGTCCTCATGCAAGGGATTCATGGGGTTTTGATCCAGACACCCATATCTTGTCCCAAGCAGGCTATGCAGTCCTAAAAGTTAATTTTAGAGGCTCCACTGGTTATGGAAAAGAATTTACTAAATTGGGCTTTGGAGAATGGGGGGGAGATACACAGCAAGACATTATAGAAGCAACTGAATGGGCAATTGCGCAAGGTATAGCTGATAAAGAAAAAATTGGTATTTATGGAGGAAGTTTCGGAGGTTACTCGGCAGCTATGGCTCCTATGCTTAGACCAGATCTCTATAAATCTTCAGTTGCTTATATTGGAGTGTTTGATTTAGAAATGCTCTACAACGAGGGTGACATTAAAGGCATTAAATGGGGCGGTAAGTATCTTGATAAAACTCTTGGTCAAGATCCAGAAAAAATTAAAGCTATGTCACCGGTATTACAGGCAGATAAACTTGAAGCTCCCATTATTATTGTTTCTGGAGAAGAGGATCAAAGAGCTCCAATTGAACATGCTTATGCGTTGGCTGATGCTTTAGAAAAAGCTGGAAAAGAACATGAATTAATTATTGTACCAAAAGAGGGTCACGGGTTTAGAAAACCTGAAAACAGATCTATGCTGTATACAAAAATGCTAGAGCATTTCGATATAACGCTTCAATAATAAATGGTGGAGGCGGCGGGAATTGAACCCGCGTCCGTTAGTTCTTCAACCTGACTTCTACATGCTTAGCTCACTCTTTGTGTTTCGCCTTAATGACCCGAAGAGCAGGGTACTAGAGACTAGTCTAGTTAGATTTTACTTTACTGCGTTTAGACACCACAGCAAAGCTAGACTATGTATTTTGCCAATGCTTCGAACCATAGACAATTCTTGCATTGGTTAGCCTAAGCGGCTAAAGCGTAGTTGTCGTTTTCTGCAACTAATTTTTTTGTAGTATGTTTTACAAGAGTTACCACAATCTTGGCATGCGCTTTGGAATCCAATAAAAACGTCGAACCCAATTCGCCCCCATGGGGTAAAAGATTATATAGGAATTGCCTAACGATTAGAATTTTTTAAAATTCTTTGTTTTTCTCTATTCCAGTCTCTCTGCTTCACATCTTCCCTTTGGTCATAGGTTTTTTTGCCTTTGCCAATAGCAATATCGCACTTAATTTTATTCTCTTTCCAGTAAACCATGGTCAGCACACAAGTCAGCCCCTGGAGAGCAACCGAATCAAGAATTTTATTTATTTCTTTTTTATTAAGCAGTAGTTTTCTAGAGCGAGTTGGGTTGATACTTTCATGCATCAATGATGCGGGTGGATCAATCTTCAAGCCAATCACCCAGGCTTCATTATTTTTTAAGGTTACGTAGGAATCTTTGACATCGACCTTGCCATCCCTCAGCCCTTTAACTTCCCAGCCCTCTAAGACAATTCCGGCTTGATATTTATCTGTCAAATGATAGTTTCTTGCAGCATTTTTATTTTTGACGATGATATTATTGTTTGCAGCTTTCATATTAAGTATCGTAATTATGAATCTGTTAAATCTATTTGCAAACTTTGAGGATTTTTTATGCAAGAAACTAAAGTTACCCTAATCTATTTTGGCCTAAGTTTATTTATTTTTTTGGCTTTGATTCCATGGATTTTAGATATTGAGCATGGATTGATTTCCATCAAAGCATTTGGCATTTATGGAGGGATTGTTATTGCATTTTTAGGAGGGTTTATTTGGGGGTGGGATGATCAAACTAACTCATCATTTAATCTTTGGTATGCAATAGGGTTTTCATTGATGGGATTATCTACTGCCTTACTTGCCCATACTTACATTGCATTATGTTTAATCTTAATAATTTTTAGTTTACAACTCTTTTTATACTTTGAAAGTACACAAAGTGAGTATTACAAAAATAACAATAAATATGCAGACGCAAGAAATTTAATTACAAACTTGGTTACAATATGTTGCATAACATTATTAGCTTTTATTTTTAACCCTTACACATAATCTCAATATGAATATCAATCCTTCTAGCTCTGTTAGTGAATCTATTTCATGGGTTGGTAAATGGACTTTTGTCTTGGCTGCAGCAGGCTCAGCAGTTGGTTTAGGGAACATTTGGGGCTTTCCTTACAAAGCAGGAACCGAAGGCGGCAGTGCTTTTGTTTTAATTTACTTGGGCTGCATCCTGGTTGTTGGGTTACCAATCATGATTGCTGAAATTATGATTGGAAGACGAGCTCGAAAAAGCCCAGTTAATGCCATGAAAATTGCTGCCGTGGATTCTGGGCAAAGCTCTAAATGGCAAGCAGTAGGATGGGGTGGATTGGTATCAGGAATTCTGATACTTTCTTTTTACAGTGTTATAGCTGGCATTTGTTTGAATTATATAGGTATAGCAGCAATGCCAAACACAAGCATTTCTTCTGTTGAACAATTTACTCTAGTGACTACTTCAGCGCCCAGATTGCTATTCTGGCATACAGTCTTTATTGGATTTAATATTGCGATTCTTGCTGCTGGAGTGATTGGTGGTATTGAGCGGATGGTTCGTTTGTTGATGCCAACATTATTCGTTCTTATGATAATCATGGTCATTAATGCCATGATTAATGGCGACTTTATAAGAGGTTTGAGTTTCTTGTTTTCACCTAATTTTTCCGACGTTGACGCAACAACTTTTTTGAGAGCTATGGGACAAGCATTTTTTAGCTTAAGTCTCGGTATGGGCTCAATAATGTGCTATGGATCTTACATGCCAAAGGAAGAAAATATTTTTAAAACATCTCTTACTGTTGCCGGCCTAGATACACTAATTGCCATCTTGGCAGGCCTAGCTATTTTCCCAATTATTTTTGCTTACGGCATGGAGCCAGAAGCTGGACCAGGTCTTGTATTTATAAGTCTATTATCAGTGTTTGTAGATATGCCATTTGGCAATATTTTAGGACCAGCATTTTTTACTTTACTATCTATTGCAGCTCTAAGTAGTGCGATCTCGTTGCTTGAACCAAGTGTCGCTTATTTTGAAGAAGAAAAAATTACATCACGTTTTTCTGCAGCCATGATCCTAGGATTGTTGGCATGGTTTATTGGTTTAGGAAGTGTATTAAGCTTTAATGAGTGGTCTGATAAAGCTTTTATCGGAGATTTAAACTTTCTTGATTCAGTAGATTATCTTGCAAATCAATTTCTGATGCCAATAGGCGGAATGATGGTAGCAATATTTGCAGGATGGTTCCTAAAACCAGATCTTGCCTTGGATGAATTCTCTGGCATTCAATTAAAAGTTTTCAATACTTGGAGATTTTTTATTCGATTTATTTCTCCAACATTGGTTGCAGCAGTATTTATATATCAGTTGTCTTCATAAAATATGTCTCAGAATTTTGAGCGCTCCCAGAAATTTTTTGCTGAACCCGAATCTATCCTTGAGTTAATTAATAACTTTGAGGTTTATAAAACATTTTTACCTGGATGCCTTGAATCAAAGAGATTGTTATCTAGCTCTGAAACAGAGGTTAGAGGATTACTTGTATTTGGACTGCTCAATAAAACCTATGAATTTGAATCTATCAATCAAACAGATGGGTATGAGGTTCAAATCAAACAGATCAAGGGTCCTTTTACGCAGTTTTCTGCTTCATGGTCTCTTTCTGTGTGCAAGCAAGGGATCACGAAAGTTCACTTCTGTGCAAGTTTCAAACTACCATTTTTCTTAAAAATTTTTGCAAGACAAAGTACCATTGATACGATGGGTGATAAATTTTTAAATGCCTTTGCAGGACAGCTATCTAAATGAAGATTTACTTTTCATTTCAAGGCTTGCAGGGATTAGCATTTAAAGAATTAGATGTTTCTGAGAGCATAACGGCACAAGAGGTGCTTGAGCTACCTAAGATAAAAGCGCTTTTAGATCACGCAACCTTTGACTTTAAAATTGGAGTTAATAGCGTAGCACTTGATGGAAAATATAAGGCATTGCCGCAAAATTATAGGATGTCAGATGGAGAAAGGCTCGAGGTTTATAAGCCTTTAAGTCAAGATCCGAAAGAGAGAAGAAAAGCTAAAGCTGACCAGCAATAATCTTAGTTTGCTTCTGGGTTAGTTTCTTCTATGACCCAGCTATCAAGTTTATTTTGCTTATCAAATACTAGAAATAGTTTTTTTTCTAGAATTACCATGTCTCCAACCTTTACAGAGTAAAAATAATCCCATCTTTGTTGGTGAATTGGACTTTTTAATAGGGGGGTCCCCAGAAGATATTGAACTTGGTCTTTTGATAGGCCTTGAGTAAGCTGCTCCACATCCTTATCCTCTATGATATTTCCTTGAAGCACTGGTACTTTGTAGGGTGAAAAAGTTGAGCATCCAAATCCCGCTGAAATCAGGAGAAAAGTGACGAAAAAAGTTTTGGTTAATTGCTTCATGAGATGATTTGATTATACTTTGAAAGAGAATACAAGGAAAAGTTCATGAGTAAAGAAAATACTGAATTAAAAAAAGCTGGTTTAAAGGCAACGCTTCCAAGAATTAGGATTCTAGAGGCCCTTGAATCCAGCGAGAACCGTCATTTAAGCGCTGAAGAAATATATAAGCAGCTTATTGCTTCTGGTGAGGACGTCGGCCTCGCGACTATTTATCGAGTTTTAACGCAATTTGAATCAGCGGGCATAGTTATGCGACATAACTTTGAAGAAGGTCATGCTGTCTATGAAATTACTCCTGATGACCATCATGACCATATGGTGTGTTTAGAATCTGGCAAGGTAATTGAATTTCATGATGAGCTGATTGAAAAGCGTCAGGAAGAAATTGCAAAAGAAATGGGCTATGAGATCGTGGATCACAGCATGGTTCTTTACGTCAAACCAATTAAATAATTTCGTATAACCCCTTGAACTAGCTCTTATTCATCCCAATATATTTGTTATTGGAATAAATGATGGCTAAAAAAAATAAAACTAAAGATAAATCCGCTCTAGAGAATGATGTTCTAGCGGAAGATGTGGTGGAAGAATCTGAGGTCGAAGACCTTGAAGACCTTGAGGAAGTAATTACAGAAGATGAGCCTGAAGAGGACGATGCTGATAAAAAAATTCATAATTTAGAAGAGGCTCTTTTAAGATCTAGGGCAGAGCTTGATAATGCCTTGAAGAGAAGTGTTGCAGATATTGAAAAAGCTCATAAATATGGTGTTGAGAGGCTGTTGAATGAGCTATTGCCGGTAGTAGATAATCTTGAGCATGCATTGAAGAATTTTTCTGGAGAATCATCGGCCGAAGACAAAGAGGGTGTTGAGTTGACACTAAAATCATTTGAGTCAGCACTTGATAAATTTGGTATTAGACCCATCTATCCAATTAACGAACAATTTGATCCAGTTAAACACGAGGCTGTAATGACCTCACAGGATCCAGAGAAAGAAAACAATGAAATTGAAAATATATTTCAAAGAGGATGGGAGCTTCATGAGCGAGTCGTAAGACCAGCCAGAGTCTCCGTCATAAAAAATTAAAATATTAGGAAAAAAACATGTCAAAAATAATAGGAATAGATTTAGGTACAACAAATAGTTGTTTAGCAGTTGTTGAGGGTCAACAACCCAAGGTAATTGAAAATGCAGAAGGTGGAAGAACCACGCCATCAGTAATTGGCTATGCAGATGACAATGAAGTGTTAGTTGGAGCTCCAGCTAGACGTCAGTCAATAACCAATCCTGAAAAAACTTTGTATGCAATCAAAAGATTGATTGGTCGAAGATTTGAGGATGATGTTGTGAAGAAAGATATGGATATGGTTCCCTATCAAATTATCAAAGCTGATAATGGAGATGCTTGGGTTCAAGTAGACGATAAGAAACTTGCCCCTCCCCAAATCTCTGCTGAAATTCTCAAGAAATTAAAAAAGACTGCCGAAGAGTATTTAGGGCATGAAGTAACAGAAGCTGTTATTACTGTGCCGGCATACTTTAATGATTCCCAGAGGCAGGCAACGAAGGACGCCGGTAAAATTGCTGGGCTGGAAGTAAAAAGAATCATCAATGAACCTACTGCTGCAGCCTTGGCCTATGGTCTTGATAAGCACACGGGCGATTCTGTGGTTGCTGTTTATGACCTAGGTGGTGGAACTTTTGATATTTCTATTATTGAAATCTCAGAAGTCGATGGAGAACATCAATTTGAAGTGCTTGCCACCAATGGAGATACTTTTTTGGGAGGAGAGGACTTTGATCTTAAATTAATAGATTACTTTGTTGAAGAGTTTAAAAATGAATCAGGATTCGACTTAAAAAGCGATCCTATGGCCCTTCAAAGATTAAAAGAAGCAGCAGAAAAAGCAAAAATTGAATTATCTTCTTCTGATCAAACTGAAATAAATTTGCCATACATAACAGCAGATAGTTCTGGCCCAAAACATTTTGTTCATAAAATCACAAGAGCGAAACTTGAATCTCTTGTTGAGGATCTTGTGGAAAAAACTCTAGCACCATTAAAGCTAGCACTTGAAGATGCTAAATTATCAATCAATGATATCAATGAGATTTTATTGGTTGGTGGTCAGACTAGAATGCCGATGGTGCAGCAAAAAGTTAAGGACTTTTTTGGTAAGGAGCCACGAAAAGACTTAAATCCTGATGAAGCGGTAGCAGTTGGTGCAGCAATTCAGGGGTCAGTGTTGTCTGGTGACACAAAAGATGTATTGCTTTTGGATGTTACGCCTCTTACCCTTGGCATAGAGACTCTAGGCGGAATTGCTACTCCATTGATTGAAAAGAATACTACGATACCAACTCAAAAATCACAGGTATTTTCAACAGCCGAAGATAATCAATCAGCAGTAACCGTTCACGTTATTCAGGGAGAAAGAAAACAAGCTGCTCAAAATAAATCATTGGGTCAATTTAATCTTGCAGATATTCCCCCAGCTGCAAGAGGAACACCGCAAATCGAAGTTTCTTTTGATCTAGATGCTAACGGCATACTCAATGTTGCAGCTAAAGATAAAAATACTGGTAAAGAGCAATCTATAGTCATTAAAGCCTCGAGTGGATTATCTGACGAAGACATTGAAAAAATGGTTCAAGATGCCGAAGCTAACGCTGAAGACGATAAGAAATTTGAGAGCCTAGTCCAAGCTAAAAATAATGCAGATATGCTTGTTCACGCAACAAGAAAAACAATTGAAGAATCTGGTGACAAGATCACTGATGATGAAAAAGCATCGGTTGAGTCTGCAACTGTTAAGTTGGAAGAAGCAATTAAACAAGATAGTCTTGAGTCCATTGAAACTGCCTCTAAAGAGCTAAATGATGTATTAACCCCATTAACTCAAAAATTATATCCACAAGATGAATCGGGATCAGATCAGGGAGCTACTGAAGAAACAGTTGCCGATGAGAATACAGTTGATGCAGAATATGAAGAAGTAAATGAAGAAGAAGTAAAAGAAGAAAAGTAAGTTATGTCACAGAGAGACTATTATGAGGTCTTAGGGGTCTCTCAAACTGCTTCAGGGCCAGAATTAAAAAAAGCCTTTAAGAAATTAGCTATGAAATATCATCCTGATCGCAATCCGGATGACCCTCAGGCTGATAAAAAATTTAAAGAAGCCGCAGAAGCATATGAAGTCCTTTCAGATGCTGACAAAAAATCATCTTATGACCAGTTCGGGCATGCTGGTGTTCAAGGCATGGGCGGAGGCTCAGGCGCTGGCTTTCAAGATTTTAATGTAGGAGATATCTTTGGAGATATCTTTGGTGATGTGTTTGGTGGCAGAGGTTCTTCTAGGCGTTCTGCCAGAGGTCAAGACCTTCAATACAATCTTGATTTATCATTAAAGGAAGCTATATTAGGCATCAAAAAAACTATCAAAATTCCTGTCAATAAATCCTGTGACGACTGCTCTGGATCTGGAGCGAAGCCTGGTTCGTCGCCTATTCCATGCGGTCAATGCAATGGAATCGGACAGGTAAGAATGCAGCAAGGTTTCTTTTCTGTGCAACAACCATGCAATGCGTGTCGAGGTGAGGGTCAGATTATTAAAGATCATTGTGGTACTTGCAGGGGTGCAGGGGTTATCGAGGAAACTAAATCTTTATCTGTTAGTATTCCCGCAGGAGTAGATAACGGTGACAAGGTGAGATTGTCTGGTGAGGGAAGCGCAGCCAGAGGAGGCCCAGCAGGAGATCTTTATGTTGCGATTCAGGTTATAGCAAATGATATTTTTGAGCGAGATGGACGCGATTTGTATTTTGAGGCACCCATCCCTTTTGATATTGCTATTCTTGGAGGCTCAATTAATATCCCTGGATTAGAATCCAAAATTTCATTAAAAGTACCTGCCTATACACAAACAGGCAAAATTTTTAGAATCAAAGGGAAAGGAGCATCCTCAGTAAGAGATTCGAGAAGGGGAGATTTAATGTGTCGAGTTGTAGTGGAAACCCCTGTTAATTTATCTAATGCCCAATTGAAAACTTTTAAAGAATTTGCTGAATCCATAGAATCAGAAAAGCATCACCCGATTAAAGAATCTTTCAATCAATCTGCTGACAAGTTTCACAAAGAATAAAAATTGCATATTCTCTTAAATGGATACAACGGCAATATGGGCCAATCTATCAGGCATCTATCAGATGAATTCCCTGAGATTACAGTTCAAGATTTTAAAGTAGAAAAAATAAATATTGCAACTCAATCTCTTGTAATAGATTTTTCTTCCCCCGATTATTTATCTGAAATTTTACATACTTGCGTTGATCAAAAATTGCCCCTGGTCATAGGGACGACAGGCTTAAATTCAAATCACCATGAATTGATCGGCAAGGCAAAAAAAACTATTCCAATTTTAATGGGATCGAATATGTCTGTTGGTATTGCAACACTTAAAAAATCTATTACAAATTTTTTGATGTCTTCACAAAAGTCATTCTCTTGCAATCTTATTGAAATCCATCATACCCAAAAAGTTGATGCTCCCTCAGGGACAGCCATTGAGATAATAAAATTTCTTGAAGAGTTGCCTGGTGATAAAATTCAAATGCCTATAACTGTTAATTCTCACAGGATTGGCAGGGCTTTTGGAACCCACAGAGTAGAATTTTATAACTCCAGAGAAACTATTTCTTTTCAACATATTGCTCATTCAAGGGATATTTTTGCTTCTGGTGCCATAGCTGCTGCTCAATGGATTATTTCAAATCCACCTGGACTTTACAGCTTTAATGATTACTTGAACAAAAAACTTTGATCTCAAGCAAATTTTCTATAGAATACACAGACTTTAAATCCCGAAAGCGCTATTGAGATTATTGTTGGGGTGCTCCATTGGAGTCAACTATATGAAGCGCTGGAGTATTAACCCCGGAGGAAATTGTGAGCATTGTTTCAATTAAAGACCTGTTAAACGCAGGCGTTCATTTCGGTCATCAACAAAGATTTTGGAACCCTAAGATGGAATCTTATATTTTTGATACCAGAAAAAAAATTAGTATTATCGATCTTGAGATCACTAAAGAGTGTCTTAACGCTGCATCTTCAAAAGCAGAAGAAATTTGCTCCAAAGGCAATAGAGTTCTTTTTGTAGGCACAAAAAGATCAGCATCCAAAACAATTAAAGAGTCTGCTTCAGCACTTGGCTTGCCATACATAGATAAAAGATGGTTAGGTGGAACTCTTACTAACTGGAAAACGATTCGTGGTTCTATCAGACGCTTATTGGATATTGAAGAGCTTCAATCATCAGGACGAATTAATAAACTTTCTAAAAAAGAAGCTGTTGATATTACTAAGGAATATGAAAAATTAGATGCAAGTGTTGGCGGCATTAAAGATATGAAAGGTCTGCCTGATGCATTATTTGTCATAGATGTTGCCCATGAAAAAATTGCAGTAACTGAAGCAAAGAAAATGGGAATCCCTATTATTGCTTTAGTTGATACTAATTCTAATCCAGATGGCATTGATCATATTATTCCTGGAAATGATGATGCAATCAGATCCATTAGATTAATTACTAAAGTTATAGCTGAAGCCTGTGCTAGAGGTTTAGCCACATCAACTGGCGGATTAAATCTTGCATCTGATGATGCGGAAACTCCAGAAGTAAAAATTAAAAAAGCTGCTGTAACGTCTGGAAAAGCTCTGAATCTTGTTGAAAAAGGAGAATTAAGCGAGCCAGAAGAAGATGTTCCAGCTGAGATAGTCATAGAAGAGAGTGCTGAAGAGGCCTCAGAAGAGACTGTTGAAGAAGCTGTCGTTGAATCCGATACAGAGACTGCAGAAGCTGAAGCAGCGAAAGAAGTAAAAGAGGCAGAAGAAGGATCTGTAAATTTATCTGATGCTGAGGCAAAAGAATCTGAGGAAGATAAATGAGTATTTCTGCCAGCCAAGTTAAAGAATTAAGGGAGATGTCTGGAGTCGGAATGATGGAGTGTAAAAAGGCCTTAGTTGAAACTAATGGAGATTTACAACAGGCCTTAGATTTACTTAGAGCAAATAGTTCTTTAAAAGCTGAAAAAAAAGCTTCTAGAGTTGCTGCTGATGGAGCAGTTAAAGTTGCCGAGACATCAGCCTATGTTAGTTTGGTTGAAATTAACTCAGAGACAGATTTTGCTGCAAAAGATACTCAGTTTAAAGACTTTACAAGAGCTGTAGCTGATCACTTAGTGAGCTCTCAAATAGATTCCATTGAAGTTCTGAACGAAGCTTTTGATGCGCAGCGACAAACTCTTATTCAATCCATTGGAGAAAATATCCAATTGCGAAGACTTAGTACCCTTGAGACCTCAGATGGCGGCTGTATTGGTTCATATATTCACTCTGATGGAAGGCTAGCAGCGCTAGTTTCACTAAACGTTGATAATCAGGATTTAGCAAAGGATATTGCTATGCATGTTTCGGCCACAAACCCCAGTTGCTTAACCTCAGATGGCATGGATTCAGAGTTATTAGCGCGTGAGAAAGCTATCTATATAGCGCAAGCAGAGGAGTCAGGCAAAGACGCAGCTATAATGGAGAAGATGGTAGAGGGAAAAGTAAAGAGATTTTTATCCGAAGTTACCCTTGTCTCACAGGCCTTTGTGAAGAATCCTGATCAGTCCATCCAGCAATTACTAGACGATAATAATGCCTCTATTATAGATTTTGTTCGTTTTAAAGTAGGTGAAGGCATTGAAGTAGAGGTCAAAGACTTCGCGGCTGAGGTGGCTGAACAGTTAAAAAAATGACTACACTTTCCTATAAGCGTCTCCTTGTTAAATTCAGTGGAGAAGCTGTTGCTGGGGATGACGAGCATGGCATTGATCCAAAAATATTAGACCAAATGGCAGCCTCTGTAAAAGACTGCAGAGACTTAGGTGCTGAAATTGGTATTGTCATTGGTGGCGGTAACCTTTTTAGAGGCGAGAAATTAAGCCAAGCAGGTATGGATAGGGTTGCTGGTGACCATATGGGAATGCTAGCTACTGTTATGAATGGCATCGCTTTAAGAGATGCTCTTGAAAGAGCAGGCGTTAAAACAAGGGTAATGTCAGCAATTTCCATGTCAGGGGTAGTTGAGCATTATGATAGAAGACTGGCAATTGAGCTCTTAGCTAATGGTTTTGTTGTAATTTTTACTGCAGGAACCGGCAATCCATTTTTTACTACCGATAGCGCTGGCTGTCTTAGGGCGATAGAAACTCAATCTGATGTAATGTTAAAAGCCACTCGAGTTGATGGAGTCTATTCCGATGATCCAGAAAAAGTTCCCGATGCTACTTTTTATTCAACTCTTACTTACGATGAGGCAATACAAAAAAATCTTAAAGTGATGGATGCGACAGCATTGACTCTTGCAAGAGACCATCAATTGCCTTTAAAGGTATTTAATTTAAACCACACTGATGCGCTAAAAAAAATTGCTTGCGGTGAAGAAATTGGCACATTAATATCATAGATATGAACGAAATAATAAATGATATTAAGCCTAAGATGCAAAAATCTATTGATTCGCTGATGCACGAGTTTAATAAGATTCGCACTGGCAGAGCAAATCCTAATATCTTAGATACTGTAAAAATTGATTATTACGGAAATCCAACGCCAATAAGCCAAGCAGCTAATATCTCCATAGAAGAGGGAAGAACCCTCGCTATTTCACCTTGGGATAAGTCTTTAATTGGAGAGGTTGAAAAGGCTATCATGAAAGCAGATTTGGGTTTAAATCCCAGTACAAGTGGTGATTTGATTAGGGTAACTATGCCGGTCTTGACCGAAGAAACTCGGCAGGAATATATTAAGCAAGCGAGAACGGAAGCCGAAAATTCTCGCATATCTATTAGAAATACTCGTAGAGATGCAAATAATAGTGCAAAAGATCAGCAAAAGGCTGGTGATATCTCTGAAGATGATCTCAAAAGGATCGAGGACCTTGTGCAAAAAGAAACAAATCATTTTATCGGTCTTGTTGAGGCTGAGCTTAAAAAGAAAGAAGAAGATTTAATAGAAATCTAGATTCTTTTTTCAGCAGCCAAGATGGCAAAACATAAAACTAAATCTTTTAACCTTTCAGGGGCAAACATTGCCATCATCATGGATGGAAATGGGAGATGGGCAAAAAAAAATACACTTAATGTTACTTCGGGTCATGAGAAAGGTGTCGATGTAGTAAGAAGAATTGTTGAGTCAGCTGCCTTTCATAAGATTTCTTCTCTCAGCTTATATGCATTTAGTACAGAGAACTGGTCCCGTCCAAAAAAAGAGATTCTTGGGATTAAGAAATTAATTATTAGCGCTATTAACGCTCAGGTGCCAGACTTAATTGATCAAAAGGTTTCCTTAAATTTTTTTGGTGACTACCAAGGCTTTGGCCCTGAAGTTACAAAGGCAATCGAGGGAGCCGAATTAGCAACAAAATTTTCTACACCAACGTTAGAATTAAATATCGCTCTAGGGTATGGCGGAAGAGCAGATATTCTTCAAGCGGTTAAATTAATTGGGCGAGACATAGCTTCCCAGGATTTAAAGATAACTGAAATTTCCGATGACCTAATTTTTCAACATCTGAAAGCTCCAATTAAAGAATTAGATTTATTAATTAGAACAGGTGGAGATCACAGGATAAGTAACTTTCTGCTTTATCATTTAGCTTATACTGAGATTCAATTTGTAGATACATTGTGGCCAGATTTCACAGAGCAGCATTTTGAGCAATGTTTGGAAGAATTTATGAAAACGGAGAGACGATTTGGCAAAAGAATTCTTTAGCAATATCTTATCAAGATTGCCCTCAGCAATTGCACTTGCAGTTGGCGTATTTGGAATTTTATATTTGCAAAACTTGCTTATTATTTCCATGTTAATCGCAGTGGTGGCTGGATTTCTTTGTTATGAATGGTTGCAGGTTTCATTAACTAAAATTCACTTAAAACATATTATTTTTTTAATAACTCCAGCGGTTTTATTTGCAGGTATAGGAGAAAATTTCTTAAGTTACTTTCTTTTTGCATCATTTGGATTTTGGTGCATATACGGATTGTTATTGATTTCAAAAAATACAGGACATTTCACAATTTTTAGTTTCAATAATAATTACTTAGGCATCTTTTTAATACAATCTTTTCTTTTTGGATTGATGGTAATTTTACTATTTCCAAATTCTAGCGTTAATCATTTTTTTGTTCTCTTTCTATTATTATTTATTACCGCATTGATAGATGTAGCAGCCTATTTAGTTGGGAGCAGTATAGGTAAAACTCCATTGTTTCAGGATTTAAGTCCCAATAAAACACTAGAGGGTTTTATTGGCTCGGTAATTACTACTATCTTATTTCTCTCCACAATCTACTGGTTAGAGTTCATTTCATTGAATTTATTTTTACTGTTAATAGCAGTGATTCCTTTCGCTTTTATAGGAGACTACTTTGAGAGTCACTTGAAACGTAACCAACAAATTAAAGATAGTGGCTCTTTAATTCCTGGTCATGGCGGCATCTGGGATAGGCTGGATTCGCATATGGCAATTATCCCAGTTTTTGCTGCTTTGAGCTCTTTAGTACTATGAAAAATGTAGTTTTGCTTGGCGCTACAGGCAGCATTGGCAGCAGCACCCTAAATGTTCTTAGGCAAAACAAAGAAATTTTTACGTTAAAGGCGATTGCCTTGCATCAGAATTTAGATATCGCTTTAGAGATTATTAATGAGTTTAATCCTGAGCTTGTATTTATTTCCAATAAAAATATTAATACAGATCATCCTATCTTTTCTTCTAGCTCCAAGATTTTGACTTGCTTAGAGGATCTCAAGTTAGTCATTCAGAACCCAGAGACTGAGATAGTAATCTCAGCCATCTCTGGTTTTGCAGGCCTTCAGTCTAGCTACTGGGCTATTGAAGCTGGTAAAACAACACTCATTGCAAATAAGGAAAGCATCGTTTCTGCTGGTGATATTTTAATTCCATTGGCGGGTCAAACCAAGGCTAAAATCATTCCTGTTGATAGTGAGCATAATGCTATCTACCAATGCTTGTTGGGAGAAAAAGATACATCAGCTATCTCAACAATTCTAATTACCGCATCTGGAGGCCCCTTTAGACAGCTATCAATGCAAGACCTAGAAAAAGTTAGCCTTGAAGATGCTCTTCAACATCCAACATGGAAAATGGGCTCTAAAATTACCATTGACTCTGCAACCTTAATGAATAAATGCCTTGAGCTTATAGAAGCTTGTTATTTATTTCATTTACCAGAATCAAGAATTGAAGTTGCAACTCACCCTCAGAGCATCATTCACTCAATGGTTACATACCAAGATGGCTCAACCATTGCCCAGCTCAGCAATCCTAGTATGGAGGTGCCTATTGCAAATGCTTTAGGAATGGGAGATAGATTGCCTATTAAATTTACTGCACTGGATTTTTCTGCATTGAGCCTTACTTTTGAACCTATTCCAGCTGGAAGAGAGGCAATATTTGAAATGGCTAGGGAAGTCTGTAGACAGAAAGGTAGCTTAGGAGCTATTTTTAATGCAGCAAATGAGAAAGCTGTTCAAGCTTTTTTATATAATGAGATTACTTTTATTAATATTTATGAAGTGGTTGAGAGAACTTTTAATCACTTTTCTTGTTCTAAAGTAACAACAATAGAAGATGTATTTGATTATGATAGACAAGCACGCATTCAAGCAGAGAAGGTGATAAAATCCCTAAACTAAATTTTTCATTAACAGCATGATATATCTATTTTCAGCAATTATTTTATTGGGTGTTCTGATAGCAATTCATGAGTATGGTCATTTTATAGTTGGAAGACTATGTAATATTCATATTTATAGATTCTCCATAGGAATGGGCCCAGTAATTTTTAAAAGATATGACAAGCATGGAGCTGAAATTGCTCTTTCAGCCCTTCCATTGGGCGGATATGTAGCCTTTCATACTGAAAAAGCTTCTGATGATGATTCGGAATTGCTGGAAGGTATGACCCCAGAGCAAAAAGCAAATACTTTTGAAAGCAAGCCTAAATGGCAAAGAGCTTGTGTCATGTTGGCCGGTCCAGTGGCTAATTTTATTCTTGCAATTGGAATTCTTTCAGTTATTTTTGCAAATTCAGTTGAGCGTCAATTTATTCCAGAAGTATCTGATATTTCTTCGTCTTATCTTTTGCAGAACACATCATTGGAGCCTGGACATATTTTAATTTCAATTAATGGTAAGGAAGCATCTAACCTTCAACAGATCAGGCTTGAGCTTTTATCTAACTCTGGCGAAACTGGTTCGTTAGATCTTGTGTTTCAGTCTCGAGACGGCCAAAGACAAGAAAGTATCTCTATGCCAATTAACAATTTTCTATCTACTGCTGAGGAGCAAAATGCTCCAGAGAATTTCTTAGGTTTTAACTTAGCATTAAAAATGCAGCCACTCGTTGGCGTAATATCGAAGGATTCTTTGGCTTTACAAAATGGGCTAGAGGTTAATGATCGAATACTTGCTGTGAATAGTCAGCCCATCTACTCATTTGAAGATCTACAAGAATTTTTGAGTAATTATGAGGGCTCAGAAATTGACCTAAAAATTCAAAGATCAGTTGAGACCTTGTATTTAAACATTCCCCTTGCAACTAGAGTCAATGCTGAGGGCTTGGAAGAGAAATTTATTGGCATTCAGCCTGGCTTAAAACGCTCTTGGTTGGGATCTCTTTCTAAGGGAGCCTATGAGACTTATAACCTAAGCTCAAAAACCCTAATGTTTGTTGGAAAAATGGTCACAGGTGATCTTGGTACTCAAAACTTAAGCGGTCCCATAGGCATAGTTAAAATGTCCGGAGATACAGCTAAGGCAGGGTTTCTTCCTTTTCTTTATTTGATGGCCTTACTAAGTATTAGCTTGGGCGTTATGAACTTACTTCCTATCCCAGTTTTGGATGGTGGACAGCTTGTTATGCTTGGGGTTGAGGCTATACGAGGATCTCCTATGCCTGAAAAAATGGAAAATATGTTTTATCTTTCTGGTTGGGTGGCTGTAGCATTCTTGATGGTCTTTGCAGTCTTTAATGATATCTCTAAATTTTTATAACCCTGCAATGAAAAAATCATTCTTATGTTTTCTCGCATTCTTTTCATTCGCAGTAAGTGCATTTGATGAGTTTTTAATAACCGATATTAGGATTGTTGGCCTTCAAAGGGTATCAATTGGCAGCATATTTACAGCCATACCTGTAAGCGTTGGCGATAAGATGAACGAAGGAAAAGTATCTGAAATTACCAGAGCTTTATTTTCTACCGCTCAATTTAATGACATTCAAATAGGCAAAGATGGCAATGCATTGATTATAAGTGTTGCAGAGCGACCATCGATATCTTCAATAGAATTAGAGGGAAACAAAGCTTTAAAATCTGAAGATCTTTTGCAAGGCTTAGAAGGCGCAGGTATATCTGAGGGTCAGGTTTACAAACGCTCTACACTCAATGGCATGAAGAGTGAATTAATTCGTCAATATGCTTCTCAGGGTAGATATGGTGCTGGGGTTGAAATTGAAACTATTGATAAGCCAAGAAATACCATTGAACTCAAAATTATTATTGATGAAGGCAAAAGCGCAAAAATCAAAAAAGTAAATATTATTGGCAATGAGTTATTTTCTGATGATGATTTAATGAGAGGATTCGAGTTAAAAGAAGGGAAGTGGTACTCATTTCTTTCTAATAAAGATAAATACTCAAAAGAAAAGCTAAAAGGGGATATCGAAAATTTAGAATCCTTTTATCTTGATAGAGGATATTTAAAATTTTCTATAGAATCCTCTCAAGTTTCAGTGTCTAAAGATAAACAAGATGTATTCATTACTCTCAGTATCAGCGAGGGAGAGCAATATAAGATCGATGAGGTAAGCGTGATCGGGGATGTCCCACTTGATGAGGCTATTTATAATCCAATTTTAGAAAACTTAAAAGATCAAATATATTCTCAAGCTCAAATTACTTCTATAGAAGAGTACCTAGTTAATTTTTTGGGGAATGAAGGTTATACCTTTGCTGAGGTAACGGGTAACCCAGACATGAGCGAAGAAGCCAATAAGGTTTCTCTCATTTTCTTAGTGCAACCTGGGAATAGAACCTATGCAAGGAAAATATTATTTTCTGGAAATTATCTAACTAATGACGAGGTTCTCAGAAGAGAGATGAGGCAATTTGAAGGTGCATGGGCATCTGATAATCTTATTGAAGGTTCTAAGCTGCGCCTTGAAAGACTTGGATTTTTTAAGGAAGTTAATGTAGAAACTATTCCCGTTCCTGGAACAGAAGATCAAGTAGACATAGAATTTACTGTGGAGGAAGAAAGCACTTCAAGTATTGGTGGATCCATTGGATACAGTGACTTTGGTATGAACTTAGGCTTGAACCTTTCCGATAACAATTATCTTGGAAGCGGCAATAGATTTAATCTCTCTATCAATAAAAGCGTTTACCAGGAAGCCTATAATATTTCCTTCTTTGATCCTTATTTTACGATGGATGGGGTAAGCAGAGGTTATAGCCTTTACTATCGTGTGACAGATTATGGTGAATACAATGTTGCAAATTATTTAACTAACTCTATGGGCGGCGGCGTTCAATTTGGTTACCCAATTAGTGATACAACTAGAATTGGTTTGAATCTTAATTTTGATAATACTGATATTGATCCTGGTTCATTGCCTTCAAGGGAAATCGCAGACTTCTTGGCCTCTGAGGGAACAGTCTTTGATGTGTTTAAAGCTCAGGCAGTTTGGTCTAAAATGACCTTAAATAGAGGTATGTTTCCGACGTATGGTTCCTCTACAGACGTTATGTTACAGGTCACGATACCTGGAAGTGATCTAACTTACTTTAAAACTAATATCAAACAAAAATTTTATCGCCCGCTTGGTTTTGCAAATCTAGTGTTTGGCTTTGATGGTGAATTAGGTTACATCGGGACATATGGAGATACCGAGAAGACTCCA
>Ga0208954_1000093_pt1 | contig 30718 bp, 28 predicted proteins | sample AOAMet2_C33A6_35_2_FD_188081 | JGI IMG/M metagenome (GOLD analysis project Ga0208954, IMG submission 188081) | Ammonia-oxidizing marine microbial communities from Monterey Bay, California, USA - C0912_C33A6_35 (SPAdes) | ecosystem: Environmental > Aquatic > Marine > Intertidal zone | place...
AAATTAAATCTTTGATTCCTAAATCTCACTAAATTTAATGGTAGATTTCTTTAACTTTGTTCCTGATAATTATTTTTTAATTGTTATAGTTGTTGTTCTTTCTGGTTTTTTAAGAGGGTTCATTGGTTTTGGATCAGGCTTACTAATGATCCCAATCTTATCCTATTTCTTCTCTCCAATCTTTGCGATGGTTTTCAATATTGTCATTGAAATCCCGGCAACTATATACTTGACTTTTATTGGCATTAAAAAATCAAATTTGAAAGAGATTACTCCTATGATGTTAACAATGATGTTAACTATTCCTTTTGGAACAGTATTTTTAGTTTCAATAGATGAACAAGTTATAAAAACTTTGATGTCTATCTTATTGATATTTTTTGTTATTCTTATTGGCAGTGGTTGGAGAATTAAATCTACGATAACTAATCATGTTCTCACCTTAGGAGGTGCTATTAGTGGATTAATGCAGGGAGCAACAGGTATGGGAGGTCCGCCATATGTAACTGTTCTATTATCTAAGGATGACAGTGATGAAGTTGCACGCGCAAATATTTTAGTTATTACCTCTGGTCTTGTAATAAGCGCTATTATTAGCCTTTACTTTTTTGGTCTATTTACAAAAAATATTCTCTTGACAGGTGTAATAACCGCTCCACTCTATGTTTTTTCTACATATATAGGCACGAGGTTTTTTAATGTTTCTGGGAATAAATACTATAGAAACTCCTCTTTGATAGCACTTGGAATCGTTGGAGTAGCAACATTAATAGGCGTATTTATAGAAAACTAACTATTAGATTCTAATTTTCTCATTTAGTGGATCATACATTGGCTTGAGAGAAACCTTACACTTCTCAATAACACCTTCTACCTCGACTGAGTAATCAGCGCTCAAGATATCCTCTTGGCTTTCATTAGGCTTGCAGGGGATATATCCAAGACCAACAGCACTTCCCAGAGTATGGCTATATGTTCCACTAGTTAAATGACCGACAATTTCCCCATTTTTTAGAATAGGTTCATTATGGTAAAGCATTAAATCTGAATTATTTAATAAAAATTGCATGACTCGCATATCGTACCCAGCAGTTTTTTTTGATTGAACTGAGTCATAGCCAATAAAATTACCATATTTAGAAGGTTTTTTATCAAGCTTTACTGCAAATCCAAGGCCTGCATTAATGACATGATCTTCATCAGTAATATCATGGCCAAAATGTCTATATGCTTTTTCAATTCTACAGCTATCAACCGTATGCATTCCAATCTGCCTGAGAGAGAACTCTATACCTTTTTCATCTATTAACTCAGCAACATAACTTGAAAATTCAATTGGAAAGTATAGCTCCCACCCTAACTCACCAACATAAGTAATTCTATGTGCTCTAACATTTGCCATACCTATCTCAATATTTCGAACATTTGCAAATGGGAAGCTTTCGTTGCTCATATTAGTATCTGTAAGGGATTGGAGTAAATCTCTCGAATTTGGCCCCATAATGGCAATACACCCCTCCGAACTTGTTGAATCAAATAATGAACAGTTAGCGTCTTTAGGCATATTTTTTTGAAGCCAATGCATGTCTCTATTAAGGCACATTGTTCCACTCACTATAAGGTAATCATCAGCTTCTAAACGGGTTACAGTTACATCCGCCTCAATGCCGCCTTTGTCATTTAGCCACTGGGTGTAAACCATTTTACCTGGCTCAACATTAACATCATTTGCACACACAAGCTGAAGGAAGTCCATAGCATCTGAACCCTTAACTCTAATTTTGGCGTATGAAGACATTTCATACATTCCAACCGTTTCTCTAATAGCTAGTTGTTCAAGCTTGTGAAATTCAAACCAATTTTGCCTGCCCCAAGAATATTCATACTTTGGCTCAACTTTTCCAATCATTTCTTTAGGAACAAACCAATTAGGCCTCTCCCAACCTGCAACCTCTCCAAAACAAGCGCCACGTTCTTTAAAGAAATCATAAAGAGGTGTTTTTCTTAGTCCTCTTGCAGTCTCGTACTGGTGGTATGGAAAATGATTTTCATAAAGGTAACCCAGAGTTTCAGTAACTCTGTTGGCTAAATAAGTTTTATTGCTTTGAAAGGATTGATTTCTTCTGATATCAACATCCCATAGGTCACAAGGTGGCTCTTTTGCAATAATCCACTCTGCAAGGTACTTTCCAGCTCCACCAGCAGCCTGAATACCTATTGAGTTAAATCCTGCTGCTACATAAAAGTTGCCTAACTCTGGAGACTCTCCAATTTGAAAATTATCATCTGGAGTAAAACTTTCAGGTCCATTAAAAAGAGTTTCAATACCAAGGCTTTCCATTACTGGAACCCTATTCATTGCTAACTCAAGATAAGGCATACAATGATCTAAATCATCCTGAATTTGATCAAAACAAAAATCATCAGGGATTCCATTTTGAGCCCAAGGTTTTGCATTAGGCTCAAATAAACCAACCAGAATTTTTCCAGCATCTTCTTTGTAGTATGCTGACTCATCAGGGACTCTTACTACAGGCATATCTCCTAACCCTGGAACTGCTGAAGTTAGAAAATAAAAGTGCTCACATGCATGAAGCGGCACTGAAACACCAGCCATTTTTCCAACTTCTCTGGCCCACATTCCGCCGCAATTAACAACTACTTCAGATTTAATTTCCCCAAACTCAGTTTGAACTCCAGTTGCTTTTCCATTCTCTTTAAGAATTCCAGTAACCTTTACATCCTCAAAAATTTTAACACCTTTATTTTTTGCACCTTTGGCTAAGGCCATTGCAACATTTGCTGGATCAGCTTTTCCATCTTTTGGAATCCACGCACCACCAACTACATCATCAAGATTAAAGAAATTGACTTTATCTCTTAACTCATCAGTCGTTAAAATTTGAACATCTACACCATGCACTTTTGCAAGCGAGGCATTTCGCTTATATTCAGTAAGCCTTTCTTGATTAGTAGCGAGGCTCACAGAGCCAGTCCGTCTGTAGCCAGTTGCCATACCAGTTTCAGCCTCTAAAGTTTCATAAAGATTGCCTGAATACTTAACCATTTGTGTCAAATTGAGAGAAGAGCGCATTTGGCCAACAAGTCCTGCCGCATGCCATGTGGTACCCGAAGTCAATTTTTTACGTTCTAGAAGCACAACATCTGTATAGCCAAGTTTAGCGAGATGATAGGCCACTGAACATCCAACAACTCCTCCTCCGATAATGACAGCTTGTGCTTGTTTGGGTAATATTTGCGACATTATTTATTCCAGTAAAAAAAAGTAAGAAATTATAAAAAGCTATTTACCTTTCCATGGGACAAGATAATTTTCTGAAATACGCATTAATATGTCAATTGCATATCCAATTACGCCAATGAGTACAATTCCCATAATAACTAGATCAGTCATCTGAAACTTAGAGGCATTAATAATCATCATGCCAGCACCCTTTTGAGCGGCAACAAGCTCTGCCGCAACAACAGTTCCCCAGCAGACACCCATAGACACTCGGGCACCAGTAAATATCTCTGGCAAACTATTTGGAACAATAACTAATCTCATAATCTGCCACTTAGAAGCGCCTAAGGAGTATGCGGCATGTATTTTAGAAATTTTTACACCAGATACGCCTGCCCTAGCAGAAATTGTCATGATCCAAAGTGAAGCAAGGAATAGCAAAATAATCTTTCCTTGTTCACCAATTCCAAACCAGATGATGACCAATGGAATTAAAGCTAATGGAGGCACTGGTCTCATAAATTCAACTATCGGATCAAACCAACCACGAAACCATCCAGAAAGTCCCATTGCGTAACCTAAAGGAATTCCAACAATAGCTCCAGCCACAAAGCCAACAACAACCCTAAGCAAGGACCAACCTAGATGCTCAAAAAGTGTGAAGTTTTTAAAACCTTCATTATAAACTTTTAATAATCTTGAGCCGACAGCTTCTGGAGCAGGAAGCCAAACAGGCTGCATCTGCCATCCTTGTTCAGGTTTTACACTCAAGGTGCCCTTTGCAGTCATATAGATTCGGGCATTGTCAATAAAAAGCTCAGTACTTGGTGATATCTCTTGGCCATTAATAGCAATCACTTTGTAACCTTTTTCTTTGCCGCCAACATCATTTTTTTGGACTTTTACTAAACCACTTCTGTAAGTAATAATCTGGGCAGTATCGTTTAGAGCAAAACCTGAGCCAGGATCAACTTCTAGCTTATCTGGAATATCTCCAGACTGAACATCATAAACTGTAACTGTAACTTCAGCATCATCAGTTTGTCCTAATGCATTCATTGCAGTGTACTCAAACGAAAGTTCACCAATAAATGGCCCAGGAACATGAACTGGAATATATTTAGAGCCAGTAAACGCAGCCCAAATTGCAAAAATTGCAATAACTGAAATAATAGATGCAGCTCTATTGGGTGATACTGCACTTTCGTCACCAAATGTAACAGTCTTTAAACTTGTAAAATCATCTTTTACAGCTCTCATTGAACTGACTATCTTTACTAAGTAAAAAGCAGCTATGAAAATTAAGATATAAATAATTAAAATAGTCATTAGTTTTCGTCCGCCCTGCCCATAATTTCTTCTTCCATCTCCCAAATAATAGAGAGGATTTCATCTCGAGTTTCAGAATAGCCTTCAGATTTTTTAACCTCTCTCAAGTCCATATTGACTCCCATTTCAGCAAACGGCAACTTGTATTCTTTATGTATTCTTCCTGGTCTTGGCGCAAGAACCAAAAGTCTTTCGCCCAAAAGGACAGCCTCTTCAACTGAGTGAGTAATTAATAAAATTGTTTTTCCTGTTTCCTTCCAAAGTTTTAAAACCAAACCCTGCATTTTTTCTCTTGTTAGTGCGTCAAGAGCGCCTAAGGGTTCATCCATTAAAATGACATCTGGATCATTTGCGAGACATCTCGCCAAAGCGACTCTTTGTTGCATACCGCCCGATAACTCATAAACAGCTTTATCTTCAAAATCAGCTAATCCAACAATTTCTAGAAGGCGCTTAACCTTTTCATCTTGTTCTGCTTTTGGAGTTCCTTTCATACGAGGACCAAAAGCAACATTAGCACGAACATCCATCCACTCAAACAAAGCGCCCTGTTGAAAAACCATTCCACGCTCGGCTCCTGGACCTTGAACAGTTTGCCCATTAAGAACGACTTTTCCTTCCGTCGGCGCAAGAAAACCAGCAACGATATTTAATAATGTTGTTTTTCCACAACCTGAGGGACCAAGAACAGTAATAATTTGTCCTGCTTCAATGTCCAAAGATACGTCTTTGAGTGCTTGCACTGAAGAACCATTCTTCAAATCAAACCGCATCGATATATTTTCAATTGATAAACCTTTCAAAGTTAGCTCCGAATTCTTTAAATCATTAAAAAGGTGGCACACTAAAAGTGCGCCACCTTTTGTATAACTAATACATCATTAATAGACTTTAATTAAGCCTAATAACAAAGTACTTTATTGTGCTGCCAATCCTTCTAAACCATCAGTATTAATAGCATTAGCATATGAACCACGAGCACTTGGGATGTTTCCGCTATTAACGAATACATCTGCTACACCTTTAAGGAAAGCCGCACCTGAACCACCAAGCCAGTTATCACCAAGTTGGTTAGCAACTGAAGGGAATACAAAAGTAGCCATTGTTTCTGCTGTAGCATCTTCGTCCATACCAGCATCCTTAGCAATATGAGGTAGCATCAATGAAGTAAAACCTCCTGAGTTCCACATCGCGTTAGACGCTGCAGTAACACCTAAGAATGTTTGAAGAACTTCTGCATTTTCATCAGCAAATCCTGCTGGTACAGATGTAACGTCCCAAACTAAAATACCTAGTGCAGTTTTTTCAGCACCAGTTAGAAGTACATTACCATGATCTAGAGCACGACGAAGTGAACCACCCCATCCACAAAACATATCAATACTTCCTTGAGCTAAAGCAGCCGCACCCTCTGGTGGAGCCATATCAACTACTTGCATCGAATCGACTGAAACACCAAAATGCTCCATTTGCTTTAAGAAACCATAGTGAGCAGCTGTTCCAATTGGAACTGACACTTTTTTACCAGCCAATTCTGAAGCATTGCTTGCATCAATTTCTAAACCTGAAGCTACAACACAGTTGTCGTTGTCTGCATAACTTACTGCCACATCAACGATTTGAATGTCTTGGCCAGTTGAAGCTGCCACGATAAACGGAGGAACACCTTGACTCACAGAGATATGAATATCACCAGAAGCCATTGCAGCCGACATTGCTGTACCTGTTCCAAAAGCCTTCCAGTTAACTTTCATTCCTAATGCTTCATCATATGCACCAATTTGCTTTGCATACTCAAAAGGCATTGGCCACTCTTCAAAATAAGCAACATTTAACTCATCTAGAGCCATTACATTGACTGTAGCCATAGCACTGACAATTGTTGCTCCAAGTTTTTTATAAATACTTTTCATTATTTCTCCTAAATTAATATAAATATTATTGTACCCTTTCTTTCATAAAAAAAATTTCACCAGGATATTAGTTAAACCTGTTAAAAAAATAGATAAATTTTTTATGGCCGAACTGAAATACTACCATGAAAAAAGATAAAATCAATCAATTTTTCAAGATCAGTTTAATTTATTTCAAGAGAGAATAAAAAAAGAACTATAGAACCAGCTTAAGATTTATTAGTAGTCCATTTGAAAAAATTCATTTTTTACGCTTTGTATAAATTTACAAAAAAATACTCTATTCAAATAAAGCTATTTAAGAAATCTCAAGGGATCTTAGCTCTGGGGCAATTTTATCAAGTGACGAATTAACAAGCTTATATGAACCATCTGCACCATAAAGTTTAGATAATTCGACAGCTTCATTAATAACTACTTTGTAAGGCACCTCTGGCTGGAACTTCAATTCATAAACACCTAAATATAAAATTGCCTTTTCTGTTGGGCCAAGTTCATCAATATCACGATCAAGTGATGGCTTAATAATTTCATCAAGAATAGTTATATTTTTTGGAATATTTAATAATAAATTTGAGAAAAAAGCTTTTGAAATCTTGCCTTCTTTTTGATTTAAGAATTGCAACTCTATGTCATTAATATTATCTCCAGAAACCAACCACTGATATAAAGCTTGGACTACTCTCGCTCTTGAACGCTGCTTAGGAGTCACAGTTTTTCTAGTAAATTGATCATTCTAATAATACTTTCTGCAGCCTCAGCGCCTTTATTTTCAGAAGTTCCAGAGCGCTCTATAGCCTGCTCAACTGTGTCAACAGTGAGCACACCAAAAGCAATTGGTATTTCATTCTCTAGTGAAATTTTGGATATACCTCTTACGCACTCTCCGGCAACGAATTCAAAGTGAGGAGTCCCGCCCCTAATTACTGCACCTAAAGCGACGATGGCATCATATTTACCAGTACTTGAGGCTTTTTTAAGGGCAAGTGGGATTTCAAAAGCACCTGGAACATAAATAAGATCAATATCTGATTCTTTAGTTCCACTCTTAAGTAAAGCCTCTTTGGCCCCACTAATTAAATGCTCAACTATAAAAGAATTAAATCGACCTGCGACTAAAGCCACTTTCTTATTGTTAATAGATAAATCACCCTCAATAGTCTTCATTACTTCTCCTTAATATTTACGTACTCAGTTATTGTGATACCAAAACCCTCTAGACCTGGCCATTTTCTTGGCTTTCCTAGTGACTTCATATTCGTAACACCTAAGTCAGAAAGAATTTGCGCACCGATTCCAAAAGTTTTTCCATCATCATTACTTCTATAGTCCTGGTTATCTATATTTTCAAGGATAGCCTGATTATCTTGTTTACGTAAAAGTAAGAAGACACCATTTTCAACCTCTGAAATCATGTCTAATGCACTATTGATACTAAAACCTCGATTATTTTCTTGTAAGACATCTTTAAAGATATTTTCCATATGGACCCTGACATATGGCTCAGTTGTTTCATTAATTTTTCCCTTTACAAGAGCAATATGAATATCGTTATGGATTGTATCTAAATATGAAAAAAGTTCATATTGACCATACTTTGTTTTAAAAGGCCTTTGGCTTATTCTTTCAACTGTTTTTTCATTTTCAACTCTGTAATGAATTAAATCAGCAATATGGCCTACCTTAATACCATGCTTTTTCCCAAACTTATACAAATCATCGCTTCTAGCCATTGAGCCATCATCATTTAATATTTCCACAATCACTGATGAAGCTTCAAATCCCGCTAAACGAGCTAAGTCGCAGCCCGCCTCAGTGTGGCCAGCACGTATTAAAACACCACCTTGTTGGGCCATTAAAGGAAAAACATGGCCAGGCTGAACGATATCTATTGGCTTAGCATCTTTAGCAACAGCATCTAAAATTGTTTTAGCTCTATCTGCAGCTGAAATTCCTGTAGTGACACCTGATGCAGCCTCAATAGATACTGTAAAGTTTGTAGAATGAAGATCACTATTTTGAGACACCATTAAAGGCAAGTTTAGTTGTTGACAACGCTGCTGAGTCAAAGTAAGACAAATTAAACCTCGTCCATGCGTCGCCATGAAGTTAATATCTTCTTTTGTAACTTTTTCAGATGCAATTAATAAATCACCCTCATTTTCACGATTCTCATCGTCCATAAGAATTATCATTCTTCCTTGCTTATAATCTTCTATAAGTTCCTTTATTGAAGCATTCATAATTGTCTAATCTTTATCTGTAATTTTTAAGTTTTTCAACATATCTAGCAATTAGATCAATCTCTAAATTTACATTTGACTCAGTAGAAAGATCTCTTAGCGTAGTTACTGAAAAAGTATGGGGAACTATATTAACATCAAAAATATTATCCTTTACGCTATTGACAGTAAGGCTTACTCCATTGATACATATTGAGCCTTTTTTAGCAATATATTTAATAATATCACCCTCAACCAAAATCTTAAAGCGAAAACTATCTCCATCTTTATTAATGGATTGAATTAAACCAACTCCATCAATATGACCACTTACCAAGTGTCCATCAATCCCTTGATTCAGTCTAAGTGATTTTTCAAGATTAACATCATCACCTTGCGATAAATCTGAAAAAGTTGTGCAATTTATCGTTTCGTTTGAAACATCTGCAGAAAACCATTCACCTGAAATCTCGGTGACTGTTAAACATACCCCATTAACAGCAATACTATCTCCAATCTTAGAGTCACTTATATCAAGAGTATTTGAATTAATTTTCAAATTAGCGCCATTATCAGAAGAATGAAACTCTTGAATACTTCCTATAGCTTGAATAATCCCTGTAAACATTTGACAAATATTTTTATAAGTTTGAGTATATTTATATTTAATATATTTCTAATAACTATTTAACCATCAATTAATAGATACAGTAATTAATAGATTTCTATGCACGCATTAATTTAATTCACACCTGAGTCAACAAGTAATCTTCATAATTTCCTGAATAGTAGTGGGCTCCATCATCTTTAAGCTCGATTACTTTAGTTGATAAAGAAGAAACAAACTCCCTGTCATGACTGACAAATACTAGAGTACCTTTGTAATTGTCCAATGCCAGATTTAGGGCCTCAATAGATTCCATATCCAAGTGGTTTGTTGGCTCATCCATTAACAATATATTTGGCTTTTGCAACATAAGTCTTCCAAAAATCATTCTTCCTTTTTCACCGCCTGACAAAGATTTGACAGATTTTTTTACATCTTCCTTTCCAAAAAGCATTTTTCCAAGGACAGATCGCATAACTTGAATATCATCTTTTTCGTTTTTAAATTGTGTCATCCAATCTAAAACATTCATATCCTTCTCAAATTCTTCATTATGGTCTTGAGCATAATATCCAATATTTGAATTTTCACTCCATTTTGTAATTCCACCATCGGGCTCAATTTCACCAAATATGGTTTTAAGCAAAGTGCTCTTTCCAATACCATTTTGTCCAATAATTGCAACCCGTTCACCAGTTTCAATCATGATATTAATATCTTTTAAAACTTGCTCATCATCAAAGCTTTTATTCAAACCCTGGACTTCTAGTACATTTCTAAATAATTCTTTGTTTTGATTAAAAATAATATATGGACTAACTCTTGAAGAAGGCTTAATGTCATCTAATTCAATCTTATTTAGCTGTTTAAGACGAGATGTCGCCTGCTTCGATTTAGAAGCATTTGCAGAAAATCGCGATACAAAATGTTTTAAATCTTTAATTTTTTCTTCCTTTTTAGCATTATCGGAGCGCATCCTTTCTTGAATTGCAGTTGCGGCAACCATAAAATCATCATAACTTCCTGGGAAGACATTTAGTGCACCATAATCTAGATCAGCCATATGAGTACAGACGCCGTTTAAAAAATGACGATCATGTGAAATAATAACCATAGTTGATTTTCTTGCACTTAAAACCCCTTCAAGCCATCTGATAGAGTTTATGTCAAGGTTATTGGTAGGCTCATCTAATAAAAGAATTTCTGGATCTGAAAACAGAGCTTGCGCTAAAAGAACTCGAAGCTTCCAGCCAGGAGCAATTTCACTCATTAGCCCATAGTGTTGATCTAAAGGTATATCAAGGCCTAGAAGTAACTCACTAGCTGATGATTCTGCTGAATAACCATCCATTTCAGCAAATTCCATTTCTAATTCAGCCACCTTTATTCCATCTTCCTCACTCATTTCAGGAAGACCATATATCCTGTCTCTTTCCTCTTTTATCTTCCATAGCTCTTTGTGACCCATGATTACCGTATCTACAACTCGATACTTCTCAAAAGCAAACTGATCCTGCGATAAGACACCAAGTCTTTGGCCTTCTCCAACCAAAACAGAGCCATGAGTGGGCTTTAATTCTCCAGTCAATATTTTCATTAAGGTTGATTTTCCACAACCATTTGCACCAATCAAGCCGTATCTATTACCAGCTTGAAATTTGACTGAAATATTCTCAAATAAAGGCTTTTCACCAAATTGCATGGTGACGTTAGCAGTAGAAATCATTATTTAAATAAAATTTATAAAAAAGACAAGATTATCCCATATAGACTCCTTAATAGCTCAACTATTAAACACATGGGTATCTAGTAGAACTTTTTTATAAATATAAGTATAAAATATATTTGATTATGAAATTTAATCCAAACATGCGAACAAGGCAAATGCCGGATAAGACATTGTTGTTAACAATTATGTCTCTATTAGTTTTTGGATGGATTATGGTTTTTTCAGCCTCCTTATCTGCCCATTCAAGCTATCTCTACTTTATTAAACAAACCATATTCATATGTATGGGATTGAGCGCTGGATTAATAATGTTAAATACACCCATTTCAGTTCTTCAAAAATATTCAATTCCATTGTTTTTATTAACTCTAGTTCTTCTATGTATTGTTTTTACCCCAGTTGGTCATGAAGCAAAAGGCTCTACTCGTTGGATTAATTTTGTTTTATTTAAATTTCAGCCGTCAGAATTAATGAAATTATCAATGGTTTTATTCATGGCTGGTTTTCTTGTCCGTCAAGAAAAAGACCTTAGAAAGCCCTGGATGGGCTTTTTAAAAACAATTGCCATAATTGGTATAACAGGATTCTTAATATTACTAGAGACCGATATTGGAGCTACCCTAATAATATCATTAACCGCAATGGCGATGCTATACGCTGCTGGTTCATATATAAAACAACTCACAATAGTGACATCGGGGCTTTTTGCACTGGTTGCAATTATAGTAATGATAATTCCAAATCGATTCGAAAGGTTTATTTCTTTTTGGGCTGAAGATTTTTGGTTAAGTGATAATTCTAAACTTGACCAAACTAAAGCCGCCTTAATTGGAATTGCCAGAGGTGACTTATTTGGAGTCGGAATAGGTGCAGGTATTCAAAAATTTACTAATAGAGGATCTACAAACTCACTTCCTGAGAGGCACACAGATATGATTTTTGCTGTAATAGGAGAGGAATTAGGCTTTATAGGAATGATGTTTGTTTTACTATCCTTTCTTTTTATTCTCTTAAAAGGTTTCTCTATTGCTAAAGTTGCTCTTCAAAAAGGGCGTCAATATAGCTCTTATGTTGTTTTTGGAATCTGCACATGGTTTTCTATGCAAATAACAGTAAATATTGCAATGAATCTTGGCCTCATACCTCCTAAAGGTTTTACATTGCCGCTATTAAGTTATGGTGGCACTTCTATGATTTTTGCAATTATTTCTTTGGCAATTATTTTGCGAGTTGATATGGAAAATAGAACAAAGTATTCAAAACAGCAAAATTATGTCTAAAAAAATTCTCATTATGGCCGGTGGTACCGGTGGTCATATTTTTCCTGCACTAGCTATTGCAAAAGAGCTTAAAGAAAGAGGTGTAGCTGTAGAATGGCTTGGTGGTAAGAATAAAATGGAAAGTAGACTAGTTCCTGAGCACGGCTATAAATTTCATGGTGTCTCCAGTAGTGGACTTAGAGGTAAAAATTTACTAACTATTCTAAAAGCTGTTTTTCTTCTAAGCTATGGGTTTTTGCAAACTATTGTTGTCTTTTTTAAGTATAGGCCAAACATTGTCATCGGAATGGGTGGATATGCCTCAGGAATTGGTGGTTTAATTTCTAAATTTTTTTTTGTGCCTTTATTTATTCATGAACAAAACTCTGTTCCTGGAACAACAAACAGACTTCTGAGCAGGCTTGCTTGCAAATGCTTTCAAGCATTTGAAGATACTTTTCCTGAGAATGTAGAGGCAATTACTACAGGAAATCCAATACTGTTTAACCCAATCCCTAAAAGTAAGCCTGAATCAGTTAAAAACTTACTCGTTCTGGGTGGCTCTTTGGGTGCCAAAAAAATTAATCAAACCATCCCTCAGATTAAATCACGTGTAAACATTTGGCATCAAACCGGAGAAAGTCATATTGAAGAAGTAAGAGCCTTATATAAAAACTCACTTCATTCTGGTGCAAAAATTGAGCCATTTATAGGAAATATGGCAGAAGCTTACGCTTGGGCCGACCTAGTAATTTCTAGAGCTGGTGCCATGACAATCTCTGAATTGATAGCGTCAAACTCGTTAGCTATACTCATTCCTTTTCCCTATGCCATAGACAATCATCAGAAAGTTAACGCTGAGATTCTCTCTAAAAATAAGGCTGGTATTCTTTTAGAAGAAGAAAATCTTAATCCCGAAGCAATCGACAGAAAAATAGAGGCTCTCAGTAAAGACAAGCTTTATGAGATGGCTAAAAAATTAGAATCACTTAAAGTGTCAGCTCCTGAGCAACAGATTGCTGATCAACTTCTCCATTGATACCAAGACGACTAAAAAGAAGCTTGTCATTTGCGACCGTTGGATTATCTGTTGTTAATAACTGCTCACCATAGAAGATTGAGTTTGCGCCAGCAAAAAAACATAACGCCTGCATCCCCTCTCCCATATCGAGCCTTCCAGCTGAAAGCCTAACAACTGACTTAGGCATTAAAATTCTCGCTACAGCAATTGTTCGAACAAATTCACTTTCACTGGGCGGCTTTACATTTTCAAATGGAGTTCCTGGAATAGGAACAAGAAGATTTATTGGGACACTATCCGGATGTTCTTCAAGATTAGCTAGAGATTGAAGCATAGAAGCCCGATCAGTTTCTGTTTCTCCCATTCCTAGAATTCCACCGCTACAAACGCTGATATTGGCATCTTTAACCGCAGCTAGAGTGTCCAATCTATCTTGAAAAGTTCTAGTCGTAATAACATTAGGGTAGTTTTCTTTTGATGTGTCAATGTTATGATTATAGTAATCAAGACCTGCCTCTTTTAGAGTGGAGGCTTGTTTTGGAGAAAGCATACCCAATGTAACACATGTCTCCATTCCCATAGCCTTCACACCTTGAATCATTGGTATGACTTTATCAAGACTCTTGTCTGTTGGGTTTCTCCATGCAGCACCCATACAGAATCTTGTCGCCCCCTTATTCTTTGCATTTTGAGCTTGCTGTAATACCTCATCAATTTCCATTAATTTTTCACGCTCAAGGCCTGTGTCATATTTTGAGCTTTGGGAGCAATAAGAACAGTCTTCGGGGCATGCGCCTGTTTTAATATTAAGTAGAGAGCTCACTTGAACCAGATTTGGATCAAAATTCTCTCTATGTATTGAATGTGCTTTAAAAAGAAGATCATTAAAAGGAAGTTCAAATAGGGCTTTAATTTCGTCCAATTTCCAATCATTTCTTGCTTTAATCATTTTATGTTTATATTAATTTTGAATAATTTAAATTTTACCGGATACCAACCAGCTTTTTAGACAATAAAAAAGCCGCAAGGAGCGGCTTTTTTATTTCAAGATATTGATCTAATTAACAGCTGTAATATAAATCAAATTCAAGTGGCTGAGGAGATGCTCTCATAGCAGTCACCTCTTCCATTTTGAGATTAATAAATGAATCAATAACCTCATCAGTAAATACACCGCCCTGCTTAAGGAATTCACGATCATTATCAAGCTCTTCCAAAGCGATATGAAGCATTGAACTTACTTTTGGTATCGAAGCATCATACTCTTCATATAAATCTTGGTCAGCTGGCTCACCAGGATGAATCTTATTCTTGATACCATCAAGACCTGCCATCAATAAAGCCGCAAAAGCAAGATATGGATTTGCTGTTGAGTCTGGGAAGCGAACCTCGATACGTCGTCCTTTAGGATTTGTAACAAATGGAATTCTTATTGCTGCTGAACGGTTCTTAGCAGAATAAGCAAGCATTTCTGGCGCTTCAAACCCTGGAACTAAACGTTTATATGAGTTAGTTGATGGGTTTGTAAAAGCATTCAATGCTCTTGCATGCTTGATAATACCACCAATATAATAAAGAGCGGTTTCACTTAAGTTTCCGTATCCATCTCCATCAAATAAATTCTTACCATCTTTCGCAATCGACATGTGAACATGCATACCATTACCATTATCAACTGCAATTGGTTTTGGCATAAACGTTGCAGTCTTACCGTAAAGGTGAGCAACGTTGTGTACACAATATTTAAGAATTTGTGTTTCATCAGCTTTTTTAACCAATGTATTAAATAATGCACCTATTTCACATTGACCAGCTGTACCAACTTCATGGTGATGAACTTCTGTTGTGACACCCATTTCTTCAATTGCTAAACACATTTGAGAACGAAGGTCATGCAATGAATCAACTGGTGGGACTGGAAAATAACCCCCTTTTACTCTAGGACGGTGACCTTTGTTACCACCTTCTAAATCAATCTTTGAAGACCAAGCCGCTTCTTCCGAACTGATCTCATAGAAAGCTGTACCCATTCCAAAACCTGTATCCCATTTGACACTGTCAAAAACAAAAAACTCTGGCTCATTACCAAAATAAGCTGTATCACCAACGCCTGAATCTTTTAAATAAGCTTCGGCTCTATGAGCTATTGAACGAGGATCTTTAACATAACCCTTCATGTCTGAAGGTTCAATAATATTGCATCGAATGTTAAGTGTCACCTCTTCAGTGAAAGGGTCAATAATTGCTGTATCACAATCTGGCATTAAAATCATGTCAGACTCGTTAATATCTTTCCAGCCTGAAATTGAAGAGCCGTCAAACATTTGACCTTCTCCAAGTTTTTCAGCATCAATTGTATGTGCAGGAACACTTACATGTTGTTCCTTACCTTTTGTATCTGTGAAACGAAAATCTATAAACTTAACATTCTGTTCTTCGATTGTCTTCATTACATCTTTTGCAGACATAGCTATACTCCCTATAAAATAGTAAATTTAAAAAATGACAGGCATTGTCAGAAGTCTGCGTCGTTGCAAACGGATGTTGACTTACTTGAAATCAACATAAGATGTTTCAAGCGTGGATTATATCCTAGTTTTTAAAACTTTAAAATAGAAATTAATTCAAGTCTAGATGACCTGTATCAAATCCAATCTTTTGGTTTCAAAAAATAATTAGTTAGTTTGTCTTCTGCGCTTTTTGATTCAATTTTGTATTGGTATACCCACTTTACTGTTGGAGGTAATGACATCAAAATAGACTCAGTTCTTCCTCCACTTTGAAGCCCAAATAGCGTTCCTCTATCTTGAATTAGATTAAATTCAACATAGCGCCCTCGCCTAAAAAGCTGAAACTCTTTCTCTTTGGGCGTGTAAGGAAAATTCATTCTTTTTTCAACAATTGGTAGGTAGGCCTTGATGAAATGATTCCCAACACTTTGAAGAAATTCGAAGCATTTTTCAAAACCGCCTTCATTTAAATCGTCAAAGAATAGGCCACCGATGCCTCGCTGCTCATCTCTATGGCTTAAGTAAAAGTAATCATCACACCACTTTTTATAATTATGGTATGTTTTATCACCAAATGGCAGACAGGCATTTTTTGCAGTTTGATGCCAGTGAATTGCGTCTTCATCAAATCCATAATAAGGGGTTAAATCAAAACCTCCTCCAAACCACCAAATTGGATCCTTACCCGCCTCCTCAGCAATGAAAAACCTTAGGTTAGCATGCGTTGTTGGAATGTAAGGATTATCTGGATGAAGAACCAAAGAAAGACCCAGTGCAGTGTACTTTCTACCTTCAAGATCTGGCCTAAGAGCTGTTGCTGATTTCGGCATTTTATCGCCGGATATAATAGAGTAATTCACCCCACCTTTTTCAAATAAGCTTCCATCTGAAATAACTCGTGTTATCCCACTCCCTCTTCCATCGTCCCTTTTCCATATGTCGGTATCAAAATTAGATTTTGAATCTAAATTTCCAAACTCCTCACATATGTCAACCTGAAGATCCAGTAAGTATTTTTTAATTTGTTCAATCATTTACATTAAATTTTAATGAATAAAAAATTTAGATAAACTCATCTTAATCGTTCACCAGTTATCAAGTTAATAATTTTTGAAGGCTCTGAATTATACATATTAGGAGGAAGCTCGAATGCAAGGTCATTACCAAAGTACCTTTTTAACTCTAGCGTGCTTGAAGCAACCTTTCTACCCTGAAGATTGGCACTTGTTGAAATTAATGCTGAGCCAGTATTTTCACAAAAGTAAGTAATAAGTGGGTCAGAGGTTATGCGAACAGCTAAGAGTTCATTATCCCCATTGAGTAGAGGTGATAATTCCTCTGACTTTGGAACCAAGTATGTAGTCGGAGTCTCTGTTGGTTTAGCTAGTTTTTTTAGAAGCTTGCTATTCATATTTGAATCAATATAAGGCATCAAAAAACTAATGTTTGAGGCTAAAAGAATGAATCCTTTTTTAATATCTCTTTTTTTTAGATTTACGATAGTTTGAATAGCGCCAGGATTATTTGCGAGACAACCTAGACCATAAATCGTATCTGTAGGATGAGCAATAACTCCAATCTTTAAATGATGCAAGGCAAGCTTTATTTTAGAATTAATTATCATTTTTTCGCTCTTGGATGAAATTCATCATAAACTTTAGATAATTCTAAAAAATCAAGGTGCGTATAGACTTGGGTGCTTTTAATACTTTTGTGTCCCAAAAATTCTTGAACAGACCTTAAGTCATGGCTTGACTGCAAAAAATGTGTAGCTGCTGCATGTCGAAGCATATGTGGATGAACATTGATTGATACGCCCACCTCTAAAGCTCTTTTCTTAACAACATTCTGAACTGTTCTCGGAGAAATCCTTATGTTTTTTTGATTTAAAAATAACGCCTCTGAATTGCAACTAGGTCTCTTTTCTAGATATCTTTTAAGGACACCAATAGTTGTCTCTCCTACTGGAGAAAATCTTGCTTTTGCGCCCTTACCCATGACTTTAACAAAGCCCTCATTCAGATCGAAGTCTGCAAGATTAATGCCTACTAGTTCAGATACGCGTAAACCGCAAGAATATAAAAGCTCTATCATTAAGACTGAGCGCAACTCTTTGTAGCTAGAAGTATTTAACGTCATCATGTTTGTTAAATCATCGAAGTTAATGGTTTTCGGTAATGAGCGTTCAAGCCTTGGAGTTTGAATAGACTGAGCAGGATTTTTTTGGAGAATATTATTGGCAATCAAGTAATTAAAAAAAACTCTTATTGATGATAAGTATCTTTTTAATGACTTGCCAGAAGCATTACCATGCCTAAGCTCCATGACAAAAATATTTAAGACGTCTGAATCAATTTCACTCCATTCTGATATGCTTCGGCCATTCAAGAAAGAAAGAAACTTCAACAAATCCCTCTTGTAGGAAGAAATGGTATTTAAAGCATAATTTTTTTCTACCTCTAGATACTCAGCAAATGCTTCAATTTGATCAATTAATATTTCTTGATCTGACTTGTTTTTTTCGTGATTGACCATATCTTTATATTTTAAGTTAAAACGATAGGGGATTTTGAATGAGTCAAAAACAAACACATGAATTTCAAACGGAAGTATCACAACTCTTACATTTGATGATTCACTCTCTTTATTCTAATAAAGAGATCTTTCTCAGAGAATTAGTATCTAACGCATCGGATGCGATTGATAAACTCAAGTTTGAGTCTCTATCTAATGAATCACTTCTAGAGGGAAAAGAAGAGCCCAGCATTCATATTGACATCGATAAAGACGCAGGAACAATTAGCATTAGAGATAACGGTATCGGAATGACACAAGATGAAGTCATGGAAAATATTGGTACTATCGCTAATTCTGGAACTAGAAAATATCTTGAAAGTCTTGATAAAAATCAAACACAAGATTCTAATCTGATCGGACAATTCGGTGTTGGATTCTATTCCGCTTTTATTGTTTCAAATACTGTAACACTTCTCAGCAGAAAAGCTGGTGATGATAAAGCGAACGGAACTAAGTGGGTTTCCAAAGGTAAAGGTGAATACTCAATTGAAACCGTTGATATTGAAAATTATGGCACTACCATCATTCTTGATGTTAAGAAAGCTGAAAAAGAATTCGTTGATGATTATCGTCTACGTGGCATTGTTTCTAAATACTCAGATCACATTACCGTTCCAATAATGATGGTTAAGGCTTCAGAAGAAGATGAGAGTGAAATTGTCTATGAAACAATAAATAAAGCGACAGCTTTCTGGATGAAAGATAAAAAAGAATTATCTCAAAATGATTACGATGAATTCTATAAATCTTTAACCTATGACTTTGAGGGTCCATTGACGCAAATTCATAACAGAGTGGAGGGAAAACTAGACTACTCATCACTACTCTTTATACCCAAAAAAGCGCCCTTTGATATGTGGGAACCTAAAAGAAAAGGTGGTGTTAAGCTTTATGCTAAGAGAGTTTTTATCATGGAGGGTAATGAAGAGTTGCTTCCTCAGTACCTTAGGTTTATCAAAGGTGTAATTGACACTGCTGATCTTTCATTAAATGTTTCAAGAGAGATACTTCAAGGTAGTAAGGTTGTTGATACAATCAAGAAAGCCTCTGTTAAGCGTATTCTCTCTGAACTCGACAAAATGTCTAAAAACAAACCGGAAGATTATGCAACATTCTGGAAAGAATTTGGAATGGTTATTAAGGAAGGTGTGGTTGAGGACTTTGCGAATAAAGATAAAATTTCTAACCTTTTAAGATTTGCATCAACATCAACTGACTCCTCTGATCAAACAGTCTCCCTTAAAGACTATATTGGTCGAATGAATAAAGATCAAAAAAATATATACTATGTCACGGCTGATAATTATGATGCAGCTAAAGGCTCACCTCACCTTGAAATTTTTAAGCAAAAGGATATTGAAGTTTTATTGCTCTCAGACAGAGTTGATGAGTGGTTGGTGGCAAATTTTGGTGAATTTGAAGAACTCTCTCTGAAGTCAATTGCAAAGGGAGACCTTGAAGACCTTGATTCAAAAGAAGATAAGAAGAAGAAAGAGAAAACTGTTAAAGACTATGAAAAGGTTATCTCTAAAGCACAAGAAATTCTTGATAACCAAGTTAAAGAAGTTAAAGTTTCAAGTCGTTTGAGTGAGTCACCCTCTTGTCTTGTTGCCGATGAAAATGAACTAGGTGGCAATATGGAAAGAATAATGAAGTCCCTTGGTCAAGATGTTCCAGACACAAAACCTATTCTTGAAATTAATCCTACCCACCCCCTGGTTATGAAGCTTAAAACAAAAGTAGACGAGGATGTTGTAAAAGTCCTATTTGACCAAGCTGTTCTCAGTGAAGGTGGTCAAATCAAAGAGCCTGCAGAGTTTGTCAAAAGGATGAATAAACTGATGCTTGGCTAAGCAAAGGTGGTATTAACGAAAAAGCCCGTTTTCGGGCTTTTTTCATTTAAGGCTTATAAGGGTTAATTTTATTAAGAATACCCCTTAAAATTGCAACTTCCTCTTTCTCAGGCATACTTCTTCCAAAAAGTCTCCTTAAGCGCCTCATTAACAAACTCTGCGGTTTCTTTACATCAAAGTAATCAATATGCTCAAGTACTTGCTCAAGATGCTTATAAAAGCTATTTAAGTCATCAAAGTTTGCTAATTCTCCAGAAGCATTTTCAAATCCACCCTCTAGAGTGCTTACATAATTCTGATAGGCAAATACTTGAATTGCAGATGCTACATTCAATGAAAAATATTTAGGATTTCCAGGAATTGTCATTAACGTTGAACATAAATCTAGCTCCTCATTAGTAAGGCCAGAATTTTCAGTTCCAAAAACAACAGCAACTTTATGGTCTTCTTTGGAAACGATCGATTGTATTTCACTGCATGTTTCAATAACATCCAGCTGCCTCCATTTAATATTTCTTTGACGAGCACTCGCACCAATCACGAGATTAACGCCCACCAAAGCCTCCTCGAGTGAAGAACAAACTGTTGCGCTTGATAATACGTCATCCGCACCACTTGCCCTAGCAGTTGCAACTGCTGATGGAAAATTAGATGGTGCAACAAGATATAACTCAGAGAGCATCATATTTTTCATGGCTCTAGCAGCAGCGCCAATATTCCCTGGTTCAGTCGTATTCACCATGACAATCCTTACTTTATCAAAACTCGTCAAGGTATAATTCCCCTCTTTATTTATTTGGCTCATTTACCATGCATCCTACCGTCAATATTGCAGTTAGAGCTGCCAGAGCAGCTGGTGATGTTATTTTAAGGTATCACAATCAGGTCGACATACTTACCATCGAAAACAAGTCTATTAATGACTTTGTTTCAGAGGTTGATAAAACGGCTGAAAAAGCCATTATAAACGAGATTAAAAAGGCCTTTCCAAAACATTCTATTTTGGCTGAAGAGAGTGGTAAAACTCTTGGTGATGATGATTTTCTTTGGATTATTGACCCTTTAGATGGAACCACCAATTACCTGCATGGTTTTCCTCAGTATGCTGTCTCAATAGCGCTTCTTGAAAAAGGAGTGACTACACACGCTGTCATCTATGACCCATTCAAGGAAGAGCTCTTTACAGCCTCTAAAGGAGAAGGCGCTTATCTCAATAATGAAAGAATTAGGGTGACCATATCAAAAGGACTAGAGGATACTCTCATTGGAACTGGATTCCCATTCAAAAATCCTCAGCATTTAGATTGTTATCTTGACACATTTAAGGCAATTTTACCTCACGTCTCAGATATTCGAAGAGCGGGAGCTGCTGCTTTAGATTTAGCTTATGTAGCTGCAGGCAGACTTGATGGATTTTGGGAGATTGGACTTAACTCCTGGGACATGGCGGCTGGTGCTCTTCTTGTTAAAGAGGCTGGAGGATTTATAGGAGATTTTTCGGGCAGAGATAAATACATGGAAACTGGAAACGTTGTCGCTGGAAATGCAGACGCCTATAAAGAAATTCTCAAGAAAATTCATCCACATCTTACCAGCGACCTTCAGAGGTAAATTAATCTGAAATTGTTAACTGCTCCCCATTTATTTTTGGACTTGAGCTAGACAATAAGTGGACAATTGCCTGACTTTTTTCTTCGGGCAAAGGAACTGTTGAGGAGTCTTCAGCAGGATATGCTGTCCTTCTCATCTCAGTTCTCAATTTTCCAGGGTTGACCGTGTTTACACTAATTTGGGTTTTTTCAAGCTCCTCTGAGAGAGTTTTAGCAAAACCTTCAATCCCAAACTTACTAACGCTGTATGCTCCCCAATAAGCTCTTGCCTTCCTGCCGACTGTTGATGATAAAAAAATAATCCTTGCATCATCCGATTTTAATAGAGCAGGAATCAGGAACTGGGTCAGCATGAATGGAGCATTAAGATTAATCTGGATTGTTGAATACCATAATTTAATATCATACTGCTCGATCGGCATCTGAGTACCCAATATTGAAGCGTTATGGACCAGTCCATCTAACTTCCCAAACTCGTTAAGTAGATTATCTTGAAGCTCTTGATAATTTTCAGGTGTTGCGCCCTCTAAATCCAAAGGGTAAAGAATAGGCTCTTTCAGGCCAGCATCAACAACAGCGTCATAAGCATACTCAAGCGAACCTAAATCCCTTCCTAGCATAATGACGGTGGCGCCAGCTCTAGCAAGGTCCATGGTTATGGCAAGCCCAAAACCCCTATTTGCACCCGTTACTAGAACGACTTTGCCCTCAAATTCATCTTTTTTTATATTATGCTCTTTGGCAACTATCATTCACTAATTTCCTTATTTGATTTAACCCCAAGCGCTTTAAGTCTTTCTGCCCTACTAATCAAATTACCCTTGCCTGTTGATAACTTATTCCTAGCACTTGAAAAGCCTTCCTTGGTTTTTTCAAGTTGATTCTCAATCTTATCTAAATCGTCAGTAAAAAGGGCAAGCTTGTCATACATTCCAGCAGCCTGGCGCGCAATCTCGTCAGCATTTTTATTTTGTTTATCTGTTTGCCACATAAAGTTAACAGTTTTTAGACTCATACTCAGCATGGACGGTGAAACGAGCATAATGTTCTTCTTGAGAGCATCATCAAACAAACTATGTTTATGTTGTAGCGCAAGAAGAAGAGCCCCCTCAATAGGAATAAAAACAAAAATAAAGTCTAGACTCCTCACACCTTCAAGGTTTTCGTACTCTTTGATACTAATGTTTTTTATTTGGTTTTCAATCGAGGCAATATGTTTCTTTAAAGCTAACTCATTTGATTGGTCAGCGACATAGTCGACGTAATCTTTTAGCGACACCTTAGAGTCAATAACAACATCCTTTCCCTCTGGCAAATGAAGAATAACATCAGGCTTAAATTTTTCACCCATTTCATTTTTATATTGCTTTTGAAGATCAAACTCAACCCCCTCTTGGAATCCATAACTTGATAAAAGAGAGCTTAATATCTCTTCTCCCCAGTCACCTTGAATCTTATTGTCATAAGTGAGCGCATCTGTTAAATTCTTTGCCGACTGCTGTGTTTCAAGGTTTGCAACATGAAGAGACTTAATTTGCTCTTTTAAGGTCGTTCTCTCCTCAACCTGCTCCTTTGTAATTGTCTCAATCCTATCTCTAAAACTTTTAAGCTGAGTTTGAAGCGGCGTCAATAAGTCGGAATTATCGACCTTAAGCTTGTCACGGTCTGTCTTCAAAATTTCTGAGGCGATAGTCTTAAACTCACTATTTACTTGACTCTTTAGATGATCCACTAGTTGAATTTTTTCAGCATAATTCTTTTCTTTTTCATCCAGCTTTGTCTCGAGTTGAATATTTTTTTGAGAGATGGAAAATAATTTCTTATTCAGTACATAGTAGCTAAATGCAGCTCCCACGAGTAAAGAAACTATGCCAATAATAATATTCATAAGGTTAGATTTGAATCCATTATTAATGGGTGTTTTATAGCAATCATAAAATAGGCATACCAGTGTGTTATAAACTTAGTAAAATTTTATATAGAATTATAACGCTTAGATATCTATAAGCCATGATACTTTTCAGATCACTATTGTACTTTGTTGGTTCAATTATTAGTTTAATTTTGATCACTTTTATTGGGTTTTTACTTGTCTTTTCAAGCTACCCAACTCGTCAAAAATTTCTCTCTCAATGGGCTATATTTTGTATATGGTGGTTAAAAGTAACTGTGAACATTAAAACCAAAGTCATTGGTCAAGAAAATATAATTAAATCTTCGTCCATCATAGTCTCTAACCACCAATCTACCTGGGAAACACTGGCATTTCAAACAATCTTCCCAGCCCATACTTGGGTCTTAAAACGTGAACTTTTATGGCTTCCTGTATTCGGATGGAGTCTTGCGCTACTAAAACCAATCATTATTAATCGTGGTGACAAACTAAACGCAATTAAAAAAGTCATAAATCAAGGGGCAGATCGACTCAATAAAGGCATCTCAGTGGTTATCTATCCTGAAGGAACCAGGCAACCTTACGGTGAATTAGGGGCTTACCAAAATGGTGGTAGCGCGATAGCAAAGAAAACAGGACATAGCATTACGCCCGTGTATCATAATGCTGGAAGGCTTTGGCCTAAGGGCAGCTTTTTAAAAAAACCTGGAGTAATTACCGTCGTTATTGGTGAGGCAATATCCAATTCTAATTTAAAGACTTCAGAGGTTACAGATCAAATTAGGAAGTGGACCTTAGTACAAGAAAATAAATTTAAATAATCGTGATTAAAGAGTATAAAAATATGCCTGAAACAACCTATAAAATTTTCCATAATAGAACTGCTGAAAACATCAAGTTTGAAGTTACCAGATTAAGAGAATCCATTCTTAAAACGACCAATCATTCAGATCAAAGTGATAACCTTGAATTCATCGAAACTTTGCTAAACGAACAAATCCTTGACTTTAAAGCGATAAATCCATCTAAAGATCAATTAGCTACTAGAACAAATTGGCATGACTTTTTAATTAATAAAACCAAGTTAAGTTTTAATGAATGTCTACTGATCCTTTTGGGCATTAATCCTATTCATGCTAAAAGGCTAGATTCTGATTTATTCAAAACTAAACTGAATGATGTAACCAATATGAAAAAAAGCTTATTAAATCTAATTTTTTTTCAAAGGGTAGAGAATCACCTTTTAAGGGAAAGATTCCAAAGTAACTCTATCAATAAAGAAGAGTTTATTAAGTGGGCTATGGATTACAAATATTTAAGAAAAATTGAAGACTAATCCTTCAGTTCAAACTTATGAGAATTAAATATTTGACAGAACAGCTCTGATGTTTTTTGCGTATCGTAGAGCGCTGAGTGTGCCTCATTATTATCCCACTCAATGTCCATTTTAGATATCGCTTTAGCAAGAACTGTTTCGCCGCAACAAAGGGCAGACAGACTTACCGTATCGATCGTTGAGAATTGATGGAATGGACTTTTTAAGTTTGCTCTGAGCGTAGCCGCCTTTACAAACCCAAGATCAAAAAAAGCGTTGTGACCAACAAGGATGGCTCTCGAACACTCTTCAGTTTCTAGCTCCTCATTAATGTGATCAAATATTTCTGACAATGCCTTCTTTTCAGGAACAGCAAGCCTAAAGGGATTATCAATATCAATGCCATTAAATTTAATTGCCGAGGCTTCAATATTTGCCCCTTTAAAAGGCTCAACATGATAATGAAGGGTTGTTTTTGCAAAAAAAGAACCCTCTTCATCCATGCCCAGAATAATTGCACAAATTTCCAAGAGAGCGTCCGTTTGCTCATTAAATCCTGACGTTTCAACGTCTATGACAACAGGAAGGTATCCACGGATTCTATCTTTAAGTTTCATTAATTAGCAGGACTAAAATATATTTTAATTAAAATAAATCTAGATTCGCCTAGAATAAATAATAGATTTTCTTAGGTCATCATAACTCTTTTGTCTTGAATCAGGAAGAAAACTTAATTCACTCTCAACAAACTCAAACCTAAAGAAGAATCTGCCGCCATACTTAGAGAGCGCAAAAATTGAACTTAGATTTAACTTAGAAGCTTTATCGATTAATAACTCCATTAATCTTGTTGATGTATCTGTATTGTGAAAACTCTTATTCACAACAAGTGCATATATTTCGCCAACGTTCTCATCTTGATATAGTTTTAGACCAGCACAGGCAATAATTTGATTATCTTTCTCTATGCAAACAAAGTCATCAATACAACTGTCAATGGTTTCATAGCTTCTTTCTAATAACCTACCTTCTTCAACAAAAGGTTGCATTAATTCGATAATTTGCCTTGCTTTACTCAACTTGAAGCCTTAATTGCTATTAGAAGCGGGTTATTTTAGTCTAAAATTTGTATTTTTTTGATAATTTAAAAGCAATGTCAAACACTAGAAAATATTCCTCAGTTGTAATTGATGGTTATGAGAGAGCTGCATCCAGAGCAATGCTTTACCCTGTTGGCTTTAAAAAAGAAGATTTTAAAAAGCCACAAGTTGGAATTGCATCAACCTGGTCAATGGTTACGCCATGCAATATGCATATCAATGATTTAGCTAGCGAAGCCGAAAAAGGCGTAAATAGTGCTGGAGGAAAAGCTGTTGTTTTCAATACAATCACTATTTCAGATGGCATCTCAATGGGGTCGGAAGGCATGAAATATTCACTTGTTTCTAGAGAGGTGATTGCTGATTCAATTGAAACAGTAACTGCCTGTCAAGGGTTTGATGGGGTTGTTGCAATTGGTGGATGTGATAAAAATATGCCTGGATGCGTCATGGGGCTTGCTAGACTGAACCGCCCTTCTGTTTTTGTTTATGGCGGAACCATTCAGCCTGGGGCTAATCATACTGATATTGTGAGTGTTTTTGAGGCTGTTGGTAAAAGAGCGAATAATGATATTAATGATATAGAACTTGAACAGATTGAGTCCACTGCCATTCCTGGCCCAGGCTCATGTGGCGGAATGTATACAGCCAATACTATGGCCTCTGCAATAGAGGCACTTGGAATGAGTCTTCCAAATTCGTCCTCTCAGGATGCAATATCTGATGACAAAAATACAGATTGCTCTAGGGCTGGTGAGGCTGTATTAAACCTATTAGAGAAAGATATAAAGCCGAGTGACATTATGACCAAGAAAGCCTTTGAAAACGCCATCACTCTGATTATTACACTTGGTGGATCAACGAATGCTGTGCTCCATTTAATCGCCATGGCGGATGCTATTAATGTTGACCTTACCATCGATGATTTTACGCGAATTGGTGCCAATGTCCCTGTTCTAGCAGATCTTAAGCCATCGGGCAAATACATGATGAGTGAACTGGTTCAAATTGGCGGAACATTGCCGTTAATGAAAATGCTTTTAGACGCGGGTATGCTTCATGGAGAATGCATGACAGTAACTGGTAAAACTTTAGCTGAAAACTTACAGAATGTTCAGCCGTATGATGCTGACCAAGAAATTATTATGCCTTTAGATAAACCCATCAAAAAGGATTCTCACTTAAGAATTCTAAGAGGCAATCTTGCAACTGAAGGTGCTGTTGCTAAAATCACTGGCAAAGAAGGTTTAACTTTTAGGGGTAATGCTAAAACATTTGGATGTGAGGAGGACGCCCTTCAAGCTGTCCTGAAAGATCAAATTGTTGAAGGTGATGTGATTGTTATTCGATACGAGGGGCCTAAAGGAGGTCCAGGCATGAGAGAAATGTTAGCTCCTACTTCAGCTGTTATGGGGAAAGGTCTCGGCGGAAAAGTTGCGCTCATTACTGATGGAAGATTTTCAGGGGGAACTCACGGATTTGTAGTTGGGCATATTACACCTGAGGCATACACAGGTGGAACTCTTGCTGTTATAGAGGATGGTGATGAAATTCTAATTGATGCTGAAAATAATCGTCTTGAACTCATCGTGGATGAGTCCATTATTAACCAAAGACTTTCAAATTGGAAGCAGCCCAAACCAAGGTACACAAAAGGTGTTCTTGCTAAATATGCAAAGCTTGCTCAATCGGCTTCTCGAGGCGCAATAACTGAATAACTTTGAAAATGATTAATGAACTGGAACGAATTCAATCTTCCTATCATCAAGATTGACTGAGGCCACTTTAACTTTAATCGTATCACCTAAACGATAAATTTTTCCGCCTCTTTGGCCCTTAAGTTGATGATGAACGTCGTCAAAATTAAAGTAGTCTTCCTTTAAATCGCGAACACTCACTAGGCCCTCAACAAAAATATCTGAAAGCTCTACAAATAGTCCAAATCCAGCAACACCTGAAATGACGCCGCTAAAGCTGTCTCCCACTTTATCTCTCATATATTCACACTTAAGCCACTGCTCAACATCACGTGAAGCATCATCTGCCCTTCTCTCAGTCATCGAAAGATGAGTACCCATTTCAGCCATTCTTTGAGATTGCTCACGTTTTTTATTTGATAGAGACCTTTTAATAGCTCTGTGAACTAGAAGATCTGGGTAGCGACGAATTGGCGATGTGAAATGAGCATAATCTTCAAAAGCTAAACCAAAATGACCTTCGTTCTTGGGGGTATAGGTTGCCTGTTTCATGGTTCTTAAGACGACAGTTTTAATAATATTCTCGTCTTCTCTGCCTATCGCCTTTTTAAGTAATTTGGCAAAGTCACTGGTGTCTGGCTCAAGCCCTCCATCCAGCCTAAGATCAATTGCAGTTAAAAATTGCCTAGTAATTTCTACCTTTTCAGGGGTTGGCTTTGGATGAACGCGATACAAAAAGTCTTCATTTTCACTTTGAAGATATTTCGCAGCTGCCTGATTAGCCATCAACATACATTCTTCAATTAACTTGTGGGCATCATTCCTTTTGCGGGCAACAATGTTTTCAATTTTTCCTTTGTCATCAAATAGAATTTGGCTTTCAATTCTATCAAAATCCATGACACCTCTTTTTTGCCTTGAAATCCTGAGGGTTTGGTAAAGTCCATACAAATAGTCCACATTTTCTTTAATTCTGCTGTATTTCTTTCTGAGTGGACTCTCCTTATTCTCTAGCATCTCATTAACCTCTGTATAGGTTAAACGGGCATGGGATAGCATGACTGCTGGGTAAAACTTATAATTCAAAAGTGATCCTAAGGAATCAATCTCCATTTCACAGGCCATACATAGCCTTTCGACTTTTGGGTTAAGAGAGCATAGTCCATTAGAGATCGCCTCAGGCAGCATAGGGACAACCCTGTGGGGGAAATAAACAGAGTTTCCTCTCTCTAAAGACTCGCTATCAAGCTCAGTACCTTCTTTAACATAATGAGATACATCTGCGATAGCAACAATTAATTTCCATCCATTCTCTGATGGAATCGCATAAACAGCGTCATCAAAGTCTCTTGAATCTTCGCCATCAATTGTGACCAGCTCTAAATTTGTAATATCAACTCGATTTTTTTTATCCTTTGGCATCACTTTAGTTGGAAGATTTGCTGACTCTTGTAGGGCTTTTTCTCCAAAAGTAGATGGAATTTGGTGGCGATGAATAGCAGAGTCAACCTCGACACCTTCATCTAAATAATTTCCAAGGATTGAAGTCACTCTTCCTGTGGCATTTTTTTCGAGGGTTGGAGAGGTTAATACTTCTATCACAACGACTTGGTTATCTTTACATCCCTCTAAAAGCTTCACAATCTGTATTTCGTGTTTGATGCGCTTATCATCGACAATAACATAACTTCTTTGATGATCAATATGAAGTCTTCCAACGAGTGTACTAACCGTCTCTGTAACTTCAACAATTTCTGCATCTAGCTTTCGATTAAGAAGACGCACCTTAACCTTGTCCCCATGAAATGCCAACTTCATTTGTTGACTTGAAAGCCTCAAATCTTTGCCCCCTTTGTCCAATGCGACAAAACCAAATCCCTTAGGGTTAGCTATGACGGTTCCAGATAGAAGGCCTCTGTTAGAAAAAGGGCGATAAACGCCACTTTTGTTGCAACTTAACTGCTTATCCCTGACCATTGCCCTTAATCGTCTTTCAAAGGCTTTTTTTTGGTCATCCTCAAGAGACAGGAGTTCAAAAAGCTGACGTTTACTTTTGGGTTTTTCTTGAATAAAACTTAAAATATGTTCTCGAGATGGAATCGGGCTTTCATATTTTTCCGCTTCACGATGATAGTGAGGGTCTGACATAATGTGCTAAGTATAAAGCAAGCTTAGGATATTTGAAGATTATTCAAATGGATTTTTTAATATCAATGTTTCATCTCTATCAGGACCTGTTGAAAGGATGTCAACTGGAATTTGACTTAGCTCTTCAATTTTCTTAATATAGTTTTGTGCCTCCATAGGTAAATCATCAAAGGAATGTGTTCCAATGGTTGAAGTTTTCCAGCCTGGCATTTCGATATAAATTGGTTTTGCAGCGCTATACCCTTCTGCAGAAAATGGAGGGATTGTAGTTTGCTGACCATCTATCTCATAGGCAATACAAATCTTAATTAAGTCTAAATCATCCATTACATCTAGCTTCGTTAAGCAGATTCCGCTAACAGCATTAAGCTTGAATGAGCGATTTAATATGACTAAATCGAGCCATCCACATCGCCTTTGACGACCTGTTGTCGCTCCAAACTCATGCCCTTTTTTACAAAGCTCCCTTCCGATAGGGTCTCCCTGGTCTGTATTTACATCGTAATCAAGCTCTGTAGGAAATGGCCCCCCTCCAACTCGGGTTGTATAAGCCTTAACAATCCCCAATACATAGTCAATATCCCTAACGCCGACTCCAGAACCCGTTACGGCGCCTCCTGATGTGGTGTTTGAAGACGTTACAAAGGGGTATGTTCCTTGATCAATATCCAAAAGCGCTCCCTGAGCTCC